>Ga0265297_10005788_pt1 | contig 18466 bp, 32 predicted proteins | sample Munlanlwell13791_FD_192502 | JGI IMG/M metagenome (GOLD analysis project Ga0265297, IMG submission 192502) | Leachate microbial communities from a municipal landfill in Southern Ontario, Canada - Leachate well 137-91 | ecosystem: Engineered > Solid waste > Landfill > Unclassified | place...
CGCAGAGCCGGGTGGAGCTGGCCGCGGTAGCGCACGTCGCCGGCCTGGTGCACGCCCTGCAGGAAGTGGCCCAGGGAGCGGAACTTGGGCGATTCCTCGGGGGCGCGTTCCGGCCGCGGCGCGGCGTCGCTGGCCATACGCTTGATCTCGTTCAACTGCGAGCCCTCCGCCTGCAGCCGCTTGGCGTCGGCGATCATCGCCGGAACCTTCGCCTTTTCCTCGGCCGGGGCAGTGGGATTCTCCAAGACGGCCCGCGCCTGCAGGAGCAGGCTCTCGGCCTCTTGCCGTTTCTCGGTTTCGGTAGCCATAGCTACACCTCCATGTCAAGCTGAAGTTGCAATAGGTCGATTTGCGCCAGCAACTCGTCGGTGGGTGGCGTAGCCGGCCCGGCCGCCTTCGTGGCGCTATGTGGAGCGGGATTGCTCCCGGTGTCCATCGTCAGGATTTCGTCGCCGTCCTCGTAGTTGGCCCACTTGGTGATGTCGCTCTCGATGCCGTCCAGGTGCTCCCGGATGCTGCCGATGCGCTGATTGAGCGCTTCCAACTTGGCGCGCTGCAGGCGCCGGCCGGCCTTGGGGGGCTGCTCTTCCTTGTCGGCCTCGCTGGAGTAGAGAGCCCGCACCTGGGCCTCGGCCTCCGCTTCGGTGTCGTGCAAGTAGAGCACGTCGCCCATGCGGTTGCCCTCTTCGTCCAGCTTGTAGATGCCCCACTGGTCACCCACGGGGAACACGCCCCAGGGCTTGCCCTGCGAGGGAGCCGCCTCCTTGGCGCTCGTGGTCATGGTCGCTTCGTTCATCCCCCAGATGACCGGGGACAGCTCGTACAGCTTGATAGTGCGCAGGTTGCGGGCCATCGTGGGGCCGGCGGGGCCGTTTACCTCGGTATAGTCCTTGTCCATCACGTCGTAGCCGAATGACCACTCATCCACCGCGCCGGCCTTGATGCGCGAGAAGGCCCCAGCCCCCTCTGGCGTGTCCAGGAGGAATTGTACCTTGGCCCAGGCGCCGCCCGTCGCCTCGGGGTAGCGCTCCAAGATGGTCGCCGGCAGCTCGGCGCGGGCAAGCTCGCGCAGGGCGATGGGCCGGCCCACGACGTTCAGCACGCTTTGGGCGTTGTGCTGATCGAGCACACGCACTTTCCCGCCGCGCTCGGCAAAGGTTTTGGCGAACGCGCCCGGGTGCACCACGTCGCCCCCGCCATCGAGGACGCCGAACACGCTCCAGATGGCTTCCACGACACCCTGGTCGTCAGCACCCAGTAGGAGGCCGGTTGACAGTTTGTGTTCCATTCTTCACCTCGCTCGGGCCGGCCCTCATTCGCCGGTTCAGCTCTTTGTCCTCTTCCAGGCAGACGGGGCAGACGTGCATCGTCTCGGCACCTTCCACCAGGACGGCGATGATCTCAGTCTTGCGCTTGCAGCGCTCACAGGTAAAGACGATTGCGCCCATCATCACTCCACCACCGGAAGCACAGTGCAGCGGCAGTTGATCGTGTTGCCCGGGCTACCGCGCGGATCTCCGGGGAAGCGCAGCTTCTCCCCGCTCACGTCAAAGTCCTCGTCGATTCCCACGACCTGCCCATTCGGCTCGGCGTGGTCGAAGTCCTCGCGGCGGGTGCGGTTGTCGATGGTGGAAAGCCATTCCTTCTTTTGCACGCCCCACTCGCGGAATTGCTCGAAGGAGCCCTCGTTGGAGGCGCGGATCGTCTCGGTGCGGGCGATGGCCTCGCGCCGATACTGCGGCATCCGGTCGCCAAACCAGGCCGCCTGTTCGTCCGTGAGCTCGGCCGCGGGGTCCATCCACACGTCGAACATCGTTTCCATCGCCCGGCTCGTCTGTTCGATGGACCATCCTTCCCGCATGGCCCGCTGCAAGAGATAGTCCATCCAGGCCTTGGTGGTGTCGTCGATGGGCTGGGCAAATTGCAGAACGTAGCTCTTAAACCATTCCTCGGCCGCCAGGTTGCGCACGTTCCATTCAACGCCCAATTCGACGGCCCATTTCTGCGTCTGGTCCTCGATCACGCCGGCGATGACCGGGGTGAACTCATCGCGCCAGTTCTCGATGCTGCCCCTGGCCATGTAGTCACCCAGGAGCGTCCCCACCCGCTGCAGGTCGACGGAGGCCTTGCGCCGCAGCGCGCTCTTGCCCTCGGAGTTCAGGATGGCGAGGACGTGGCGGCGGTCGAACTCCAGCGCCTGTTGGGCGGCGCGGGAGAAGTCCGGCTCCCAGGCCCGGGCAATGCGGTCAATGCGCTTCCAGGCCAGGTCCTTGCTCTCGGGGGCAAAGGACTTGCGGGCGGCCTTCTCTTCTTCCTCGGACTCTTCCTCCGCCTCGGCCGCGCCCTCGTTGTCCTGCTCCGGGGCCGCTGGCTCTTCCTCTTCCGCCGGGGGATTGTCCTGCCCGGTAAAGGGCAAGAGCTGCGGCGGAGTGGGAGCGGGAGGCGCCGTCACGTCCTCCACCGTCTGCACGCCCATCGGCAGGAAGCCCAGGTCGGAGCCGTCGAACTCTTCCACCTGCAGCCCCACCGTCGCGTAGGCCAGGGCGGCCGGCGTGCCCATCTGCCACATCTGGTAGGCGGCCGCGACCTGCACCGTCTTGTCTTGTTGCAGCGCCGGGACGTGGGACAGGTCGTATTGCACGAACTCGCGCCCACCTTCATCCTGCAGGTAGTAGGCGTCCTCGTTCTCGAAGAGGTCCTTCTCTGGGATGAGGGTATCTTCCCAGCAAGCGCGGCGCGCCTCCTGATAGTTGGCATAGGTGGAGCGGTTCAGCCCCACGCGCGTGCCGATCAGGATGGGCGGCACGCCGAACGGGCCAAGGATGCGGCTTTCATTGCGCTCGTCGATGCCGTCGAATCCTAGCTCTTCAAAGGTGAAACCTACCCGCTGATACTCCCCGGCGTTGTCCATCACGGCGATCTCCGAGGCCATTGCCTCGTAGCCACCATAGACCTCGCTCCAGCGCTCCCGGATGCGGGAGACCATGTCGTCGTCGAGGGCATCGGTAAACTTGAGGATGCCCGACGGCAGCGCGCCCTTCTGGAAGAAGAGCTTTAGGAACTTGGTCACCATGTTGTCGACGTCGGCGGAGTAGGCCAGGGGCGAGATGGGGGAGAGGCCATAGCCCAGCCCCTCCAGCTCGTCGCCAGGGTTGGGCAGCTTCGTGTGCATCATGTCCTGGGGAAGGATGGGGATGCCATCGGAGTAGGCCTTGCCCTCGGGGACGTAGAGATAGCCCAGAAGGCCCTTGCTCTCCTTGCGCGGGATGATGAACACCCGATCCGGGCGCAGGGGATAGAGCCCCAGGGGCGTGCCGCCGCCGCGGGGCCGGTCGCACATGGTGAAGGAGTTGCCCGATAGATTGAGGTAGGTCACGCGCAGCATCTGGAAGGTACGCCAGGCCATGTGCGGGTTGGGGCGGGCGCAGAGCTGGGCCAGGGGGGCATCGGCCGGCAGCGGCTCGGGGTTGTCGGGATCTCCCGTATAGGCGCGCAGGGGCACGCCCGACAGCGCCCGCGCCTTGTACATGATGGCCCCGTAGATCAGGGTATTCAGGTTAAAGCCCTCGGCCACATAGGTTCTGTAGTCGTAGATTTGCCAGTGGGGCCGATCAAGTCTAAAATCAGGCCAGGCCAGCGGCATCACCTTATTGCCCATCCGGCGCTGGGGAGTGCTACGAAATAGGGCCCGCCACGCTTCCCGAATGCCCATTGTCCACCTCTGCGGTAGGTTGGGCGCTCGGGGCGCGCTGCTGTTTTACATTATAACAGATTTGGAGCAATGCCACAAGGGGGAAGGCGCTGACGTGCCTCTCCCCGTGGTGCTTGCGCTCCAAGATGACCATCTCGCCATCGGGGTCAATCGCCCCGATGATGGAGCCACACTTGCAACGGAGTGGTATCAGTGGTGTCGGTTGGCTCATCCCAGGTACACCCCTCGGCCCTGTTGCGCCGCCCGCAACATGAGCGCTCTTGCCATCACCGTGTCGTCGTGCACGCCCTCGGGGGCGGAATAGGTCGCCCGTCCCGTCGTGGCGCTCACCTTGCGCTCGTAGGCCTCCAGCTCGGCCGTCCATACCCGATCGTCGAAGAATTGCCACTCGCCGCGCTCGAGCGCAAGAGCCAGGTTCTCAATGAGCGGCGGCTTGCTCTGCGCCGTCGTGGCAAAGCCCCGCACCGGGACGCCGTCGTGATGCAGCTGGTCGATGATCGGCTCACCCATCGCGTTCGACTCCGCCAGTACTACGGCCGGCCGCCATTGCTCGAACATCTGCTTGACGCGGTCCCGTTGGGCGATGTAGTCAATCTGGTTGAAGCGGGCCCGCGCCACTTCACGTTTGCAGGTGGGGCAGCCCAGCGAGAGCACGGTAAAGTCGCGCTGCTTGCCCCAGTCGATCCCCAGGACAACCTTGTGCCCGGCATGTTCCTTCGGGTCCGTCGCCGTCGCCCCCAGGCAAGCGGCGATGTTATGGAACACGGCCCCCTCGTTGTCCAGGAACTCGGCCATGATCTCCTGCCGGTAGGCCTCGGCCGTCATATCGCCCGAGATCTCCTCAAGCGCGGCCGTTGACAGGTAGGGATTGCACATAGACGGCATCTGCCATGCCGCCCAACGGCCCGAATCATTGCCCAGCGCCTGCGCGTACAGGTGAAAGGCGTGGTTCTTGCGCTTTGGAGTGAACGCAAACACCGCGTCCCCATCATTGTCGAGGAGCATCGGCGCGCCCACCTCATCCCACACCTCGCCTTTCATGATGCTGTACTCGTCGAGCAAGAGCAGGTCGGCATAGTCACCGCGGGCCGTGTTGGCATCCCATGCCGTCTTGGCGCGGATGCGGCCTCCGCCTTTCGCCAGCAGCTCCAGGGTGCGCTCCGTCTCATTCTTGCGCACCAGGCCGGCCGCGATGGGCGCCGCCAGGGCGTGACGACATCCTGTCCAGAATGCGCCCGTCTGGTCTGCCGTGGGGGCCAGCTCCAACACTCGCCGCCCCGCAAGCATCGCTTCAACCGCCAGGATGGTAAAGAGCGTCGTCTTGCCCGATCTACGTCCCAGTACCACAACACGGCGTTTCGCCGGGCTGCTCTTGATCTCCGCTTGCAGTTGATGCGGGCTGGGCAGGCGAATCTGTATTTCCATAGAGTATCCTGAAAATGACCTCGTTGGGCACATCGACGTCAATGCCCTGCCGGGGCATCCCGAGCAAGTAGGAGGCAATGGCCTTCCAGGCTGACACGTCGCCGCGTTCCGCCTTGCGCGCGATGGCCTCCGTCATCTTGCGAAAGCGAGCTGGGGGAACGCCGCGCTGAACGGCGTGCTGATATTCCTCTTCAACTGCGCGCGGGGGCCGACCCGGGCTCGATGTAGAGTGTCCGGGGAGGAACTTACCCTTGGCGTCTCTTTCCGCTTTTCCTTCCATCTATATCGTCCAGCGGGCTGCAAGTCACCTGCAGATACCCGGCTACTCTTTTGCACTCCATCAATTGCGCCGCCGCCAGTACCGCATCCTCCGGTAAATCTAGCGTCACTCGCAGCCCCCCATCGGCAAGGGTTTGCACTCTGGCCACGGAGGCGGGGAAGGTGATTCCGTCCATTTCTTGCCCTCATTGTCATCTGCCAAGTAGGGCGGCAGACCAGGACAGGTGGTCGTCTGACCAACCGAGTTGGTCTGCCTAATCAGCGTCAGCACGGCAGCGACGTCGGCAAATGCATTCGCCAGGTCGCGGCAGAGGCTGGCCAATAGGATCAACTTGGCTTCGAGTTCTTTGTCCATCGCTTGCCCATCCATTCGAGCATATCCCAGTCAGAGTTGAGCGGGTCGACCAGGTAGCCCACGCCCCCCGCTACGATAACCGCCCCCTGATTCATCATCGGCCTCCTGCTGTGCTCGAGCGACACGTAGGGCAGCTTCTCCAGGTGGAACAGACCGCCGCTGTCGATGATGGTGTAGCGCCCCGAGCGGTCCCGGCGTACCCCGATGGTATGCCCGTGGGCGACGATCACGTTGCATAGGAACTTGGCCGCCAGGTCGAGCCCCACAGATCCCGGAGTGACCGAGGCATTCTTGGGATGCTCGATCTGCCATATCCGGCCGGCCGAGGTCAGGCGGCAGTGATGATAGGGACTGGCCTCGATGCGGTCGACCGCGCCCATCAGGGTATATATCCGCGCCGGGTCGATCCCCAGGAAGCGCACCGCCAGCTTGAGCAAGCGCACGTCGTGATTGCCAGCAATCCACAGGATGCGCTCGAACTGTTGCGCCAGCCGGCCCAGGAACTCCGCCCCGGCATCGAGCTCATCCGCGGTCGACGGGCTGGGCATCTCGAGCGGGAACGGCCCGACCATGTCCATGTCGTACAGGTCGCCAGCGATGATGCACTGGCGCAGCCCCCACACACCCGCTAGCCGTAGGACCTGGCTGGAAAAGGTGCTGTCGTGGCGGGGCAGATGCACGTCGCTGATTATCAGCGAATCGCCGGATAGCTGCGCGGCGCCGTTTAGGATAGGTGTCTGCCCAGCCACGACAGAGGAGAGGGCCTTGCTGCGGTGGTACATCGCTGCAACGTAGGACACGCCGGCCCGCTCGCACTCCCCCGATAGATCGACCAGGGGACAGTTGGTAAGGTGCTGCTGCATCTCCTCGGGTACTTTGTCCCAGGAGGATTTCGACATATCTTACAGCTTGCGCGTATGCGCCACCGTGCCGCCACCGAACGCTGCCAGGATTGCCATGACGAGCACGTCCCAGCTGGGCCGCGCGCAAGTGGCCAGCGGGGCCAGGAGCCAGGCCACAATCGCCACCACGGCGCAGGCACCGAAAAAGACGAGCCGCTTCCACTTGGCGGGAAGGGCCTCATAGGCGGGGATGTATTCGGCCACGAATGACAGCACGATGCCGGCCAGAACTGCCAGCGACGGCCCCACCCAGGCTTGCGAAAGGAAGTCACAGAAAGACATGGTATCCTCCTATTTGCCGAGCAATACGCCGGCGACGGTTGCGGCCAATCCGCTCAGAACTGCGACCGATTTGTCAACGATGCTCAAGGTCTTGACCTGCTCTGCCATGTTGTCGAGGTCCGCCCGGTCTGTGGCCCGGTTCACCTCCACCGCATGCAACCGGCCATTGATCCGGTCATGGGCGTCTCTATTCTCACTCCGTAGATCCCTGAGCTCATCCAGTACGTCCCTTAGTGTTACTTCCATATGGTCACCCCAGGAGGCGCAGCACCAGACCGAGGGCACCCAGCATCAGGCCCATAATAGAAATGAAGAGCGCCACATTGACGCTCTTCTGACTCGCCATGCCCTCCGCCTGGTATCGATACATCCGCAGTTCCTTGACCTCGGCGCAGAGAGTTGCTAGCTTCTCGTGTAGCGCATCGGCAGCCAGGACGCGGGCCGTCTCTTCGGCACCGAGCAACTTCTCGAAGTGCTCCTTGAGCGTGACCATCGTGTAAGGTGCTTTTGCCGACATCACGATCCCCCGTAAGTACCAAGGACTAGGTTACTGTGCACATTATAGCACATCTCGATGCGTTTGTCTAGTGTCCCGGATGAGCGTCGACCGCTATGTAAGAAATTGGTCCGAAAGTCACATATAGACCCCTTGACACGGTCGGCACCGTGTGGTATAATGGTCCCATAGCAAGGAAAGATAAGGAGGCCGGGATGGATCAGCACAATCAGGTCAAGATTTACTTGGAGGATGAGATACTGGCGACTGTTGATACCTACCGCGCCGAGTTGCGCGGCAAGGGCATCACGACTAGCCGCTCCAGCCTCATCAGCGCCGCGCTCATCGAGTACGTCCAGCGACGGCGGGAAGAGGCTGCGGGGGAGGCCACCAATGCCGCTCTATAGCCCCGACTCCCTCACTGAACAGCAGCTGGCGGAGCACTTCGACCAGGTCGAGGAAGAGTACGCCTGCTACGGGCATCCCATCACCCTCTGCCGCTCCTGGGCCAGCGGCCCCGTCTGCGAGGAATGTCTCACGGCGGCATCATCCCGCTCGAAGGAAGCTCCGTACGGCCATTGTCATCTGTGCGGCCATCACCCGGAGCATCAGGGCCGCTGCCCGTTCAACGGCACGCCAGCGGAGCATTGCCCCGAGTGCATCCCCATAGCGCGGCGGACCCACGAGCCGCGCGGAGACAGGACATGGCAGAACGCCTGCGCCCACGTTGGAATGAAGTAGGCCTAGCCCCGGCGATGCCGGGAAAGGAAAGCAAAATGTGCCCTATCAAGCGTTATGAGCAGGCCCTGGCAAACGAGGCCCCGCGCTACCCGTACATCGGCAAGCTGCGGAAAGGTGCCCCCAAGGGGGAGAACCGGCCAGGGCGGGAACTTGAGTGGTTCCGCTTCACATCCGAGATCCCCGGCCTCGCCGAGGTCTTTGCCGAAATCTACGGGGACCAGCCCGCCACTTTCGAGATCACCCTGCCCCACGGCACGCCCCGCACCAACTGGGAAGCCTGGTGCGAGGAGTGGAGCGACGGCGGCATCCTCAAGCACCGCTGCGACGGCGAGAAGTGCGTCGTCTGGTACGATTCCAACGGCGTCTATCACACGGCCGCGGCGGGCGCTGGGCCGGACTGCCCCGGGGGATGCTCCGAGGTCCTGCGCATGTCGGTGATGCTGCCCGCCCTGGCGGAGAATGGCCACGTCGGCCTGGTAACGATCGAGACGCACTCGAGCCACGACATCGCCTCCATCCCGCGCTACATCCAAAAGGCGTATGATGACATCTGCCACTACGGCGAGTCGATGGGCCGCAAGATGGACTGCCGTGACATCCTCTTTACCGTGCGGCGGGTCCCCCAGATGATCAGCTCTCCCGTCGGCGGCAAGAAGAATCCCGCCAAGCGCGGCATGGTCAAGCACTACCTGGTACAGATCGTCCCGGCCGCGTCGTGGATCAAGCGGCAGATGGCGGTCATCGAGGAGATACAGGCCGCCCCGGTTGTGCCCCTCCTCCAGTCCCCCGACTGGGAGGATGTGACCAGCGGCGGACGGCCGGTTGTCGAAGTAGAGAAGGAACGACCTCAGCGCCGGCCCCAGGTGATCCCGACGCTCGAGGAAGTCCAGGCGGAGGAGGTCGAGGGGGAGGTCGTCGAGGAAACGCCGGCGCCGGCCCCGCAGAAAAACGGCAACGGCCAGCTGCCCCACTGGGCTGCCGACAGCGTCAACAAGCGCCGGTTCTTGAACGCGCTCTATAACCGGGCCATCTTTGACGGCGACATCTGCAAGGCGCTGAAGATCCCGGACATCGACCACCTGACCGACTTCCCCGGCACCGGGGACGATGCACTGAAGGCGGTCCTGGCCTGGGTCGACCAGAACATCGAGGAATCCCGGCCGGTCTCCGATGAGGTCTTTGAGGAGGTCCCCGTCAATGCCTAAGTACTCCTGGTTCTGGGACCATCCCGAGGAGCGAGCCCGCCTTAACGCCGTGGCGGCCGAGGTCCTACCCCCGCCCCCGTCCGGAGAGCGGCGCAGCGTGTACGTCTGCGACGTGCTCAAGGTGTGGGGCATGGGCGAAGTGCCGAGCTGCGAGGAGGGCATCGCCCGATTGCGGGAATACCAGGCGCGTCAAGTGGCGAAGCTGCGTAGCGCGCCATAGCCGTTACAGTATAACCGCCGGCTACAGGCCGGGCCGGACACCGTAACCGGCACATCCGGGGGTAGTGTAGCGGCCGACATGCAGGCCCCATAAGCCTGAGACCTGGGTTCGAATCCCAGCCCCCGAACTTCACCCGGCGAGATCCGCCGGGGCCGGTTCCCGCCAGCCGGCACAGTAGACCGCCCCAATGGGCGAAAGGACACTTTGGCCCCTGAAGGCAATAACCGCTGATAACCGGGCCCGCGGCGGGGCGGGCCCTATCAAGGAGACACCGATGCTGTACCTGGCGCTGCTAGTCGTGGGACTGTTCCTTGTGGCGATGATCCTGGGACAACTGGGGGTGCTGTGATGACTGAGCGACTGTACCGCAACGGACGCACCGTAGCACAACTGGTATCCTGCCACACCTACAAAGCGCGGGGCAAGTTGAACGATCAAACCATGTTCTACACGCTCCGCAAGCGCCACGGGACCGTCGAGGCCACGTCGGCGCAGTTCCTGGCCAACTGGAAGCCGATCGACGCCCCCCGACGTCCGTTGAACGCAGAGCGCTACACGTCAACCCGGGGCCAGCGGAGACGGGCGCAGCTCGGGAGGGAGTGATGACCGCCGTCGCCTACCTTTCCCATCGCTACAAGCCGATCCCAGCCAAGAGCGCCGCAGAGGCCGTCGCCTACTTCGAGGCGAAGTACGGCTATGTCCCCGCCCCGGTGATGGGCCCGGCTGGGTGCACCGATGCCGAGCCGTCCAACTATGTGCCGGATGGTTACTATCTATGTTCGATTCGAGAGGAGGTAACACGATGAACAAGCTCTTTGCCGTTCTCGCCATTCTGCCCCTGCTCCTGGTCCCGGCTCAGGCAACGCCGGGGGCTGACGACGCCTGCTTCACCACCCATAACTATCTCTATGCGACGGACGTGGGCAAGCTGCAGGAGCTGATCGACCAGGTCAACGCCCTGCCCGGCACCCGCCTGCGCGAGAACAACCGCTACCTGATCCAAGAGATCCTCAGCGTGGCCGTCGTGGATCTCGGCGATGGCCATTATCAACTGGTCGTGCTGCTCGAGCTCCTGGACACTTGCACGCGGGGGGAGTAAGCGCGGCAGAAAGGAACGCGGCGATGGGGGTATTTGACAAGTGACCCGGAATGTGCTATACTGATTCTTGCGAAGGTCCAATGATCGGCCGGTTCTGATTCCTGGCCCATTACCACTGTCAATATCCCAGTTCGGGCGGAAACGCCTGGGCAAGCAGCCGGTTCTACCGGCCGTCGTGGACCTTCGCAAGTCACGGCAGCTTGTCCAGGCGTTTTTGCATTCGTTTAGGAGCATAGGCGATGAGTCGAAATCAACAGAAGTCCGGCCGGGTACTATCCAAGTCCATCTCTCTCAGCGAGACGATGGCCGATCTTGCCGAGCCCGTGGCAATCCTGATTGCTACTTGGCTCATCCCCCACGCCGACGATCAAGGCCGGATGCGGGCCAGCCCGCGCCAGCTCAAGGCGCAGGTGTTCCCCATGATCGACGCCATCGGCGCCGCCGATATCACCGCCGCCCTGCAGCGCATGGCCGCCGTTGGGATGGTCGCTCTCTACACCGCCCCCGACGGCACCCCTCTCCTGCAATTCCTGTCCTGGTGGAAGTGGAACGATGGGCAGCGCTGGATTTATCCGTCAAACTTCCCCGCCCCGGAGGGCTGGCAGGACCGTGTGCGCGTCAACAGTAAGGATGTACCGCAATCTGCGGAAGTTTGCGGAAGTACGCCGCAAGATTCTGGTGGTGGCGACGGAGGAGGAGGAGGAGAGGGAGTAGGAGAAGGGAGTTTGGAGTTGGAGTATGGAGTAGGAGTAGGAGCTGGAGACACTTCCGCAGCCGCCGCCGACGTCACCAACGCCTACTGTGCAGCATTCGGCGTAGTCAGTTCGCTGGATGCCCAACTGGTGGACGATGCGATGAGGGAGTACCCTGCCCTGTGGATCGTCGAGGCTATCACCGAAGCCGTGAAACACAACAAGCGCTCCTGGCGCTATGCCGAGACGATCCTGCAGCGCTGGAAGCGTGAGGGCAAGAACAACGCCCATCTCCCTGCCGGTCAATCGCCCGGAGTAGAGGCCGCCATGCGCCGTGCGGCCGAGCTGCGGAAAGGAGACGTCAATGCCAACGCGTGACATTCCCCGAGCCGACGAAGCAGAGCGCGCCGTTCTGGGCAGCATCATGGCCCATCGGGATGTGATCCTGTTCGTGAGCAGAATCCTGCAGCCGGCCGACTTTTTCGACGCGCGGCGCCGAGCCGTCTACCAGGCCGCGTTGGACCTCCTGTCCGAGCGCACACCCTGCGACCTGGCCACGATTGCCTCACACCTGGAGGGCAGCGGAAAGCTCGAGGCCGTCGGCGGAACGGCGGCGCTGGCCCAGTACATCGACGCGGCCCCGGTCCCGGTGCACGCTGAGTCATACGCCCGCCAGGTGTTCGACGCGGCGCGGCGGCGGCGCTACCTGGGGTCTCTTGGCACGCTGGGGCAGCTGGCCTATGCCGTCAATAGCGACCCCTACGCCGAGGCGATGAAGGCGCTGCAGACAAGCCGCCAGGACCGCGGCGGTGCCATCGTCAACGGGCAGGACGTGGCCAGCAGCCTGCTTGACGAGATGCGCACGCCGCTTTCGGCGCCGCGCCCCACCTGGGGCCTCGGGTCGATCGACGAAAAGGTCTACCTGCGACCGGGCGCGTTCGTGCTGATTGCCGGCCGGCCTGGCGTGGGCAAGACGTCACTTGCCGAGGGCCTGGCAGATCATAACGCCAAGCGCGGGCTGCGGGTGCTCTTTGCCACGCTCGAGATGGGGCCGGATGATCTGTACCGCCGCCGCCTATGCCGACACCTGGGCATCTCCTGGGGCCACGCCTGCGAGCTCGCCTTGCTCGGGGACAATGACAAGGCCCGCGTCGCCGGGGCGCTGGGGGAGATCGAAGAGTGGCCGGGGCGGGTGGACTATCTGCCGGGCCCGTTCTCCGTCGCCAAGCTGCGGGCCGAGACGCTGGGGCGCATTGCCGAGGAAGTCTTGGACCTGGTCATTGTAGACTATGCCCAGATCGTCGACGAGGGCGGGCGGTCCCTGGTGGAGGTCAACACGGCCATCTCCAAGGGGCTCAAGCGGCTGGCCCTGGAGTTGAAAATCCCCGTCGTAGCCGTCTCCCAGCTGAACCGCTCCCAGGGCGACGCGGAGCGCCCCACAATGCGCTCCCTGCGTGAATCGGGGCAGTACGAGCAGGACGCCCATAGCATCATCTTCCTGTGGAGTGAGTTGGAGAACGGCAAGAAGCTGACGGCGGAAGGCTTCGAGCTCGTCAACTGGGCCATCGGCAAGAACCGCAACGGCCCCATCGGCGAGGGGACGCTGCTTTTCGACGGCCCGCGCTTTCAGTTTATGGAGTAGCCCAATGTCCAACACAATCCCTGTCCAAATGGCCAGGCTCCACCGCGGCGAGGCGCACTACAACGGCACCATCGGCACCTGCTCCAAGTGTCGCCAGCCGCGCCAGCGGGTCGAGGGCGGCGTCTGCCGGGCCTGTGCCCAGCACGCCAAGCGTGACAAGCCGGCCCGGCGACGGGCCCGCCGGGCGTGCGTCTGCTGTGGCGGCGAGGCGCGGGCGGGTTCGTCCTACTGCGCCACGTGCGCCAGCGTGCGCTACCGGCGGCGGCAGGACGATTACAATGAGCGGCGCAAGGAAGCGCGCAGGGGGAAGAGATGAGCAACCTCACCCGTTCCAAGATTGAGCGTGTCGCGTCCATCGTTGCCCGCGTGATTCTGACTATCCCGCTTGCCCCGCTGGTGCTAGTGATAGCGTTCGTGGGATGGCCGATGGCGCTTGGTGCCGCAATTGGGATACTTGCCGACAGAGAGCAAGAGGCAATGTGGGATATGGTCGGTGTATGCCTGGGGTTCATCGGGATGATTGCCTGGGTGGTTCTTTTCGTTATCCCCTTCGCCAACCAGGCCGCGGCGCTTCTGGGGAGTGGACGATGAAAGTCTACGTTGTTATCCTGGTCAGCGATATGGTCGAATGTGTAGCCTTTGACAACAAGGACCGCGCATGGGAGGTTTTCGACGCCGCCCATAGTCTCAAACCGCGCCCCAAGGGCGTGCACCTGTGCGCCATTGAACTCAATAAACTGCCGGGGGCCCTAGGCGCAGCGATTGAGAATCTTCGCGTTGTGGCCGCGCAAGGGAGGCTGCTATGACCGCCCTCCTCTGCGCCCTGGCCCTGGCCCTCATCGCCCCGCAGCCCGCCGACGTGCGCTCGGGCGCAATCGTCCACTACGGCCCCGGCCACGGCGACATGACCGGCATTGCCCAGCGCCAGGGTGTGACGGTCCGGCCGTGGGAAAGCTGCATCGCCGGGTGGTACGAAAGCGACCTGGGGCGGCGCGGTACGCTCACCGTCGGCGCGCGGGTGTGGCCGGTCGTGGTCTGCGACTACGCGCACCCTGCCGACCTGGATGCTATCCTGGCCCGCGGCATCGCCGGCGAGACGGCGTACCCGTTGGCGGTGGATGCGGGGTTCGTGAGCGACGGGTGGGCTGAGGGAACCGTGAGACTGGAGGCCAGCCGATGAGATACCTTTCCCTGTTCAGCGGCATCGGCGGCTTCGACCTGGGCTTTGACCGCGCCGGGATGGAGTGTGCCGGCCAAGTGGAAATCGACACGGCCTGCAACACGCTCTTGGCGCGCTACTGGCCTGACGTATGGAGGTGTGACGATGTGCGAAAAGTCGGAAGCGGAAACGCCCCAGCAGTTGACCTTGTTTGTGGCGGATTCCCCTGCCAGGACGTCTCCGTTGCCGGACGCCGCGCGGGCCTGGCTGGAGAGCGCAGCGGGCTATGGTTCGAGTTTCGCCGCATTCTGGCAGACATTAGACCGGCATGGGCTGTTATCGAGAACGTGCCCGGCCTGCTATCCTCTAACGGGGGACGGGATTTTTCCGCAATCCTTCACGGGTTGGGGGAGCTCGGGTATCTCGCGGCCTGGCGCGTGCTTGACGCTCAGTACTTCGGAGTGGCCCAGCGCCGCCGCCGTGTGTTCATTGTCGCAAGTCTTGGAGACGGACGTTGCGCCCAAGTACTTTTTGAGCGCCAGGGCGTGTACGGGGATTCTCCGCCGCGCAGAGAAGCGGGGCAAGACGTTGCCGCTCCAGTTAGCGCAAGCACTCCAAGCCGGCGCAACGGCGGCAGTTGCCCAGCGCCTGGAACGATGATCCCAGACCCGTTGACCTTCGACTGGGCGGCGGCGGCGTCCACCGACGAGGTCGTCGATCGACCTGGGGCAACGCGCGGCCTGTCGGCAAGCAGAACGCTGGCGGTCGCCTTTCCTTTGACCGCACGCCCCTCCCGGTTGTGCAATGAAGATAACTATGTCGCCCACACTCTGCGGGCCTCCGGTTGCGATGGCTCCGAGGACGGCACGGGGCGGGGGGTGCCGATGGTATGCGCCGCCCTAACCGGCAATCCCTATGCTGATAACGAAAGCAGGGAGTCGCTGCTTCATTCCGTCGCGTCCGGCGTCCGTCGCCTGACCCCCACCGAATGCTGTAGACTTCAGGGGTTTCCCGATGACTGGAACACTTACGGTATTGACGATAAGGGGAACCGTGTCGTTTTTTCCGACAGCGCCCGTTACCGGCAGCTGGGCAACGCCGTCTGCGTTCCGGTGATCGAGTGGCTAGGACAGCGCATTATGGAGGCATCCCAATGACCCCCCGCGCCGCTTTCGCCCTCGCCCTGCTCCTCTCCGCCGTCGCTGGCGCTTTCGCCGCCGTGGCCGGCCGGCCCTGGGGCGTGGCGCTGTGGTTCGGCGGCCTGGGAGCCGTGGCCGTACTGTTGGCGTGGCCGCGGCGCTACGGTCGCCTGGATACGTGGTTGTGGCAATGGGCGTATCGGCGGTATCTGGACAGCGGGGCATGGCGTAGCACGGCGCGGAACGTCCAGCGACGGGATAGGTTTACCTGCCAGGAGTGCGGCCTGCAAGTGCCGGAAGTCCGCTGGCGGCATTGTGGGCTGGAATACATCATGCTGGAGGGCAGCCGGTTACAGGTTCACCACCTGCCAGGGACATACCGCCGCTTTTGGTGGTATCTACTCGCCCCGCGCCTGGGGCTAAGGGAGAACCCGGACAACCTGAGAACGTATTGCCGTGGGTGCCACTTGGCAGCTCACGGCAGGGAGGATTAGATGGACGCCATTATCGTGATCTTGTTTCTCATTCTTGTCTTTTGGCGGTTGTCGCAATAGGGAGGCATAGATGGACGATAAGCGGGTAGTGCCGTGCGAGGTGTACAGCCGGGTGGTAGGATACATCCGGCCCGTCAGCTCGTGGAACACCGCCAAGCAGGTAGAATTCGCGCAGCGGGTGCCGTACCGGGTGCCGGCTGACAAGGAGGAGTAGCCGTGGGTTACGATGAGAATATGCAACGTGCCGAAGAGGAACACTATCAGGACGCCGCATGTGAACTTTGCCGGTGTGAACTCTCCGCCGAGCGGGACCGCCTCGCCACTGAGAACGCCGCGCTCAGGGCGGCGAATGAGATTCGCGTTACCGAGGTTCAGGTAACGGCACGAGTGGCATGGGAGAACAAGGAACTGCTTCGGAAGGTTGACAACTGCTACTGTCAGATGGCACACTTGCGGGCCGAGCGGGACGCACTCAAGGCCGATAGGGACGCCAAAGCCGCCGACCGTGACCGCCTCGCCGCCGCCCTCGCCGACATGACCGCCGAGCGGGACGCGCTCCGTGAGCGGGCCGAGATTGCCGAGACTCGCTTGGCGACGGCGGGCCGAGAGTTGCCGGCGCTGCTGCTGAGGCTGGCGGAGTGTACAGAGGATCTAGCACAGTGGGCCGAGACGTCAGCCCGCCACGGGATGCGCCAAGACTCCCTAGACGCCCGCGCCTGGGCTGGCAGGCTGGCGCAGCTGGAGGCAAAGCAATGAACGCATTTCTCCGCATGGCCGCTGGCTTTCTGGGGATGGTCCTGCTCCTGGCCCTGTTCCTGTTCGCCGTTGCCGCGCTGTCGGGCAAGCTGGGCGACGGGCCTTACCTGTTGATCTTGCTCGTACCGGCGCTGCTGATTGCCTACGCCCTGGCACAGTTTGGGGGGATGAGATGACCCACATCCGCGCCGCCCTTGCTGACTTGATCCATTTGTCCGCTCGAGTTTTTTCCGCCTTGCCCCACCTGCCGGCCCGCGCCTTCGCGTTCGTGGAGGACAACCTGGCCTTCCTGCTCATGCTGGCCTCGGGCTGGCACTTCGTCAAGGTGCTACAGAACTATGATCACGTCGCCGTCGCCGTCGCTATTGGCCTCTTGGTGGACGTGGGAACGTACCACAGCATCCGCATTGCTGCCCGCTACCGCTACGGCGTGGACCGCGCTGGCAAACACTACGGCCGGCGCGGCCAGTTCGTGCTGCGGTGGACCGTGGCGCTGATCATGACCGCGCTCTCGCTGTACTACCACCTGGCCTACTACGAGCCGGCCGTCCTGGTGGCGCGGTTCGTCCTGGCGATCCCGCTTCCGCTGCTGATCGTCGCCGTGAGCTACTTCCGCTCCGTTGACCGGCAGGAGCCGGTTACGGAACATGGCACGCCCGCCGCGCCGCCTGCCGCAAGCCCCGCGCCGGTCTGCGCCAAAGACGCGGCCTTTGCACTGTGGGCGCGCAATCCCGACGCCGCGAATGAGGAAGTTGCCGTCGCCGTGGCGCGGTCGCTGCGTACCGTGCAAGCCTACCGCGCAGAGTTTGCGGGCCGGCGAAATGGGGGCGCAAGTGTGGTACACTGACCGCGCCGCCCTGCTCCACCGCTTGCGCGACCTTGCCGCGTTCGCCATCCACGCCGGCGACGATGACCGCGCCGCCGCGCTGCTGAGCGTGGCCCGCGACGTGGACGCGGGGCGGGGCGCAGCGGTGGACACGGACGCGCTGTACAGGTACATGCGCGAGTTGGCAGCCGCCTACGATAGCCCCGGCTGGCGCGATGGGCTGGATACCGCGGCGCGTGTGGCGCACCTGCTCGGTTGGCGGCCGCTGGGAGGAATGAGATGAGCATTGAACCCATAGACCCGGCCGTCGTGATTCTCCTGGCTGTAATCATCCTGGCTGCGCTCATGGGGCTTACCGCGCTCATGGGGGGCAAGCGATGAACCGCTTTGCACAGCTTTGCATTCTCTCGATTGCCCTATTTATCGCCCTCCTGGCAGGTTGGGCCGTGGCCGTCCACCGCACGCCGCTGGCCTGGTTTGGCGCGGTGAGCGCGTGGCTGCTGACCTTGCTCTGGGGCGGGTTCGTCGTGGCCGAGATCCGCCTGGACATTGACGCCCGCCGCGCTGAGAACGACCGCCGCTGGGGCGAGGCCGAGCGGGTGTGGGTGGACCTGGACGGAGACGGCGAAGTCGATCCAGGGGAAGAGTTCACCCTGAACGACTACCGGCTGAACGAACCGGGCACGGCAGAGGTACGCAAGCAGCAGGCTCGGGCGCTGCTGCGCTGGATTTACGAGCGCCAGCGGCTGCGGCAGGGCTACGACCAACGGCCGGGGCGGGCCGCGTTCGGGCGCAGTTACGACGGCCTCATGAGCGACCTGGCACGCCGCGGGCTGCTGACGGGCCACACGACGGGCCACACGGGAAAGCCGGTGTTTGACGACGCCGACGCCGCGCTTGTGGCGTTTGACGGACAGGACGGATTATGACAACATTGTCATTATGTGGCTATCCGGGCAGGATTTACGGCTAAAATGGGTTGCTAGCAGCGCCTAGCGGGGGAAGAGGGGACTTAGTTGAAGTGGACGATGGCGCGAGTCAG
>Ga0265297_10005789_pt1 | contig 18465 bp, 16 predicted proteins | sample Munlanlwell13791_FD_192502 | JGI IMG/M metagenome (GOLD analysis project Ga0265297, IMG submission 192502) | Leachate microbial communities from a municipal landfill in Southern Ontario, Canada - Leachate well 137-91 | ecosystem: Engineered > Solid waste > Landfill > Unclassified | place...
GTTCCGGTAACCCAGGTGGGAATTAGAAGTATTTCCCAGGAAGACGCCGAATACATCGAGAAGGAAAAGATAGAAACCGTTTTTATGGCCCCCGAACTTCCCCTGGAAAAAATCATTGCCACTCTTACTGGCAACGTTTACATAACCCTTGATCTGGACGGATTGGATCCCTCGATAATGCCTTCCACGGGCACTCCGGAGCCCGGAGGCCTCGGCTGGTACGAAGTCCTGAATTTAATAAAAGAAGTATCGAAAAATAAAAACATAGTGGGAGCAGACGTGGTTGAGCTGGACCCCATACCCGGCCTGGCCTCGCCCGATTTTCTGGCAGCCAAGCTGGCCTATAAGATAATTAACTATTCGATAAAATAAAATGTTCGTTCAAATCAAAGCCTTACCAAAGATTCTTACCTTCAGCGAAGCCAAATACTACGTGTTTTCCGCCGTTTTTGCTTCTTCCGCTGTATTCTTCCCCTGGCTGGCCCATCAATTCAATATGGCCGGGGCGCAATTTCTGCCTATGCACTTTTTCGTTATGTTCGCCGGATTTCTTTTCGGCTGGAGAACCGGCCTTTTGGTCGGATTATTGAGTCCTTTAATGAGCTACAGTATTACCCAGATGCCGGGCATGGCTATTTTGCCCGAAGTAACCTTAGAGCTGGCTGTTTATGGATTAGCCATCGGAATACTGAGAGAAAGGAATATGAATATTTTAGCTTCCCTGACCGGGGCCATGCTTTTAGGAAGACTGGCCAGATGGGCGTTTGTTCTCGCCTTAGGGCTGCAAACCAACCCTTTAAATTATTTCAAAATCGGTCTGCCGGGAATAATCTTGCAACTGGCCTTGATTCCGGTAGTTGTGTATCTTTTGCAAAAATTCGTCTTTAAAAAGGATGAAGGAGCAGTTTAAGGAATTCATGGAAAGCTCCTTGGGTTTGGAGCTTTGGTCCAAGGGAGACGTTATCTACAGATCAAAAAAATCAGGAGTCGAGGGACTCCTTGATTTTATCGGGCAGCACGGCAGGGAGCACGAAGGCCTCATTATATTCGACAAAATAGTCGGCCAGGGCGTGGCTTTATTGGCTGCCTACCTGAAAGCAGAGGAAGTTTACGGGATAACCGGCAGCAAGCTGGCGGCGGAAAACCTGGAAAAATTCAAAATAAAGTTCTATTTTGAAAAAACGGTTGATAACATCCTCAATAAAGACAAAACAGATCTTTGTCCCCTGGAAAAGCTTTCTTTTGACAGGAGTCCGGAGGAATTTTACCGGAGATTAGCTGATAAATAGTTTTACAAACAAACAGGGCAGGAAAAAGTTTTCCTGCCCTTTTGGTCAGCGTTGCGCCGACAATTCTTCAATTTTCTCCTCTATATGGTTATAGGGGAGACCCCTTCGCTTTCTATCTTCCATCTCTTCTTTCAGCTCTTCCACCACGGGAAGATCTTTTTTTGCGTTCTGCATTACATCCTCCTTATTGGAATCTTAGCATGTTTAAGATTATATACCATTATTGGCGGTTTGTCAATAGTATTGACAGGATATGAATAATATGGTATAAATTAAGCAGATCTTAAAAATACTATATAAGGAGAATAAAAGTGGAAATAGTAGGCTTAACGAAAAGGAATCTTGAGCAGGCAGTCAATCTGGTGGAGAAAATATTCCCGTCGGAATACGAAGAAGAAGCCGGGAAAGATGAACTCCCCGCCAGCCTCAATCCCGATGCTTACCGCGATTATCTGGAAAGAACGGGCATCACCCCCGGCCTTAAGTACTGGGTAGCCGTGGAAAAAGGCAGGGTTATAGGTTCGGTGGGGCTATACTGCTACAAGGAAGACCAAGGAGAGGCAGACTGGCTCGGCTGGTTCTGCGTTGACGAAGATTTCCGCTGCAAAGGCACGGGCACCAAACTTCTTCTCTTCGCAATCAATGAAGCGAAGAAGCATGGCAAGGAATACCTGAGGCTATACACTACGGACGATGAGGATGAGTTAGACTCTCATCGCCTGTACGAAAAGTACGGTTTCAAGGTAATAGAAACGAAACCCTGGACTGGCCGCCCGGAGCTCAATCTTACCGAGTTCATCTACGAACTCAACCTCAAAGCGCAGACTTAACAGCCTGCGCTTTTCTCTTTTAAGAGTTTACAAAAAGAGTAATTTAAAATACAATAGAAAGGTAATATGTCAATAACTTCCAGGATTTTCGGAGACGCTAACGAAAAATATTTAAAGAAACTCCAGCCAATTGTCGATAGGATAAACGGCCTCGAAGAAAAGTTCGAGGGTTTTTCTAATGAGCAGCTTACAAATAAAACAAGGGAGCTTAAGGAAGGAGCCCGGAACGGATTGGACGAGATATTGCCCGAAGCTTTCGCCTTGGTTAGAGAAGCGGCCAAAAGGACCCTCAATCAGAGGCATTTTGACGTTCAGCTTATAGGTGGAATCGTTTTGCACCAGGGGAAGATAGCTGAAATGAAAACCGGAGAAGGAAAGACGCTGGCCGCTACCTTGCCCGTTTATCTTAACGCCTTGGAGGGCAAAGGAGTCCATGTCATTACCGTCAACGATTATCTGGCAAAAAGAGACACCATTTGGATGGGCCAGATTTACCATGCCCTGGGGCTTTCCGTCGGCTGTATCGTCCATGACGCCGCCTATATTTACGACCCTCAGTACGAGCCGGCCCAAGACGGAGAAAGGGACGAGGAAAGGGACAAGCTGGGCAGCTTTAAGGTGGTTGAGAGCTATTTGAGGCCCGTGGAGAGAAAAGAAGCGTACCAGGCGGACATAACCTACGGAACCAACAATGAATTCGGGTTTGACTATCTGAGAGACAATATGGCCTACGGGTTCGACATGATGTCCCAAAGGGGCCACCACTACGTTATTGTCGACGAGGTGGATTCGGTTTTAATAGACGAAGCCAGGACTCCTTTAATCATATCCGCCCCTGATACCGAATCGTCCAACTGGTACCAGGAATTCGCCAAAATTATTCCCACGCTGGATTCCCAGAAAGATTACGAAGTGGACGAACAGAAAAAGGCCGTTACTTTAACCGAAGGGGGAATCAGCAGGGTGGAAAAAGCCCTGGGAATGGACAATATTTACGAAGAGAAGGGAATAAAGTACGTCCATCATTTGGAACAGGCTTTAAGAGCCGAAGTTTTATTTAAAAAAGACAGGGACTACGTGGTAAAGGACGGCGAAGTTATAATAGTAGACGAGTTTACCGGCAGAATGATGCCGGGGCGGCGTTGGTCGGGAGGGCTTCATCAAGCCATAGAAGCCAAAGAGGGGGTGCAGATAAAGCCGGAGTCGCTTACTTTGGCCTCGGTTACCTTCCAAAACTATTTTAGGATGTACAAAAAGCTTGCCGGCATGACGGGAACGGCGGCCACTTCAGCGGAAGAATTCGACAAGGTTTACCACTTGGACGTGGCGATAATTCCCACCAATAATCCTTTAGTAAGAAAGGATTTGCCAGACCGGGTTTACAAGACTCAAAACGGAAAGATGGCAGCTTTAGTCAGGGAAATAAAAGAGAGGCACGAGAAGGGCCAGCCGATTTTAGTCGGAACCACTTCCATATCAAAGAACGAATATCTTGGGAAACTGCTGGAAAGAGAAGGGGTTCCCCACCAGGTTTTAAACGCCAAGCACCACGAGAAGGAAGGAGAAATAATAGCCCAGGCGGGAAGGCTGGGAGCGGTTACCATTGCTACCAACATGGCGGGCAGAGGAGTGGATATTATTTTGGGCGGAAATCCTCCCGACCAGAAAGAGGCCGAAAAAGTCAAAGAATCAGGAGGCCTTCACGTAATCGGCACCGAAAGGCACGAAGCTCGAAGAATAGACAACCAGTTGCGGGGAAGAACCGGCAGGCAGGGAGACCCGGGCTCTTCGCAATTTTTCCTTTCCCTGGAAGACGACGTAATGAGGATATTCGGCGGGGAAAAGATGACTTCCTTAATGAACTTGCTGAAGATTCCCGAAGACCAGCCCATTGAAGCCAAAATGGTGGCTAATGCCATTGAATCGGCCCAGTCTAAAATAGAGGGAATGCATTTTGACTTGAGAAAGCATGTTTTGGAATATGACGACGTAATGAACAAGCAGAGAGAAACCATTTACAGGAAAAGGAGGGAGATTTTAGAAAAGTTTAATGACGGGACTCTGGGGGAATACATCAAGGGGCTTTTATTGAATGCCGGCTACAGTAAAGACGACTACCTTAAAAAAGAGGAGGAAATAGGAAAAGAGCAAATGCCGCAGGTGGAGAAGATAGTCGCTTTGAGAAGCATCGACATATTATGGATGAACCACCTGGAAGAGATGGAGTCTTTGAGGGATTCCGTCAGGCTGAGGGCTTACGGCCAAAAGGATCCTTTGGTGGAATACAAAACCGAGGGCCATAGGATGTTCCAGCAGCTTTTGGGCGCCATTGAAGACCAGATCGTCAATACAATACTAAAAGCTTCGCTCAAGTCTCAGCCAAAGCAGGATGCGGCAGCTCCGGCGGCTTCTGCCAAAGTTTCCGGCAATACCCCGGGGAGAAATGACCCCTGCCCCTGCGGCTCGGGCAAGAAGTACAAAAAGTGCTGCGGCAGGAATAGTTGACAATTTTAGAAAATTGAGGTTAGTATTAAGTAAATGTCCAAGAAAAAAGTCTACACAGCAGTTTCAATAATTTTCGTTTTGGCGGTTGCCGCCGCTGTTTTAGATTACCCGGCCCTTTTTAACAAAAGCGCCGATTATCTAAATGATAAAATATCTTTAGGAGTGCCTCACGTAGGAGAGGTGCCTTTTAAGTTGGGACTGGATCTTCAGGGAGGAACTCATTTGGTATATGAAGCCGACCTTTCCGATCTTCCCAAGGAAGAGCACGGCTCTTCAATGCAAGGACTGAGGGACGTTATAGAAAGAAGGGTCAATCTTTTCGGCGTGGAGGAGCCGGTAGTCCAGATTCAAGAAACCGACAGATACAGCCGTTTGATAGTGGAGCTGGCCGGAATTAAAGATCCCGCCCAGGCCATTGAAATGATAGGGCAGACTCCGTTTTTGGAATTCAGGGAAGCAAAAGAAAATTACCAGGAGATTGCCGAGAGGAACCAGAAGATTTACGACGGGGAAATAGAGGGGGATATTGAAGATCCTTTTCAGTCGACCTTGCTGACCGGAAAATATCTTGAGAAGGCCGAGCCTACTTTCGACCAGACCACCTATCAGCCCCAAGTTTCCTTGAAATTCAACAGCGAAGGGGCCGAGCTCTTTGAAGAGATAACATCAAGAAACGTGGGCAAGCCTTTGGCTATTTATATAGACGGCATTCCTCTTTCCGCTCCCACCGTTCAGGAAGCCATTTCCAGGGGCGAGGCGGTTATAACAGGCAGCTTTACTATTGAGGAGGTTCAGTCTTTATCGAGGAATTTGAACGCCGGAGCTCTTCCGGTTCCCATAAGCTTGATTTCCCAGCAGAGCGTCGGACCGACTTTGGGAGCCATATCTTTGGAAAAAAGCCTTAAGGCGGGCATGTGGGGGCTTTTGGCGGTATTAATATTTATGGTTGTCTTTTACAGGATGCCGGGCCTTCTGGCCTCCCTGTCTTTGGCAATTTACGTTGCTCTGGTTTTGGCCCTGTTTAAACTTATCCCCGTTACTTTAACATTGGCTGGCATAGGCGGATTCATTCTTTCTATAGGAATGGCTATTGATGCCAACATTCTTATTTTCTCCAGAATGAGGGAAGAGTTGAGAAGCGGCCAAAGTTTTTCTACAGCCGTTGAAGAAGGGTTCAAAAGAGCCTGGCCTTCCATCCGCGACGGAAATTTAACCACTCTGATAGTGGCTTTGATATTATTCGGATTCGGAACCAGCTTTGTTAAGGGTTTTGCTTTTACCCTTACTCTCGGAATATTAATGAGCATGTTTTCGGCAATAATAATAACTAAAAACCTTCTTCGGGTTTTCGCTGGCACCAAACTCGAGAAGATAAAAATACTATGGCACTAGAAAAACACTTATTTACTTCAGAGTCGGTAACAGATGGACACCCTGACAAAGTAGCAGATCAAATATCAGACGCTATTTACGACGAAATGCTCAAACAGGACCCCGATACTCATGCGGGGATAGAATGCTTCACTACCACCGGATTGGTCTTGGTGGGAGGGGAAGCTCGGACCAATGCTTATGTGGAAATACCGAATGTCGTTAGAAGGGTCCTTAAGGAAATCGGCTACAACAAGCCCGAATACGGCTTTTGCGCCGATGCCATAGGGGTGATTGTAACCCTTCACGAGCAGTCTCCCGATATAGCCCAGGGGGTGGACGAGAAAGGAGAAAAAGAACAGGGAGCCGGCGATCAGGGGCTGATGTTCGGATACGCCACCAATGAAACTCCCGAGTTTATGCCACTGACTATAGTTTTAGCCCACAAGCTGACTCAAAAGCTGGCCGAGGTCAGGAAGAACGGAACCCTTCCTTATTTAAGGCCCGACGGCAAGTCCCAAGTAACCGTAGAGTACGAGAACGGGAAAATGAAAAGGCTGGATACGGTGGTAATTGCCGCCCATCACGCAGAAGAAGTGAGCACGGAACAGCTTCAAAACGACATTAAAGAACATGTAATCAAGCCGGTTGTCGGGGACTTGGCCGACGAAAATACCAAGTATTTTATAAACGCTACCGGCAGGTTTGTTATCGGCGGCCCTCCCGCCGACGCCGGCTTAACTGGAAGGAAAATTATCGTTGATACTTACGGAGGGGTGGGAGCCCACGGAGGGGGATGCTTTTCCGGGAAATGCATCACTAAAGTAGACAGGTCGGGAGCTTACATGGCCCGCTACGTAGCCAAAAACATAGTGGCCGCCGGTTTGGCCGACAAATGCGAAATCCAGGTTGCCTACGCCATCGGAATAGCGGAGCCCGTTTCCATATACATAGACACAAAGGGAACGGGAAAACTTCCCTCCGAAAAGATTACGGAAATCGCCAGAAAAGTTTTCGATTTCAGGCCCAAGCAGATAATAGAGCAGCTTAACCTGAAAAGGCCTATTTACCAAAAAACCGCCTGTTACGGGCACTTTGGCAGGGATGAGGAAGACTTTACCTGGGAGAAAACCGATAAAGCGGAAGAATTAAAGAAATATGCAAGTCAACTTTCTTAAATACAAAAAAATATATTTTGCTTTTTCCGGACTTTTAATGGCAGGATGCCTGGCCGGAATTTTTACCTTCGGATTGAATCCGGGAATTGATTTTACCGGGGGAAGCATAATTGAAATTTCCTATGAAGACGCCATGCCTTCCGCTCAGGCGGTCAGAGACGCTCTTTCTGATTTCGGCGAAGTCCAAGTCCAGCCGACAGATGAGAACGGGCTGATAATCAGAATGGGGGATATGAGCGAGGAGACCCATCAGGAAATCTTAGGCATGCTCAGCGAAGGATATCAGGCCGAGGAGCTGAGGTTCGAATCAATAGGCCCGGTAATAGGCCAGGAGCTTAAAAACAAAACCATGCTCCTTATTTTCCTGGCTCTGATTTCCATCGTTTTATACGTTGCCTTCGCTTTCAGGAAAGTTCAAAGGCCGGTTCGCTCATGGCAGTACGGAATTGCTTCCTTGATAGCGCTTTTCCATGACGTCCTTATCCCCGTGGGAGTGTTTTCGGTGATGGGATACTATATGGAAGTCCAGTTTACCATTCCGGTGGTTACAGCCCTCCTTACCGTCCTTGGATATTCCATCAATAACACGGTGGTGGTTTTCGACAGAATCAGAGAGGCCCTTATCAGGAGGGAGGGAGTTACCTTCGAGGAAACGGTAAACAAGGCCTTAAACAGAAGCCTTACCAGATGCATCAATACTTCTCTAACCACTTTATTGGTTCTTTCAGCAATTTACTTCTTTGGAGGCGAAACCCTCAAGTATTTCTCCCTGGCTTTGATTATCGGAATCGCGGCCGGAACCTACTCTTCCTTGTTCTTGGCTAGCCCCATTTTAGCGGCCTGGCTGAAATGGAGAAAGAAAATTGCTTGACAATTTAAGCGATGTGTGCTTAAATATCATTGTATAAAACAATGAAACACGACTACCGAACAATTTGCCACGATTATTTGCTTAAGAACCTGCCCGAAAGGACCAGGGAAATTATAGTACGGCGCTTCGGTTTGCAGGGAGAAAGGGAAACCCTGGAGGCTGTGGGCGCAGCTTATGAAATTACCAGAGAGAGGGTTCGCCAGATAGAAAACGACGGCCTGCAAAGATTGAAGGAAACAGCTTCAACCCCCGCCTGCCAGCGCGTTTTAAAGGAGTACGCCGATTACTTGAAAAACAACGCTTCCCTGAAAAGGGAGGATTTGCTGCTTTCCCAGTTCGGCGGCGATAATTTTAAAAACTACGTTTTCTTTTTGCTGAATATCGGAGCGCCCTTTTTCAGGATGCCGGAAACAGATGAGTTTCATGCTTTTTGGACAACCGATAAAAATTCAGTAGATAAGGCAAAGAAAATCCTGCAGGGTTTCGCTTTAAAGCTGCAAAAAATCCAGCGGCCTTTGATTCTACCCGCTTCCGTTCCTGCTTCCTACGCGGAAATTTCCAAAAATATTCTTTTGGGCCCCCAGGGACTTTACGGGCTGAAAGAATGGCCGGAAGTAAATCCCAAGGGCATCAAAGACAAAGCTTATATTGTTTTAAAAAAAGAAGAAAAGCCTCTTCACTTTACCGAAGTGGCCACTTTGATAAATTCTTCCACCGTTTTGAATACCCATAAGAAAGTCATCCCTCAAACGGTCCATAACGAGCTCATTAAGGATCCCCGCTTCGTATTGGTGGGCAGGGGCCTTTACGGCTTAAGGGACTGGGGATATGAACCCGGCGTTGTCAGAGATGTAATTTACAGGGAAATAAAGGGATCAAGAAAGCCGCTGTCTACAGATGAGATAGTGAGAAAGGTTTTAAGCCAAAGGAAGGTCAAACCCAATACCGTGCTTTTGAATCTGCAAAACAAAAAGTATTTTGCCAAAACCCCCGAAGGAAGGTACACTATAAGAAAGGCCTAAGGATGTTGCCTTAACAATGGAGCAAGCAATACAAATAATAGAACCAACACTCTATATCGTTTGGGACGTCTTAAAGAATTGGTGGTGGCTTCCGCTACCCTTTATTCTTTGGCGTCCTTTTAAGTTTTTCTGGCTTTGGTGGAGGATGGAGGACTGGATGTTCAAGCAGAAAAAAATTCTTCTGGAGGTGAAGATGCCGAAAGAAGTGCTCAAGCCAATTCGGTCAATGGAGCAGGTTTTTTCCTCTTTATGGGCCCAAAATTATGATCCCCCCGACTGGTGGGAAAAATGGTGGGAAGGAAAGCAAAACGATTCAATGCAGCTGGAAATGGTCAGCTTGCAGGGGCAGCCCCACCTTTTTATCCGCTGCTCGGAAGGTCGGAGAAACGCTATCGAATCTTCTATTTATTCCCAGTACCCCGACGCGGAAATCGACCTAGTTGACGATTATACCAAATACGTTCCCCAGGACGCGCCCAATAAAGACTGGGAGCTTTGGGGCGCTGATTTTGAGATGATAAAGCCCGACGTTTATCCCATAAAGACGTACACAAAGTTTTTTGAAGAAAAAGAAGCGGCCAAAGAAGAAAAAAGAGTAGACCCGATGGCCACTCTTTTGGAGGGAATGGGCAAGATAGGGCCGGGAGAGCAGATTTGGATACAGATTTCAGTAGAACCTGTTACCAGCAGCTCTAAAGAAGCTGCAGGGGATTTTATTAAAAGGGGCAGGGAGATTGCCGACAAGCTGGCTAAAAGGCCTGAAAAGGGAAAGCAAAGGGCTATTTTAAGGGAGGCGGCCGAAGAGCTGGCCTATGGAACCATGCCTGGCCAAGGAGAAAAGAAGGAGGAGCCGATCATTCCTCCGGAAATGAAACTGACTCCGGGGGAAAGGGAAATAGTCGAAGGAGTAGAATCGAAAGTCGGCAAGCGCTGCTTCCATTCGTATATCAGGTTTATTTACATAGCCAAAAGAGAATCTTACTTCGGGGGGGTGAAGGGCATTCCTTTCGGATTCTTCGGCCAGTTTTCCACTGAAAATCTGAACGCCCTTAAGCCCTGGCCAAGGACGATGACTAAAATTAAAAGGTATCCCGTTTTAGACCTGCTGAGAGCCAGGAGAACTTTCAGGAAGAAAAGAAGGCTGTTTTTCAGGTATATAAAAAGATTTACGCCGCTTTTTCCGAAACCAACGCCGGTTGTTCCGGGAAGCGGAAAGGGTTCTTTCATTTTAAATACCGAAGAATTGGCAACGATTTTCCACTTCCCGGGAAGAGTGGTGGCTCCGGCCCCGTTTGTTTCCAGGGTTGAGTCCAAGAGGGGAGAAGCTCCTCCGGGACTGCCAGTCGAATAACTTACTCTTATGTCTGAGGATATTAATTTTTTTGCTGAGACAACCTATAGGAATATCCGCCGGAAATTCGGCATAAGGACGGACGATCGCCGCCGGCATGTTTACGTTGTCGGAAAAACCGGAATGGGAAAAACAGTCATGCTGAAAAACATGGCCATTCAGGATATCCAGGATGGAAAGGGAATCGGCTTTGTGGACCCGCACGGAGAGGCGTCGGAAGAACTCCTTGATTACATTCCCGCCAGCAGAATTAATGACGTTATATATATCAATCCCGGCGACATAGACTACCCCATTGCCTTTAACATCATGGAAGAGGTGGATTTGGCCCACAGGCATTTGGTGGCAGGCGGGCTTATGGGCGTATTTAAAAAGATTTGGCCCGATGTCTGGTCGGCTAGAATGGAATACATTCTCAATAATTGCATTTTGGCTTTATTGGAATATCCCGGCGCGACTCTTTTGGGAGTAAACAGGATGCTGGCTGATGCCGAATACAGGAGGAAAGTGGTGGACAAAGTCAGCGACCCCGTTGTCAGGGCTTTCTGGGTGCAGGAATATTCCAGGTACACTCAAAGGTACGAGGTTGAAGCCACTGCCGCCATTCAAAACAAGATCGGCCAGTTTATTTCAGCCCCCCTTATCAGGAATATCATCGGACAGGTGAAGTCTTCTTTCGATATGAGGAGGGTGATGGACGAAGGAAAAATATTGATAATGAATCTGTCCAAAGGAAGAGTTGGAGAGGATAATTCCAGGCTTTTGGGGGCTTTGATGATTACCAAGCTTCAGCTGGCAGCCATGTCCAGAGTGGATATTCCCGAAGACAAAAGAAAGGACTTCTTCCTTTATATAGACGAATTCCAGAATTTTGCCACGGAATCTTTTACTAATATTCTTTCTGAAGCCAGAAAATACAGGCTGGCTTTGATATTGGGACATCAATATATTACCCAGATGGAAGAAGAGGTGAGAGACGCGGTATTCGGAAACGTGGGAACCATAATATCTTTCAGGGTCGGCGCTGACGATGCCGAATATCTGGAGAAAGAATTTACTCCGGAATTCCTGGCCACGGATTTGGTGAATCTTGGAAAATACAACGTATATCTGAAGCTGATGATAGACGGACTGGCCGGCCGGCCGTTTTCAGCCACCACCCTGCCGCCTATTTCAGCTCCCGAGAAATCTAACAGGGACAGCATTATCAGGGTTTCCAGGGAAAGATACAGCACTCCCAGGGCGGAAGTGGAAGACAAGATATCAAAATGGACCGGGGCTATGGAGCAGGCCGGACTTGCCCCTGTTTCCGGAATGCCCGTTCTTTACGATGCCAAATGCTCCTTGTGCGGCAAGGACACCAAGGTAACCTTTAAGCCCGACGGAGTGAGGCCCGTTTATTGCAAGCCCTGCCGAAAAAAAATGGAAAAACAGAAGGAAGAAGGAAATCAGGAAGAAACCAAGAAACCGGAAAAAAGCGGAATGGTTTCCCTGAAGGAGGCGATGGAGCAAAAGCCCGTATATTTTTCTCCCCCCAGGAAGGATAAAGAAGAAAGGCAAAAACCCAAAAGGAAAGAAGTGAACTTGGGGGAACTGAGAAAAGTCATCGGGGAGTCCCTTGATGAAAACGAAGAAGATAAAAAAGGAGGGGTAATTAATCCCGGAGAAACCGTGGAATTTTAATGAGATCCCTAGTAGATTTTGACCTCAAAGACAAGAGGGTTTTAGTGAGATGCGACTTCAATGTTCCCCTTTCAAAAGAAGGGGAAATTTTGGATGACTTCAGAATTAAACAGGCCTTGCCGACAATTTTTTACTTAATGGAAAACAAGGCCAAAATAGTGCTTATGAGCCACCTGGGGAGGCCGGGAGGAAAAGCGGTTGAAGGATTAAAGATGGATCCGGTTCAAGTGAGGCTGATGGAATATTTGGATGTTTCCGTTACAAAGGCTCCCGACTGCGTGGGAGAGGAAATAGAAAAATGGACTAAAAAAATGATTCCCGGGGAGATTTTAATGCTGGAGAATTTGAGGTTTCACAAGGGAGAAGAAGAGGGCGATAAAAGCTTTGCTGCAAAATTGGCCAAGATGGGAGATGTTTATATAAACGACGCTTTCGGCGCTTCCCACCGGGCCCACGCTTCAATTTCGGGAGTGCCGGAGCTGCTGCCCTCGGGAGCGGGATTGCTGCTGCAAAGAGAGGTGGAGGAGCTGTCGGCTTTAATGGAGAGCCCCCAAAAGCCCTTAGTGGCCGTGATCGGCGGAGCTAAAGCCGATACTAAAATGAAAGTCATAGACAGGATTTCAGCGGTTGCCGATTGGGTGTTGATAAGCGGACTCCTTGATAAGGCGATTATTAAAGAAAACATTGAACTTAAATATCCCGGTAAAGTGGTTAAGCCGGTAGACGAAGCCAGAGACGGAAAAGACATCGGTCCTGAAACCATTCGCATATTTAAAGAGAAGATATTAGAAGCTGGGACTGTTTTTTGGAACGGGCCTTTCGGAAAAATAGAAGAAGAGGAATTTTCCCGGGGAACAGAAGAGATTGCCAAGGCGATAATTAAAAGCGGATCTCATTCTGTAATAGGGGGAGGGGAAACCGTTGAATTTGTTAATAGGATCGGCCTTTTGCCGAAGTTCAGCCACGTTTCAACCGGCGGAGGAGCGATGCTTGAATTTTTAAGCGGCAAAGAGCTTCCCGGTATTGAGGCGCTGAAATAAAATGGCAGAGGAAATTAAAAATATAAAAAAAGCGGCCAAAAGGATAAGGGAGGCCGTGAAAAAGGGAGAAGATATAATACTTTACGGAGACGCCGATTTGGACGGCGTTTCTTCGGTTATAATAATGAAGGAGTCCATAAGGAATTTGGGCGGAAAAGTTTCTGCCGTATATTTTCCCGACCGGGAAGAAGAAGGCTACGGGGTCAATGAAGAGGCTTTGGGGTATTTAAAAGACAAGGCGCCGGCTTTGATGATTGTCATGGATTGCGGCATAGGTAATTTTAAGGAACTAAAGGAAGCCAAAAAAATGGGCATAGAGGTTATTATACTGGACCATCATAAAGTATTGGAAAAGTTGCCCGATGCTTCGATAATAGTAGACCCCAAGCAGAAAGGAGACAAATATCCCTTTAAGGAATTTGCCGCTGCCGGAATAGTCTACAGGGTTGCCGAAGAAATACTGGGAGATAAAATGACTTCTTCTTTAAGGAACAGCTTTTTGGAGCTGGCGGCAATAGCTACGATAGCCGACATGATGCCCCAGAAAGAAGATAATTTGGAAATCATTTCCGGGGGGTTGAGCGTTCTAAGGGATACCAACCGGCCCGGATTGAGAGCTTTTTTCGAAGTAGGAAGACCAGATAGCGATTTAAACCATCTCATCCAAAAGATAATTTCAGCTTGCCACGCCGGAGGAACTAAAGACCACCTAAATGAAGCTTATATTCTTTTAACCATGCCTTCCTTGGAGAAAGCCAAGGCTATGGTGGAAGAGCTCTGGGAAAAATCCAAAGCCAAGCATTTTAGGATAAAAGAAATAGTTGAAGAAATAGAAGAGAGGCTGGCGGGCAGGACCGGCGAACCGTTTATTTTCGAAGGCGGCGACGATTGGCCCGTATTGATGCTCGGGCCGGCAGCCTCCAGGGTTTGCAACAGCCATAAAAAGCCGGTTTTTTTATACAGCCAAAGGGAGGAAGATTCTCAGGGAGCAGTCAGAACTCCCAAAGGCATAGACAGCGTTGACGCTATGAAGCGCTGCGCCAAACTCCTTAAAACTTACGGAGGGCATCCCCAAGCCTCTGGATTCAGGGTGGACAATGATAAGCTGGAAGACTTTAAGAATTGCTTGTCAAAGTATTTCAGTGAATTATAAAAAATATCGCCGCCGGTATGGCGGCTTTTAGTTTTTCTTAAATTGTTTTAAAATTAGAGTATGGAAAAAATAATTATATATACCGACGGAGGAGCGAGGGGCAATCCGGGGCCGGGAGGCATAGGCGTTGTCATCGCCGATAACAAAGGAAAAGTGCTCAAGGAGTACGGAGAATATTTGGGGGAAAACATAACCAATAATGAGGCTGAATACCAGGCAGTTATTTTCGGATTAAAGAAAGCAAAAGCTCTTTTCGGCAAGGATAGAATTAAAGCTGCAGAAGTGGAGGTGAGAGCCGATTCCGAGCTCTTGGTAAAACAAATGAACGGGCAGTATAAGATTATGGAACCGAGAATCCAGCAGCTCTTTATCGCGGCCTGGAATCTTAAAATAGAATTCAGTAAAGTGAGCTTCACTAGCATTCCAAGGGAGCAAAACAAAGAGGCCGATAGGCTGGTTAATGAGGTCCTGGACCGGAAGGAACAAACTCACTTGACAGGCCTTTTTACATGAGTATAATGAATATTGTCATGAGAAAAATTAAAACCACGTCAAACATAAGAAGCGGATAGTTCTGATGACTTTAATTTGTCTCAGAGGTTCCGCTCCAAAGAGCGGTTTTTAATTACTCATGGAGGACATTGATAATTGAATAATTCTAGCAGTTAATCTCGATTATTGATTGCTAGCTAAGTAGGTATATTGCATTTTTAAGGGCAGACGGTGGATGCCTTGGGATATTGAGGCTATGAAGGACGCGGGGAGTCTGCGATAAGCCTCGGGTAGGTGACTCTCAACCTTTGATCCGGGGATTTCCGAATGGGGAAACCCGTTCCGACTATAAATCGGAACAGCTTGAACTTAAGTTCAAGCAGCGAACCCGCTGAAGTGAAACATCTTAGTAAGCGGAGGAAAAGAGAACGAAGTTTATTCCCTCAGTAGCGGCGAGCGAACAGGGAAGAGCCTAAACTCATTGCTGCTTTTGCAGCAGTGAGGGTTGTAAGGGAATAATGTCGGGAGCATTCTTGGGGTTTACTCCAAGAATGGTTACCGAGGGAGAGCATTTAGGTGGAGTTTTGGTTAGAGGAAGCTCCCTGGAAAGGGGCGCCATAGGGGGTAATAGCCCCGTACTCGAAAACCACTTCACGCTCCTTGTTATTTTTCTTGAGTACCTCGGGGACAAGATAACCTTGAGGGAAGCAGGCCGGACTATAAGGCCAAGGCTAAATACTACAATATCTCCGATAGTGAACCAGTACCGTGAGGGAAAGGTGAAAAGCAGCCCGGTGAGGGCGGTGAAATAGAACCTGAAACCGTATTGCCCACAAAGAGTCGGAGCCCGATTTATCGGGTGACGGCGTGCTTTTTGCAGAACGAGCCAACGAGTTCTCTCCATTTTTCGTCTAAGCGCTTACGGCGCAAAGGCATAGGGAAACCGAGTCTGAATAAGGCGGTATTTACATACTCAAACAATGAAATGTGGCGAGAGACCCGAAGCCAAGCGAGCTTGCCATGGCCAGGCTGAATCTTCAAGAAATTGAAGAGGAGGGCCGAACCAGTGGATCGTTCAACATCTTTGGATGAGCTGTGGTAAGAAGCGAAAAACTAAACGAGCTTGGTAATAGCTGGTTCTTCCCGAAATAGCTTTCGGGCTAGCCTGAGATTTATACCCTGCAGGGGTAGAGCACTGAATGGATTATCGTGGGTTTTTCCCAGGTACTCCAATCAAACTCCGAATACTGCAGGCACTATCTCAGAGTCAGACTGCGGGGGCTAAGCTCCGTGGTCAAAAGGGAAACAGCCCAGACCTTCATCTAAGGTCCCTAAATTAAGTTAAGTGTATAAGGAAGTGAAATTCCAGTGATAGTTAGGAGGTTAGCTCAGAAGCAGCTATCCTTTAAAAAGTGCGTAACAGCTTACTAACTAAGGAGTTTTGCGCCGAAGATTTATTGGGACTAAACTTAATACCGAAGATAAGGTTTCTCATTATTTATAATGAGAAAGGTAGGGAAGCATTCCCAGTGCAGCGAAGCAGAAGGGTAACCGACTGTGGAGCGCTGGGAAGTGAGAATGTTGGCATGAGTAACCGCAATCAGGGTGAGAGCCCCTGACACCGAAAGTCTGAGGTTTCCTTGGCAATGGTGATCAACCAAGGGTTAGGCGGTCCTAAGCTGAATCCGAAAGGAGTAAGTGATGGACAGCAGGTTAATATTCCTGCCCCTCTGCATCTTTCTAAAAAGGTGACGCAGTCTAGGAAATAAGGTGTATTATCGGATTTACAATTGAGTTTCGTCTTCGGACGGAACGAACTTATTGATCAGACTGCCAAGAAAAACCTTTTTGGGTTAAGGATGCTGAGACCGTACCGCAAACCGACACAGGTAGACTGGCGTAAGTGTGCCAAGGTGAACGAGTGAAACTTCGTTAAGGAACTCGGCAATAAAGTGGTTGTAACTTCGGGATAAAACCTGCCGTCTTTTTAAGGCGGCTGCAACTAACGTGCCCCAGGCGACTGTTTACCAAAAACACAGGTTCCTGCTAAACTCGCAAGAGGATGTATAGGAACTGAGGCCTGACCAGTGCTGGAATGTCAATCTCGCCGGTCCTGCAGCAATGCATGGCTGAGTGAGTGAAGCACCAGTGAACGTCCGCGGTAACTATAACCGTGTTAAAGTAGCGTAATCCCTTGCCAGGTAAGTTCTGGCCCGCATGAAAGGCCTAACGACTCGGGGACTGTCTCAACGAAGTGCTCGGTGAAAATGCAATGGGGGTAAAGATGCCCCCTACCTGCGGCTAGACGGAAAGACCCCGGGAGCTTTACTGTATCTAGATATTGAATTTTGGTTTTGGATGCGTAGCGTAGTGGGTAGGCTTTGATGTTTCGTTTTCGGACGGAGCGGAGCCGCCAATGAAACACCCATCTTCTTTGATCAATTTTCTAACCCTATGCAAAACATAGGAGACAGTATCTGGTGGTCAGTTTAAGTGGGGCGCTTGCCTCCTAAAGAGTAACGGAGGCGTTTAAAGGTCGGCTAGGCACGGATGGAAATCGTGCCGATAGGGTAAAGCCACAAGCCGGCTTTACTGCAAGGCGGATATGCCGCGCAGTTGCGAAAGCAGAACTTAGTGAACCGACCTCTTTTAGTAGAAAAGGGGAAGATCATCAGCCAAAAGTTACCCCGGGGATAACAGGCTAGTAGTGCCCGCGAGTCCATATCAACGGCACTGTTCGGCACCTCGATGTCGGCTCATCACATCCTGGAGGTGGAGAAGCTTCCAAGGGTTGGGCTGTTCGCCCATTAAAGTGGTACGCGAGCTGGGTTCAGACCGTCAATTTGGCGGCATTGTTTAGTGATGAACAATGCAAAAACCGACTCATATCGATGAAGTCCTTGCACCAACAACCTGTCGTGTGCTAGGATAATATCGAGGGAAGTCGTAGTCTTTCCAATCATGAGACTGTCTAAAGAAGAAAAAGCTTATATAGCTGGATTTCTAGATGGAGACGGCAGCATTCACGTGAGATTAAAACCAAATCGAACTTATCGATACAGGTTTCAAATTTCGCCAGCAGTTGTCTTTTATCAGTCCGCTAAAGAAGGGGACCATCTTAAGTGGCTGAATAAATTACTGGGAATTGGTTATATAAGAAAGCGCAATGATGGAATAGTTGAATTTATAGTCGGGGATTCGGATAGTATAATTGCTTTATTATGCAATCTACTTCCTTATCTTAGGCTTAAGAAAAAACAGGCGGAGTTAATGCTTGAAATCATTAAATTGAGGAAAAGCGTTGGAACCGCTGAGGATTTTCTGAAAATTGCTCAGAAAATCGATTTATTTCAGAATATCAATTATTCAAAAAAGCGAATTAGAAATTCTTTAGAAGTCGAAAGAACCTTAAGGAAAGAAAGACTATTGACCCCGTAGAGACTTAGTCACTTATGTGGCTGGATGGGAGGTAAAATCTTCCATAAAACGTCGGCCTCTTAAATTATTAAGAGGGTGGTATAGTCCATACATTTAGTAATAAATGATAAATATGCGTGAGACAGGTTGGTCCCTATCTACCGCAGGCGTCGATTCTTGAGGGGAGTCATCCGTAGTACGAGAGGACCCGGATGAATTAACCTCTGGTGTACCAGTTGTCGTGCCAACGGCATTGCTGGGTA
>Ga0265297_10005790_pt1 | contig 18463 bp, 18 predicted proteins | sample Munlanlwell13791_FD_192502 | JGI IMG/M metagenome (GOLD analysis project Ga0265297, IMG submission 192502) | Leachate microbial communities from a municipal landfill in Southern Ontario, Canada - Leachate well 137-91 | ecosystem: Engineered > Solid waste > Landfill > Unclassified | place...
CGGGTTATCCACATATCCACACAATTCACAAAGAGAAAGAAAAAAGGAAGCGAAAAAAGAAAGAGAAAACACTACGGCTATTGCTTTACCATCTTAACAAAACGTCCACTGGATTGGGGAAGGTCACTGCGAGCACCAACCGAATAGAGCTTTTCAGATGAATGACGTGTATCAGGATGCTTCTTAGCAGGGTCGATAGTATCAGCTGATAAAACCCTATAGATACTCAATGCTTTAATCACGAAGAGGTCACTTCCCACGGTAAGCATCTGGACAATAGGGTCTTCAGCATCGGGATTTTCGGGGTCTCGGATGGTCATTGAAAAGGCTGATGATCTGTTAAACATATCTTCTATAAGGAGATGCCATTAAAAGTTGTTATGGTGTCAAAATGGTGACAAAATTTAATTTTGCGTCTGTCTCGGATATTTATTTGAAACCAATTCATCAATTGGAACACCCATCAAACATCCCTAAGCTATTTTATTTGAGGGTTATAATCTGCTTCTGGAAAGCCGTGCTGTTGGTAATTGGTATAAATACCTCGATAACCAATAACAAAAAAGATTAGATGATATAAAAGCACAGTATTCGCATGGCAAAGATCCAAGTATTCTTGTATTTGAGACGAATCTAAGGGCTCGGAATGCGCAGATGTGTTTCTAAGCTTTTTCCATTTGTTAAACAAATCTTGGCTGATAATTTCCTTTTTCGAAAGTTCTCTCAGAACATCATGAGCTTTTATTCCGGTCATGCTCCTAATAAATCCTGTTACTCTTGCCTTGATTTCTTGAGTGATTTTTGACTCTTCGATTACTTCGCAAACCTTATCTAAAATTTCTTTACCTAATGGCTTGGGATAATGAGCGGTCAATTCTTGTTTCGCCAATCCTTCAATCTCAACGCCAAGAGTTAAACCTTCTGTTTCTAAGGAACCACCGCTTGCATTTAAAATGGCATAGACATGTTGAGAAATAGGATGCCATTCTGGCTTGGGATAATTCTTAATATATGCAAGATAGAGATCAAATAGTTTTTGTGTTTCTTTTGCATGCACAATTAAGCGGTAACTGATAGGAGGGTTTAAACGCGTTTCTGATTTTTTAGTGGGTTTTGTCTTTAATATTATTTCTGCAAAATTGGCGCTGCCTGTTTCCTGTAGGCTCCATATTAGTGGGCACCCTGTAATGAATCGGATGGTTTCAAGTGCCCGTAAATCAAAATAAGAAGGTAAAGAAATGTTATCTTCGGAGCTATGACAGCGTAAATTTAAAACACTCTCTTCAGTCCAAAGTAAAAAAGAATAATTGTTAGATTCAAATTTCCAACCATTAACTTCTGAAGATGATCGACCTGTTTGTTTGGCCACTGAGAATGACTTTTTTGTTAAACAATTGGCAGGAATCTCCACAGATTGATAAAAACGTTGGTTCAGATAACTCCTCGCAAGGGGTTTTTCGAGTTGCTGCTGAGAGGATATGGATTCTGCAATACCTTTAATAATGACGAAATCGTTATAAGCAGTAGAATTAAAATCAAGTCTCGGTCGCTGGCTTTTCCATATACGCCCATGGGAATCCATCGCTTCTAAGTTGTAAAATTCTTTATCAGGTATTATCTGTCCCGCCAAAGTCGATGGTGGAAAAACAAGACGCCAATTGTCAGGAATTGTCGAATAAATTTTAAAATGCAATCGTCCGTCAGATTTCTGAAAAATGCTTCCAATGCCTGAGATGGGTTTTTTGCTAGGATCTAGCGGAGTTAAAATAATTTGGGAGCAATCAAGCTCAAGTTGGTTCAGCCCAAAAGCCTTTATCTCTTCGTCTCTCAATAACATATTTTTACCATTGTTCAAAATCTCTGTATTTTTTTAGGTCAATAACCCTTGGCCCCATTGGAACGTGCATATCCCATAGAATTCTGGTCACCTCTTTAACATCCATACTTTTCTCGTCTTCTATTTTGGCTCGCTTAGTATTAAATAATGCGAGATTAAAACCTCTATGAGAAACTGAACTCATATATTTAATCCCATCAAACCCGCCTTTCACTTTAAACAAATCAGCTATGAATTGGGTAAAGATATATTCATCCTCACCTCCAACGTCTACAGGACGAGCGTACAAAACATTAAGATACTGCCAAATTTTTAATTCGCGGGTTAGTTGTTCTTGATCTCTTTGTCCGGACACAGCTTCTCTTAATTCGTTCCCAAATAGTACATCCTTGGTTAAATCTATAATTTTTTGCTTTTTTTGAAGAATAAACTTTGCGACTTGCACATTAACGCCCAGCCATGGGCGTGTTTCAACGGCAGCAGTTTTTTTATCGGACGACAAAAATAAGCATGGAATGCCTTTTGAGGTTATTCGATTAGCTTTTGTGTTAGCGGAGTTGGGCGCTGTCATTTCATGGCAAGAAAACAATCTGAGCGGCTTTTTTGAGAAAATATCATTTGGTAATTTCCTTGCTCTCCAAAATTCTGACGTTTTTTGAAGAAAGTCTGTTCTGTGTTTAGCTCCTTCAAGGAAAATTTCCAAAATCTTATTAAACTTTTTTGGTAAAAAATATCTGCCCTTCGTTATTAAATGATCTCTGAGCAGGAGCAAATCGACGTGAGACGGCATGGTCTTATTTTCTCCCTTTGCTTAGATAAAGTGGATGCAGTATACCTCTCATATTTATTGAGAGCCATAAAAAGGTACAGTTGATAGGTCATAGCCCAAAATAAGCAGATTTGCTAATCAGGACCCCCCTCTACTCTCTAAAAATGATGGTTCTGAAGGTTCTGACAGTTGGAATGATCGAGAAAAGACAGGGCAACTGATATATAGTCACTTGCTCTCCTAATGAACGTGAAATTTTTCTCGTTTAAAACAGGCGGATAATCCGAGGATTGCTTTTTCGAATCGAAACCTCATAATATGCCTATGGATTCCTTATGAAGAGAAGAACCTTTTTCACATTGCTCCTGGCAGCGGTACTCTTGGGGCTTGTTCTCTGGGGCCTTCCCCGTCTCCCCGGGATGGAACGGGATCTTCTTGAACGGCTGGCAAATCGTTCCGCCAAAGAATATTTCGAGGGTTCCCTGCGGGTCGAAAAAGTTTCCCTGGACCGTCATTTTAAGATCCGTCTTACGGGAATCACCGGAAAACTACAAACCCGCCATGGCCCGGTGCCTCTGGCGGTAAAATCTCTGGAGTCCCGGGATACTCTCTTTCTTTTCATCTTCCAGAAACCTGTCTACTTCATCTTTGAAGGGATCCGGCCGGAAATATCTTCGCGCATAGGGATCTCCGGGGACTTCATGATCCAAACAGGGCCTGCTTCGCGCTTTGAATTGACTGCAGATCTTGGGAAAACGAGCCTGGAGGACTGGCAATGGCTTGACCCGCAGAATCTCGGCGGTGCAACCGGGGCCATGAAAGGCAGTTTAACGTTCCGTCAAGTCTCCGGCCGGGAGCCCGAGTTCAGCATGGATCTTGAAGCCCCGGAACCCGGCGGTAATATCCAGGCCCGCTTCTTTGATCTCTTCCTCCCCTACCTCCCGGCTTCCCTCCAAAAAGAAAAAATTGAAAAGATCTCCGAAAGTCGAGAACTGGTCCGGTATGGCCGGGCCGCTTTAAGAGTGAACCTGCCCCAAAGCGACAACATGAAAATCCTCCTTCAGATCTTCATTCCGGCGTATAATCTCAAATTAACACTGAATGCATCTATTCGAACGGATGAAAAGGACGCGTTCTCGCAAATCGCCCGGCTCATGGGACTCATTGAGGTGAAATAATATGAAACCCCTTTTAAAAATAACCGTCCTGACTTCGATCTTCTCTTGTTTAAAGGTAGTCAGAACGGCTCTGATTTCAGCTCGGTTGAAATTGATAGGTATTGGGACCGCAACGTTCCTGGTTGTGATCGTGATCGCCGGCTGCACGGTCAAGGCCGTGGGAGATCCCAATCGTCCTATTACGATCAACGCGAATGTCGTTGTGGATATCCGGGGTCTCAAACAGACCGCCACGAATATTGAGGATATGGTCGCAGGGGGAGCCGTAAAATGAACCGCTATGATACTTTAATTTCCAAGGAGGGTCTCGTTATGAAAAAAATTTATGTTTTGGGTTTGGCTGTAGGTCTGGTTATTCTGGCCGTTACGTCGGTTTGCTTCGCGGCTGATTATGATTACAAAACAATGACCCCGGACATTGAGAAAGCTTTGAAAAACCGCCAGTCGCGGTACCATCAACTTCAGAGCCTCAAACAGGAAGGTGTGATCGGAGAGAACAATAAGGGCTATGTGACCGATCTGAAAAACAACGCCGCAGCCGCCACACTGACTGCCGCTGAAAACCGGGACCGCAGAGTTCTTTACGAAGCTCTCGCGGAACAGAACAAGCTGGGCAGCACGGGACTTTTGGAAGTCCAAAAAGCGTTTGCCGATGTTCAACGCGAGAAAGCCGGTCCCGGAGACATGGTCCAGTCTTCGTCAGGCGATTGGAAGAAAAAGTCTTAAAAACAACAACAAAGGACGTCATCCCCGAATGTCTTGACCGGGGATTCAAAGTGGATTCCCGCTTTCGCGGGAATGACAACTTTTTCTGAAACACTCCTCCTGAGTTCAGCGCACGGTCTTATAGATCTCGCGCACCCCTCGGGTCACCTCCTGATATTCCACGGGATCGGTGATCAAGGATTTCCCGCTAAGGGGTAATTTCTGGAATTCCTTCTTGATGGCCAGAACACGCTCCTCCGTGATCGGGCGGGACTGGTAATAATCAAGAAAGTAAGGCATCATTTTTTCCTTGGCTTTCAGAAAATGCTCCTGCACATCCATTAAAGCCTGCGGGTCGTATCCGGTGTTCATCAGATACTTCATGGCGGCGGCATCACTTTCCAGGAGCCGTTCCCCCGGTGTTTTATATGAACTCTCATTGTAGACCTGTAAAAGTACGAGACCCAAACTCGCCAAAGACCCCAGGGGACCAAACATCGGCCCGACCGCTGAACCGACTTGCGCCGCGGCGTTGATCACATCATCCCGTTTCGTAAAACGCCGGTCCACGGTTTGTTGTTCCCCGATTTCATGTGCGAGTACGGCGGCGAGCTCCGCTTCATTTTTGAGAAAATTCAGCATTCCGGTCGTCACGTAGATATAGCCGCCGGGTGCAGAAGTCGCATAGATTTTTTCGCTGTAGAGGATCGTGAACCGGTATTCAAGGTCACGGCGTTTTGCCTGGGCGGCGAGCGAATGCCCCAGGTCATCTACATACCGCACGACTTTCGGGTCTGTGTAGGGATAAAAGGACGCGAGGATCTCGCGGTGAATTTGATCTCCCACCGCCTGTTCGCTGGAGCCGATATTTTGTTGAGCGATCGCTTCCGTGTCCAAGCCTCTTTTCGCGGCCGTCGCGCAGCCGCTGATCAAAAAAAGACACAACAATGCGGAAATGATTTCTTTCACAGAAAATTTCGACATAATTGGACGCGCCCAGCAGGGGTCGCCGCCTTTCGCTTCGCTACAGGTCGCACTGATTTTCAATATCAAATAGTAATTGAGAATTAGTGCTGCACTGACTTCAATAAATTTCTTATTGATGAAAGTCAGGCGGGCACCCGCCCTTAAAACATGACAGAAGTCATGTTTTAAATCAGGGCTCCTTTCGCCCCCTGTCGCATAAAAATGAAGCGCGCCCAGCAGGGGTCGAACCTGCAACCCTCAGCTCCGAAGGCTGATGCTCTATCCAATTGAGCTATGGGCGCATAAGTGTTTAACTGGTTATCAGTGTTGTAATTTCGGCTTTGCAGGCTCCAATTTTTCGCATCGCCTTGGGGTGTCCATATAGTGTCCCTTCGGGCATCCACCGCGCGAACCTTATGGCCTGGGAACAGATGGGAGCAGCGAAGCGTCATATCGAGGTTCTTATGCCCCAGTAGCTTTTTTACTGTGTTCAAGGTGGAGAACGAATTTTCCCATGCCGCTATAAAAAATTACGCGGTCTACGTTCTGCGACATTATTACATCTCGAATGGTGGGGTCATTGTTGTAAAACACTCTTTCTACCGCCCCTCCCGGATTTATCACTTGAACATTAGTTTCTTTCTGAGATTCTGAAGATTCATAAATCGGAGGTTGAATTAATGTATCACGAGATAATGATTTTTGAAGTTCAGGATGACCGGCTATTACATCATCAACCTTTCCAGGAGCAACTTTTTCTGGAATCTCAGATCCACTTTCGTCTCCCGATTCAGCCGTTCCCGAATGCCAGGACACCTCATAAGTTTTCCCTTCCTTGGAGATAATCTCCACTTTTTGGGAAGAAAACGGGTCTCCTTTAATCGGAGAATTGCCTGTATTCATGAATCGAAAGGTCACGACAACTTCACTCGACGGCGAGGATTCATCCACAGAGAAATTAATAGTGCACATGCGCGATTTATCGAGATCACCGACCACTTCTTGCCCAAAATCGGTCCCATGTCCTGAGAAGGAATACTCGCTGGCCCAAACGGAGCAAATATTTGTTATCAGAAACAGTATGAATACTGCAATGGTTTTTAACCTCATTTTCGCCTCTCGCTTGCTTGTAATGTTTCTTTTGGTTGCCAAGCCCTTTTTGTCTTCGCTTTTTTCTGCAAGACTTTAGAATGCAAACTTTTCTTCAAGCCCTCAAGACGGCTCATAAGCTCATCTCCCGTGGATCCGTCACGACGAAAATAATTATACTCCCGAAGTTGACTGAAAGTAGTTCAAAAAAAATACCACCAAGAAAGACGGACAAAAACGATGACAGTACGCCTCCCACCCCACGAAGCGGCCTTTTCGGTGACCCAAGGATGTCTATCTTTGAAAAGTGGTATAAACCGAGCCTGAATGATAGATGATTTCAAAAAAGGTGCTCTCAAGGAGAAAACAAAGGGTTTTATTGCCTGGTAACAAGGTTAAGGGATATTTCTCCAATAAGCTCCGAAGGCTGCTGCTCTATCCAGTTGAGCTATGGGCGTTAATGGCCCCAATATTTCTTTTAATGATATCGAAACTAGTGCCAATCCTATTGATTTTTAAACACTAGGGCCAACGCGCCAAGATCGCCAACATGTCCTTTGAGCTGTGACCGAACGATCCTCACGGTACGAAATGCCTCGGGCCAGGCATGTTGTTTCGTACTTTTTATCATCGTCTCCCAAAAAATCTTATGGGCGGATTTTAAAACGCCGCCGCCGATCACGACCTTTTCCGGATTGATGATGTTCAGAAGGTTCGCGATGCCGATACCGAAGTAGTAACCCGCCTGACGGTAAGCCTCAATCGAAAGCTTATCACCTTCGCGTGCAGCCATACCGACCTGCCGCGCGTTAAATCTTTTATTCCCGGGCAGGAATTTCCAGATCGTCGTGTTGTTCCGGGTCATGCGTTCCCGTACGAAATTCCCGATCGCTGTTCCGGAAGCGTACGCCTCAAGACATCCTTTCTGTCCGCAATTGCATCTCCGCCCTTCGGGGACGATACTCATGTGGCCGATTTCACCCGCCACAAAACCGGAACCTTCATAAAGCTTGCCATCAATGATGATCCCGCCGCCGATCCCCGTGCTGACGGTGATATAGATGAAATTTCTGGAATTTTTCCCGGCACCAAAAAGGCTTTCGCCCAACGCCGCCGCGTTCGCGTCATTAGCAAGACGGACAGGAAGTCCTGTGGCTTTGGAAAGGACCTTTACAAGCGGTAAGTTGTTCCACCCGGGAAGGTTTGGGGAACGCGGCACGAGCCCTTTTTGAGCATTCACAGCGCCGGGAATTCCGACGCCGATTCCGAGGATTTTTTTCTTGGAAATCCCGGCGGTCTGAACAAGTCCACAAAGATTGGACACTAATTCTTTAATGCAGGATTTTGTATTCGCGCCAGTTTGAGTGGGAATTTCCAGGCAGGTCAGGATTTCCTCCCAAGAAGTCCCGAGCACCATGGAGATTTTGGTTCCGCCGATATCAATGCCGATTGCGTATTTTTTCAAAGGGCTTCTCTTTTCATTTTTTTAAAAAAGACTTGGGTAGGTACTTGATTTTTCATTAATTTAAAATGACAAGGAAATCAATGCAGTCCAAATCACCATTAATGGAAAAGAAAATTTAGGCAGGGAGGGAATTGGCGCCTTCGCTTTCGCTTCGGTCGCACTGATTTTCAATCAAATAATAATTGAGAATTAGTGCTGCACTGACTTCAATAAATTTCTTATTGATGAAAGTCAGGCGGCCACCCGCCCTGCACTTATGACATAAGTCATAAGTGCCTGCAGGGCTCCCTTCAATTCCCTCCTTTGATTTCAAGGAGGGTAGCCCAAATTCTTTGCTTTAATTTTTGAAAGAAAATTTGGGCAGGGAGGGAATTGAACCCCCGACACAGGGATTTTCAGTCCCTTGCTCTACCGACTGAGCTACCTGCCCATGTAAGGAAGGATTTTAAGATGGGCTAATGATTTTAGCAAGCTGCTTATGCCCCCAAGCAGTCTTCCACTTCTTTTCCTGCCAGCGCGCTTCATTTTTTGTGAAAAATTCCTGCTTATGAAGCAGTCGAAACGGGACGCGCCTTTTTGTGGAGCTGACTCGCCCTGCATTGTGCTGGGCTAAACGCTTCGTGACATTTTCAGCATGCCCAATATAAAACTTTCCATCTTTCAAACTTTGTAACACATACGTAAAAAACATAAGTAATACCGCACTTCACCGACTGTCTCCGACCCTACGGGTCGTAGACCCGGAGGGAGCTACCTGCCCACGAGATTGCGGATATGTTAGGACGGGTGAAAAATTTTGTCGAGTTGTTTATCGAACAGGCTGGGATTATAAAGCAGCCTTGGGGAATGTCAAAGATTTTGCTGTGCTGTATGCATACTTTATATGCGTTGCTCCAGTTATTCCCTCCTGTAGGGCACATTTAAATGTGCCCTACGGAAGAGAGGATAGAGCGAATATCTCTCAGGAAACCGGAACAATGCATTTTATGTATTAATGCCCGGAGTGATAGGGCTGGCAATGAAGGATGGTAAGTGCCCGGTAGATCTGCTCCGCAACCACCACCGCGGCGAGTTCATGAGGCAGGGTCAGAGGACCAAAGCTCCAGCGGAAAGAAGGTTTCATTTCATCCAGAGCCTGGTCTGTAAACCCGTCCGGACCGCCGATCACGATCTCGAGAACCTGCGCTCCGGAGTTCATGCATTTCTGAAGTTCCTTCGCCAGGTCCTCGGAAGCGAACGCCTTGCTCCCCTTTCCTCTTTCGCACACCCAGACACAGGATTTTGCCTTGGGGAGATAAGCACCGGCCTCGCAAGGCAAAAAACGCTCAATTCTTTCCGTGTATTCCCGGACCAGAGAAAAAGCCGCGGATGATTTGAAGGCCTTGGCCGGAGCCCGCGCGGGTTTAAGCCAGGCTAAAGAAAAACGAATGCGCATAGAGTTGGATGTCCCTTTCTTTGCACCAGCACGGCGAATCCATAAAATCAACAGCAACGCCGTGCTAGTATCAACTATTTAACCGTTTCTTCAATAATTTTTCTTCTCACCGCGTCCGGTCCCAATACCTATCAATTTCAACCTGTTGAAATTGGGGCCGCCCTTGTCGACCCTTTAAAAAATAGAGGACAAGGGGCGGAATACCACTAGAATGCATCATGACTTTAAAACAAATTCCCGGGATCAACCATATTTATCTGGACAAAGATGCCGCACGAACGGCTCTTGCCAAACGCGTCCTTCGGACCCTCCGGGGCATTCCGGTCACGATCGTTACGGACAAGAACGTCTTTCTCCGGAACATCGAAAAAATGCCGCTCAGTGCCGGCAAGAAAAAACTTTGGCTCACGAACTTCAAGGGAGCATTCCTCAAACCCTGTCCTGCCACAGGGGCAGATTACCTTTGCTGCCGGTACAGGATCCTCAATGCGCAGACCCACTGCCCTCTCGACTGCACCTATTGCATCCTGCAGAATTATCTGAATGTCCCGTTGATCACGGTTTACGTAAATACCGGAAATATTCCCCGGGAGATCGACGCCCTGATCACAAGCCAGCCCCGGCGTCTTTTCCGGATGGGTACGGGGGAACTGACGGACAGTCTCGCGCTCGACCGGCTGACGCGGCTGAATGAAGGTCTTATTCGCCAGGCTCTCGGCAAAAAAATGATACTGGAAATCAAGACCAAAACCGTCGCGATCGATCATCTGCCGGATATCCCGAAAAGCAACGTCCTCGTCTCCTGGTCGATGAACCCCGACGCATTCATCCGGACGGAGGAACATAAGGCCGCGTCCTTTGAGGCGCGTTTGAAAGCAGCCCGCAAAGTCCTTAAAAAAGGTTACCGTCTCGGCTTTCATTTTGATCCCCTGCTCATGCTGCCGGGCTGGAAAGAACAGTACGCGGAACTTCTTGAAAAACTGACCTCGACCCTTCCGGAAAAAGAAGTGATGTGGGTCAGTCTGGGCAGTTTGCGCTATCCGCCCTCGTTAAAAAAGATCATCGAAGAACGCTTTCCAAAAACAGGGATCACGACGGCGGAATTCGTCAAGGGGCTCGACGGGAAAATGCGCTATTTCCGGCCTGAACGCGTCAGACTTTACCGGCATATTTACACCGGGATCCGGAAGCGTTGGAAGGATGTCTTTATTTATTTTTGCATGGAGAACAGGACCGTCTGGCAGGAGGTGATGGGCTATGCCCCCGAAGACAATGGTCATCTGGATTATTTATTCCATGAAAACATCGCGAGAAGATTTCCGGGCCTCAAACTTCCCGCTCCCGATCTCTCACTTTACCAGCAAACCATTTCCTAATTTTAACGGTTCCGAAGATAGGATTTTCGCTTCACGGAGAGGCGGTCTTCGTAGTAGGCAATGTGCCTCTTGTCGGAAAATTTTCCATTGTAAGTAATAACAAGGTCCGCCTGCATGAGATCGGGCGGGATATCGTTGAAGACAAAATAAATACAATCACTTTTACCGTTCTCCCACACGAACGGGAGCTTCCCCTTTTCCTTCGGAAACCGGATATCCGGCTCAAGACCTTTTTCCATATCCATGTCGCGGACCTGTCCCGACTCAAAAATGCGTGCGCCTCTGCCTTTAGCGGCATGTTCAATTAACCGGATGCGGTCGATCTGAAGCCGGGCCTGCGCTTTCTTTGATATCAACTCAAAATTGATGCTCCCGGTCAGAGCCGTTTGGACATCACCCTTTTTCCGCTCGCCCGTCAGCATCCCGACCCCCATCAACACGTCCTTGATCGCGACGTTGACAAGCCCTCCACCCTTCTCGAACGGGTACTGGATATCCTCCACCACCGCTGACATCGCCGATGCCTTCGCTCCGGAAGAAAAATAAATCACCCCCGTCGCCCCCAGTGTCCCCGCCACCATGACTACTGATATCCATATCTTTTTCATAAATCCCACTCCTTTTGATTTCCTTCATGTTCGGCTCTTTTTAAATTTTTCTTAAGTCAAACATAATGAGCATCGCGGGAGAAAGGAACAGAGACTTCGGAATTTTAGGGATGATTTAGAGAAAAAACGCGGGGAAAAGGCGGCATTAACAATCCAAAGTGCCACGGTTTTCAACTTCAACGCAGTATCGTTAAAGGGGTAAGGCCAACATCGTAAGGTTTTCTGTCTATGCGTTGCTCCAGTTATTCTCTCCTGTAGGGCACATTTAAATGTGCCCTACGGAAGAGAGGATAGAGCGAATATCTCTCAGAAAACCGGAACAATGCATTGTCTGTCTCGACCCCGATCACCTTTTTGAACTTTATTGCTTTGACTTGGGCCAGTATATTTCTCAAACTCTTCATGAACCAGAAAAAGGTGCGGCGGGACATAAATTACCCCGCCCCAAGGGGCGGGGTAATTCACCGGGTGGTTGAGATGCGGTTTAAGAAATATCCAGATTGACGCGGCCGTCCGAACCCACTAGAAGCCAGTAACCTCTTGTTTCCGGGTCCGTATCAAAGACCCAGTTCACGACCTGGGCCGCGCCGCTCACATTCAGCGTGCCCTTCAAACGATAGACGCCGTTTGCAAAAACACCGTACAAAGTTCCTTTTCCGGGAAAGGTAAAAGTTTCACGATAGGCCATGATCGTTCCTGCGAGATTCCGCGCCACCCCGGAACGGACAAGTTTATAAAGAAAATTGCCGGTTGCATCATAAATATGCTCCTCAAAACCCGTCACACGGCCGCGGGTGTCTTTTGTTTCTTTGTAACGGACTGCGTTAAAGTCCCCGTACGCGCTTGCCTCTCCAAGCCCCATAACCAGGAACCCGTCCCCGTTCAAAACCTCCGTGCGGCCGTCTTCTAAAAACAGCCGTGTGTCCGCATCCACCGTAATTGAACGATTCACCGCCTGCGACACTCCGTTCTTCTTGATTGTCCCCGTCAAACGGTAAACGCCATTCGCGAATGTTCCGCTCAACGTTCCTTTGGCAGGACTCGTAATTATTTCACGGTAACCCGTCACGGTCCCTGCGAGGTTCCTCACCACCCCGGAACGGACAAGTTTATAAAGAAAATTGCCGGTCGCGTCATAAATATGCTCCTCAAAACCCGTCACACGGCCGCGGGTGTCTTTTGTTTCTTTGTAACGGACTGCGGTAAAGTCCCCGTACGCGCTTGCCTCCCCAAGCCCCATAACCAGGAACCCGTCCCCAGTCAAAACTTCTGTGCGGCCGTCTTCTAAAAACAGCCGTGTGTCCGCATCCACCGTAATTGAACGATTCACCGCCTGCGATATTCCGTTCTCCTTGATTGTCCCCGTCAGACGGTAAGTTCCATTGGTGAAAGTGCCGTACAAAGTGCCTTTAACCGGAATCGTGACCGTTTCGCGATAACCCGTGACTGTTCCTGCGAGATTCCTCACCACCCCGAAACGGACAAGTTTATAAAGAAAATTGCCGGTCGCGTCATAAATATGCTCCTCAAAACCTGTCACACGGCCGCGGGTGTCTTTTGTTTCTTTGTAACGGACTGCGTTAAAGTCCCCGTACGCGCTTGCCTCTCCAAGCCCCATAACCAGGAACCCGTCCCCGTTCAAAACCTCCGCCCGGCCGTCTTCCAAAAACAGCCGTGTGTCCGCATCTACCGTAATTGAACGATTCACCGCCTGCGATATTCCGTTCTCCTTGATTGTCCCCGTCAGACGGTAAGTTCCATTGGTGAAAGTGCCGTACAGAGTGCCTTTAACCGGAATCGTGACCGTTTCGCGGTAACCTGTAACCGTTCCCGCAAGATTCCGCGCCACCCCGGAACGGACAAGCTTGTAAAGAAAATTACCAACCGCATCATAAACATTTTCCTCAAAACCAATCAAATACCCCCGACTGTCCATTGTTGTTTTTTGAAGAACGGTTCGAAACCCTCCGATCGAAGATCCATAGCTGCCCGACGGCGTTTTAATAGTGAGAGTCCCGCTACGCGCCTTTAAAGCCAGTTTGGCATCAATATTGAACTCGACTTTCACGATCTGGCTCCGGTCAAAACCAACAAGCCGGGGGTCCGTCAGATCCAGTGTGTAGTTGCTCAGGACCCCTGTCAAAAGAAGGAAAAAATCCGCCTGCCCGCCCGCGGCATCGGTCAGAACGATCTGGACCGCCACACCGGAAGGCCCCTGGAGCGCAAGATTGTACGTTTCGGACAGCGAAACCGGCTCTTCATAGGTGACCTCGTGTTTGCTTTGCGCCGTAGTGGAATTATTGACATTATAAGAATAGGAATACCCGGAAGCCGTATTCGAGAGCAACCGGGTGGTGCCGCTCGGTGAGCCGCTCCCCGAAAACCGCATCTGCGCAAAAAAAGGATTCGCTGAAAGAATACCGGAATCAAAAGTCTTGGCCGCTACGACTGCCTTCTGAAGTTTGGCTAGGATGTCCCGAACTTCCTGCTCATAGCTATTGTCTTCCGGAAGCAGGTTATTCGTTGAAGTCAAACGAGAGAGCGTATTCAAAAGGCCGAGAACCCCGGCATTCGATGCGTCCCCGAACCATTTATCCAGATTGGAGGTAAACCCGGCAGGCAGGATCGCGGTCACTGTATCCAATTGGGAGACCAAAGACTGGATCCCGGCCAAACCGGTCGTATAAGCATCATAAGCGGTTTGCGCGGCCGCGAGAGAGCTTTGCGAACCTGGAAACAACTCGTTATATACCGCAGTCACGGTAGCAAACAGCGGTTCGAGTTCCTTTACCAGATCCGCGGCAAGCCCGAGCACACTGGATTTTGCCAGCCCTGAAGCCGCAAACCCCGCGCACCGGCCGAGGATCGCTTTGACCTCGCTGACAAGGGCTTTTAACTGCGTCACGGCCGGTTGAAGGGCCTCCAGCCTGCTGAACTCCGTTTCGAGCGACGCAAGGTCCTCGCTATCAATGTGCTCGGCCATTGAAAAAGCATTGATCAGACGCTGGCCGAAATCCGTCACGGCCTGGGCCGAAGTTCCCATGGTCATCGTGGAAAGAGAACGGGTGGCCGTGCTCCAGACAGAAGAAAGAGCTGATTTGAAATGCTGGACCGCCGTATTGAGCTCGGCATAATTGGAAGAGCCGGCGGCCGCGGAAGCATCTGTGACAATGACAAAAGCGGCGTTAAAAACCTTTTCGGAATCCGCGCTGGAGGGAGTGCGGATCCCCTCCTTGGCAAGGACCTGATCGATCGTGATCTCGCGCCGTGTCCCCCGGACCGGGGAAGGATAATACCGGTAATAAAGATCCGTTAAGTAGGTCGTGAGCCAATTGGCTTCGGTGAGGGATTTACCGTTGAGAGTGGGACTGCTAATCACAAAACCCGGCTGGACCTGGTCTTTTGAAAGAAGCCCCATCGCATAAAGGTCAAAATCATTGTACCGGGTTGCGGAAGAAAAAGCGGGAGCGATCTGCGAAAACAGGTAACTCCGGAGTTCGCTTAAGGTCATCCCGTAAAGACGTTCCAGTTCAAAAGAACCGTTACCGAGGTCCGTCCAGTCGATACCGTCCATCGGCGACTGCCCGGCGTCAAAGAACGCGCTCCAGTGGCCGTTGTCCCGCCCCAGGATCCCAAGCGAATCTAGCGTGTAACTGCCTCGGGAGCCTAAAAAGCTCCCCCACCGGTGATGGAATTCTTCCAAAAGGACGTTGTCCAGAAGATTATTCTTGGCCGTGGCGGTCATTCCGGAGTATTCCGAATTGATCGCGGCCACATCCAGAAGAACGCCGCCTTCCCGCTCCCCGTTGACAATAAAGTCTTCATAGGTCTCGCTGAAATACTGTTCTACCTTCGGCAGAAAACGCTTGAGATAAGTGTCATAACCGGGACGATTTTCCTGATGCAGACCGATCCCCTGGATGTTGCTATCGACCCCCCATCCCAGACCGAGATAATCGATACCTGCTTGATTGATGTAAGGCAGGAGGGAGGTGCTGTGCAGCGCCTGCGTCGTCGGCAGGAACACCACAAAATCATAAACGTCGGCAAGTTTTTCTTTGACATAAGCATCGGTGATCGAAAGCTCAACAGTGGCTAATATTTCCGCGGGACAACCCGCCACAAGAGCTGGGGTCATAATATTGTTTCTTAAGGCCTTGAATTCGGCCCCGAGCTTGACCTCATAGAGGCCGTTGTCCAGTCTTGTAATGGAATCACTGGCGACCCCGGGCACCAGAGAGGAGAGAGGCACGGACTGCTCCGGCGTCGGCAGTGAAAGAGGATTTGTGTTCTGGATTGCAGCGCCGGAAGGAATCTCACTGGAGACGACCGCGGATTGGGCGTTAGCCTGCTCGAGCGTAAGAGTAGGCGTGGATCGCCCGGTCTCATTAAGGATTAATTCGGAAGCAAGGGCACAAGGGAAGGGAAATGGGACTATGACACAAACAAAAAAAGCGATTGCCATGAACACAGTCGCCTTATTCAAAAAATCCCACCTCGCTTTTATTAGGCTTCTTCCTGTCATATCATTCCCTAAAAAGGTTAGTGTAACATACCGGCCGCTACTTCGAGCAGTGACAGCCTACGCAATGCAAAATGTCCTTTCCAGTTTTTCATAAGGTTTTTTCATCGAATTTCACTTTAATGGAACCTGCTTGGGGTTTGAAGGTTCAAGGAACCAACCCTTTGCGTTCATGCAAGCAGAATAGAGCTGGTTGTTGGTTATGAGCCTCCCAGAAGATTCTCCAGCGTACCTATTCACATAAGAACCCGTAACAGGTTGCTGAGCTTCCCGAAGACAGTTATATCTAGCTTGGCTATATTCTTCCTGACTCGCCCCAGACTTATACCAAACCATGGGGGTCGTGGTTGCACACCCACTCAGGATTAAAAGACCAATAAACAATACGGCAAGTTTTTTCATACATATTTTCTCCTTAGAAAGGAATTGTGCTAATGCAATTATGGAATTGTCCGATATGGCCTTTTGTTTTCTACAGCATTTACTACTAAAAACAGGTAATACCTATCAAACTCAGAAGGTTTCATCAAGCAGTTTTTCATTCTGATAATTTTTCTGCTGTTCAGATACTGTCTTACCTAACTCCAAGTAAAGACCATGAGCTGTGATCTATTCATCGTCTCGCCCATACGCATAATATCGATAACTTGACCAAGCCCATTCCTCCAGCCGCTTTACCATCCCGGCCCTCAGAGGGTTCCTCTCAATACCGTCCGCATTTGGACTCATTGCTCAAAACCGTAAATCACCCTTTTCCCCTTTGTAGCCTGCCCTTCCTTAGAACGCCTACTTTTTTTGCATCCGCTAGTATCAGAATTAGCACAATTCTAGCACAGGGAAATCGAGGGGGTTTGAGGGTCGAAAATGGGGATCAACGTCACACATGCCCGTCTCACCTATCAAATTGCCTAATCTACTTGGTGGGCAGTAAGAAATATGGATTTTTCAAGGGCATTAAAAAAATCCTGGTAGATTTTTGGGTCTTCAACAGCTTTTAAGCCAAATTGCGCATTCGCACGCACTGAAAGCTGCTTTGCATTTCGCTCTTTGACGATTACAGACATCTTGACCACAGTAACTCCACTAAATTTCTGCCCAGTTACGGTACCGAGATCAAGGCTTGAATCTTGAATCAAGAAATCAAGATCCTGCAACGTGTTGATAACGCTTCGCATCATTAATTTTTTGTCCGTAGTATCAAATGCTCTTGTTTGTATACTTCTCAATGCCACTTGGCTTTGCTCAGTTGCAAGAATTTGCTGTTGAGAAGTAGAAGCGCATCCGGCCGCTATCAAAGAAATCCCCAAGATTAAAGAGATCATGCTCTTTTTTAAGATCATATTTTATGCTCCTCTAAAAAAATTGCCTTTGAAACTCGTTCAAAAAAATCTTGGTAAAGCTTGGGATCTTTAATGGTCTCGAACCGAGACACCTGCCCAGATTGATTCCAAACAATCGATTGGAATTTAACCCTGACAACCATATTCTTGTCTGACAAGGATGGGTTGATAATCATGGATGCTTGTATTTTTTGTTCTTTATCTGAGTTCTTGTAAAAATTCGCGTTGTAATTCCTGGTGAGGATCGCACTCGCAAGGTCCGCGGTAATTGCTAGCGTGGTTGCCCCCACGTTAACTGCCGAGCGGTTCTTTGAAGCCACGATCACGCCTAGATTCGTCTCGCTTTTATCGATCGTAAAACCAAGATCCTGCAATGCTCCCGCAGAGGCCTGAAGAACTTTCTTCTCATCCGTCGTGTCGTATTTCCGCATTTGCTGTTGGCGGGCAGAAAGATAATCGGAAGGTAAAACGAGAAGATTGACCGGAGGAGCAGAAACGCAACCCGCCAATAAAAAACAAAGCGAAATTGTTAGTACGCTATTTTTTGTTTTAATAAAACTTCCTCTTGCGTTCTAGAACTTGGAACTATTGTAAGCAAAATCTCTAACTTTACCTTCGAGGTCAAACTTGATAATGACCGTGAGCGTTTTTTGGGTCGTGCTCACAGCACCGGCATTTTTGCCATAGCCCATTCCAAGTCCCCCTAGAATCAAAGACGAGCCGGGAGCGCCTCCAGCACCAACCCCGCCGCCGTAACTAGCTCCGCTATTGGAATAAGCCGCTTCTGACGCGATTTTGTCGTAGACCCAAACTTCACGTCTTTGTTCATCGGTCGTAACAACATTGGGAGAACCAAGAATTTCTGCCACCTGGGCATTAGTCATTCCTAGTTTAATCTCCCGTTGAACTTTCCCGACCGTCAAACTATTCGGACCGTTGTCTTGAACATCCTGCCGATGCGCGCTCGCAGAAACACAACCTGTTGTCAAAATGACCAGCAATAAAGCCATTAAATTTTTTTTCATAAATCCCCCTTTTGGTGGAAAAGCAGGAAAAAATTATAACTCATCTTTAACGCCGTGTGCGAGTTTTAGCACACGAGCCCTTTCAGTTGCAAAGGATCACGATTAAGTCTCAGATTTAACAGCACGCAAAAAGTATGAGTCACGATCT
>Ga0265297_10005791_pt1 | contig 18458 bp, 22 predicted proteins | sample Munlanlwell13791_FD_192502 | JGI IMG/M metagenome (GOLD analysis project Ga0265297, IMG submission 192502) | Leachate microbial communities from a municipal landfill in Southern Ontario, Canada - Leachate well 137-91 | ecosystem: Engineered > Solid waste > Landfill > Unclassified | place...
CCGCGTGAAAAATTACGCCAAAATGATTGAGTATGGAAAGAAAATCACGGTCTTGGAACCATCGGCCGATAATTATGCGCAATTAGCCATTATTTATGCCAAAGCCGGCGATAACCAAAAGGTCAGGGAAACAGCGGCTAAGGTGGTTGAGAAAAATCCCGCGGCCGCGGCTGAAGTGGAGAATTTTTTAAAGCAAGTGCAGGCCGGTGAATATATAAATCAATAAATGAAAAAAATTTTTGCCGTTATTTTTTTGCCGATGCGTTTATGCCTGCTAGGCGTGCTGGTAGGAATTTTTTGTTTTATTCAAACCGGATCGGCTGGTGAGTATGCCAGCCCGCACGCCTTGGGTGAATTATTGCTGAAATTCAAAGGTGACAATCAAATTTACAAAATTAAGATATCGCCGGACGCGGATTTGGACCAAACCGTTATGCGTTACAGATCGGTGGATCAAATTGAATTTCTAGAGCCAAACTATCTTTATCAGCAGTCGGCTTTTCCTAATGATCCTGGTTTTAACCGGCAATGGTATTTAACCGTCATTAATGTCAAAGATCAGTGGTCGCGAGAACTTTTAGCGCGGGAACAAGAAAATATCGGGCGGCGGGGAATTATTGCAGTGATTGACGGCGGTATCTTTCTTAATCACCCTGATTTGAAAAATAAGATTTGGAGCAATGCCGATGAGCGGCCAGGCGATAATATCGATAATGATAAAAACGGTTATGCCGATGATGTTAACGGGTGGGATTTTGTTGATGACGATTCAGATCCCAATCCCAATCTGAGCGGCAGTTATAATATTGAAGCGGTCAATCATGGCACGATTGTGGCCGGCATCGCGGCGGCGGGCACGAATAATTACGAGGGCATGGCCGGCGCGGCCTGGTTTGCCGATATTATGCCGTTGCGGGTCTTGGATAACTCCGGTTTGGGTGATGTTTACACCGTGGTTTTAGCCATTAATTATGCGATTGACAACGGCGCGGACGTGATTAATTTAAGCTTGGTGGGCAACGGGTATAGCCAGATTCTTTTTGAAGCGATTAAGCGGGCTAATGATCGCGGCATTATTGTGGTAGCGGCAGCCGGCAATACCGATCCGAAAATTAACGGCACGGATCTAGATATTACCAAATCTTATCCAGTATGTTATCAGGATGATGCAAGCCAAAATTTGGTTATCGGCGTGGCTTCTGTCGGAAAAGATTTGAAAAAATCAGATTTTTCCAGCTTCGGCTCCTGCGTGGATATTGTGGCGCCGGGGCAGGATCTTTATTCCAGTCAGTATTACGCCGCCGGCCTGACGGGATTTACTAACTATTACAATGGCGGCTGGTCCGGCACTTCGCTGTCGGCGCCATTAGTCAGTGGCGTGATGGCGACGATTAAGGCTTTACGGCCGGGTTTAGGAGCGGAAGACATTAAAAATTACGTTTTAAGCAGTGCCCGGAATATCTATTTGTATAATGCCAGCTATCTGGGCAAACTGGGCGCGGGCATGCTTGATGCGGGGGAAGCGTTGAAAGCGGTCATGGAAAAAGCGGTCGTTAAGGAAGCAAAAAGCGGTAATGGCTATATCGTAGTCGGTTTGGGCTATAAATCATTTCCGCAAATCAAAATTGTGCGGGCGGATGGCTCAATTTTTAAGGAATTTTTCGCGTATGCGTTGAATTTTTCCGGCCCGGTCAATGTTGCATCGGGAGATATGGACGGGGATGGTCAAGACGAGGTTATAACCGCGGCGGGTGCCGGCGGCGGGCCGCACGTTAAGGTTTTTGACGTTGACGGCCATTTGCTTTCCGAATTTTACGCTTATGAAAAAAATTATTACGGCGGCGTCAATATTACTGCCGCGGACATCGACCGTGACGGGCGCGAGGAAATAATTGCGGCGCCGAATAAAAATTATAAGCCTGAAGTGCGAATCTTCAGCAGTCAAGGTAAACTTTTGGGCAAGTTTTACGCCTATGGGGAGAATTTTTATGGCGGCGTAAAATTGGCGGCCGCGGATTTTGACCATGACGGCCGCGCGGAAATCGTGACCGCGGCGGGTGCCGGCGGCGGGCCGCATATCCGCGTTTTTTCCGGTGCGGGCGCTTTGCTTTCACAGTTTTTCGCATATAATTCGCTTTATCGGGGCGGCGTCAATGTCGCTTGCGGCGACGTCCACGGCGATAATCAGCCGGATATTATTACCACCATTGAAAAAGGCGCGATGCCGGAAGTTAAGATTTTTTCGTATTTCGGCACGCTATTAAATTCTTTCTACGCCTTTGACCCATCTTATCTGCAAGGCATGTATTTGACGGCCGGTGACGTAAATAACGATTCGCGGGCGGAAATTATCACCGGCGGGAGCAGCGGTACGAGTTCGCAAATTAAAATTTTTGATTTGAACGGAAAAATGCAATCTGATTTTTTGGCGCATAACAAAAATTACAGCGGGGGAGCGCGCCCGGCATTTATTTTCTATTAAGTATGGCGAGTTTTTTCTTTCCGGCCCTGCGCCGTTACGCCGACCGTTTCCCGTTTTATAAAAGATTTATTAAATTTTGCGTGGTAGGCGGTATGGCCGCCATTATTAGTTTTGTGGTTTTATTCATCGCTACGGAATGCCTGAAGATTTGGTATGTCGCTTCGGCTATCCTGAGCTTTGTCGTGTCTGCCGGTTTCAATTTTTGCATCAATAAAGCCTGGACCTTTAGAAATAAAGCCGCGGGTGCGGCCGCCTATGGCCAGCTGGTGAAGTTTTTTGCCGTCTATATTGCCGGCTTGGTGATTAATACTTTGTTGATTTACAGTCTGACGGAATTTGTGGGTTTTGATTATCGCTGGTCTTGGTTTTTTGCCACCGGTGCCGTGACCTTTTGGAATTTCGGTTTTACGCAGTTTTGGACTTTTAGGGAGCGCTAATTTTGCTTGAATTTTACCGGTAAACGGTATATAATTTAATTAGTATTATTTATAAAATTGCCACTTTATGGGGACAAAAGCCATATTTGAGAAGAAAAATATCCTAGTGACCGGCGGCGCCGGCTTCATTGGTTCGCATTTGTGTGATGAACTGGTTAAAACCAGCAAAGTAATTTGTGTGGATAATTTCATATCGGGCGAGGAGGTCAATATTGATCATCTGTTGGCTAATCCGGATTTTGTTTTTATCAAGCAGGACATCAATGAACCGCTGAAGCTTGAAGAAATGGCGGAGCTGGAAAAATTCCGTTTGCAATTTCAAGGCGTACAGGAAATTTTTCACTTAGCCTGCCCTACGTCGCCGAAAGATTTTGAACAAACCAGAATTGACACGATATTGACCAATTCTGTTGGTACCAAGAATATGCTGGATTTGGCCGTGAAATATAGTGCCAAATTTTTACTGACCTCGTCTTCCGTCGTTTATGGCCCTCGGGATGGGGCTAACCCTTTCATGCGTGAGGATTATCAGGGGATAGTGAATCAGATTGGACCGCGTTCCTGTTATGATGAAGGCAAGAGATTTGCCGAATCATTGGTTTATAATTATGGGCAGGTATATAATTTGGACGCGAAGATTGCGCGCATTTTTCGCACTTACGGCCCAAGAATGAAATTGAATACCGGCCAGATGCTGCCGGATTTCGTTTCCGATTCACTGGAAAACAAGGATCTGATAATTTTTGGCGATGAGAATTTTTCCTCGTCATTTTGTCATGTATCCGATATCGTATCGGGTCTGATTAAGATGATGAAAAGCAATGAGGTCGGACCGATGAATTTTGGCAGTGACTTGGATTATCGGATTGTTGATGTGGCGAAAAAGATTATTGAATTGACCGGTTCAAAATCGCGGATTGTTTTTGAAAAGCCTTTGCTGTTCATGACGCCGCTGGGTTTGACCGATATTACGCTCGCTAAGGAGCGGCTGGGTTGGTTTCCGATTGTTTTACTGGAAGACGGCATTAATTCAGCCATAGAGTATTTTAAGGCTCATAAATCAATTATTCGTCCCAGTAGCCGGCTGGCCAGATAGTACATATGAAGGTTTACGCCGTGATTGCCGCGTATAATGAAGCTGAAATGATCAGCCTGGTTGTAAATGAGGTTAAGGGTTTAGTGGATGAAGTGGTGGTGGTTGATGACGGTTCGCGCGATCAAACCGGCGAATTGGCCGCCCAAGCGGGGGCAACGGTGCTTCGGCATTTGATCAACCGCGGCCAAGGCGCGGCCTTGCAGACGGGTATAGTTTGGGCGCTTGACCAAGGTGCGGAAATTATCGTTACTTTTGATGCCGACGGCCAATTTGCGGCCGAGGAGATTAGTGGCGTAGTCGCGCCCCTGATCGCCGGCAGGGCGGATGTCGTCTTGGGTTCGCGTTTTTTAAATCAAAGCCGTGAAATGCCGGCTGGAAAATTTTTGCTGCTCAGGCTCGCGACTGTGATTACTAACCTCTATACCGGTTTGAAACTTTCCGACATCCATAACGGTTTTCGGGCATTATCGCGAGTGGCCGCGGAAAAAATTAAGATTCGGCAGGACGGAATGGCTCACGCCTCGGAAATTTTGGAGCAGATCAGAAAACACAAGCTAAATTATTTGGAGGTGCCGGTCACGGTAAAATATACCGAATACTCAAAGCGCAAAGGCCAAAAAATATCAAATTCTCTGCGGATCGTGTGGGATTTAATTATTAGCCGCATCAGTCAATGATTATCAAAATTGTCATTATTGTCTTTATCGTATTCGCGATTTGGCGCACGAGTTTGCGCTACCAAAAAAAAGACATCACCGGCCGTGAGTTGATCATCTGGCTGATTTTTTGGTTTTTGGTCGCTTTGGCGGCGATCTGGCCGAAAAAAACCGATGTTATCGCCCAATGGCTGGGCGTGGAAAGGGGCGCGGATTTGCTGGTATATATTTCAATTATTGTGATATTCTTCTTGCTGTTTCGGCTGATTGTTAAACTGGAGAAAATTGACCGCGCCATTACCGAAATTATCCGGGATCGGGCGCTGAAAGGCAAGTCGGGAAAGATTTAATATTTTAAAATCATGAGCAAAGTTTTAATTGTCATCCCGGTATATAACGGAGTCGCCGAGTTTCTCGGCGATTGTTTGTCTAGCTTGATAAACATTGACCTGCCGCGGGAAAAATATGATATTTTGGCGATTGACGATTGTTCGGCAGATAATTCCGCTGCCTACATCCAAAAGAATTTTCCGACGGTTTTTTTGATCAAAAATGATTTTAATCGCGGTTTTACCGGCACCAATAATATTGGTTTGCGCTATGCGCTGGAACATGGTTACGATTATGTTTATTTGTTAAACCAAGATACCATGGTTGATGCCAATTTTTTGGCAGTCGCGCTGGCCCAGGCAAAAAGCGATGAAAGGATTGGCGCCGTTCAGTCCAAACTACTGCTTTTTCATGCCAAAGACAAGATTAACAGTTTGGGTAATGTGATTCATTTTTTAGGCTTTGCCTACGCGGGCGGCTACCTTTCGCCGGATCGGATGCTGGCGGCCGGAGAAATTACCTATCCTTCCGGCGCCGCTGTATTGTTTAAGACCAAAGCTCTGCGCGATGTCGGCCTGTTAAATGAAGAATTCTATATGTATCATGAGGATGTGGATTTAGGCTGGCGGTTGTGGCTGGGCGGCTGGAAAATCATGCTGGCGCCGCAGTCTATTGTTTATCATAAATATGAGTTTTCCCGCAGCATTCAAAAATATTTTTTTATGGAGCGCAACCGTTATCTGGTGCTGATGCAAAATTACAAAATCGCCACTTTGATTTTGATTTTGCCGGCGCTTGCGGCAATGGCTTTGGCGATGCTGGTCTATTCTTTTATCGCGGGCTGGTGGCGGCAGGAACTGCAAGTTTGCCGCTATTTTCTTAAGTGGCAATCTTGGGCGAAGCTGATGGAAACCAGGGCTCAAGTGCAACGCAAACGGCGCGTTAAAGACCGGGTGATCGCTAATCGTTTTGCCGGCACGGTCGATTTTCAGGATCTGCAAAATCCGCTGCTAAAATATTTGGTCAACCCAGCTTTCAACGTTTATTGGCAAATAGTGAAGCATTTGATTTGGTGGTAATTCTATTATGGGACTAAAAATGGACGGCTGGCGGTAAAGCCAAGACGTCCACTTTTTTTGTTCAATTTAATTACGCGCGAGCAATCAGGCTTTCCAAAGACCGTGAATATTGCAGTATTCACGCACGAGCGTGACTTCGCCCTGGACGCAGAACTCCGCTTCCGGCGCGTCGCCGGGTTTGAGATATTTTCGCTGGGCGACTCCGTCGGCCACAATCTGAATCCATTCAATATAATGCTTCTCTTCCATTGGGTGCGGCACTGAACCGACTTTGACTTTGATGCCGGATTCGGTTTTCTCCAAAATTGGCACATGTTTTTCCGCGCCGACATCTTCGGTTTTTTCCGTCAGTAGTTCCATATTCTGGCCACAGCAGACTAAGGTGCCTACGCCCGGATGCAAAACCTGCACTATATTGCCGCAAATTTGGCATTTGTAAATTTGGTTGATGACCGTCATAAATAAGCGTTAATAATAAAAATACAATTTCAGCGTTTGACAAATAAGCCGCACCAGCAGCGTCCATGCTTTTGCCAACTGTCTTGCACCTTGAAATTACACGGGCAAAGGAGTTCAAGGTCTCTCTGGTGGCTGCCATCACGCAGGCGACAAGGGCAGAGTTTTAAGCCAAATTTTTGCTCATTGGCCAATACGCCAGCCGTGACCGCGTTAACGTGTTTTTGGTCGGGATTAAGACTAAAGTCATTATTTCCCGCGAACTTTTCCCAGATTTTGATCAAATCAGCTTGATCCATATTATTTTGCCATCACCGTTTCCGCCTCGTTTCGGTCAACTTCCACGTAAGCGTTTTTAGTCTGGCAGGTCGGGCAGACTTCCGGGCCGGCGACGCCGAAATGAATGTCATTGCAGACGTTGCAGCGAAAAAATTTTTTTTTCGGCATAAATTTAAATATTAATAAACGCTAAAAAGGCAAGGGCTCCATGCAGCAAAGCCACGGCAATGGCCGCGCGGGCGAGCCAAACGTGGTTTTTGATGCTGAATTTATTTTTGCCCGCTAAAATTGATGACCCGATAAAGGCCGCGGCCAAAATTAAAATCAGGGCCAATAAGCCGCCATAAGCCAGAAGCGGCAAACCGAAAATTTTGTAAAACGCAATGCTTCTAAGTAACATGTTTATTTGAGGTTATTTTTAAGCTTTTTTGAAATTTTGCGTCAGAAGCGCGAGCACCCAAGTCAAAATTACCGGCATTAGCATTAATATCCCCAGCCAGCCGGCATTAGTGACTAAGCCGTCGGTTTCCATCTCAATAAAACTTCCGCCATTGTAACCAAACAAATGATCTACAAAAATCATAATCGTTGCGCCCCATAGCATTAAACTAAGAAAACCGGACTGATATTTATTTTTTGAGATAACAGAGGCTAAAGTCGCGGCTAGTGCTGCGGTCAGGGTCGTAATTAACCACATAGATTACGCTTGATTGATTATTTTTTCGCCTGTATACTTTTTTGAGTTAAAATTGGATATTACTACCAACACTGTCCAGGCGGTAAAAATCGCTAAAAGCATCGGGCCGCCGACATGGACTATTTCTGTTAGCATTATCCAAGTATTCGCAGGATTTTTTATGGCCGTTAAAAATGGCGGATAAAAAATGATTTCACCATGAGTGATATGCTCTACCGCCAGCATCATGACACCGCCCCAAAGCATTGAGTTTAACCAGCCGATATGGTAATACTCGGGAATTTTTTTTCTGAATCCGGTCGTAATAACCGCTGCCGCCGCTGGAGCTAAGAAACAGGCCATATTTTTTTATGGTTAACAATTTACCCTGTTATTATAGCATACCGCGCCAGTTTGGCACAAAAATTTTGGCCAAGAAAAGGCATTTCTAAACCTTAAGAAATATGCTAAAATATAAGGGCAGAAATAATAATATTAAGATGAAAATTGCCATTATTACCCCCACTTTTCCTCCATATGCCGGCGGCATTGGCCAGGTCGCATTTTTTAACGCGCGCGAACTGATGAAATTAGGGCATGAGGTGACGGTTTTTACCCCCTGGTACCGGGAAGTGCAGGAGGTGATGCCGGAGATAAACGTCCGGCGGCTTAGGCCTAAATTTAAATATGGCAATGCCGCCTATGTGCCCGCTCTTAAGCGCGAGTTAATCGGTTATGATATTATTCACCTCCATTATCCATTTTTTGGCGGGGCGGAAGTAATTTGGCGGCAGCAGCGGCGGTTAAAAAAACACGGTGCCAAAATTGTGCTGCATTATCATATGGATGTGATGGGCGAGGGATTTTTACGCTGGTTTTTCAAGTTTCACAACGCGGTTATTTTGCCCAGAATCATCAACATAGCCGATCAGGTAATTTTTACCTCAATGGATTACGGGCAAAATTCCAACGCTGCGAAATTCCAAAAAAAATTTCCGGCCAAATTTTTGGCCGTGCCTAACGGCGTTGATCCGGAAGTTTATCGGCCCGCGGAGCGGGCGATCGGGTTGGTTGCCAGGCATAACCTTAAGCCGGAAGAAAAAATTGTGGTTTTTGTCGGCGGGCTGGATCATGCCCATTATTTTAAAGGCGTGGGATACTTGATTGAGGCCATGAGCCGGCTGACGGCAGCGGACTACCGCTGGCGGTTAATCATTGTCGGCGAAGGCGAATTGAAAAGCGCTTATCAGGATCTGGCCAGCCAGCTGCGCGTCACGGAAGCAGTGGTTTTCGCCGGCCGGGTGGGCGAGGAGGAGCTTCCCCAATATTACAATTTGGCCGACGTGGTCGTCTTGCCGTCAATTGACAAATCAGAGGCCTTTGGTTTGGTGCTGTTGGAGGGCATGGCTTGTGGCAAGCCGGTGGTGGCGTCCGATTTGGCCGGGGTGCGCAGCGTGGTAACGGACGGCCAGGACGGTTTGCTGGCTCGGCCGAAAGATCCGGATGATTTGGCGACTAAGATTAATTTCTTTTTGACTAACGCGGCCGAAGCCGAAGTATTTGGCCGCGCCGGCCGGCGGAAAGTGCTTTTAAAGTATGATTGGGCGATTATCGGCCGCCAACTAAACGAGCTTTATAAAAGTTTAAGCCAGCCGCAAAAAAAATAACTCACGTAAGGCATGAAGATTAAAGATGTTAATAAAATCGCAAACTGGCTATTGGTTTTTCTTTGGCTGGGTGTGATATATTTTTTTTCCAGTCAGCCTAATTTAAAATCCGAATTGGAGCCTCTCTGGGATTTATTGTTGCGTAAAGCGGCTCATTTGGCGGAATTTTTTGTCCTAGCTTACCTTTTTTTCCGCGCGTATTGCGGCCACAATTTTTTACCGGCTGCGGCGCTGGTGCCGGCCGCTATCGGTGCGGTCACAGCCGCGGTTTGGGACGAATGGCACCAAAGCTTTACGGCCGGGCGGGTGGCGAGTATAATGGACATTGGCATTGACAGTTTGGGTGCCTTGATATTTATCAGCTTGCAATATCTTTGGCTTCGGAAAAACCTTGCGGCTAAGCCGAATAAAATATGAAAATTTGTCTGATTAACAGCCTTTATGCGCCTTATTACCGCGGCGGCGCCGAGGTCGTGGTGGAAAACACCGCCCAGGAACTGATCAATCAAAATCATCAGGTGGTGGTCATTTCCGTGGGCCGGACCAACGGCATTTCCGTGGAGGGCAATTTGACGATCTACCGCATTAAGCCGTGGAATGTTTTTTCTTTTTTGGATATTAATCAGCGGCCGGTATGGCTGCGGTTACTTTGGCACCCGCTGGATGTTTTCAATGTTTCCAGTTATTTCAAAGTGAAAAATATTTTGGCCGTGCAGAAGCCGGATTTAGTCATCACTCATAACTTAAAAGGCATCGGCTATCTGATACCGCGGCTGATAAAAAAAATCGGTTTGCGGCACTGGCACACGGTGCATGACGTGCAGTTGGCGCGTCCGTCCGGCTTGATCCTGTTTGGTCAGGAAAAGCCCTTTTTAATTGTGGATAAAATTTATGAAAAAATAGGCCGGCGTTTATTCGGCAGCCCGGAAATGGTAATCTCACCTTCTCGCTGGCTGCTTGATTATTACCGCGCGCGCGGTTTTTTTTCAAAATCCCAGACGCTGGTTTTGCTAAATCCAGTGGTTTTTAAAAAGGTGGATAAAATGCCGGATAACAAGGAGAGAAAAGATTTCGTGCAGTTGCTATATGTCGGACAGTTAGTCGGTCACAAAGGCATTATTTTTTTGATTAATACGTGTAAAAAATTGATGGCTGCAAATTGGCGGCTGCAAATTGTCGGTTCGGGCGAGGCCAAGGAAGCCGTGGAGCAGGCAATTGAGGGGGATTTGCGATTTGAACTCGTTGGTCGCGTGGAACAGCAGCGGGTAATTGAATATTATCGCCAGGCGGATTTAACCATTGTGCCGTCATTTTGTTATGAAAATTCGCCGGCGGCGATTTCCGAAAGCCTAGTAGCCAATGTGCCGGTAATCGCGTCTGATATCGGCGGCATTCCGGAGCTGGTCAAAGACGATTTCAATGGCTTTACTTTCGCGCCAGGCAATGAAAAAAACCTTTTAGAGGTTTTACATCATTTTTTAAATCATCCGGAAAATATTGAGGCGCTTAAAAAGAATTGCTTTGTTTCGGTACGGAATAACTCGGTGGCCAATTACGTCAAACAGCTGTTGCTGATGTACTGAAATATAAAAAAAGAGGACGGCCGCGCGTAATGATACGCAGCCGTCGGGCAAAAGGGCGAGCACGATGTTAGCCGCCGACATATTGGCGCATCGGCGTGATTTCGCCGGGCGTAAAGCCGTGGCCGGTGATCCAATTGTGGATCACCGCGACCTCCGACATTTCGGCGAACAGATCCTGGACGAAGCTATCCAGGCATACCGCCAAGCCGGCCGGAGCAGGCTCGCGTCGCGCCCTGCAGCTTGGACAATCGCATGTCGCGCGGCAGGGGTATTGAGCCCGCAGTTGCTCAATGATCGGTTCGGCCAGCGGGAGGGGGTAGGTTGGATTCTCGTCGTTGAACATCCAACCGAGTGCCGCCAGGAAACGTTCCTGGTGAAAACCGGGCTTTTGTTGGGCCAGATTTTCCAGCGCTTTCAAGAGAGTCAAGAGCTGGGCGTTTCCGGCAGACAGCAGAGCGAGCGTGAGTGGCATGGGTGATTCCTCCGTTGGTGGTGGCTAGAACAACAATGGGTCACAAATCTTGATATTATTTTAATACATTATTTTCATTTTGTCAAATAAAACTCCCAATTATCGGGAGTTTTATTGGCATTTAAAATTAAAAACGCTGATTATTTCGTATACTTAAAAATATAAATTTTACCGCCGTCAATATTATAAACGGCCTGGGCGGATTTTGAGGCCTGAGTCACGATTTTATTGAAATTGTTCCAATAACTGTTGATGACAAAATAACTTTCACTGACTCCGGCAGCGGCCATGGCCTTAGCCATGGTTTCTTTTTTTGCGCCGTTATAAATCATATCCAGGTAACCTTCGTAAAGGGTTTGGCGCTCGCCCATGGGCATGGAATAGTAAAATTGCCCGTCATAATATTTTTTAAAGCCAAACTCAGAAATCGCGGCCACGGAAACCATTTGATTGGCCAATACGATATGGTCGGCGGCAGCTGAACGCTCAATGAAATTTACCGCCTTGACGTCAGCCGCGGAAAGGCTGAAAAATTTCTCCGGCTGGTATTGGTCAATTTTCGGGTAAGAAAAATATAACGAAACAGTGAGCAGGCCGGCCAGGCAAAAAATCAAAAATAATTTGCGGTAAAAGTCATCGCGCCAAAAAAGCCGGATTAAGCGGTAAACGCCCAAAAGAAAAAATGGGAACAAGATGTAAAAACCCAAAAGCGCCAGCCGGCCGACAAAATCCGCGCGGTCATTTTCCCTCAGCGCGGGGAAAGTGAGAAAATATCGGCAGAAATAAAAATCGCCAAAAAGGATGGCCGCGGCCGCGAAGTAAGGGGCGTTATTTTTTAGTAAACGGTGCCGGCCCAAATAAACCAAACCGATTAAAATGACAACGGCCGCGATAATATTTCTATTGTAAAAAATTAGATAGGCTAAATTCAGCGGCAAATCATAATGATCAACCCAATACAGCCATAAAAAATCCGTTTTTTTAAAATCAGGCCAAGCCAAAATTAACCGCGAGCCATTAACCATAAATGCCAGCGGCAAAACCAGCAAAAATAGTGCCGCCGGCAGCAGGTAAAGAGTTAAGACGCGGCGATAGCTATCGTACATTATTTTATACAAAGCCAAAAGAAAAACCACAATTAAAAGCGGCAGGCCGGCCAAAAGATGGATGGCAAGCGTGGCGCCGGTCAAAAGCAGCAGTACGAACAAAGAAAAATGATTTTTGTAATAAAGCAAAGAAAGCAAGATCGTAATTAAGAAAAACAAATTGGCCAGATTTTGCGGCGCGGTCATAATGAATTTATTGTAGGGAACTAAAAGCGCGGCGAGAGCCAAGGTGAGGGCAAAATTGCGGCTTAACCAATGCCGGAAGACATAAAAAACCGTCGCGGGCAAGAATACGGAGAAAAGCGCGGGCACCAAAATGCGGTCAACCAAGGTTAAATCAATCGCGGTTAAACGGTTTAAAAAAATGACCAAAGCATATTGGCCAAGGTAATAAAGCGGCCGGGGCGAAATAGTGCCGGTTTGGGCAATAATTTTTTCCGTGGCCTGATGAATAAACGGGTCAAAACCGTAACCGATCTGATAGACCATGACGGCTACCAAGCTGCTTAAGCCGGCATGGATGGCAATCAGAGTTAGTGGCAGCTTGGTCCGGCATGAATTAAGCAGGTAAAAAGCCAAAACGGCGCTGGCTAGGAAATAAAGCGGAAAAAAATAAGGTTTGACTGTCTGCCAAGGGGACTGAATGGATTCAATAGTCTGGCCCTTGATCAAAAGGGCAAAAGCGGCCGCCACTAATATCAGATATAAGCCGACCAAGGCCAAATTAATTTTAGGTTCACGGCGCTCGGAAAATTGATGCCAGTAATCTTTAAGCTGCTTTCGCCAAGAATACCAATCGCGGTATTGCAGCCGGCGGTAGGGGAATAGCAATGCCACGGGTAAACCGAGAATGAAAAGCAGGTAGACGTAGTCATTGAAGGAAAAAAAATAAATCGCCAGGGCGCCGGCAATGGCTACGGTGCAGAATAAAAGCAGGCAGCCAAAAATTAACTGCCAGCCAAGCTTGCTGAAAAAAATGGAGCCAAAAATATAGCTGTAAAAAATCAGGAAAAGCAGCCCAAAAACGCCCGCGACCAAAGGGCTTTTTACAATAAAAAAATTCAGCAGCAGTCCCAAGCTGATTAAGGCGCTGAAGATGAAGTAGGCGGCTGGGCTGATTTTTGTCTCCATGTCCTTATTTTAGCACAAAAGCGATTTTTTTTGCTATAATTCAATCAGCTAAGGAAAACCCGCGGAATTTATGAATAATCGGAAATATTTAATTAGCCTGTTGATTTTGACGCTGTTTTTTGGGGCGGTTATTTTTTGGCTGGCGATACCCGGACCGCGGCCGCCAGGCGTCAGTCCGCGTTTTGACTGGCCGGACGAAACAGCGAATTATTTTTGGATCAGCCGCTGGGCTCAAAATGGGGAACTGGCCGTGCCGGAACCGCTTAATTTGGCGGCGCAGAACCAGATTCATCCGCGCAGCTTCAATGTCCGATCGGACGGCGCGATTGTCCCCGGCAGTTTTTTAGGCTTGATTTTGTTTTATGGCTTTTTGGCAAAAATTTTTGGCAGCGGCGCAATTGTCTATTTTACGCCGGTACTTTCTTTGCTGGCGGTCTTAGCTTTTTTTGGCCTGATTAAAAGATTGTTTGACGCTAAAACCGCATTTTGGGCGGCTGTTTTATTACTCATTAATCCCGCTTGGTGGTATTACACGGAATTTTCGCTTTTGCCCAATGTCGCTTTTTGCTCGCTGGTAATGATTGGCGCTTACGGCTTTTTGCGTTCCGAAAAAATTCGTTATTTTGATTGCCTTTTCGCAGGCGCGGCCGCCGGTTTAGCCTTAAGCATTAGGCCGGCGGAAATTATCTGGCTGCTGGCCGTTTTTCTGGTGGTTTTTTATTATGGCCGGGCGCGATTAAAAATCCGCCATTTGGCTTTATTTTTTACCGCGGCGGTGTTACTTTTATGGCCGACACTTTATCAGCAGCAAATAATTTTCGGCAATTATCTGACCTCCGGCTACAGTCAGCTGCAAAGCGCGGCAGGGGCTTGTCCGGCGTGCGAAACGGTGCGCGCGCTAGTTTTGCCGTTTGGCTTCCATCCGATTTTGGCATCAAAAAATATTTTTCATTATTTTATTTTGCCGGCGTGGTGGCTGACGCTATTGGCGGGTGGGGGGTTTTTATGGGTTATTTTTTCGCCCCAAAAGATTTTTCGGCGCCTCGCGGGCTACTTGGGAATGACGATTTTTTCCGGTGTTTGGCTGGGATTTTATTATGGCAGCTGGCAGTTTGCGGATTTGCAGACTTTAAGTTTAAATACGCTGGGCGCTTCATACGTCCGCTATTGGCTGCCGCTGACAGTTTTAGCCACGCCCTTGGCGGCGGCGGCGCTGCTTTGGCTGACTAATTTTCTGTCCGGCCGTTTAAGCGTAATTTTTCGGTCCAGCCTAGTTTTGGTTTTGTTTTTTTTATCGGCGCAACTGGTACTGTGGGGGAGAGCTGACAGCTGGCTATTGGTTAAGGCCAGAATAGCGACCTATCAGCAGACCGCGGCGCTGGTCAACGGCCAGACAGAAGTTAACGCGGTGATTGTTACCGTGCGCAAAGATAAAGTTTTTTTTCCGGAGCGTAAAGTGATTCATAGCTTTGTTGGCTTGCCACAAAATCCGGAGCTGCTCACGCTTTTGCCAAACTTAGTTGCCAAAGCGCCGGTTTATTATTACGCCTTGGCGCCGCAAAGCGAGTTGGCACTGGGCGATAATTTATGGCTTGAGCCGGTTTTGACTAACGGCGCGGAAGTTTTGTATAAAATAAAATCATCATTATAAATGCGAAGCCAAATCATGCTAAAAATTTTAAGCCTGACCTTGATCGGGAGCGCGATCGGACTTAGCGCTTGGCTTTTAAGTGCCAATTTTCCGAGATCGCGGCAGCTGGTTATACCGGCAGTTTTTGACCGCGACCAACCGATGCTGACCCGTTTGGGGCCGGATATTCGGATTAAAATGGAAAATGGTGAAGCATTGATCTTGGATGATCCGGTTTATTTTGATTTGCGGTCCTTGCCCTGGTTCTCCCGCTTGCGGGTGACTATGGTTTACCGTGAAAACAGCCGGCTGCTACAGGGAATCGGCGGTCAGGTCGGAGCTGGATGGCAATATGATGTCAAAACGCCGGTCGCTAATCAGCCGCTGGCTGACGGTTACCGCCAGGCGATTTTTGACTTTAACCTGGCGGAAGTTTACCAGCAAAAAAATGTCAGACGGTTTGCGATTTCCACTAAAGACGCGGGCGCGGACGCCGGAGAAATTGATATCCGCAAATTAATTTTAACTTTGTATTGGTGAATTTATGGCGGCTATTTTTTTACATAGCAATAAATTTTGCCGCGAGGCGGCGCGCCGGGTATTTCGCGTCAGTATTTTGGTTTTTATCGGCTTATTCATCGGGGAATGTTTTTTGCCGGGGCTGGTGACTAATTGGTTTAATCCGGTTTGGATCTTGATTATTGCCATTATTTCGGCTATAATTAGTCAGGATAATGATTAATTTTTTGTATGATTGAAGGTGTGATAATAAAAAAATTGGCCAAGAATTCCGATGTCCGCGGCTGGCTGATTGAAACATTTCGCCGCGATGAAATTGAATACGCGCCAGCCATGGAATACGTTTCCCAAACCATGCCAGGGGTCGTGCGCGGTCCGCACGAGCACCAATGGCAGAGTGACTATTTTGTTTTTCTGGCCGGCAAATTCAAAATTTATCTTTGGGACAACCGCTTGGGCGCAAAAAATTACCGCCAGCGCCAAGTGATTGAAGCCGGCGAAGATGCGCCGAGTGCGATTTTGGTGCCGCCGGGCGTGGTGCATGCGTATCAGTGCGTTTCCGCCGGTCCCGGACTGGTGATCAATATGCCGGATAAATTATTCAAGGGCGAAAATAAAGCCGAGGCGGTTGATGAAATCCGCTGGGAGAGTGCGGCCGACTCGCCGTTTAAAATCGATTAAAATGTATATCATCGCCACCATTTCCAAGAATTCCTATGCACCGGAAAAAGTTGAAGAAATTATTAGAGCCGGCGCTGAGGTGTTGCGCTACAATTTTTCGCACGGCTCGCCGGCGGAAGTAGCGGAAAAAATCATGATTGGCCGTAGTGTTATTGCGCGGCTGGGACTGGCGGGTAAGGTCAAAATTTTAGCGGATTTGCCCGGCAGTAAGATTCGTTTGGGGAATTTTGCGGAAAAAGAGCATTTGGCCGAGATGGGCCAGGTTTTTTTGTTTCAAAGCGCCGAACACTCCGACGACGTGGCGCAGTTTGTGCCAGTGGCTTTTGAAAAGATCGGGACATTGGTTGAGCCGGGGCAAGTTTTTACTCTCGGTGACGGCGAAATCGCGTTTACCGTCACGGAAGTGGTTTCCGAAAATGAATTTCGCGCCCAAACGATAAATCGCGGACTGATTTTAAACCTTAAAGGGATTAATATCGGGCCGGGCATTGACCGCTTGGAGCATCTGACGGAAAAAACCAAGGAACATATTAAAATTTTGCCGCAAATCAAACCGGAATGGGTGGCTTTTTCATTTGCCAATAGCCGAGATTACCTGCGGCGCGGCAAAACGCTGCTTGATCAATTGGGCGTGGAAAATTGGCGGCCACAAATAGTATCCAAAGTTGAGTCGCCTTTGGGCGTGAAAAACCTCGGCGAAATTATTGATGAATCGGACGTGGTGATGGTGGCGCGGGGCGATTTAGGCTTAACCGTGCCAATTGAACAGCTCGGTTTGATTCAGAAAAAAATTATTCAAGAAACCAAAAAAGCCGGCAAACAAGTGGTGGTGGCGACTCATGTGCTGGGCAGCCTGCTGGATTATTACGTGCCGGCGCGTGCCGAGGTGGTTGATTTGACGCAAATTATTTTGGACGGTGCCGACGGTATTATGCTGACCAAAGAAACCGGTATCAGCTTAACGCCCGGCTATTCGGTCTCCGTGGCGAAAAAAATCATTTCCGCTGTCACGGCGGCCAAAGGGCTATATGGCAATTAGCCGTTTGATATCCGCCGCGTGGCAAAGTCGCCGGCAAATCATTAAATATTTTATCGTTGGCATTTCTTCGGTCTTGCTGGATCTGGTATCCTTAATCATACTCAAAGAAGTTTTTCGGCTCAACCCGGTCTGGGCGGTATCACTCAATCAGATCTTACTGATTTTCTATAATTTCAGCTTAAATAAATACTGGTCTTTTTCCAGCTTTAGCCTGCCGCACCGGCAATTTATCCGCTATCTACTGCTCTCCGGTTTTGATTATCTTTTTTCCGTTTGCAGTATGTATTTATTTTATCAGCAGCTGGGCTTTGATTATCGCTTAGTCCGTTTATTGGCGATTGCATTAATGGTGTCTTGGAATTTTTTATTGTATAAATTCTGGATTTATCGCGAACCTTATGGGAATTGAAAATCTTACTTTCGCCGACATTCAGCATTTAATCGCGGTCAAAATTTGTTTAGTCGCGTTTATTGTTATTGGTTTCATTCTGATTTATTACCGGGCTAAGCCTTGGTTTTTTTTAAGTTTAACCGGAATGCTATGCGCGGCCGCTTATTTGATTTTTTTGGATGACCTGGGTCTGCTGTTTTGGGGTTTACAAGGAGATGAAGTTACAGTCAGCGCTATGTACACGACTGTGGCGCGCGTCGGATTTTTTTCCGATTTCGCGTATCACGGTTTGCCGCCGTTTTATCCGCCGCTGTATTTTTGGCTGTTCGGTTTCCTGGGGCGGTTATGCGGCTGGAATGGCCTGATTATGACCAAGGTGGGCGTGGCTGCCGCCTATCTGGTTTTGCCTTTATTGATGTATGGCGGGCAGCGGCTGTATTGGCGTTTTAACGCCGATGTTAAAGATCGGCCGGGGATGATTGCCTTTTTTCTAGCCCCGCTTTTACTTTTGGTCTTGATTGACCACGACGCCTTTATCAGCAAGCCTTATGAAGTCCTGGCGGCAGCGGCCGCTATTTTGTGGTCGGTCTATTTAGTTTTGGATGTCAGGGGGCCGATTTGGCATTGGCGGCGCGCCGTAATTTTTGGCGCGGCCGGCGGCCTGATTTTTATGACTTATTATCTCTGGCTGATCTTGGTTGCCATCGGTTTGGCTTTTTACGGTTTGACTGTAGCCAAGTCCACACAG
>Ga0265297_10005792_pt1 | contig 18454 bp, 20 predicted proteins | sample Munlanlwell13791_FD_192502 | JGI IMG/M metagenome (GOLD analysis project Ga0265297, IMG submission 192502) | Leachate microbial communities from a municipal landfill in Southern Ontario, Canada - Leachate well 137-91 | ecosystem: Engineered > Solid waste > Landfill > Unclassified | place...
TAGGGACTTTCTGAAATTGTGCAGTTTTGAACAGAAATGATACTACAGACAAGGAGTAACTATGAGCGCTCAACCAGCAACATTGTATGAATTTGATAGGGAATCTGGGGCTGTAGATAAAAAAGTAAATAGACCACGTAGAAAAATGGAATCAGAATTATCTAAAGCAGAGGAAGCTCTTGCAATAGGCGACAAAATCACACTTGACGCTAATCTTGAAATTCCTATGAACGTAAAGACGAATCTCATTGCAAAGAAAAAATGGGAAAGAATCACCGATCTTTATATTGCTGCTGGTATTCGTTTTGTTTCTACAGCAGATTTAGAAACTTTAGAACAGTATTGTCTAACATGGAGTGACTTTGACGCTCTTATAAAGCTTAAGAAGCGTCTAAACAGAGAATATAAAGAAGATATTCCAAGACTAACAGCATATAACAAATATAAAGTAGATGAAAAGTTCATAAACTTGAATATGCTGCTTATCAAGTTAAGTTCTTTATTGTACTTGAATCCTGCAAGTCGAATAAAGCATTATGGACAAAAGAAAAAAGAAGAAGACCAAGAAAATAGAACAAAGAACATGTTTGGAGATTAAATGCAAAACAGCATTAAATGCTCTTCACCACATCTATATCTATAAATAGCGAAAATGAACAACAACCACATCTACAAAGCCCGCTATGACACAAAACTACAGGTCATATAGTTCTATGAACTTTTATTTTAAATATGCTCGTCAAAAAGCGAGCCATGTCTAATAATGTTTTAGATGAACTATTAAAATACGCCAATAATGTCATAAATGGGAACATACTCGCCTGTGAATGGGAACGACTCGCCTGTATACGGTTTAAAAACGATTTAAACAAGCAAAATGATTCTACTTTTCCATTTATTTTCGATGAAACAAGAGCGCAATTAATCTTCGATTTTTTCAAATTATGTCAGCAAGTACGTGGACCTTATACTAATCACCCAATTTTATTGCAAGACTGGCAACGTTTTGATTTAGGTAACATATTTGGTTGGGTCCATAAAAACACTGGAAGACGCCGCTTTAAAATCGTTTATATCCGTATTGCTCGTGGTAATGCAAAAAGTACACTCATGTCAGGTATTGCCCTTTTCGGCATGTGTGCTGATCCACTTTATAAGCCAAACAAGCCTGAAGAAGCAATTTTTGAATCAATGCCTGAAGTACAATGTTGTGCTGTCGATCGATCACAGGCTGATAGGGTATGGGGTGATGCAAGGGAAATTGCATTACAGTCACCCGAAATTGCAAAGCGGCTTAAAGTAAAAGAACATACAATAAAAAATATAAAACGTGGTGGAAGTTTCCTGAAGTTATCAAAAGAAACAAAAAATAAGGATTCTGGGGCACCATGCATCATTATCGTTGATGAGTATCACGCTCATCCAACAAGTAAGATAAAAGACACAATCGCATCAGGCAAAGGAAAAAGAGCACAATGTCTTGAATTCATAATCACAACAGCTGGTGATGATGCTGAGAACAAACCGTGTAAAAAAGAAGATGATATTGTCAAAAAAATCCTTAAAAATGAAATAGAAGATGATTCTTATTATGGAATGATCAGGGAACTTGATGTTGATGATGATATTCATGATTCAAAAAATTGGGTGAAATCAAATCCAATTTTCAGGACAATGGATGACTATGGTACTTCTGTTTTTGATCAGATGAAAACTGAACATGATCTTGCTTTCAACACAAACGATCCATCAAAAATAAGAGAATGGATGATAAAACGAGCAAATCTATGGCAAATAAGTTCAGAAGAGAAGTATTTCCAACAGCACCACATGGATAAATGGAAAAGCCTTGCAATAGATAAAAAAGACTTTTTGAAGCAAACAAAAGGCAAAGAATGTTGGGTAGGCGTTGACCTTGCAAAATGTATAGATTTGACTGCTGTAGCTTTTGTTTTCAGGCAAGATGACATTTTTTATGTAACTGCTCATGGTTTTATGCCCTCAAATACAGCTACAAGGCATGAACAGACTGATAGGGTTCCTTATAAAACATGGACACAACAAGATTGGTGTACATTGACTCCCGGTGATGTGACTGACGATAAATTTATAGAGCAACATATAACAAAAACTGCTGAACAAAATGGGTGGAAAATACAAGAAGTTTGTTATGACCCATACAATGCAAGGCAGTTTAGTAATAATATGACAAATGCAGGGTATACTTGTGTAGAAGTTAGACAGGGTGTTCTTACTCTTTCTGAACCTATAAAACGGTTTAGAGAGTGTGTCTTGCAAAAAAAAATATTGCATGATGGCAATCCACTTTTTACATGGTGTTTGTCTAATGCGTATGAAATAATTAAAGAAAATGACAATGTTTTGCTCACAAAGAAAAATAAAGATGATAGTCAACGAATAGATTTGCTGGCTGCTACTATAGACGCTTTCACTAGAGCATTTGTTTTACCCAAAAGTAATGTATACGAAACACGCGGTATGCTTTCTTTGCTGGATTAAATCTAAAAAATATATTTCTTATTTGCAAATGTATGTATATTATATACTAGCAAGATGAATTGAAAATAAACGGGCGATGAAAGGCTGACGGGCCGGAAGTCGTAATAGGCTTTAAGGGGCAGTTGAGTGCTCAACCACTCGCTGCCCCTTTTTTATTGCCCGGACAAAAATGTAAGGAAGCAAATGAAGAACACTGGTTTGTTAAAACGAATAAATTATGTGTTTAACGAATCTAAACTTCAAGCAGTCATGGCTGCTTATGCTCGTGATTTTATTGCTGGTGAAGATGTAAGACCTATTGAAAATTATAATGCAATTGCATTTAGTGCTGTTTTTGCTTGTTTCCGAGTACTAGCAGAAACATTCGCTTCAGTTCCAGTTTTAGAGTATAAAAGACTTGAAAAGAATGAAAGAGAAAGAACTGATGAAACAGGGCTTTATAAAATATTGCATGGCAAACCAAATGAGTTAATGTCAAGTTACAATTTTGCTGAAGCAATGATGTACCAGTTAAATTCTGGTGGAAATGCTATAGCAATAAAGTTGAAGAATTATGCTGGTGATGTTGTTGGTTTGTTTCCGATTGAGTGGGATAGAGTACGGATTGAGTTCAATAAAGAAAAGAATGTACTTGAGTATGAAATAGACAGAAAAGATAAATATACAAGAGACCAGATATTTCATGTGCCCGGTCCAAGTATGAATGGTGTGATCGGCATGTCAATACTTGAGTATGCTGCTCAAGCAATAAACCTCGGTATGACATATGAAAAGTTTGGTAATAGTTTCTATAGAAATGGTGCATTACCTTCAGGAATATTCGAGCATCCTCAAACACTAAATCCTCAAGCATTTGACCGTTTAAAAGAAAATCTTAAAAAGAATTACACAGGTTTAAAAAATGCTGGTGTGCCCATGATACTTGAAGATGGGCTTAAATTCAATCAACTGACAATGAAACTTGTAGATGCAGAATTTCTTTCAAGCAGGAAATTTGAGGTTGAAGAAATTTGTCGTTTTTGTAGAGTGCCGCTACACCTTGTGCAAAGTTTAGATCGTTCTACTTTCAGTAATATTGAACATCAGTCACTTGAATTTGTCATGTATACAATGCTGCCTCATTTCAGAAGATTTGAAGAAGCAATCAATCAGCAACTTCTTACACCTGAGCAAAGAGAAGACGGTTACTTCTTTGAGTATAACATTGACGCTCTTGTAAGGGGTGACATGAAGAGCCGTTATGATGCTTATGGCGTTGGAAGACAAAACGGGTTCTTGAGCGTTAACGACATTAGAAGTAGAGAAAATATGTCAAGAATTAAAAACGGTGACATTTACTTGCAGCCGTTAAATATGACTGAAGCAGGTAAAGCACCTGTACAACAGCAGCAAGTAGAGCAAAAGCAGGAAATGAGTACAACTGAAGGAATGTAATATGGAACAAACAACACAAAAAGACTGGTTTAAAGTAAAGAATACAAGCGAAACTGCAAGTGAAATTTATATAATGGGCGACATTGTAGATGAACAATGGACAAGTGAAGAAGTATCACCTACATGGTTTAAGAATGAATTTGATAAAGTAAAGAATGCAAAACATATTCATATCTTCATAAATTCAAGTGGTGGTTCTGTTTTTGCTGCTCTTGCTATACATAACATGATTAAAAACAGTAAGGCTTTTGTTACAAGTCATGTTATGGGAATTGCTGCTTCTGCTGCTTCATGGATGATAATGCCGTCAAACAAAATCGTGATGCCAAAGAATGCATTTATGATGCTGCATTTGCCGTCAACAATTGCTTATGGCAATAAGAATGATTTTCGTAAGACAGCAGATTTCCTTGATAAGGTAGAAGACGTAATTGTCGATTCGTATATGCGGGGTGGTAAGAAACTAACAAAAGAAACTGTTACTGAAATGTTGAATGCTGGAGAGACTTGGTTGAATGGACAGCAGGCTTTTGACAAAGGTCTTATAGACCTTGTTGAAGAAGATGTTGCTGTTGCAAACAAGGGCGATTATGTCGTTATCAATGGTGTTGAACATGATGTAAAGAAGTACAAAAGTTTTCCAAAAGTTGAAGAAACTAAAAAAGATAAAGTGACAAATTTAGATGAATATGTAAAAAGGATTTATGATGTCAAGAAAAAAGTTTTAAATCTTAAAAAGGAGACATTAAATGTCTAAGCAGAATTATGCAAGCATGATTAAAGATGCTGTTGCAAAAATGGAAAAACTTATTGAAACAGCAAAAACAGAGAACAGGGTGTTTTCAGATGAAGAAACTACTGTTTTTAATGAACTTGATAAGAACATCAAGGAATGGGAACAGCAGATTGAACTTGAGAATCGCATTCAGGGAGTCAAGGACAAACTCGCACAACCTGTTAATGCAAATGCAGTTGATCCGAAAGTTACAGTCAAGTCAATGGGTCAAAAGCCGTGGAACAGCAAAGGTGAGTTTTTAAATGCTGTCATTAAAGCAGGTATGGGCAACGGAACTATTGATTCAAGACTTGTAAATATTCAGAATGCTGCTTCTGGTCTTGCAGTTGGTACAGGTTCAGAAGGTGGTTTTTTTGTTGGAAGCGACATTGAAAACTGGCTCACTGGTCTTGTAGAGAAGAAATCTGATCTTTATGCAAGAATCAGAAAACTTCCTGTTCCTGAAGGTAGAAATTCTATTAGTCTTCCTGCACTTTCAGAAACAAGCCGTGCAGATGGTAGTCGTTTTGGTGGTGCACAGGCATATTGGTTGTGTGAAGCTGCTCAAGTTACTGCAAGCCATCCAGAAGCAAGGAAAGTTTCGATTGAACTTGAGAAATTGCTTGCTCTTGTTTATGCAACAGAAGAAATCATGCAGGATGTAAGACTGACAGAAGCTTTTGTCGGTGATGTTTATGCAAGCGAAATTGCATTTAAAATTGAAGATGCAATTATAAACGGTGACGGTAATGGCAAACCACTTGGTATTGTTAATTCACCCGCACTCATTCAAGTTGCAAAAGAAGCAGGACAAGATGCTGATACTATCGTTGTTGAAAACGTTTTGAAGATGTATTCAAGGCTTCGTATTAGAAATCGTGAATCTGCTACATGGATTATTAATCAGGAATGTTTGCCACAGATTTTCAGTATGGCACTTGTTGTTGGTACTGGTGGTGCTCCTGCTTATATGCCTGCTGGTGGGTTGAGCGGAAAACCATATGACACGTTGCTTGGTCTTCCTATGATAGTTTCTGAAAGTGCAAGCAAACTTGGTGATGTTGGTGATATTATCCTCGCTGATCTTTCTGATTACATTGGAATTGACAAGGGCGGGTTACAGTCTGACAGTTCAATTCATGTACGTTTCGTTTATGATGAGTCATGCTTCAGATTCCGTTACAGATTCAATGGAACTCCGTATACGAATTCTGTTCTTGCATCTAAAGCAAATAGTTCTTTCACTACTTCTCCGTACATTGCTCTTGCTGCACGGTAACTAAATGGGGGTGAATAACCCCCTTAACTGATTTTTAAAGGAGAATTATTATGTCTATGTTTTTCGCTGAAAGTTTCGATTATAAGGGTGCAAACGTATTGCACAGAGCAACAGCAGGAAATGCTACTACTTATGTAGGTTATCTTCCTACTTATGGAGTAAAAACAATCAATATGTTTTGCTGGATGTACTTCGCAAATGCAACAGCAGCAGTTGTAAATGTACAGTATGCTGATGATTCTTCTGGTACGAATGCTACAGCAATTGCTGAGACTGTTAATGTTTGGCTTGAAGGTACAAAAGGTACTGCTGCTAAAGCTCTTACATTCCCAGCAACATTGACTACATCAGCAAATTATACTGGTGTTATTCAGGTGCCTGCAAACTTGGTTCCTGCTGGTAAGTATATCGGTCTTGCTCTTACTGCCGGTGGAAACTCGAATAACCTGCTGTATGCTATCGCAATTGAAGATACATACTACAAAGGTTAAACAAAGGGCGTAGAAATACGCCCATTTAAGAAAGGTAAAAATATGTCTCAGTTAGATCCTTTGAGAACTTTTGCAAATCTTACTTTTGGTAAAAAAGTAGATAAAACAGCAGAAGAAGTAACAAGTGCTACACCGACTGCTACAGTACAATCACTTTTTACAATTGCAGGTGGTAGAGTTTTAGTTACTGCAATTATTGGTGAAATTACAGTTGCTGCAAGTGGAGCTGTAACGCTTCAATTGAATAGTAATCCGACTACAGGTACATCAGCTGTTCTTGATACTGCACTTACTGCAACATCGCTTGAAGCAAGAACAATTATGAGTAATGTTGGTGCTGTAGGTAGTGCATTGTCAGGTGTTTCTGCTGGTGTTGCAATTGGACCTACTATTCCGATTATAGTACCGATTGGAGCAATTGAATTGCTTGCAGTTGGATCGTCAACAACGATTACAACTAAGTGGTCTCTGTTCTATGTCCCGATTGATGAAGGTGCCTACGTAACCGCTGTTAATTGAACTATATAGGTGGCTTGCAAATAATATGCTAGTCACCTTGTAGCTGATTTAGAGCATAAATTATGGGGGTACATTCATATGACTGCATTTGTGGACTGTGGTGCTTTTCGAGGCAAAGCTTTAGGTTGGGCTAGAAAACGTTATGGAGACAAGTGCAGCCTGTATGCGTTTGAGTGTAACCCCCATATACCCCATAGTTACGGTAAAGACGTAAAAACAATTGAAAAAGCTGTCTGGGTAAGTGATGGCAATTTACGTTTTTACATGAACATCAAAAAGCCCACAATTGAAGGGCATTCAGTTTACAAGAACAAGACCACTGGTAATCTTGATAAAGAGCATCCAGTAATTGTTGAATCAATTGATTTTAGCAATTGGTTGAAAAAAACATTTAAAGAAAATGATATTGTAATTGTCAAAATGAATGTCGAAGGTGCTGAATATGATGTTCTTGAAAAATGCGTAAAAGATGGAACTATGACTATAATCAAAGAACTACATATACAGTGGCACTATAAAAAAATACCCGGTTTAGAAAACAGGCATAGAGAACTGCTTGAGCAACTTAACAAAATAGTCTCTTTAAAGTTGTTCAATGGGTATGGGAATCTGAAAGTTGCATAATGAACGGTTTAATATTTATCGCGTTTGGTCCCGAGTATGACAAAATGGCTGCTCATTGCCTTGCATATTCAAGGAATTATACAAACATTCCCATTACTGTCATAACAAATTTAACTGAAAATCAAAGACATGAAAAATGGAACTCAGTAAAGAATATTGAGTTTAAATATATCGACAAGTCACAAGATTCAAACAGGAAAATCAAAACGTCAATTAATGTAATTTCGCCTTATGATAAAACATTGTATTTAGATTGCGACATAATAATTCAAAAAGAAGGAATTGAACAAGTATTTGATTTGATAGAGGACGATTCAATCCTTTTAAACCTATATGGAAGATGGGATGCAAACAAAAAATTAGCAGGAGTTTATAGAAGGACTTTTGTTAATAATTTCGTTTCATTACCTGCAAATATTTATTATGGCGCTTTAGTTGGTTTTAGTAAATCTAACTCTATAAATACGTTTTTTGAAACATGGCATAAATGTTGGGTTGAAGGTGGCTCCGGTAGAGATATGCCAGCACTTGCTTGTGCAGTAAAGAAAACAAAAATTAAAGTAAATGAGATTTCAAATAAAGACAAGATTTTTTCATGGTTGATTAGAAAAGATTTTATCATACAGCACGAATATGGAACTTATTTGAGAAAACTTGTTGGTTGTGCTGATTTCAAACAATATAAACCGTTTGATAAAAAATGACTAAAGTTGGCGTAATAATTCCAACATGTAATCCTGATAGACAAATGTTCCTTGATAATCTTATGAACAGGATATCGAGGCAAACATATAAACCTGATTATGTGGTAAGAATTGATTATCCAAATAATACAGACAAGCCAGATTTGACTAAAAGATACCGTGAAGGTTATGAACTGACAAAGAAAAATGGATGTAACTTCACAGTCTTTATGGAAGATGATGATTATTATCCATTGACATATTTAGAAGACATGAAGAACGAATGGGAAAAGAATAATAAACCTGATTTACTTGGTAATTGGCCTACTCGGTATTACCATATTGGTTTTTGCGGCTATAGAATTTATGAAAAATTGAAGCATTGTTCAGCACATTGTACGGCTTTAGGCGATAATGCTGATTTGAATGTTTGTGAAGATACTGCAATATTCGATTTGTTTTTATGGGAAAAGAATTTAGAACGATCAGTAAAAATAAACTTGCAAGACAAACATTTCCCTGTTTCTATAAAGCATGGTATTGGAATGACAGCAGGAAGAAAACATGGTGAAAGAAAATACGAACAAGATAGAAATTTTGAAATGTTGAAAAAATGGGTAGATAATCAAGAGTTTTCATTTTTGATGGATATGAGAAGTTTGATATGAAATGGACAATTGGGATGCCCAGTTTCAATAATTTTACTGAGGTATACTTTACAGTTCAGTCAATAAGGATGTACCACAATTTAGAAGATTATGAAATAGTTATTATAGATAATTTTGGTGATGATTGTTTAAAGCAGTTCTGTCAACAAAGTGGAAATGGAATTCTTAAATACTATAGATACACTGATATTTCAGGTGTTTCTTATGCAAAGAATAAAATATTTGAAGTTGCTAAAGGCGATTATGTTCTTGTAATTGATAGTCATATCTTAATGAAGCCCGGTGTGCTTGATTTTACACCACCGGGAGATGATATGATACAAGGCCCATTACTACGTGCTGATAATGAAAGTTATATGTGTGAATGGTTACCGCAATGGCGTTCAAAAATGTGGGGTATATGGGCACCTGTAAGAAAAGAATTACCAACAGCACCATGGGAAATATGGGCAATGGGTGCTGGTTTCTTTGCTTGTAAAAGAACAAGTTGGCTTGGGTTCAATAAAAACTTTAAAGGGTTTGGTGGAGAGACAGGCTACATACAAGAAAAATATAGAAAAGCAGGCAGAAAAGTATGGTGTTATCCAAATATGGTATGGATGCACTTGTTCTATAATCAAGGCAGGAAAATACCTTATAGATTAGATCAGAACGACAGGATAAGAAATTATCTATATGGGTTTGAAGAATTGGGATTAGATACAGAGCCGATTTATAAAGAGTTTGGAATGAATCTTGTAAAAACAGCAAAAGCGAGCATGAGATGATTTTAAAAAGAATTTCAGGTCCAGCAAGTGAATTAGTAACTGTTGCTGACGTTAAACTTCATACTCATATTGATTATGATGTTGAAGATACATTAATTGAAAACTGGATAAAGGCTGCTCGTATTGCTGCTGAAGATTATCAGGGTAGAACATATTATACGCAAGTTTATGATTTGTATTTTGATTCATTTCCTTGTTCAGTTTTTGAGATTCCAAGACCCCCACTTGTATCAGTTGACAGTTTGAAATATTACGATACAGCAAATGTTGAATATGATTTTGATTTGAATGATTTAATTATTGATACAAGTAGTGAACCCGGTAGAATTTCGCTTGGGTATAGTGTTCAATGGCCGACAGTAACTTTAAGACCGATCAACAGCGTTAAAATACGTTTTACTGCTGGTTATGGTGATGCTGGTGGAACAACTACAACTCCTGATTTTGTGATTGAATCAGTTCCAAGTAGCGTTAAGGATGCCATATATGTTTATTGCGCTTGGAGAAATGAAAATAGAGCTGGTGAAGTTGATTTACCAAAACAGTTTTATGATATTTTACGTCCAGACAGGATAGTGCAATGTTAGATAGAACTGGCAAAAAAACACTTGCTACTGAAGCAAGTCACCGTGTGCAAATACAACGTGTAGTAAATGAACCAGACAATGAAGGTGGGTATACTGAAAACTGGTTGACAATAAAAACTTGTTGGGCTGCCGTGTATCCTATTAGAGCCCAACAACGTTATGAGTATAAATCCTTAGATGTTGAAGCAACTCATTATATAAAGTTCAGGGGATACATTGATATTGCTGAAGCTGATAGAATCATTTTTGCCAATTCAAGATTACTTGAAGTATTGACTGTTGAAGATATACAAGAGAAAAATTTTACTTTATTTGTAGTTTGTAGAGAAATAATAAAAGCACAGGGTGTTGCAACAGTACAAGGTACAACTGGTGTTTATTTCAATGCTGGTTTACCGGGCGTTACAGGACTTCAAGGTGTAACAGGGTTACAGGGACCTAAAGGTGAAACAGGTGTTTCTTTTGGCTTAGGTGCTACTGGAATACAAGGGCCACAAGGTGATACTGGCGCACAAGGGTTACAAGGCGAAACAGGGTTGCAGGGTATTGCAGGCACAAATGGTACGACAGGCTTACCGGGAATAAATGGTACTGAAGGAAATACAGGCGTACAGGGTGCTACTGGACAACAAGGTACTACAGGTATCCAAGGGCCTCAAGGGCAAACAGGTATTGCAGGCACCAATGGTAACCAAGGAAATACTGGCTTACAAGGCGTAACTGGCCCTGCTGGAACAGGTGAAGGTAGTTCTGGTGCAACAGGGTTACAAGGTGTCACAGGCTTACAAGGTGCTACTGGTCTTGCTGGAGCAAATGGAAACCAAGGTTCAACAGGCGTACAGGGTACCCAAGGCCCACAAGGAAATACCGGTTTAGCTGGCACAAATGGCAGTCAAGGAGTCACCGGCTTGCAGGGTAATACAGGAATCCAAGGCATACAAGGTGCTACAGGTTTAAATGGTTCTAATGGCGCTCAGGGTACTACGGGCCTACAGGGGCAAACTGGTGTAGCCGGTACCAATGGAAACCAAGGTACTACCGGTTTACAAGGCCAAACTGGCTCGCAGGGCCTACAAGGTAATACTGGTTTAAATGGAGCTACTGGATTATCAGGCACTAATGGCGCTCAAGGAACAACAGGTGTGCAGGGCACCCAAGGTACTACCGGCTTAAATGGAGCAACGGGCTTACAAGGCTCTCAAGGTAACACTGGTATACAGGGCAATACTGGTTTAGGTACGACTGGAAGTCAAGGTGCAACTGGTTTGCAAGGCATACAAGGAGCAACAGGAGTTGGTGGCGGTGCTGGTGCTGGTAGTACTGGTTTAAATCCAACATATATACCAAAAGTTGCTGCTGATGGTGTTTTAATAAACAGTATAGCATTTCAAAATACAACAAGTAATGATTTGTCAATAGGCGCAACTGGTTTAGGTTATGGAACAATACGTACAACTGGTAATGCATGGCACTTAAGTAAAGCGTATAGTGACTTTGCAGCTTATGGGCGTTGCGAAGTACAGTGTGTTTATAATGGAAAACTTTATATAGGAACTGGTATTTCTGCTGGTTTATCTGATGTATATGTTTATGATCCCGTAACAGATGAACATACATTGGCAAGGGATTTTGGTGCTAACTGTGCATCAATTGAATGTATGGTTGTTTGGCGTGGTAAACTTTGGTGCGGCATAGAAGATGAAACTGCTTATGCTGCTGTATGGAGTTTTGATGGCACTACATGGACAGAAGAACATAACTTTGGCTCAGCATATACTTCATGCAGACAAGTAGCTGTATTGAATGACAAGTTATACCTTGGGTTTGGTGATGCTGCTGATGCTGCTGACATATATAGTTATGATGGGTCAACATGGGCTTCTGTTTGGGATGCTGGTTCAGGATATGCTAGAATTCAGGCGTTGCATACATACAATGGACGTCTTTTTATTGGTCTTGGATCAGGTACTGGTGATGGTGACATTTACAGTTACGACGGAGTGAATACGCCAGTATTAGAGTATAACAATGGTTCAGCAACATATTCTCATGTTTGGTCATTTGCTACTTTCCGTGGAAAACTTTATGCTGGAATGGGCGAGGCTGTTGGTGCTGGAGATTTATTTGTACGTGGTCATGATGGTACATGGTCAATAGCATGGGACTCAAGTACAACAGGTACAAACTGGCGTCGTATAAAATGGATGGATGTTTATAATGATCGTCTATGGTGTGGCATGGGTTATGATGCTGATCAAGGTGATGTGTTTGTATATGATGGAAATTCAGCAACATTATCATATAACATGGGATCAGGATATGAGCAGGTAGAGAACTTGTGTGCATTCAACGGCAAACTTTATGCTGGTATGGGACGAAATACTGATCATGCTGCCGTGTGGGTATATGCTGAGCCTTTAGAATCGCAGTTGTATAGAGATCAGAATAAAACAACAGAAAAGTTTGAAGATCAACAGCATACATTTAATAGATTGATTCATTTTAATGGTGGTACTACTGGCATAAGTGGTACACAAGGAGTTACAGGGCTTCAAGGCACAACAGGAATTGCTGGTACAGGAGCAACAGGGTTACAGGGAGCAACTGGTTTAGGTGGTGCAATAACAAGTCCAATGACTAGTGAAGTCGATTTGGGTGAAAATGCTGGTTTCGTACTCGATGCTGCTTTAAGTGCTGATGGTAGGTATAGTGGTATAACTGAAGCTGGTACTGCTGGAGCAACTTTGGCTTTTGGTGATATATGTTATTTGCAAACAGCAGATAGTAGATGGGAATTAGCTTCTGCTGATAATGCTGCAACTGGACATAATTTCAAATTGGGTATATGTGTTCTTGCTGCTGCAAATGATGGTAGTGCTACTAAAATGTTGTTATGGGGTAAAGTAAGGGCTGATGCAGTTTTTCCAGCACTTACAATTGGTGCACCAGTTTATTTGGGAACTACAGCTGGAGATGTACAGACTTCAGCCCCTTCAGGTACAACTGATATAGTACGTGTTATCGGTTATGGTAACACTGCTGATGAACTTCATTTCAATCCGTCAACAGTATGGATAGATTTGGTGTAAATGTGCCAGCAATTGCTGTAGGTAATGAAGCAATAAATAGAGCAAGCGCAACGAGTGCTGGAAACACAGTTGTAATACTTGATGGTAGTGCAATTGCAGCAACAGGTGTAATTACTGCTTTTAATTTGTATGTAGCAACAGCAACAACAGGAACAAAAGTTGGAATATTTTATTTAGTGTCAGGTACTACATATATGTGTAGATCAGCATATACTGCTGGTAATTTAGGTACTGGTTTAAATCAATTGACTGGGCTTAGTCTACGATGTGTCATAGGTGATCGTATAGGATATTATCAAGGTAGTGCCGGTGCTCTTGATAGAGCAGATACAGGTGGTACAATGGCTGTTTATAATGGAGATGCGTGTACTGTTGGTGTGAGTCAGTCATATACTAGCGGTTCACGATTGATAAGCATCAACGCTGCTGGTTATGGTTGGTCTACTATATCAAAGGTATGTGGTGTTACTGCTGCAAATACAGCAAAAGTTAGTGGTTTGAATATGAATACCATGAGCAAATTGTTTGGAGTTTCTACATGAAAGTCGAACTGAAAAGTTTTATAAAAGATTTATCTAAAGATATAGATAATGCTGAATTACGTTTACGTACTAAAGCTGCAAGGCATCTTGTAAAGAAAATGAAAGAAAAAGTTGGTGATGTTTATTTTGAAGGATATGCATCACAACCCGGAGAACCACCCGGTAAAAAATCTGGTACTTTGAAAAAAGGTATTGGTTATAAGAATTTAAACAAGCAGCACAAAACAAAAGTTGGTGTAGGGCCACCAGCATATCATGCGCACATGCTTGAGTTTGGTACAGCAGAACGATTTGTAAAAGTAAAAGGAAGCAACAAGAAAAGAAGTGTGGGTAGAGTATTACCAAGGCCTTTTGTGCAACCTACGTTCGAAGAACAACAAGATGCTGTCAAGGAAATATTAAATGAAAAGTGGTTTTAAGTTACAAGTAACTGATTATATTGTTATATTATAAGTATAGATACAAATTATCGGACGATTAAAGGCTGACGGGCTGGAAGTCGTAAAATTTTAAAGGGCAGTTGAGTGCTCAAATACTCACTGCTTTTTTTTATTTGAATAGACAAGTTTATGTTTGAGAGCGCATTACTTACAAAATTAAAAAGTGACTCAATTTTAGCTACTTATGTCACTGAGTTTGTAATTGATGGTAGTTCTGAACCGGCTATATTTGCTGAATTCGCACCAGAAACAGCTCAATTACCTTATATCACATTTAGGATAACTCAGTCAAGTGATGAAGTGCTTGCAATAAGGCAGTTTTCAATATTTGTTGATTATTATGACTATAACAAGAGTGCAAGTAATTCACGTAAAGCAGCAGAACGAATTGAGTTTGTATTAGATCGATCAATTCTAGAACATGATAGATTTAATTGCATTCGTTTATTCTTTTTTGCAGGAAGTCCAATTCAAGAAGAAGATCCAAGATCGATTCATTATAATTTACAGTTTCAAGCAAGAGCAGGTCGTAAAAAATGGATTAACGAAATAGTAACTGGAACAACAACTACTACAAGTGGTGCTTAAAAGAAAGGTTTAAAAATGGCTCGTTATCATGGAATAACAGAGAATACTTATGAAAGATTCTTGATTGATTCAGGTGAAGTTAGAATGGGTTTTGTAAGTGTAGCAAATCCCGGTACTTTACTTGGAGCAACAAGAGGTGGTGCGACTTTTAATATTACTACTGAATACAAAGACATGGCTGTTGATGGTGCAAAAGGCCCTGTTCAAGGTGGACGTAGAATTACGAAAGTTGAAGTTAAACTGGCTGCTACATTTGTTGAGTGGAGTACTGATCTTATCAAATTGACTCTTCCGGGTTCAACAGAAACTCTTTCTGGTAATCATGATGTCATTACAAGATCATTGCAACTTACTGATGCAAATTACCTTTCAAATGTAGCAATTATTGGTGAGATTTCAAGTTCAACAGCAACAGGCCCAGGTATTCTTATTGCTCGTAGAGTAATATGCACTTCTCCTTTTGATACTGCTACAACAGATAATGAAGAAGCAGTTTTGAAACTTGAATTTGCTGCTCATTTCTCTACAACTGATCTTGATACAGAGCCTTGGGAAATTCGTTGGGCACATGATAGTAATCCAACCACAACTACTTCAGGTGCTTAAGGAGTGAAAATGTCTACAAAAACGCATACAATACGCAAATTAACACGTAAGGATCGAAAGGTCCTTACATCATTGATTAAAAAGGTTTCTGAAAAAACTCAAAACGATAAACTTTTGGGTATCATTCAAGAAAGTTATAGCAGTAAAAAAGATTTCAATGAAGAAGAAGCGATTAATGCATCAAAAGCATCTTTAATCAGACTTTGTTTTGAACTTCTAAATACTTTGATTGATGTTCTTGATGAAGATGTTTCTGTCTGGTTTGCTGATCTGCTTAATGTTTCTATGGAAGATTATGACAAACTCCCTTTGAGTATTGAAGCAGAAGTAATACAGCAAATATTAGAAAGTGATGAAGTAACTGATTTTTTTTCTTTTGCCTCGCAAACGTTCAATTCAATTCAGAGATTCAAGACTCAGCCAAAGAGTGGGAAAACGAAGTAAAGTTTCATTTAAAACTTTATGAAAAGCAATTTGATGAACTTGAATTTTCAGAATTATTGTTTTATCACAACATGCTTAAGAAAAAGCATGAGTATGAAGAAAAAAGACAGTTAAGAAATGCAGCATTTATCGTTTGGAATTTAGCAGGCAGTGATAAGTCGTATGAATCATATCTGTCGTCACTTGGGTTGCTTGAAAAATCAAAAGACAGAATGAAAAAACCGTTAAAGGAAAAGATTGCTTGCGAGGCTCATAATAATGCAAAGAAAATACTTGACATGCTAAGTAAGAAAGAGCGAAATGCGTAAAATATTTGAATTGCATGGTACAGTTGGTGTTGACGGTTTAGAGGGTGTCAAGAAAAAATTTGATGCATTAGATAAACAATTGACTTCAGTTTCAAAGACGTTATTAAAAACAGGGCAAAAAATTGGAAGTTATGTTGCACCAGTTGCAGCAGTAGCCACAGGTTTAGGAACTGCAATTGCTGTTGCTGTAGCAAAAACTACTGAATATGCTGACAAAATAAATGACTTGCATCAAGTCACTGGATTATCTACAGATTCTTTACAGCGTTGGAGATATGCAATAAATGCTACAGGTGGCAATTTTGAGTCATTTGTACAAATACTTTCTAAGTTTCAATCAAAAGTACCGCAAATATTAGCAGGGAATAATAGTTCAAGTAGAGCATTTGAAATGCTTGGAGTATCAATGACTGATGCTTCAGGGAAACTTATCGATATAAACTTGTTATTCCCAAAAGTCATAGAGAAATTACAGGGCATTACTGACATTACGACACGCAATGTAATTGCACAACAGCTTTTTGGAAAATCACTTGATGAACTTGGCCCTGTCTTAGGCATGACATCAGATGAATTAGAGACTTTATATAAAAGGGCTGATGAAGTTGGTGCAGTAATGTCAGGTAAAGACCTTGAAGCTGCTGACAATCTTGGTCAGTCTATAAATGAACTACATGAAAACTTTAGTGCTTTTTCAAGAAAATTATCAGTCGAGATTATACCCATTTTAAATGAAGTTTTTAAGAAGATTGAAACTGACGGCATACCGGTTATTGGTGGATTAGTCGATATGCTAACTATATGGAAGAATGAAAGAATTGCAAAAGAATTAAATGAACAAAATAAAAGTCTACAAGAAAACACGAAAAATTTAAAAGCTGCTCGTGAAGAATATCAACAATTGCTTCTATTTGCGAAATATTATAAGCAGTCTATTGGAGAAGGTTCAAATTTTGATGTTGATGTTACTGAAATACTTGCCAATATAAAGAAACTTGAAGGCGAACAAGATAAGTTAATAGGGAAAAAGAAAAAAGAAACAACTCAAAATATTTCCAATTTAAAAACTGTAGGTAATGAAGAAAAAAAGTTGTATGAGCAATGGGAAAAGTTGCAAGATGCAAGAAGAGATAGAGATGTTGAAGATGCAAAAGCAAGATATGAACTTAAAGAAGAAGAACTAAGACATGAAATAGAAATAGACAAGCAATTTGAGGCATTACAAGAAGAACGACGTAATAAAGATTATGAAGCAACAGAAGCAATATTTAATGACAAACAACAAAAAATAGAAAAAGAAAAAGAACAAACAATTGCTGCTTATAATTCTATTATTGATGCTGTCAATCAATTAGGTTCTATCGTAAACATGTATTATGAAAATCAAGCAATTGAAATAGACAACAATTATGAAAAAGAAAAAGAACGTATAGAGAATTTAAATATTGCTGAATCTGAAAAAAACGAGATGATTCAAAGTCTTGATGCAACAACAGCAAAAAAGAAAAAAGAGTTACAAAGAAAACAAGCAATAATTGATAAAGCAATTGCAATTTTTAATATTGGAATAAACACTGCTCAAGGTATCATGAATGCATGGGCAACATTACCTTATTATATGGCTATTGCCATGTCTATTATCATTGGCGCTTTGGGTGCCGCTCAAACAGCAGTTGTTGCAGCAAAACCTTTACCGGCTGCTGCTGGCGCTTTTGTTGAAAGTAGCCCTGGCAAAGGTGCAATAATGCAAGTAGGAGAAGGGACACAAGACGAAGTTGTCATGCCCTTAGACACTGGTATTAAAGCAATGGTTGACCAGTTGATAAGAGAAGTAAACTCACGGCCAATTCAAACTACGAACAACACACAAAATTTAAGACCTGTAACATTGAACATAGGTACTTTAGTTGCTGATGAAAATGGGTTGAAAGAACTTGAACGCAGGATGTCAAGAATAAAAGTAGTTGAAGCCCAAAGAATGGGGGCTATGTCATAATGGCTAACAAGGGCGATATATACTTGGGTTCAGAAGGTTCTGAGTCTCTACTTACTCCTTTTGGTAGAAAGTATTCTATCGATGATGAACAAAT
>Ga0265297_10005793_pt1 | contig 18453 bp, 17 predicted proteins | sample Munlanlwell13791_FD_192502 | JGI IMG/M metagenome (GOLD analysis project Ga0265297, IMG submission 192502) | Leachate microbial communities from a municipal landfill in Southern Ontario, Canada - Leachate well 137-91 | ecosystem: Engineered > Solid waste > Landfill > Unclassified | place...
TGGTTTGTTATTTTGTAGACAAAAATGTCATTTCTGGAAGCGGCCTTGTTGCCAAGGCCCTGTATTTAACAACACTGTTTTTATCAGGCATAATTTCTTATATCACGTTTTGTCTTATATTCGGCGTCCGCGAGCTCCACGAATTACGCGCCTGGCTATTTAAGAAAGCGCTTTAGCGATTTTTGCGGCTGGTTTGTTTTGATTCCGCAAAAATCACAATTTAGCTAAGGGGAAGTGGGCGAGAGGTGTTCCGCAATTTAGTTTTTTGAGTGAATCTGCCACATTTTCTCGCTCATAGATAGTCGCGGGTCCTGTCTGCTGCGCCACCTCGCCCGTGCTCGCTTGCGCTGCGCGCGGGCAAGGGCTTCGGCTCCGCAGCCACCCGCAAGCAAAGTATTCGCTCGAAAACATGGCAGATTCACTTATTAAAGCAAGATTTTCTTAGCGGATGGCTTGGCTGTGTTTTCGAGCGCATGGCTTAAGCTTTATGGTTTTTGCTGAAGGCGCATTAGAAAATTTTTGGCACCACCTATTGACTTCTAGTCGGCAAGGGTTTACGAGGAGCGGAGGAGTTCTCGAAAGGGCAAGGCGGAGCCGGAGCGACGAAGTAAACCGTAGCCGACGGCAAAAATTTTCAGCGCCGAAGCAAGAACCATAAAGCTAGACTTAATGAGAGCGAGAAACAGACCGAGCCAGGACCCGCGTTAGAAATATAATAATGGATAAACTAAAAAACAAACTCAAGAATTTGCCTGAAACTCCCGGCGTATATCTGTTTAAGGACGCGGCGGGAAAGATCATTTATATCGGCAAGGCAAAGGCGCTTAAGAAGCGCGTTGCCAGTTATTTCGGCAGGCCGCAGAATGAAAAGAACCAGGCGATGGTTGCAAAAATCGATGGCCTTGATTACATCACGACTTCCACCGAATCCCAGGCGCAGATTTTAGAGGCGGCCCTGGTGAGCGAAAAGCAGCCCAAGTATAATATTGATTTAAAGGATGATAAATCATTCCCGCTTATAAGGATTACTAACGAGGATTTTCCGGTTGTCTCCGTAGCAAGAAGGAAGAAGCCGAAAGAGAAGATCGATGCTCTTTATTTCGGGCCATATACCAAGGCGCAATTATTGCGCGATGCGGTCAAGATGCTGCGCAGGATTTTTGGCTTCCGCACCTGCAAGAAAATGCCTGCCAAGGCCTGCTTATACTACCGGCTTAAGCTTTGCCCTGCCCCTTGCGAAAATAAGATCAGCCGCCAGGGCTATGCCCAGATCATCAGGAATATTATTATGTTCCTTGCGGGGAATTATGAAGGGCTGATTGATGAGTTGAGTTCAAAAATGTTAGCCGCGTCAAAAGCAAAGAAATTTGAGGAAGCGGCGAGACTGCGCGACCAGATAAATGCTTTGTCTGCGATGCGTAAGGCCGGTTCCTATGCATCCGGGTTTGACGAATTGGAAGATCTAAAAAATTTCCTTAAATTGAAAAAACTCCCCAACCGCATCGAGGCCTTTGACATTTCGAATATTTCCGGCAAAGAGGCATGCGGCTCTATGGTGAGTTTTTACAATGCCTTGCCCGATAAGAACAATTACCGCAGGTTCAAGATCAGGACTATAAGTTCCGTCGATGATTATGGTATGCTGGCGGAAGCGGTAATGAGAAGATACAAACGGTTAAAAGAAGAAAACCTCGCCTTTCCCGACCTTGTCCTGATTGACGGAGGCAGGGGGCATCTTCTGACGGCAGAAAGGGAGATCAATAAGCTCGGGATCGATCTTGCAATAGCAAGTATCGCAAAAGATAAAGAGAACATTTATATTAAAAAACGGGCTTTGCCATTCAGGTTAAAAAATGATACTCCTGCTTTAAATTTAATCAGGCGGGTAAGGGATGAGGCGCACAGGTTTGCGGTGGCGTATCATCATGTGTTGAGAAGAAAGAAGGTGCTTGGAAAATGAGCCGAAAGCTGCAGGCAAAGAATTTTACGAAAATGGTCTATAAAGCAGTTTTGTCTATCCCCCTAGGTGAGGTCAGGACTTACAAATGGGTAGCAATTAAAGCCGGAAATCCAAAAGCAAGCCGCGCCGTAGGCCAAATACTCAAAAAAAACCCCTACCCCTTGATCATTCCTTGTCATCGGGTAGTTGGTTCCAGCGGTAGGATGGGCGGCTATGCATGGGGCAGGAGGCGCAAAGAATCACTCCTAGATTTAGAAAGACAGATCAAAAGATTAATGTTATAATAACCGTTCAGGGACATAAAGTATGCCGTATTAATTATTCCGGAGGATAATATTTATGAAGATAAAAGAACTGATCCAGGAAATGCTTAGAGTTAATGCCTCGGATTTATTTTACCGCGCAGGCGGGACGCCGCATCTTAGGATAGACGGCAAGGTCATAGAGGTGAGCAAGGAGGTTTTAACGCTGGACGATGTTTTTAATGCGATAGATGAGCTGACCGTTGCCCGCCAGAAAGAAGTTTTTAAGAATACCTCTGATGTTGATTTCGCCGTTTATTTGGAAGGTTTTAAACACAGGTTCCGCGTAAGTATTTTTATGCAGAGAAATTCGCCTTCCATTATTATGCGCAACGTGCGCACGACCACTCAGACCTTTGAAGAGCTTAACCTTCCGGTAAAAGTGCTGCAGAGCTTGTCCATGGAGACAAGGGGACTGGTATTGTTAACAGGCAGTATGGGCAGCGGTAAATCAACGGCAATCGCCGCAATGATAGAGTATATCAATCTTAATGCCAAAAAGCATGTTTTAACTATTGAGGAACCTATTGAATTCACCTTTCAGGACAAAAATTCAATTATTAACCAGAGAGAATTGGGGCTGGATGTTGCTTCATATCCGGTTGCCCTGCGCGCTTTCACGCTGCAGAGCCCCGATGTAATATTCATCGGCAATATCCGCGACCGTGAAACAATGCAGGCAGCCCTTACTGCTGCCGAGACCGGGGTATTGGTCCTGAGTACTCTCCATACCATAAACGCAACCCAGAGTGTGGAACGCATCATTAATTTTTTCCCGCCGCATCAGCATGAGCAGGTGCGCGCGCAATTAGCGTCTTTATTAAAAGGCGTAATATCCCTGCGCCTGGTGCCGTTTAAAGACAAGCCCGGCAGGATCCCCGCTTATGAAATAATGCTCCTGACTCCGACTATGAGCCGCCTGATAAGAGAAGGAAAGGTCTGGGAAATGCCCCAGTTCCTTGAAGACGGCAATGTCTTTGATATGCAGACATTTAACCAGTCGCTGGTGAGGATGGTTCAAAAGGGGCTGATCAGCGAGGAAGTTGCTTTTGAGTTTGCCGATAACAGGGAAGAATTTGCACTGGCTTTAAGAGGGATAAAGAAGGGCTAATCTAAATATTCGGAGGCAGATCAAATGTTGGAAGCTTTAAGATCAAAAATAGCGATCCTGGGGACCCGTCTTGACCAACTAAGAGGTTATCTTTGATATAGATAACAAGATAAGCCTTGCGGACAGCCTTTCTTCCCGGATGACAGAAGCAGGATTCTGGGATAACGTCGAAAAATCCTCTTCGATAGTCAAAGAAGTAAAATTCCTAAAATCCATAATTGAGCCATGGCAGAATGCATCAACAAGGTTCAATGAAATAAAAGAATTAGCGGAGATCTCCCGTGACGACGATAAAGAGTTGGTCGCGGACTTAAGCCGCAATATGGACCTGTTATTGCTGGAAGTAGAAAAACTGGAATTTAAAACCCTTCTTGGCGGGGAATTCGATAAGAACAATGCTATTTTAAGCATTAACGCCGGCGCAGGCGGAACAGAGTCATGCGATTGGGTATCAATGCTTTTTAGGATGTACAGCCGTTGGGCGGAAAATAAGGGCTATTCTTTAAAGACAATAGACGTGCTTTTTGGCGAAGAAGCAGGTATTAAGAATATTACTGTTTTAATCGAAGGGGATTATGCTTTTGGGTACCTCAAGTCAGAGCGCGGAGTGCATAGGATGGTGCGCATTTCTCCTTTTGATGCAAATAAACGCAGGCATACTTCTTTTGCTTCGGTGGACGTAATCCCTGAAGTAGAAGAAGCATCCGGTGTAAGCATTGAAGAAAAAGACCTGCGTATCGATGTTTATCGTTCAAAAGGCGCCGGAGGGCAAAGCGTAAATACTACTGATTCGGCAGTCCGCATCACTCATATCCCCAGCGGTATAGTAGTGCAATGCCAGAATGAGCGCTCGCAGCACCAGAATAAACAGACAGCCATGAAAATATTAAAGGCCCGTCTTTATGAGCTTGAACAGAAAAACAAAGAAGAAGAATTAACTAAGCAATATTCGCTTGAGAAGAAGCGGATCGAATGGGGCTCTCAGATACGTTCGTATGTAATGCAGCCGTATACGCTGGTCAAAGACCTGCGTACCGACTACGAAACCGGGGATGTAAATAAGGTCATGGACGGCGGCATCGATGAATTTATTGAAGCTTACCTGAAATTTCAGGCAAAAAGGAAAAATTAAATGTTAGGGTTCATAAAATCACAATTATTAAAGCAAAAGCAGGCCGCGATCAATAAAAAATACCCTTCTACCAGTATAAAATTGCATCCGGATATGGCGGCTTCGTCTATAAATAAGATCGCGGGCCTTGTAAAGATCGTAGCAGAGGTCAATGCTTTTGAACCGAAGGTAAGCGCGCTTTCTGATTCTGCGCTTAAACTAAAGACCGCGGAATTCAAAGAAAAGATCCTAAAGAAATCAAGATATTACGAAAGCCAGATCAAAGAATTGGAAGCAACGCTTTCGGAAGTGGCTATACCGGAAGAAAAAGATAAGATTAAAGAGAAGCTGAAGTCCTTGCGCAATAAGACCTTTGAGGAGGTTTTACCTGAGGCCTTTGCCGTAGTAAGAGAGGCATCAAAAAGGACAATAGGCCTTAGGCATTTCGACGTACAGATCGCCGGCGGCATCATCCTGCACGAAGGAAAGATTGCCGAAATGGCCACAGGTGAAGGTAAAACTCTCGTTGCAACGCTCCCTGCATACTTGAATGCATTGCTTGGCAAGGGTGTACATATTGTTACGGTAAATGATTACCTGGCGCGCCGCGACCGGGAATGGATGGGGCCTATTTTTGAATTCCTTGGCTTAAGTGTGGGCGTAATACAGCATGAAATGTCTGATGAACAGAGAAAGGCATCTTATGCAGCGGATATCACATACGGCACAAATAATGAGTTTGGTTTTGATTACCTGCGCGATAATATGAAATACTCGGTTGAAGACCTTGTGCAGCGGCCTTATTTTTACGCTATTGTCGACGAGGTTGATTCCATCCTGATTGACGAAGCCCGCACGCCTCTTATTATTTCCGGGCCGGCGGAGGAGGCAACCGACAAATATTATACGGCAAACCGTATTGCCCAGCAATTGAGGGGCAGGCGCATTACTGAGAAAGATGAAATTGAGGCAAAGCATAAAGGCGTTGATTTAAGCAAGGGTTTTGATTATTTGGCTGATGAAAAAGGGCAGACGGTTTCTTTAAGCGAAGAAGGAGAAACCAAGGCCACAAGGGCATGGGGCATCGAAAGCCTGCATACAATCGAGACAATAGAATACCGGCACCACACTATTCAGGCGCTCAGGGCGAAGGAATTTTTCCGCCGCGATGTTGATTATGTTGTCAGGGACGGCGGGGTGGTCATTGTCGATGAATTTACCGGGCGCATGATGCCGGGAAGGCGCTGGTCCGACGGCCTGCACCAGGCGGTTGAAGCAAAAGAAGGGATAAAGATCGAACGCGAGAACCAGACCCTTGCCACAATTACCTTCCAGAATTATTTCAGGATGTATGAAAAGCTTGCCGGTATGACCGGGACAGCTTCTACTGAAGCAAACGAATTCGAAGCCATATACAGATTAGACGTTATCAGTATCCCTACCAATAAGCCGCTTATCCGTACAAATTACCCGGACTGCATTTATAAGACCGAAAAAGAAAAGTTTAACGCCGTTGTCGGAGAAATCGTCAAGCTGTATGAGATGGGCCAGCCGGTCCTGGTAGGGACAATTTCTATAGAGAAATCAGAGTTTCTTTCCGAGATGCTAAAAATGCGCGGGGTCGCACACCAGGTGCTTAATGCCAAATACCATGAAATGGAAGCACAGATTGTAGCGCAGGCAGGAAGATTTAAAGGGGTCACTATCGCCACGAATATGGCAGGCCGCGGGACAGATATTTTGCTCGGGGGCAATGCCGAGTTTATGGCAAAAAGTATTGCCAGGCAGAAGTTTTCCCGCCCCGGTGAAGCAGGTGTGTATTCCGAAGAGTTCCAGGAGGAATATAAGACAATACTGGAAAAATTAAAATCAGAATGCACCAGAGAGCATGACCAGGTGGTCAGCGTCGGGGGGCTGCATGTTTTAGGTACGGAACGCCATGAAGCCAGGCGTATCGATAATCAGCTGCGCGGAAGAAGCGGCAGGCAGGGGGACCCCGGTTCTTCCAGATTTTATGTGTCGCTTGAAGATGATTTAATGCGGCTGTTTGGTTCTGAACGGATGATCGGAATGATGAATGCCCTGGGTTTAGAGGAAGGGCAGGTCATAGAACATCCCTGGGTTTCCAAATCAATTGAGATCGCGCAAAGAAGGGTTGAGCAGCATAATTTCGAGATCAGAAAGCAGCTGCTTGAATACGATAATGTCATGAATAAACAAAGAGAGGTGATCTATACCCAACGGCGCTCTATTCTGGAAGGGGCATCGCTTAAGGAAAATACGCTGGATATATCATTGAGGATCATAGAAGGGATATTGCCGGTTTATGTGCCTGAAAATGCAGACCCTTCGGAATGGGACCTCCTCGGATTGATTGCTGCGGTAAGAGAGAGATTTGGGATTGAAATTAAGGAGACGGATATAGATGGCCTGGGGATCGATAAATTGAGGGATTATATTATTGAAGGCGTGAATAAATTTTATACCGCAAAAGAAGGATCAATCGGAGAAAATCTGATGCGCCACCTTGAGCGTATGGTTTTCCTGCAGGTGATTGATTCAAGGTGGAAAGACCACTTATACGCAATGGACAGTTTACGCGAAGGCATAGGCCTGAGGGCTTACGGCCAGCGTGACCCGTTGATTGAATATAAGCGCGAGGCCTTTAATATGTTCAGTGAAATGATTTTAGGGATTGAAGATGAAGCAGTGGGTATTATTTTTAAACTCCAGCCTCCCAAAGAAGAAAGGTTCAGAGGGGTTTTTAGTTCTGTTTCGCAGGAATTTTTGCATCCGGAAGCAGCGCAGTTTGAGCCCCCGCTTTCTAGATCAGGGCCGGGCAATGAACAAGCCCCCGGCGCCCCCCAAAAACATACGCCTATTGTGCAGTCATCTCATGAAAAAATAGGCAGAAACGAACCGTGCCCGTGCGGTTCCGGGAAAAAATACAAGAAATGCTGCGGAAAATAAGACGGACAAGGATTAAGAAATTTTATTCTTCAGGCAAGGCGGCCCTGCTTAGCATTTTATCGGCGGCCCTGTTGATTTTATCGTTTCCTCAGGCCAACTTCTGGATTTTAGCCTGGGTGGGTTTCGTGCCGTTGTTTTTTGCCTTAGAAAACAAATCCGGCGGCACGGCTTTTTTATTATCATTTCTTACCGGAGTGGTTTTTTGGTCCGGGGTTATTTATTGGCTGGTACATGTCACTCTTTTAGGGACAATAGTACTGATTCTTTACCTGGCGCTGTATTTCGGAATTTTCGGGTTTGTTATCTGCCGTTACCGCGCTGCAGAATCTTTTAATCTCCGTATTATCTTCATTTCATCTTTATGGGTCCTGCTTGAGTATGTCAGGGGCGATCTTTTCACCGGCTTCCCCTGGGCGCTTTTAGGTTATTCGCAGTATTTGAACTTACCCGTAATCCAGATAGCAGATATTACCGGCGCATGGGGGGTTTCTTTTATTGTAATGTCGGTAAATGCCGCGGTTTATTTATTCCTGTCCAACCCGCTTATATTCAGAGAGAAATTTAAAAAAAGTTCTGTAATAGTATTTTGCCTGGCCCTGACATTGATTTACGGGTATTTAACGCTATATTATAAGCCCTGGGAGACAAACAGTTTATTGGCGGATTACCGTATTTCTGTTGTTCAGGGCAATATCCCGCAGGAGTTTAAATGGAATGAGCAATATACGGGATTTACACTCAGGAAATTATCTGCTTTAACCAGGATCGCAGCGGGCGATGAGCCGGATTTAATTATCTGGCCGGAGGCAGCAGCTCCGGGAATCTTAGGCGAGGATGATTGGGTTTTCCGCGACATTAAGTCCCTGGCAGTAGAAATAAAGGTTCCTTTGCTGACAGGAGCGGTTGTTAAAGATAACAATTCGTATTTCGGCAGCGCCATTTTAATTAACAGGTCGGGCGTTATAAGCCAGCGCTATGATAAAATACACCTGGTGCCGTTCGGTGAATATATCCCCTTAAAAGAAACATTCCCGTTCTTAAAGACAATAGTGCCTATCGGGGATATTGAGAAAGGCAAGGACTATACAATATTTGAGCTGATGAAGTCCCCCAACCTTAGGATCCCCCATAAATTTGCTGTTTTGGATTGCTTTGAGGATGTGTTCCCCGAAATTGCCAGAGAGTTTGTAAGAAGGGGCGCCGGGTTCCTGGTAAATATAACCAATGATGCCTGGTATAAAGAAACTTCAGCGCCTTATCAGCATTTACAGGCCTCTGTATTCAGGGCTTTGGAAAACAGGGTGTATCTGGCGCGAAGCGCCAATACAGGAGTTTCCGGTTTTATTTCTCCCGAAGGAAAGATCATTTCGCTGGTCAGCGATAAGAATAACAACAATATTTTTGTAGAAGGTTTTGATACAAAAGATATCTCTTCTTCTTATAAAATTACGAGTTTTTATACAAAATTCGGCGATTTATTTGTTGTTGCGTGTTTCTTGTTGGCTGTCTACGCCGTAATGCAAAAAACGCAGATTAAATAAAATTAGGTAACCGGCTCCATGTGGACCACCACGTCGGTGATCTCAGGGATCTCTTTTTTTAAGGCCTTTTCAATAGCATAACTTATTTTGTGCGCCTGGTCCATATGCATATCCGGGTTTACCTGGACATGCAGGTCAACATGTATATCATCAGGCCTGCCGCGCGTGCGTATCTTATGGCAGGCCTTAGCGCCTTTTACAGTAAGTACAATATCAACGATCTTTGTTTCATCCATCACTATCGTATCACATAGTACCCGCGAACTCCCTCTTATGATATCAATAGCCGCATAAGCAATGAACAGGGCGATCAAGAATGTTACTACCGGGTCAAGGAGCGGAAACCCCAGCTTGATTGCCAATAATGCAAAGATCACCGATATGGAGGTCAGGATATCGGCGCGCGTGTGCAGGGAGTCAGAGATAAGGATGTCGCTTTTTAATGCCCTTCCTTTTCTGCGTTCAAAATTCATAACAATAATATTTATCCCTAGCGTCACCAGCATGACAGCAAAACTTAAAAATCCGATATCCGGCATGACCGGGTTGTGCAGGCGCTTAACAGCTTCTTTTATTAGTTCAAAACATACGATAAACAGGGAGGCAGCGATCCCCAGAGAAAAAAGAGTTTCGTATTTTTTATGGCCGTAAGGGTGATTTTTATCTTTTGGCTGGCAGGCAAGAAAGATCCCCACCAATCCTATGATATTGGAGGCACCGTCAGAGAAGGAATGGAATCCGTCGGCAGTCATGCTGGAGCATTTGGTCATCAGGCCAAAGATAATTTTTGCCGCAGCCACCAGCCAGTTAAGCATTAAGACAAGTAGCAGTATCCGGCGGACATGGCCGTAGCGTTGTTCGGAATCCATATTAAAATTATATATGTATTTAAATGCAATTGCAATCTTTAAATAGCGCGAATGATTGATTTGGCAAATTTTATATGCTAAAATAACCGCATGGTTAAAAGGATGGTTTTAGTTTTTTTATGTATTTTTTCCCTGCCCGGCTTTTTGTTCGCCGGGGCAGCGCAGGATAATTTTTTGGTCGGGCCTGCCCTGTTCCCGCTTGAGCAGATAAATGCCAAAGACCGCCTGTTAATACTTGCCCCTCATCCTGACGATGAAGCGATAGGATGCGCCGGGGTAATCCAGCAGGCAGTAAGAAAAGGCGCCAAGGTCAATGTTGCGTATCTTACTAACGGCGACCACAATCAATGGGCTTTTATTGTTTATGAGAAAAGGATCCCGATTTTTTCAGGAGAATTCGTGCATCTGGGGGAAACCCGAAAAAGAGAAGCAATAAAGGCAATGGAATTATTGGGCCTTAAGAAGGAAGATCTCGTGTTCTTGGGTTATCCTGATTTCGGGACATTTAGTATTTTCAAAGATTACTGGCAGAGTAAGGCGCCTTACAAGAGCCTGTTGACAAGGATTTCCCGTGTGCCGTATAAGGACGATCTATCTTACGGCGCTCCTTATATAGCAGAAAACATTTTAATTGATTTAAAAACCGTCCTTAAAAGATTCAGGCCCACAAAGATCTTTGTTTCTTCGCCTCTCGATGTCAATGTCGACCATAAAGCATTTTATCTGTTCCTGCAGGTGGCGCTTTCTGACCTGGAGAAGGAAATGGAAAAGCCGAAAGTTTATCCTTATCTTATCCATTGGGTAGGTTGGCCCCTGCCCAGGCATTACCATCCGGGATGGACGCTGGCCCCGCCAAAACAACTATGGGGCTTGCCCATTGATTGGTATAAATACGATTTGTCAGGCCAGGAACTGGATAAAAAACATAAATCAATCCTCTGTTACAGGAGCCAGACGCAATCCAGCGCATTTTATCTTCTGGCTTTTGCCAGGAAAAATGAATTATTCGGCAACTACCACGATATCCAGCTTTTTATGCCTTCTTTCCAAGAGGCCGTTGATGCCAAAAACGATATTTCTGTAAAAGACCGCCTTGCAGCATTATTTGGCCTGACACAGATGTTTCAGGAAAAATCTGTCGATATGGCAGGTTATTATTCGGACACTGCTAAGAGCGATAAAAAAGTAAAATACAGCATTGAGGGCGGCAATCTTTTCATCCGCATTGCCAAAGCCGAGGAAAGGTCGCGCACAACCAAAAATTTAATCTATCTTTTCGGGTATAGTTATAAAGTGCCTTTCAAAAAAATGCCGAAGATCACTATTTATACAAAATATAACCGGTTCAGGGTGTTTGATTCCAGGAAATTAATAGAGGAAAGCAACGTCGATCTAAAGCTGCTTCCCGGGCAGATTAATCTGAAAATCCCTTTAAAATTATTGGGTTTTCCGGATTACATCCTTGCTTCAGTAAAGGCCTATACCGATAAGCCCCCGGTTTTTAGCACGGGTTTCAGAAAAATAAATATCGGGCTGGCGGCCAGGCAGCGGAAAGGCAAATGATGCTAGAATTAAAATGCGTAAAGATAGAAAAACCGGAAGATGTAAATTTCATTTTGGGGCAGAGCCATTTTATTAAGACAGTAGAAGACCTTTATGAAACCCTGGCCGGTAATGCCCCAGGGATAAAATTCGGTTTTGCTTTTGTAGAGTCATCGGGCGCATGCAAGGTCAGGTCAGAAGGAAACGATGATGGGCTAAAAAAGCTTGCTGAAAAGAATGCCCTGGCTATCGGCGCAGGGCACAGTTTTATTGTCTTTATCAGGAATGCGTTCCCGATAAATATCTTAAACGATATCAAGGCGATCCCGGAGGTCTGTAATATCTATTGCGCAACAGCAAACCCGGCGGATGTAATCGTAGCCGAAACAGATTCCGGCAGGGGGATCCTGGGTGTTATTGATGGTTTTAAACCGAAAGGTATCGAGAACGAAGAAGATAGAAAATGGCGCTATGAATTCCTGCGTAAAATCGGCTATAAATTTTAATTAAATACCATGGACTGGAAAACAATTAAGAAGAGTATCCCCCGTTTTATGGGTTGGTTTGCTTTAATGGCGGCCTCCTTTGTTATCAAGCTTATCCCTTACGGTTTACTGAATAAATTTGCGGGGGTCCTTGCGGCTTTCGGATTCGCGGTTGCCGTAAAACAAAGAAAAACCGCTTTGGAAAGTTTAAGCGTGGCTTTCGGAGAGAATAAGAGAAAAGAAGAGTTATCCCGTATTGCCAAAGATAGTTTTGTTTATATGGTAAAATCGGGATTTGAGCTTCTTTCTATGCTGGATAAGCCCGAATTACTCAAGAAGCATGTTTTTTTTGAAGGAAAAGAAAATCTTGATGCGGCATTAGCTAAGGGCAGGGGTGTGATCCTGGTCAGTGCGCATTTTGGGAATTTCCCGCTTGCCCTTGCCAGGATTGCCCAGGAAGGATACGCTGTTTCCGGCATCATGCGGCCGATGCGCGATGCACGCGTGGAAAAGATCTTCTTGGAAAAACGAGAGAAGTATAATGTCAAGACGATTTATAGCCAACCGCGCAACACCTGCGTTGAACAGACAATTAGAGTTTTAAGAGATAATAAAATAGTGTTTATTCCGATAGACCAGAATTTCGGGACCGCGGGCGTTTTTGTAGATTTCTTCGGCAGGAAAGCAGCTACTGCAACCGGGCCGGTGATCTTTGCCCAACGTACCAAGGCAGCGCTGCTGCCGTGTTTTGTGGTAAGGCAAAATGATGATTCCCATAAGATCATTTTTGAAGCAGGGATCAATTTGGAAGAGAAGGGCGGCTCTGAAGAAACAATTATTGCTAACATCCAGAAATTAACCGGGATCATTGAATCTTATATCAGAAAATACCCTGCAGAGTGGAGCTGGATCCACCGCAGATGGAAATCAAAACCTAATGAGGGAGCGAGGTAAAAATGGCAAAGTCAATTTCTATCGTTGTAAAGTTAATCATCGGCCTTATTTTCTTGGCGCTGGGCGGGTTAGCTGCCAGGATTTGGTGGGGCGACCTTTTAATTTTAGCCAAAGGGTTTATCGGGCCATTTTTTATACTCTTGGGTATCATTATTTTGGCTATCGCTAAAGAATAGGCCTTTTAATCGGGCGTGATGCTTAATACTTCTAAAAAAGGAGAATGATGTGGAAGCTATTTTAAAAAGAGAAATCATCGTCAGTAAGAAGTCATGCCAGGCAATAGGGGTTGCGGTTTTTGTTATTTTGACCGCATTGGGGGCATTTGTGCGTATTCCTCTTCCGTTCAGCCCGGTGCCGGTAACCCTGCAGACCTTTTTTGTGCTGCTCTCGGGTGCTTTTTTAGGCAGCCGTTTAGGCGGGATAACGCAATTAAGTTATTTATTCATAGGTTTCTTAGGGCTGCCGATTTTTACGGGAGCCGGAAGCGGGGCAGGTTATCTTTTGGGGCCTACCGGAGGGTATCTGGCCGGGTTTATATTTGCGGCAGTTTTTTTGGGCCATACCGTAAAAAAATACGGCGGAAGTTTTCTTTCGCTATTCTGCCTGTTTTGCATAGCTGATGCTATATTGTTATTATCGGGGGTGCTTTGGCTGAAAACGCTTTTTGGTTACGATATGCAAAAACTCCTTCTAATCGGGTTCCTGCCTTTTGTCCCCGCAGACCTGATCAAGGCATTTTTTGCCGCAGGTGCCTATAATAAATTTAAGTCCCGTTTAAAAGAGGTGTTTTAGAAAGAAGGGGGTGCCATGAAAGTAAAAGAAATTATGATAAAAGATGTTTTCACTCTTTCTCCCGGGATGAACGCAAAAGAGGCGCTGGATTTATTAGCAGAGAAAAAGATCAGCGGCTTGCCTGTTGTTGACAATAATAAAAAGCTGGTAGGCATGTTTACTGAGAAAGAAGTATTGGCGCATATTCTGCCTGCTTATGTCGAGGCAGTGGGGAAATTCATATATGAAGAAAACCCAAAGGCAGTAAAACAAAAGGTGATCTCGCTTCCTTCTTTTACCGTCGAGCAGATTATGAGAAAAAACGTTGTTACGGTAAATGAGGATGCGACTCTCTGTGAAGTGGCGCATGTGATCTTAACGCAAAAAGCCCGGCGCCTGCCCGTTGTCAACAAAGATTCTGGCATGGTAGGTATTGTGTCAAGAGGCGACGTAATAAAACACTTATTCGCAGAATATATTTAATTATGAAAAGTATTCTCCCAAGATTTATCCTTCTGTTTTTGATTTCCTTATCTTTAGGGTTCTTTTCCTATTCATCGGGTTTGAATTTCCATCAATCGATGTCTATAGGGATTTTCTCTATTTCTATACTTGGGACACTTTTCTTCTGGAGTTTCCGGTTAAGCTTTGCGTTCCTGGGGACTGCGGTCCTTATGATGACAAGGACTATAGACCTTGAGCATCTGATAAGTTTTGCATCGCTTGAAGTCATCCTGTTCTTGATCGGGATGATGATCATAATCGGCCTTCTGAAGGATGAAGGTTTTTTTGCCTGGATAGTCGCTTTAATATTGCGTATCCCCAACCTTACGGCAAAGAAATTCGTTTTTTCTATAAGCGTATTCTCTGCGCTTCTTGCATGCGCGGTAGATGAGGTTACCTCAATTATATTTATGGTAGCGGCGATCCTGGAGATTTGCGACTACTTTGAAGTGGACCCTTTACCCTTTATTATTATTTCGGTGTTGGCTACCAACATCGGCAGTGCTGCAACGGTTTTAGGAAACCCCATAGGTATTCTTATCGCTTCCAAGGCAGGGCTTACCTTTGAGGATTTTATTTTTAAGTCCTTCCCCGTGGCTTTTATTTCTCTGTTCGTGGTAATCGCTGTTGTAATGTTCTGGTATAGAAAGTCAATGGATAAGCTGGATGCCCATATTAAAGAATTCGGCTCCAACGAAATGTTAATAAAATTGATTTCCATACCTGCCGAGAAAAGTTTAAAGATAAGCTTGGCGATTTTTGCCGGTACGCTTATCGTCATTTCTTTCCATCATCGGCTTGAGATATTATGGAAGCTTGACTTAAATACCGTGCTTCTGGTGATGCCGCTTTTTTCAAGCGGGATAATTATGATCTGGAGGAGGGCAAAGGCGCGTGATTTCATAGAAAAAGACGTAGAATGGTGGACGCTTTTATTTTTTCTGCTGCTCTTTGCCCAGGCAGGGACATTAAAATATACAGGGGCAACGGATGTCCTTGCCCAGAGGATCGTCGGGATAACAGGGCATAGCCCCCATATTTTAACCGGGGCAATACTATGGATGAGCACAATCGGCTCCAGCCTTCTGGATAACGTTGTACTCGTAGCTGCTTTTATCCCTATTGTACAAGGGTTCCAATCTTTGAATTTGAACCTGCAGCCGCTTTGGTGGGCCCTGCTTTTAGGAGGGTGTTTTGGCGGTAATATCACTGTAGTCGGCTCTACCGCCAATATAGTGGCGCTTGGCATCCTGGAAAAAGAAAAGAGGATCCACGTTAATTTCTTCAGGTGGTTCTGGATAGGCCTTACCGTCGGAGTTATTACAACCTGTATCGCCTGGCTGCTTCTGGTGACACTGCCGATATACCATTAGGCGAGCTTATTGACAAAAGCCCGCCATTATGTTATATTAATAAAAATTGTAGGAGGTACGAATGAAAGCCGTTAAAATTCCCGTTTTAATACTATTAATAGCTTTATCCTTTTTATATTTTTCTTCTGCTCTTTGCCAGGCTACAGATTCAAGTGTCGTAATCGGGCCTGCAGAACCGGAGGAAGAAGAAGGCCCCGATACTTTATGGCTTTGGGGCGAAGTTGTCCTGGTAAACCCGCAGGAAAAACTGGTCAATGTCAAATACCTTGATTACGAAAGCGATACCGAAAGAGAAATCGCTATTACCGTTGATCAAAACACCGTACTTGATAATATTGCTTCCCTTGACCAATTGAAACCAAAAGATACTGTCAGTATCGATTATATTACCGGTGCCGACGGAGTAAACCTGGCTAAAAATATAAGCATAGAGAAGCCGGAAGAAGTTGAAACCGGCGAGATGGAGATACTGGAAGACCAAGCGCCTTCCGCAGCTATCCAATAGCGGATCAGCCAAAATCTATTTTTTGAGGCAGGGAGGTAAGTTCCCTGCCTTTGTGCTTAATGGCCTTTTATTAAACAGGCATTCAGGCAGGAATAATATGAAGAAGTTTATTTGTTTTCTGGTAACGTGTTGTTTGATTTGCCTATCGGCCGGCTGTACTTCAATGTTCAGGCCGAAAACCGCCCCTGACCTGGGGATCGGTACTCTTCCTTATACGGGGCTTAAGGCGCGCTTAGCTGTGGGAGATTTTGAGATCAGCACCATGAAAGCAACTAATGAAATCGGGCTTGCCTTGCGTGAGATGCTGATAAATATTCTAACAAGCACCGGCCGTTTTATAATCTTTAACCGTATTCCCGGACAGGCACAACAGGAAGCCCCTGCCGAATTGATTGTCAGTATAAACCTGGTTGATTTTGAGCCGCAGGCATCGGGCGGGCGTTCAGGTATAGGGGGCGGCGGAGGGGTGTCAAGCGGAGCATTGGGGGGGCTTTTGGGTACGCCTTTAAATAATGCAAGAGTTGCACTTGATGTGCGTATCGCCGATGCTGTTAGCTTAAGGCCGGTTTCATCAATAATGCATATTAAGGGCCAGGCCTCTGATTCCAATATCGGCAATATTTACGGCAATTGGGCTTTAGCAAAGGAACTTTCTGTTTATTCGCGCACGCCGATGGAGAAGGCGATCCGCATTTCAGTTATAGAAACAGCACGTTATGTTATTGATGGAGTACCAGAGAGGTTCTATAAGTATTAATGAAAGGATAAAAAAATGGGAAAACGCAAACGCAGAGGTAAGCTTAACTGGCGTTCAAAAAAAGCCAATAAAGGCAGACGGCCTAACTTAGGATAACTAAAATACTAAGTAACTATGGGGCAAAGTAAAAAGATCATTAAGTCCGGCAAAAGAAGGATTTTTCTGCTCGGGGTATTGATTTTAGCTGTTTATTGGGTTGCCGAATCTTTGATTGATTCGGCAATTCTTTTGAAGGTCCCGTTTGCACAGGCGGTGTTTTCTCCCGGAGCGCATGAAACCTGGATGCGCCTCACAGTTGCATTATTAATATCCTTTTTTGTGATCTTTGCACAAATAATCATTAATAGATGCAGCAGGTTAAGCATTTCCTTAGAAGAAGAAAAAAATAATCTTAAAGAATTAAAGGAGCTCTTTGAAGGCATTGCTGAAGGTATCCCCGAAGGGATTATCCTGGTTTCCAGGGATTTAAAGATTATCTGGGCAAACAAAGCAATGCTTAGCCAAACCGGTTACACAGCCCAGGATATTTTAGGCAAACACTGCTACGCCGTTACGCATAATCAGGACTCCCCTTGCAGGGTCCCAATACATACCTGCCCGATATCCGAATCTATAAAGACCGGAAAGCCGTGCACTACTCTGCATACCCATTTTGATAAAGACGGAAAAAAGATATTTGTTGAAGTAAGTGTTTATCCGATCAAAGATAATTCCGGCAATGTTACGCAATTTATCCATTTAAGCCGCGATATTTCAGAAAGAAAGCGCCTGGAGAATTTAAAAGACGAATTCGTTAATACCGTTTCCCATGAATTGCGCACCCCGCTTGCAATCATCAAAGAGTCAATAGAGGTGTTGCTTGATAGGACAACGGGAGAGATCACTAAAGATCAGGCAGACATCTTATCCGGAGCCAAGAACAATATAGAAAGATTAGGCCGCATAGTAGATAATTTGCTCGATATCTCAAGGATAGAATCAGGAAGGGCTTATCTGAATAAAAATGTTTTTAATCTCTCGGCCCTGGTTAAAGATACCGTGTTTTCTTTTGAACCTTTGGCGAAAGAGAAAGGGCTGGAAATACGAGTAAAAATTCCGGAAGGAGATTTAAATATTTTCGCGGATTCAGACAGGATGTCCCAGGTGTTTATTAATCTGATCGGCAATGCCATTAAATTTACAAACCAGGGGTTTATCGAGGTCTCGGTAAGGGTTGGCCAAGGCACAATTCTCTGCAGTATAAGCGATACCGGTATCGGTATCGCAGCAAAAGATATCCCGCAACTTTTTCAGAAATTCCATCAGTTGGGACGAAAGTCGGGCTCAGGCGCAAAAGGCACCGGTTTGGGCCTTTCCATTACAAAAGAAATAATCCAGATGCATGGAGGGAATATTTCGGTAGAAAGCCAGCCGGACAAAGGCACGACTTTTACCTTTTCCCTGCCTGAATATACCAAGCAAACAGATTAAAATGAAGAAAAAAGTGGCTGTTATCGGAGCCGGAGTGGGAGGGCTATCTACGGCTGCCCGGCTTGCCAGAAGCGGTTTTCAGGTGGCAGTTTTTGAGAAGCTTGCCAAGTGCGGAGGCAGAAACCATCTTTTGGAATCAGGCGGTTTCAAATTTGATATGGGGCCGTCATTTGTCCTGATGCCGGATTTCTTTGAAGAGGTTTTTTCTTATTGCAACGAGGATATTGG
>Ga0265297_10005794_pt1 | contig 18450 bp, 29 predicted proteins | sample Munlanlwell13791_FD_192502 | JGI IMG/M metagenome (GOLD analysis project Ga0265297, IMG submission 192502) | Leachate microbial communities from a municipal landfill in Southern Ontario, Canada - Leachate well 137-91 | ecosystem: Engineered > Solid waste > Landfill > Unclassified | place...
GGTTATGATGATTAACGGAAAGATTCAAAAAGAGTCACCGGTTCCCCCCCCCGTTTCACCGAAACCGGAAAACGTCCCAGAAAAACCAGTGAACGTTCCAGTTGATGTTAATAACCCGGAATATGTGGACAAACTCCGGCAGCGAGGGGCCAAGGGGAATTTAACATTGATCAACTATTACAAAAAAATCCGCGAGATGGAAGGGTATAATCCGGACGTTGATAAGACCTTCACGGAGGCTTTTGAAACATTAGCCGATTTATCGACAGAGCTTCGTACCCGGGGGTTTAAAGATTGTCCATTTCTTGTTAACGGAGTAAAACCGCGGTTATGTTGGAGCGACAAAGAAGCGGTGGGGTGTTTTGTATGTCCGAGCGATATTGAATACTGGAAAGAAGAGAACGCTAATGTAGAATTCGAGAAGCTCGGAGGGAATCATGTCCGTCGCAACCGAAAAATGGAGATGGATGGAGAAGACTTAATTACCTTTTTGAAAACTTTAGGCGGGAGGATTTAACCAAAAATGAAATATCGTATGGGGATTGACCCCGGCCTGGAGGGAGCTATTGCCTGTATCGACGAGAACGATTCCGTCGCTTTTCTTTTCGATATGCCCGTAATGGCTATGGGGAAAAATAAGAAACAGGTTAATGCTGCGGAATTGGGGAAGCAACTAATCCACTGGCAGAGATATATCGGAACGGATAATTTAGTTGCTTACATGGAATATATCAGTGCCCGGCCCGGGCAAGGCGTCAGCTCGATGTTTAACTTTGGGAAATCTTGTGGAATCGTACAGGGGATATTAGGAGCTTTACAGATTCCGGTTGTTTTTGTGACGCCGGTAACATGGAAAAAGCGAGCTAATCTTTCCGGAAAGCCGAAGGATATGGCCAGGACGTTAGCACAACAACTGTATCCAGGGGCTGACTTGGCTCGCAAAAAAGATATCGGCCGGGCCGACGCCTTGCTGATCGCCCGGCATGGGTTAAAATGAAACAAGAACCCCCGGATCCGGTTTGCCCCTCTTGTAATCAGGTAGCATTTCGTTTTGTAAACGGATTATGCCATCGTTGTGCTGCCAAGAAGGATGATGTTGACGAGTTGCTGAGGTTATGTCTGGCAGGGAAGGATCTCACTGCTCAGGAGTATAAGCGGATTTGGACTAATGAGCACGAAGAATTTGCTCACAAGTTGATTGAACTGATAAAAAAACAGCGCCTAAAATTTAACCCGAAGTTAAAGGTTAGGCGCTGGATTATTTTTCGTTGCAGTAATCACCGGACGAACGGGACTTACGCTTGTGTTATTGTGGGGCCGGAGCCTCAGCCGGAGCGGGATTGTCCGTGTCAGGAGCCGGTGGCTCGGGGGTGCCCTCTTCTGATCCCTCGCAGTTAAAAAACACCGCATCCAATTCTTCATCGATTTGTATCTTACAGGTCTTCCCTTCGTATTTTGCGGTAGGGATTCTCTCAAGCCCCTGAGATTCGATTTCTTTAAACCCTTCTTCCGTTGAGATATCGATAATCTCTACTGAAACATCGTCGCCCATATTACTCGCAAAGCGCCCCTTTTCCAGCCGGCTGATTGTTTCATGGCACGGAGTACATGTCGGTGAATGGTAAACCTTAATCAATTTTTTCGCCATTAAGTTTCCCCTCCCTTAGTTTTTTATAATATTCCGGTATGCAGTTTTTCATTTTATCCATTAGCTCTGCCCGGCTTATCCCCTTCTTAATACCGCAGTATTCGGCGGATTTAATTAAATTGATTTGAGTTTCGGTTGCCGGATATTCCCGCTGCCGGGCTCTTACTCTTAGACCCTTTTTAGGATGTACTGTTTCTGCCATATTTCCTGTCACCTGCCCTATTATAACAAGAAAGCGGTGGAGAGATAACCCCACCGCTTTCTTTGTCGGTCGACTAAGGCATTAAACTTTGCCGGGGATGCAGGTAATCATTGCATCCATGAGAGCCTTCCGGCTCATGCCCTTCTTGATACCGCAGGAACGGGCCGCGTCGCGGACTTTCTTTTGCTGGTTGGTCATCGGATAGTCGCGGGGGTAAGCCGCGATTACGTAACCGGGGTTACCGCCAACGGTGTAACCTTCCTGCTTGTGGGACTTCGGCCGGCGCTTCGCATAACCGAGAGCTTTGATTGAATCGATAATCATTTTAGCACTCTTCTTTTTTATTCCTCATAACCGGGAGGTACCGGGAGGCCATGCAGTCAAGATGACCAAAGCCAAATTCGACCTTTAACTAGATTATGGTGACTCAGGCTTCTTTTTGTCAATAGCTCGTTGCTTAAGTTGGCGAGAATCGACGATATTCCAGGTATCGCATTTTTTACATTTCACAGCTACGGTACCCTCCACAATAGCATAATAGGCGAGGAATCGTTTGCAGGCTTGGCAACGTAAACTCTGGAGTTTTAAATTGAGTTCCGGGGGGAGATTGTATTTTTTGATTTCTTCCGGGGAAATTTCCGCATTTTCCTTAACCAAAGTAGCCTCCCTTATTTTTTTTGTTTTCTCCATTGGGCAGCGCAGTCTTTTAAAGCAGACGGGTCAAAATGTGTTAATTTTTTATCTCTCAGGCACTGGCCAACAAATTCCTGATAAGCGCTGGTCTTCCTCTTTTTCCCGCCGCATAATTGCATATCTGTCCCAGAGGGACAGTCCGGGATCTCTTCCAGGGCACTCATAGTACGGGCATCGTTTATTTTTTCTCTAATTGCAGCTTTGATTTCTTTGGATAGACAGGGTACGCATTTAGCCATTTTGATTCCCCTATTTTCTTTTTTCGTATTTCGCGGCCATAACCACCATAATCACAGTCAGAAACGTCACTACTCCGATTCCGATAATAGCCTTGTTAACTTGAGCCTCTTCTATCAGTGAGCCATTCCTGATAATCATGGCTGATTCTCCTCGATTCTAAATTTATCGAGCATAGCTTGAATTAATTTTCTCTTAGTACTGGCCTCTCCACTTTCCTGCCTCATAATTGTTTCGTCGACACGATTGTTCGGGGCTGTAATGCGTTCGATTTTTTGTGCCCACTGTGAGAGGTCATGGAAGATCTCCGGGCTCACACCGCTACGGGCGGCGATAGGGATTGTTTCATCCGAAAAGTTAATAATGTCGCTGGAACTTTTTACGCAACAATCACACGCCTTATCGTTTATTTTGCATCCCTCGGATAAGTGTAATTCTATTTGTCGGAGAGGCCGGAGAATATGGTCCAGCTGGTAGATCATGGTATCTCGGTCTGTAACTTTAGACATCGGGATTTGGGTGGCTGCCGGCACCGGAGCTGGCCCAGATGGTTTTTCGGGAGCTACGTTAACGGGGGGCGAACTGGCGTTTTTTAGCACGTTAGCCGAATTATATTTCTGTAAAATGGCGAATTTCTCTTGTTGGATTTTTTCTTCTGAATTGATTAGCATGATCGATTTTAACCCTTGTCCAAGAAACTGAAGCCCTTTGATAAAAACATCATTAGCCATTGTTCCACCTCTGGTTATTAGCATAATAGTCGAAAACCTTTTAGTCAAGATATCCCCTATTGACATTTTAATTTAAACCGCTCTATGCTTATTGTCAGAAGCTTTAACAGGAGCGACAGGAGCGACAGGAAATGACAGGAGATAATGGAAAAGCGAAGCGGAAACTTCCCCCGGAAACCGTTTCCAAAGAAACAAATTTTCTAAAACCGGATCTTAATAGCGAAGCCGAACCAACCGAGGGGCCTTTCTACCAGTGCACTTGTGGATATCGTACCCGGCTGCCAAATAAAATCAGGTATCACTGTTTTAATGGGTCCAGAATCGAAGGAGCCGGGTCGCATAAAAGCGTAGGGAAGGTGAATGAAAAAGGCGAACCGGTTGATGAAGGGGTTAAAATCACTGAGTCTGGGTCGAATGGGAAGAAGCCTGAAAGTTCGACAAAATCTTCCGGTACCGAGAAATTAACCAGAGACTCAAGCAACATAACAAACGATTTGTCCAGGGCTCAAATATTTCGTTTTACGCCTAAAGTTTTCACTTGCGATTTCACTCCGGTAATGAGAGCCGCGCGAGAGGCAGTGACTAACGAATGGGAATGGCCTCCGGATATGCCTTTCGAAGAGTTCGTTGATCGCATCTTTTTAACTTTTTTCAAAGATCGGGGGATTACACTTCCTGGTTATGGGTATATCGTTGAAGAAGGACCTATCGAGCAAGAAGAAGATATTTCTCAAGAAATTAATCATGGTCGGGAAGCTGCGACCGAGTTAATCGGCAGTATGAATATTTAAAAAGGAGACTGATAGGCTATGGGCAAAGATGATAAGGATGTTTATATTCCTCCGCCTCGGAGAATCGTAAATGTCAATGCGGCTGGGGGTTCCTCCCAATCGATTAAAGATGCCGAAGAAGAAATCAAAGTAACGCGAGCGCGCCGGCAGCTGCTCGAGGAGAGACAATTGACAGAACGAATTTTAAATCCGAATCCAGGTAATGGTACTCCGCAGGGTTTTACGGTTACCGGCGGTATCGATCTCGGTAAAATCGATATTAATCAGGAGCGGAAAGAGGCAAAAGAACAATTGGAAAAAGAGCGGACTGAAATGCGGGACAACAATGCAGTTTTGGCCCAAGAACTCGAGGAGACAAAAGCTGCCCTGGTTAATATTCAGATTGATTCCATCCGTAAAGAATTACAGGATAAAGTTAACCGAATTGAACAGCTCATAGCGAATGGCAACGGAGCCACGAACAAAGAAAGAGCCACTTTATCCGGAATGCTGGCGGAAGCCAAGGCTGTTGCCAAAGAACTCGGCTATGGTCCTAACGGGGGATCTACCGGCAACGATATGGTAGCGATTGAGTTGGCCAGGTTAAACAATGCCAATGCTGCCGCGGAGCGCGACTTTAGGCGGCAAATGGAAACAGATCGGCGTAATTTTGAAATAAAGATGGAAGAGATTAAAAACGATCGCGAAATGAGACTCGCGGAACTCGGAATTAAAAAGCAACAAGGTGAAATGCTGGCCAGTATCCCCGAAAGAATCGGAGAGGCAATTGGAAGATCTATTGCCGGTCGAGGCGAGGGAGGAGAGGAGCCGGGTACCATTAGCTCGGAGAGGCAAGATACTGGATTGGCACAGCATATTTATAAAGTTGAAGCCGGGGTGGGTGAGTCCGGGGCCATTGACTGTCCTACTCAAGATTGTGGATCTAAGGTCGCGGTAGGACCCAAAGCGACAACGGCTGTATGTGCTAACTGTGGATCTACTTTTGAGATTACCCGGGTAGGGAATCAAGCGGAGATACCGATTCCTAGACAACCAGTGAAATCGTTTATGGATGTCGCCGGACGCGAAGCTGCCACGGAGGAATAAGAATGCCGGTCAATAAGTGGATTGAAAAATTCAAATGGGTAATGAAAATAGGATTCATTCCTCAGATTCTTCCTGGAGTAGCACGGGGATGGTTAAATGAATTTTTAGCCGAAGCGAAACAACTAGATCCGGTGACCGGACAACCCAAGATAAGCATACCCGTTATTTTCAGTATGGTTGCCGAGAATCAATCCCTTTGGGATATGATCGACCCTCGATTTATCACGGAAGTAAGGGGATTATTGCATGGAGTCGGGGGGTTAGACTGGTTTACGGTAGACTGGGCGATAGAAGCTATTAAAGTAAAACATTCAGATATTGCGTCTATCTTCCTCGGAGATCCGGATGCTCGAGCATGGTTTCAAAATCAACTGGATATTTTCCGGGAAAATTTAATGGTCGCCGTGTAATTTTTAGATTTTTTTTGTAAGAAAACCGGGTTTTTTGGTAAGCAGAACCCGGTTTTTTGTTAGTACGGGATTATTTTATCATCTTGACAATTTTTCGTATTACGGGCTAATAATGTTAGTTAGAACGAACGATAGGGTTGGCTGCCATGGTTACTTTTGTGGGTCCGTGTGCCAAATGTGGATATCCAATATCCGTCCAGGGAGCCGGAGAGACTGTTAGCTGTCCTTGGTGCAGCTCAAAAAACACTGTCGCAAAAGTAAGTTCTATTAAAAATTCCACTGATTCCATTTTAAAACCCCTACTGATAACGGCCTCAGTTGTAGGGGGTATTTTGTTATGTTTAAGGAGTTCGAAATGATTCAAGCTACCGTTATCGATGATCAGCCGATCAATTCTACTTTTTTTAGCGCTGGTTCATGGCTTACCGAATTTGTTACTCCGGACGCCCCGGGAGTACGTTTGAAATATGAGGAACTTACCCAGGGGTTAGTTGATGAAGAGGCAAAGATTCGGGCTTGTTGGGATTGGGTTTCCAGTATTAAATACAAGCCGTTTATTCGAGGCAGACTTGAGATTGAGGGGAAAATTTCGAGTCAATCAGATTTATGGATGAGCCCATCGATGGCCATTCACATTCCATACGGGAATTGCGCAAATAAGTCATTTCTCTTAACCTCACTTTTGCGTAATTTTATTTCAGCGGACCGTGTTTATTGTGCCTTGGGGAATTTGCATCAACCGGCACCAGGAGGACACGCATGGACCGTTGTTAAAATGCCGATTAACACATATATTTTGGAGGCTACTAACCATGATATGACTCCGCTGGTCGATGAAAAAGTGGCGGAGATATATGAGCCGGTCATGTATTTTAATGACAAGAAGGTTATGGCGGTACCAGGCCGAACACTGCTGCAGCCGTTTTGTGCCGTCTATGCGGATTGGCTTCGAGATTATCTTGATTGGAAATATATCGATGGGGCAAGGTAATGGCTTTTAAAGTAGAATCATGCGGAATCCCCTGCGATGTTGAAAACAGAACAATTATGTTGGGTTTTATCGGTTCTTTTTTGGCCAGTTTAACGATTTTGATTCTTACAGCAAAAAGACCGGGTGGGGTTAGCCATCCGTACGATAAAGTAGCTATGGGTTTAGAGAGGCGTGAATAATGCGATATCGTGCCCGAGTATATGAACTTTATAATGGGCATAAGCAATTTAATAAAATAATCTGGGGATATACGGATGCCGACAGCGTCGAGCAGGCCGGGCACTTTTTAAGGGGTCGATATCCCTACCCGAGGTATCTTGTGGAGGATATTATGTCAGATCCGAAAGAAACGAAAAAAGAGGAAACTGTTTGGGCTACCGATGATCAAGGCAAGATAAAAGCTTCTGGTGAGCCTATTTCTGTAGCGGAAATGGAATGGATGAAAAATAATCCAAACGAACCCGTTCATCTATTAACCGGACACAAAAACCCTTATTTTAGTTTTAAAGAAGCCCCCACTTGTTCATGCGATTCTTATGGGCCAGCTCCGGAGGTTAGCTTAAAGGCTGTTGAGGCGTTGGCTAAAAGTATCCTCGGGGATCATGTTAATCCCAGGATGTTTGAAACTTACAAAAAAGGAATGGAACATGAATTTGAGCACGGATGTCGCCTCAAAGTTACGAATGTAACCTGCGATGATCCGATTTTAACGTTTAAAATTGCCCTAGCACATATTCAAGAAGATCCTCTTTATTACGAGAAACTCGAAAAGTGTGTTGAGGAAAAATAATGTGGCAAGAGATTGGGGCGGGTAATGTTTTAAATGCGACTCAAGTTGCAAATGTAGTTAATACGGTTCCAGATAATACTCGGGTCCGTTTAACATTGAATTTGCGAGCTTCGCCTGCAGGCTGGATGGTAGATCAAATCCAAAATACCTTAGAGAGTGAAGGGGTTCCGGGAGTAAAAGTATCTACTGGAAGCCCTGTTTTAAATATTTCGTGGATCCATAATCCAGCTATATCTTCCGGTATTTCGCGAATTTCATTAGCTCCTTTGGCCATTGTTGCGATTATCATTGTTGCTTTAGCTGCAGTTGCGATAAGCGTAATTGGTTGGTTAGTTTATAAGGATGTTCCTACGGCTTTAAAGCCGGCCGTGATTATTGGGGGGCTTGCGCTAGTTGGGATATTGGCTTATGCTCTTATTAAGAGTGAGTTACAAAGTCGTACCTGATTCAAGCAGGTTATAAGGAGGGTTCATCTCATGGGTAGAGAAGAATCGGACAGAAATGGAGTCGGTCAATTCCAACCCGGATCCGGGCAGAAAGGGCCGGGCATTCCCGTTCCAACAATTAATCGAGCAAAGATAATAGTTGGCCCGGTTATTTCAGGGGGAAAGATTGGAGCCCAGAGCGGGAGCATTACAAAGATTAATCTTTTTACTCCGGAAGGGACGCTTCTTTTATGGCAAAATGGAGCTGCGGTATCTCCGGCTCCGACCGTTGCGGTAGGAGCCGCATGGGAGCTTCACACATATTTTACAGTTACTTCTTCAGTGGGCAACTGGGCGGTATTTGTGACCATTGTAAATACAAACGGGAATATGCCTAGTGCATATCAAAGATTATCGGTAGGAAATCGATATATTTCATCTGGCACCGTTTCTGATAATCTGAATCGGAACATGAGTGTTATGCCTGCCTCGGATGTGGCCTTACGGATTAAATTATGGGTCACCGATTATTACACTACCACTCCGCCGCCGGATAGCGGGGAGACAGCTTGGTAAAGGTGAGTTATGGCAACTTTAAGCATTTCACCAGTAACAGCTGCTCAGAATACAGCTCGGACGATAACTTTCACCGGGTTTCAGCCGAATGCTTCGGTTAAAATCCAAATTGTAGGGGGAGGTTATTTCACAGCTACTGCTAACAGTAGTGGGGGTGGAACGTATTCCGTAACATACGGGGAAGGCCCCGGAGATTATACATTAACCGCTACTGACAGTTACAATCATTCAGCTTCAACTACATTTACGGTTGCCGGCTGGAAATTACTGGTGACGGTTTCGGTTATCGTCAAGAGAAAAATTTCAATTTTAACAATTAGCACAAAGACCATTTACAGCGGCGGTTCTTTGGCTGGTTCTTTTGCTAATTTCCGTCCAAATGCTTCGATAAATATCGCAGTTGTAGGAGGAGGGGGGCTTACCGTCACTTCCAATTCTGCGGGTGGAGGCAGTTTCTCTTTTGTAAATGGTGATTCACCGGGAAATTATACCTTAAAAGCGACCGATAGCTATGGCAATACGGCGACTGATACTTTTACGATTTTAGCAAAGTGGACGGTACTGGCTACAATTACAGTAACCGTTAAACAACGAATTGCAGAACAGAATTGGACGCAGCTCGTTTTGGTAAATGTCGCAGTCCCCGAAAGATCGACAACACAGAATTGGGCTCAGGTTGCTATAGTTAATGTCGCGATTCCAGTTAGGCAAACTACGGCTAATTGGATTGCGGTGGATCAAGTCGAAATTGCAGTTTCGATACCCGGGAGTAATGGCGATGGGGATGACGGGGGTGGTTTATCTACCGGAGCTGCAATAGCGATAGGCTTGGGAGTTGTTGGTTTAGGAGTGGCCGCAGCGATGTCTCAGCCAAAAGTTAGACAAAAGGTGAGTAGCGCGACTAAATCAGTCACGACAAAGGCCAAGCAACTTATGAAGGGGTAATTTAAGCGAAAAACGCTTCTGTAGGCGAGATAGCGAAAAATGACACGCCTAATGGTCGATCAGGAGCTTAGTATCAACGGGAAAGCAGAATGCTTCCCGGTTTAAAAGGAGAAAAAGGTGTCTATTAAAGTTGTAAACGATGTGGTTGCTCCTATTGCGGTATCCGCCGTTGACCAGGTTACCGCAAAATGGCTTCCCCAGGGGAATGAATGGTTTAATTACGGGATGACTGCTCTGGGCTATCTCGGAGCGGGCTTTAACAAGGGCGGAGATTTCGTGAAGAATATCGCTATTGCGAGTCTTCCGTTAACCGTTCGCTCGATCATGACCCGTTTTAACATTACTTCCTCAAGACAGGTTGCAGCCCCCGGCGTGGCTCATTTCAGAGCCGCAGCTCCAATGGGCGGGCGAATGTCTTCCAGTCGTAAGGAGTTTGCCAATTCCCAGATCGGATAGTTAAGCCGGTCAAAAAAATAAATAATTTTGGGACAAAGGAGGTATACACAATGTCCCCAGCAAGAAGAAGTTTTATCGTCTCAAAAGACGAGTTAACCCTGACCGATCAGCGCAATGCCCGTGAAATGGCTTACCAGAATGCTCTGCAAAGAGCAACGGCAAAATGGCAAGTAGGTGAGGATGAACTGGTTATCAGAGGATTCCAATGCTTACTGGATGCCGGTACTGCATTAGAGCAGTGGAATACTGCGGCTCTTGCCGTGGTAGGGACTGCTTATTCCGTATTCCAGGCAATCGCGGCTCCGACATTGGCCATTACCAAGTTGGCCTGTTTCTACAAGGTCGGCATTGAGTCGATCGCTCCGTTCCCGGTCGGTCTATTGACCTTCCGGACCGGTGGCGCAGCCGGTAACATTAAATACCAGTTCGATCTCGAACAAATTATCAACGGTGAGACAAGTGAAGGTTATTTCTCCGAGGTTGTGGAAATTGACCCGAACGAAATCTTCGCCGCCCAGGTATTATGTCGGGTCGCAACCGGTGTTCTCGCCCGTGTCCAGCTCGGTGGTTTCATCGTCGAAGGACTCGGCAGCACTATTACCGGTATATAATTGGTTTGCAATATTTATCCGGAGGTGGCCCTGCCTCCGGATAAATCCTAAAAAAATTTTTGGTAGGGGAGGAGAAAAATTCTATGTGGGAAAAACGAGCGGTAAACGCAATTCTCGGTTTATCCTTAACCTACGCCTATGCTCCGGCTCTTGATGGTACCGGTGCCTCCGGTACCACGCTAACAACCGGCGCCGGCGCCTGGGGCGCTTATGCGGATCTGGCAGCCGCTAAAGCTATCACTACGGAATTCTGGTGCTGCGGTATGGCAGTTTACACTGCTAACGGTGCTCAGGTATTCCATCTCCAGCTTTACGATGCCACATTAACCGCGACAATCGCCAGTTTCTTACTTGACCCAACCGCTGTTACCCTGAATGCGGTGCCCATGCTGTTACCTTATCCTATTTATAGAGCAGCTAACACCCAGATTCAAGGGCGCGGCGGCGGCGCGGCAGCTAAGACGATCGTAGCTCATTTGATCTACGCCATCGGGCTGTAAAGCGAATAAGTTCTTGGGCCGGGTTTCGGCTCGGCCCAAGATGAAATTACAGGAGAAGTAATTTTGATTAAAACGTTTGAAACGCTCCGGAGATTTTATCAGGAAGTTGATAATGCCGGAAGATATTTGGAAGAGATAATCGGGAAGCCGATCTGTATCTCGAATTGTGGAAAATGTTGCTCAGCGAATACCATTCAAAGCAGTACCATTGAAGCTATGTATGCAGTTTCGGTATTAACCGGTACCGGTAAGCTTGATAACGTCATCAAGCTTTGCGAGGGATGGTTGCTGGACCATCATAAAGAAGCTCCATCTTTCGAAGGGATGATTGAAGGTAAGTTTATCCCTTCGAAAATTAAAGACGAGTTTGAGACTATTTCAAAATTACCGTGCCCATTTTTGGGATTAGACTTAAAATGTATGGTTCATGAGGCTCGCCCGTTAGTGTGCCGGACGTACGGGATAACACGTACCGGTAGTGGTTTTTGCCCGCGCCCACCTGGAAAAGGAGAAACTCAAAGTCAGTTTATGTATTTACAGGCGGGAGAACTTCGAACGGCCATCGATGCTTTTAAAAGAAGTATCGGGGAAGATCATCCGGAGTGGACAATTTACGGCTTATTCCCGACGCTAATCTACCGGGCTGCCAAAGAAAAAGAGTTTCATCGCCTGGTTAGCGATAACCGCATTGCCAGTGCCAAGATCATCGGGACGCAACTCGATACTACTCTTATGTGGCAGCCGCAGTTGGACGCAATAAAAAGGGGGTTAACTCCAGATTTAGCTTTAACAGCACGTTAAATATTTCTCAAGAAATATTTTAAATAAAATAATCGAGGCAAAACTCGAAGAAACAGCGAAGGAGGATTGCAAAATGCCACTATTATCAGGAATCTATGATTCGAACCGTATCCAACCGATCGTAAAGATCAAACAGAATCTTTCTATCTGGACATTGGGAAAATGGCAGCATTATGTTTGTTTGTATCAAAATGCCATTGTTCCCGGCCCTGCCTCAACTGTTGAAATGGTATCCATTTCCGGGGCCACTGCTATCGCAGCCAACGGCACAATTCAGAAGCAACTTGTTCAAACACTGCAACTTAACGATTATGAGTTTTTGCATGTTCGCTTTGAGCCGTTGGACAATGTGGAAGGACTTATCTGGGAGTTGGCCGGCCAGCAGGTTAACGGGTCAAGACGAATTCACTCGCGAGTAGACCGGTATACAAAATACTGGGATCCCACATTTGCGTCTACCACGTTTTTCATTCTTGGCCTTAACCGTGACATGAATCTGGAAGTCCGGAACCCGATGGGGTATGCCCTATACCAAGCCAGATTTATCTTCTGGGGAAACCGAATGATACTGGAGCCGCATCCGGCTTATAACGGTATCAACACGGCCGAGAGAAAAAATCTGGAAATGGGCGATATCGCCACTGTTCGCAATCTGATTGGCGACACCACCTGGGTCCCGGCCGAAGGTCGTTCATCCTAAAGTAAAAAACAAAATACTGGGGAGGAAATAAATATGTTAGAGAATCTCAATCGTTTGGTTTCATTTGATGCGACCAACCGGCGATCCTATATCAGTGTTATAGTCGCGGCTACATCGTACGTTTTATGGACACTGAGCCTTGGTAAAAGAGCCTTTGTGCGTAAACTGGTATGGTGTAACCGGACCGGTGGCAATGGGATGTTGCGTATCGGATATCTTACGTTAGGTGCCGTCTTCGTTCAGTGTTCCCCTGATATTTTGATGTTGAACGGCGTCGACGGTAATTTAACCGAGGCACAACTTCCGCCCTGGGGTAACTCAGCTGAAGGTGGCTTTATTGCCGATACGACTCTGGTAACCGGGACATTGGGCAATATCATTGTTCAGTGTTCAGTTGGTGGCGCGGCTCCGGCAGATGTTCAGGTTTCCGCTGAAATAGAAGAATTATAAAGGAGGTCCGGCCATGACAATGCCAGATAAGGCTGCCCGGGCAATGGGAGCCGTAGGAATGACTGCCGGCATTATTGCCCTTTTTAAAGGGACGCCGGTAAGCGCTGCTGAATTCGACGAGGCTTTAAAACAACTCCTTGCTGTTATTGCTGAAAATACTGCTGAAACCGTGGATCTTCTCAGAACATTAGCGTCCGAGGGGATCCACGTTGATCCAAACGGCATTGCCCTTGTTGTGCCCAATACCAAGACTTTTCTCGCTGCGAGTTTTACTGTTCGTGTTGCAAACCAGGCAATGCAGTTGCCATCATACGATGTCCCGGACGGCCTCACAGCTGTAATTATGTCTCATCCGACTTTAAACCCGGCCGGTAGCATTATAACGGTTGGACCCGACGCGAATACCGCTGTGAATGGAGGATGGCCGTTAGTACCGGGCAGTTTTGTGGGTTACAAAATAAAAAGTACCGATGCTTTTTATGTTAGTGCGAGCATCGCCAATTTAGTAGTATGTCTTACGGCTGAATATAGGGGGTAAATTATGGCTGAAGCAGGCGGAGCCGGTGTATCGGGTATCGATACTGGTTTAGCTTATAAGGGAACAGTGACCGCGGTAACAGGAAACCAATATACTGTACCCTCTTTTATCGGTCTGGGCATAGGAAAATTAATCGGCGTTACCAATCCTTACGCCCTTTTTGTATCCAGAAAAGGATCCGGTACCGGAGGAGCTCCCCAAGGCGAAATTCAAGATGTTACCGCATATACTAGCAGCTCCGGAGATGTAACCGCTGCGGGTTATTCTATTCCCATTGCTGTCGGGGATGAAGTAATATTAGTTCACCCTTCGATTGCTAATGCGGTAGCTTTAACCGGGGGTTTAGCCGCTGTTTTGGCTGCCATTACACAGACCACAGGGCTTTGTTACCAGGGAACCGTTACGGATGTTCCCGGGGCCAACCAGTTTACTATAGCGACACTTGCCGGCCTTGGCGCCGGCAAGTTTATAGATCTCGGTGGTGTGAGTTCATATTATGCCTTTGTTTTCAGAGATGCTGGCGGTGGAGGAGCGGCCCCACAAGGTGAATATCAGCGAATTACCAATTATGCCACTCTCACAGGGAACTTTACGGCTCTTGCCTTTAGTGTTGCGGTGGGAATAGGGGATGAGGTTCTTATCATCCATCCTTTCCTCGCCCGGATCATGAATATGGGAGGCGTACCCGGAACTAATGGCAACCTGGCAGCTAACTGGCAGGCAGCTGAAGCAGATCTCTGTACTATCGGGGCTGCATTGACCAGACTAAAAGTACATAATTTAACCATCGGTATTGGGGCTTTTGTCGGTAATGTTACTATCCGTTTATATACCGATGTAAATGGGGTAGAGCAACAAATCTATCCGATACCCTTAGCCACAACGTTTAATGTAGCTACAGATCCTCCTGCTATCCCGGTGATAAATGCAACTTTTGGAATCAAGAATGCGTTACGGGTAACTTTACAAAGTGATAATGCGGCAGATAATGGGGCCGTAGGTGAATATGATTATCTTGTTGAGGCGATGTAGAACATGCCAGCGACTCTCTTTAATAGCGGCTTACTTATTAAACCGGCTACGAAGATTTCGGAGTTGTCTATTGACACGGATAAAAGCTGGGCTTTATATCCAGCGGGGTCTCATTCTCCAGCCTGGGCAACCGGTCTGAGTGCCTTCACACAACGCAGGCGATTCTCATTATACGGGACGACCAGGGAAGATTGGTACGACGTAAATTGGCTTTACCGGAAGCAGTTCAGCGTCCGGCAGACTGATACTGATGTTTGTACCGGCGGCGTGGCATCAGCATCGAGCGAGTTTTCAGCAGTTGAGTCAGCAGCTAAGGCTTTCGATAATGACTTTGCCACTAGCAAATGGGTTACCGCAGTATCATATCCCCCTTGTTGGATAAAGTATGACCTCGGTGCTGGAAATGAGAAGACTGTCACCAGCTATACGATAACCTCCGGCAATGATGCTCCGAGTCGTGACCCGATGAATTGGACGTTTGAAGCGTCAAATGATAACGTGAACTGGACGGTTCTCGATACACAAATCGGGCAGTCCTTTGCAACCCGATTCCAAACTAAGGCATACGGACCGTTTATCAATCTTACAGCCTATCGTTATTACCGTCTGAATATATCTGCTAATCACGGCGCTAATCTGACACAAATCGAAGAGCTGGAATTCTGCCAGGATACACCGGTTCTGGACGATTACCAGGTTAGATTACGCTTAACGAGAAGCTCCGGCACGGATGTTGCCGGTCAGATATTTGTTGATACGGCTTGCCTGGCGACCTTTGCCGATATTCGTTTTACTTCGGAAGATGGGACAACGCTTATCCCCCACTGGATTGAAGGTGTTTCCGGTAATGACTGCTACGTCTGGATTAAACTCCCTTATTTACCATGCCGAGTTTATCTCTACTACGGTAATGCTGCGGCACCTTCCACCAGTAATGGGGATAATACATTTTTCTTCTTCGATGACTTCTCCGGTGATTTGAGCAAATGGGATTTGAGTATGCCCGTAGGCTGGGCTATTGTTGCCGGGCGATTACGGTCTAACTCGGCGTCTGATGCCTGGGCAACGATTCCCACTGGAGAAAACCGTGCGTTTGAATGTATCGTGAATTTTACAGCAGACAACAGTGTACGCCGCTTACGCGTTTGTGAATGGGTAGGTAGTTATAACAGCTTATGGGCAGACTACCCAGGCAACCGAGTACAGATGTTAAGGACACCGGGGGATTTCGGTAGCGGCGTGGTTGCCCAGGCTCTTGTGGCAAATACCGATTACCGATATTGTCTGACCAAAATAGGCAGCGACTGGCGGATGTATTTCGATACCTATACCCTGGGAGTAGGTTATACTCTCAAAGATACTGAACTGGGCTGGATTGACTTTGACCAGGATGCTATCGGGTTATCTGCCGAAAGTGCTACTCAAACTGATTTTGATAACGTCATTGTGCGTAATATCGCTGCGACCGAGCCGGTCTTCGGTATATCAGACCAGCGTGAAATCCAGACCCTGCCCACCACGCTCTACCCGATGATGCTAACCGTGCATTACGGCAGTGGTACCGATTCCCCGACCGACGTTTATTTGAACAATCTATGCTCCCCTGATTTCAAAGACCTCCGGTTTACGAATAACGTCGGAACGAAGCTGCATTATTTCATCGATAATTATGTCGATAGCAGTTATGCCCTGGTATGGATTCTCTTCGATACCGTGCCCGGAGCGGGGGCTACTCTCGATTTCTGGATGTATTATGGAAATTCCTCAGCGGTTACCGAGAGCGATATGGCTGATACCTTTCCTTTGTTTTCAGACGGGCCGGACGGCACTATCCTGGATGTTGCGAAATGGGCAGCCCTTTCCGGTACCTGGGATGTGTCGGCGATTACCGACCACTGGGGGGTAGCGGTTAATGCTATCCGGCAATCGAATGCTGCCGCAGTCCATTATACCCTGCGCACCGTAGCCGATATTCTGGGTGATAACGTGGCAATAGACTGCTGGGCACGTACTACGCTGGCAGTGGCATTCCCCGGTGTGGTTCTGCGTGTGTTCGATGATGTAAACTGGTATTCCGGTGCTCATGGACCATGGACACATCAGAGGTCGCTCTGGAAAAAGGTCGCCGCCGCAAATACCGAGCTAGCTTCTTATATCGGAGCGCTGGATTTGCTATGGCACACTCACTCTCTCCGAGTAAACGGTACCAGACTAACCTATATCCAGGACGAAGATACCGACCTCCTGGCAGCCTGCGATGCGTCATTTGATGCGACTAACCTGAAACTCGGGTTAATGGGAAAGGGCGGTGCCGGTTCGCAGTATTACACCGATGTCCGTGTTCGCCCCTTCTATTATCAAGAACCGATATTCGGCAACTGGCAAGCCTCGGAAATCTCCGGTACCTATTACGGTATCACTAATATTGAAGAGCTGGCTGTCGGAATGGTAAAGGGCGATATTATAGTTTCGGACGGCACGAATCTGGCTATAGTTACGCCGGGCTTTGCCGGTACTAATCTCGTTGCGAAAGACCCCGGAAATCTACCGGTATGGGAGTATCCACCGTAATGTTAATTAAAGGAATAACGAAATTATCTGAACTGCTGATTGATGCCGATAAGGACTGGAATGTCAAAGGTATCACCAATATCAAGCAGGTAGCTGCCGCCATGTCCCGAGGCGACCTGGTAGTGCGCGGTGATACGGTTATCGTCCGGCTGGCTGCCGGAGGAGATGGATACGTCTTAACCTCTGAAGGTCCGGGTAAAATGCCATCCTGGGCACCGGCGGGCGGAGCATTAAAGTATTACTTCCCAGTATCGATATATGGGAGTGTTGCCGCGGCAGTCGTAGCAGCATCGCAGTTTATTGCCAAGAATGCTCCTATTACCAGCTCTCATCTGGAAGTTACCGGCGATGACGTGGCTCATTATCTGAATAGAATATTAGCCACTATTTCTAGCACAGATGCTGAAACGGTTATTGCTGCCGCTGACCAAATTCATAACGAAAATGCCCCCTTTATAACTGAGGGTGGGCTTCAGATGCTCATTGACGGAGCGGTTGCCGATGACGGCGGTGTAGAAACTGATGAAACCGCCGCAGCTCGGGAAGGTACCGCCAATGATATGACTGTACTCCCGGCAGCCCCGGCAGTCGGGGATGCTTATATGCTCGGGTCCAACTATCCGGCACACCGGTTCTGGGTAAATGTCGGTACTGCCGGAGCAGGTAACTGGACATTGCAACTGAAATATTGGAATGGAGCCTGGACTAATGCAGTCGATGAAATTGATACGACTAATGAGTGGACCGCGGCTGCCGGATTACATTATTTGCAGCATACTCCCCAGGGAGACTGGGCACTGCACGTAGTTCAGGGAATGAACCTTTACTGGGTGCGTTACGAGGTAGTTAATTTTGTTAATCTGGTTACCCAACCGAAGGGGACTCAATCCTGGTGGGAATATCTGGTTTAGGAGGAAGATTATGACTGGTAAAAATGTTATGGGGAAAGCACCGATAGGGGCAGTCAGGGATTTGAAAGCCATTGACCCGAAAACGATACCGCATGTTCTTGTTGAGGGTGAAATGGGTGCTGCTTTAGAATACATGGTCAGCGATACTAAGACCGGCAAAGTTACCGAGCATGTAATTAAGAGGTCAGAGAGTTACGTGCAGCAGTTCTTACAATGGTTATGGTGTGCTTTTGTCGGAAACGGTACCTCTTCTTCTATTCAAATTAGAGATACCGGGAATACACTGAGAAATATCTATCAGAATGACTTTAATAATATGGCTAATAATGCAGAAATCTTTGGAGATGTCAATGCC
>Ga0265297_10005795_pt1 | contig 18447 bp, 19 predicted proteins | sample Munlanlwell13791_FD_192502 | JGI IMG/M metagenome (GOLD analysis project Ga0265297, IMG submission 192502) | Leachate microbial communities from a municipal landfill in Southern Ontario, Canada - Leachate well 137-91 | ecosystem: Engineered > Solid waste > Landfill > Unclassified | place...
TAGGATATATACGGCTTGAAGTTTAAGCCGATAACATATTTTAACATCGGCTGAAATTGAGTTTCTAAATGAGTAACTTCTTTTACGTAAGTGTCGGTCCTGTGTTTAAAGGGGGAGCCTGGACCTTAAAATAAGTAAAACCTTCATTGGTCATATTATGGCCGGTGAAGGTTTTTGTCTTTACGATGACATGTACGGCATAAGACGGTATTTGAAGAAAGGAGGGCTCCAAGGTTATACCGTTAAATAGCCGATAAAATAAATTTTGTTACGGACGAATCAGAAAAACTAAGGAGAAAGAGTCATGGAAGGTGGAAATTTTTTAAAGAATTCACAAATAATTATTTTGGGTATATGCATTGCGGTAGCAACGATAGCCTCAAGCGTTATTTTGTCAGGCGGTTTCCTGAAAGTAATGAAGTTCACACGGGAACAGATATCGGTCACAGGCTCAGCCACAAAGGAGATCAGGGGCGACTATATTGTATGGAAAGGCGAATTCACAAGAAGAGAAGTAGACCTAAAGACGGCGTATAAGCTTTTAAGGGAGGATCTGGATAGGGTTAAGGCGTATTTTACCTCTAAGGGTGTAAATGATAAGGAGACGATAATATCGCAGGTGATTACCGAAACTGTCTATAAGAAGAACGAGAAGGGTAACGATACAAACGATATTCAGGGATACAAGCTGACTCAAGGCGTGGAGATAAGGTCCAATGACGTCGATAAGATCGATAAAGTCTCGCGGGAGTCGACCGAGCTCATAGACCAGGGCATACAGTTCGTCTCACCGGCGCCGGAGTACTTCTACACTAAGCTTGATGAGCTCAAGATAGAGATGCTGGCGAAGGCCACTGAGAATGCCAAGCAGCGAGCAGAGAGCATGGTCAAAGCTACTGGCAACAAGATCGGCTGTATGAGAAACGCCAGGATGGGGGTATTTCAAATCACTCCAGTTACCTCTACGGATGTATCAGACTGGGGCATGAACGATACATCGTCACTCGATAAGAAGGTAATGGCCGTTGTAACCGTCAGTTTCGCGATAGAGTAAATCTTATACCCTGTATACAGAGAGTCCTTTCGTTACCAAAATTTATCGGGCGTCCTGGGGGGATTTGAGAGGTTTCTCAAATCCCCCCAGGACTATATACGGAGAGGGCGCCCCCTCGTTGAATCTGACCGCCCGTCCTCAAGCGGAGATACCTAGTTAAGTGATTTGACTTTATATTACCTCGAATGTATACTTAAATTATTAAACTATAAAAAGAGGAATTGATGGAGAGTCAATACGTAAAAGGAAGCTTTTGAAGCGGCTTAATGCTTAAGTCGCTTTTTTTATTGGAAAGGAGTATGTGATGGAACGTTCGGTAGAAGAGAAAGGTTACGAGGCGCTTAGTCCGTTTGAGCTCAAGAATAAACTGATCAGCATGGCCCAAACACACCGCGAAAAAATCATGTTGAATGCCGGAAGGGGGAACCCCAACTGGGTTGCCATAGCGCCGAGAGAAGGATTCTTTCAGTTCGGTATGTTTGCGTTGTCGGAATCTCAGCGCTCTCCACACAGGCTCGGCCTTGGAACAGTTACCGAGAAGGATGGATTATCCAATAGGTTTAGGGATTATCTTGCTAGGAACGCCGGTTCGCCGGGTATTGCATTTCTCGCCGGGGCATTCGATTACATCGGCGGCATCCTGAAGGTAAATGGCGATGACTTCCTGAATGAGATGGTCGATGCGGTACTGGGCGACCATTATCCCACACCTGACAGAATGTTAGCTATATGCGAAAAGATAGTTCATAAATACTTCGAGCAGGAGATGTTCGGAGCCGCACCGATAGGAAAATTCGATCTCTTTGCGACAGAGGGCGGCACCGCGGCCATGGATTATATTTTCACGAGCCTCTCAGAAAATAAATTGATACATAAAGGCGATAAGATCGCGATCGGTACGCCGATATTTACGCCGTATATAGAGATACCGCGTCTCAATGATTATGAACTTGTCGAAATAGAGATCAGGCAGGATGAGAATTCAGATTGGCAGTATCCGGATGCAGAACTTGAAAAACTGGCCGATCCCGCGGTCAAAGCGTTCTTCCTGGTCAATCCTTCCAATCCCACGTCCGTAAGTATGCAGCAGAAATCGCTCGACAAGATAACGGCGCTGGTGAAGACCCGCAGGAAAGACCTTATACTACTTACCGATGACGTATATGGTACATTCGTCAACGGCTTCAAGTCGCTGGCAGCCGCAGCTCCGCTCAACACGATCCTGGTATATTCGTTTTCCAAGTATTTCGGTGCGACCGGATGGCGCTTGGGCGTCATAGGTATACACGAGGATAACGTTTTTGATAAGCGCATAGCGGCCCTGCCGGCGGCCGACAAAGAAGAGCTCCATGCCCGTTATTGCACGGTTGAACTGGACCCTGATCATATGAAACTGATCGACCGCATGGTCGCCGATTCGCGTTCGGTAGCGCTGCACCATACTGCTGGGCTTTCGACGCCTCAACAGGTGATGATGGTGATGTTCGCGCTGCACTGCCTTATGGATAAAAAAGGCGGCTATAAGAAGATGGCCCAGGATATCGTCAAGAAGCGCTTCGAAGCCCTCTATACCGCAGTCGGCGTAAAGGCCCCGGACGACGAATATGACGCCCGTTATTACACGACTATCGATATCCCAAAACTTGCGAAAACTAGATACGGCGCGGATTTTGCGGGCTATTTAGTCAAAAGTTTCGAGCCGATAGACTTCGTTTGGCGCCTGGCGGACGAGAAGTCGATAGTCCTTATGGACGGCGGCGGGTTCGACGCGCCGAACATGTCGGTCAGGGTATCACTGGCTAACCTCGACGACAACGCCTATGTGGCGATAGGTAAAGGCATAAGCGAACTGCTCGAAGATTATTACAATACGTGGAAGTCATCCAATAAGTAGGAGGTATTGATGATGCATGCTATAGCACAGGTGATGCGCGACAATCCGCATATAGTGCTTTTCCTGGCGCTCGCCATCGGTTATTTTGCGGGCAAGCGGCTCAAGATATTCGGGTTTACGCTGGGATCCACAGCTTCAATATTGCTGGCGGCTATTGTCGTCGGTCAGGTAGGCATCAAGATCCCCGCGCTGGTAAAGAATATAAGCTTTGCCTTGTTTATCTTCACTGTAGGATATAAAGTAGGGCCGCAGTTCTTTGGTTCGCTCAAGAAGGACGGGGCTAATTATCTGTGGTTAACGATCGTGGTAGCGGTCACGGCCCTTGTGGCGACGCTCGCTATAGGCAAGCTCATGCATTTTGATAAAGGTACGACAGCAGGCATGTTTGCCGGCTCTATGACGACCTCAGCCGCGATAGGCACAGGCGAGGGCGCTATCGGGCAGCTTGGGGTTTCCGCAAACGACAAGAACGATCTCGATTCAAAGCTAGCCGTAGCATATGCGATCACATATATTTTCGGCACGGCCGGCACGATAATACTTGTGAAACTGGCTCCTACGATATTGAGGATAGACCTAAAAGCAGAGGTAAAAAAGCTGGAGGCCGCGATGGGCGGCGGGGGGCTCGATGAGGAAGCTCCGGAGTTATTCTCGTGGAGTAATCCTCTCGATATGAGAGTTTATACGGCACTTAACGGAGCTATCATAGGAAAAACCGTGTCCCAGGTGGAAGCACTTATGCCTGGAAGAGTTGCGATAGATAAGATAAAGAGAGGGGGTAGCATCATCGAATGTACTCCGGAGACGGTCATAGCGCGTGAAGATACGCTCCTCGTGCTTGGTAGAACCGCTCAACTGGTGCACGCCGATGAACTGATAGGACCGGAGATAGACCGGGCAAATGTCATGGACATGGCCGGAGAGGTGATGGATATATGTGTGCTGAATAAGAATGTTGCCGGCAAGACTCTCGATGAGCTTGGCAAACTCAAGCTCGCTCATGGTATATTTTTACGCAAGGCGACAAGACAGGGCCATGAATTACCTGTAATGCCCGGGACCGTGATACATAAATGTGACATACTTAGGCTTATCGGGGCGAAAGATGACGTCGAGAAGGCAGCCTCATTCCTGGGGTACGCGGAGCGGCCGACTACCGTCACCGACCTTGTAACTGTGGCAGCCGGCTGTATCGTCGGTACGCTTCTGGGACTTATCGTGATCCCGGTTTACGGTATACCGATAACGTTGGGCATGGGCGGCGGAGTGCTCGTCGCCGGGTTGTTATGCGGATGGCTAAGGTCAATACATCCGACCTTTGGACAGATACCGGGAGGCGCTCAATGGATACTGGGCGATCTCGGCCTTAATTTGTTCGTGGCTTGTGTGGGCGTTGCGGCCGGGCCTGAGGCGCTAAATGCGCTCAGGACTACGGGTTTGGCCGTGTTCTTGGGTGGAATAGCAGTGACGACGCTGCCTATAATCGCTATACTCTTCTTCGGGCTTAAAGTATTTAAGATGAATCCTATATTACTCTTAGGCGCGTCGACCGGTTCTCATAATTGCACAGCTTCGCTTAATGCCATCATAGAAGCGTCCGGCGGCAGCCCGCTGGCCGTACTGGGATACGCCGCTCCATATGCTTTTGCGAACGTGCTCTTGACGGTTTGGGGCAGCCTCATCGTCAATTTGATGTAAATAATGCAAACTCAAAAAGGAGGGTATTTTGAAAGTGATGAAATACAGTTGTCTTATATTCTGCTGTATCGGTTTTTGTGCATTTTTTGCTCCGCATTCTTACGCGGAGTTACCGACGGTGGTGATAGTTACGACGGGTGGGACGATAGCCGAGAAGACGGACCCTAAAACCGGCGGCGCGGTTCCGGCGGTATCAGGCAAAGACCTAATCGAAGCTGTCCCCGGTCTTGGTAAGATCGCCAATATAGAAGTAGTCAACGTCTGCAACATCGACAGTTCTCAGATGACGCCCGAGATATGGGCGGAGGTCTCGAAAACCGTCGACGCGCGCCTTGCGGATCCGAAGGTAAGGGGAGCTGTTGTGACCCACGGCACCGATACGATGGCCGAAGGGGCATACTTCCTCGGCCTTACCTTAAAGAGCGACAAACCTGTAGCATTTGTCGGCGCGATGCGCGATGCCTCCGATGTTTCACCGGATGGGCCGGCGAACATCCTGAATGCCGTAACGCAGGTCTGCTCAGAAGAGGCTTCGGGGTGGGGCGTTACCGTAACGCTTAACGAGTATGTTAATTCCGCGAGAAACGTGGTGAAGACCAATTCGACCAATGTCCAGACGTTCGATTCAGGGGAGAAGGGGTATCTGGGATATATAGCGATGGGAAAGGTCATCCGTTATAACGATGCCCCCGCACGGCAAAAGCTTCCTCTTCCTGATAAATTACCGAACGTGACTTTCCTTAGCACATTCGCCGGTGATGACGGCTCGCTCGTGTGCTTTGCTGCCGACCGTGGTGCTAAAGGCATAGTAATAGATGCCGTCGGCGCGGGCAACGTCAACGCAAAAGTTTATGAAGCCGTTAAATATGCCATTTCCAAAGGCATCGCTGTTGTTATAACTACGAGTGTTTATCACAGCGGGGTATGGCCTATGTACGGCGACCAGGGCGGCGGTGAGACGCTTGAAAGAGCCGGGGCCATATTGGGCGGCGACCTGCCCGGGGCTAAGGCGCGTCTTCTTCTTATGCTGGCGATAGCCAAAGAAAAAGGTGACGCATCCAAAATTAAAGCATATTTTAAACGTTGACCATGAATAAAAAAGTAATAGCGGTTGTATTATTATGGTGTATACTTGCCGCGACAGCAGTATATGCCGCAAGCGATAACGATAAAGATGAAGTCTTTGCCATAGCGAAGTTTAACGACTGGTTGTCTCAGGAGACGGCTACCGGTAATTGGGGCGGGCTTCGCCCTTCGCTGGAGAATGCAGGCATCTCCATATCATCAAACTATACCACCGATATAGGCGGCAATCCTGTGGGCGGGGTCAAACAGGTTGCTAAATATTCCGGATTTCTTTCTCTTGCCGGTGCGTTTGATTTCGAGAAACTAGCTTCTATAAAGGGGCTTACGCTGAAAGTAAGCAATTTTCTGGCTACAGGACGCGATATATCGGCGGCAATTGGGTCTTTCTACAGCCCGCAGGAGGTATTCACGTCCGGGGACTATTTCTTCGGGGAACTCAATCTTTCGTTGTCAGTGCTCGATGATATGTTCAACTTTGAGGTCGGCCGCATCTTCGCCGGAGACATATTTGCGGTTTCGCCCATGTTTCAATATTATCTGACGAGCGCGGTTAACGGAAGATTGTCCGCCATTCCTTCCGATGTATTTTTCCCGCATTACAGCATTGCCGCATGGGGCACGAGGGTTACCTATCAGCCGAATAAAGACTGGCATCTTATTGCCGGTATATATAACGCCGATCCTAAAGTTGCAAAGGTCAATAACCATGGGACAGACTTCAGTTTCGATATGGACAAAGGCTATCTCGCGGTGGGTCAGCTTACTTATAGACACGGACAGGAGAGGGGCGACCTGATCCTTCCCGGCGGTATCTCCTTCGGAAGCTATTATGAGTCTAGCCGATTTACCGATCTATCGAACCCCAGCAAACGCTGGCACGGTAATTACGGCTTCTATCTCATGGCAGATAAGATGATATATAAGGGCGAGTGGCCTGAATATGAAGGCCCTTCCCATATGATGTCGGGCGCAATGATCGCGCAGCGTCTTAAAAAACCCTATAGCCAGCAGACTACCGTGCCGCTTGACAGGCCCGGGGGGCTTACAGCATGGGGCGCTGCTACCCTCGCTCCCCAGGATAATATAAACACGCAAACTTACGAGATCGCGACCGGCCTTGTATACCAGGGGCTGCCGCCTAATCGCAACCGCGATGTCACGGCCCTCTGTTTCATCCTCGGCCATTTCAGCGAAAAACTTGAAGGCCAGAGCGATGAAATGATCCTCGAATTGAACCACAGGTTCCAGACGGGGCCGTGGTGCTACATTACGCCCGATATACAATATATAATAAATCCGAACGGACAAAGCAATATCGATAATGCCCTGGTTTTAGGATTCGAAACAAGTTTTAACTTTTGATTTCCGGTATGCATTACCAAAATGTCCACTATTAAGAGGTAGGCATTTCAGTGAGCCTCCGTGAGTGGATTAGGAAAACCTCTCAAATCCCCCCAGGACTGTATACGGAGAGGGCGCCCCCTCGTTGAATTTGACCGCCCGTCCTCAAGCGGAGATACCGCTAATATAATCCAGCCATTAAGAAAATTATTTGTTGACATAAGTACGAAATGTGATATACTTGTTATGGACATATGTTCATAACAAAAGGAGATTATTTTGCGCCCAAAAAAGACCAGATGGATAAGATGCTTACCAGGCGAGAGATGTTTTAAACCGATATGCAAGCCTTTAAGTAAATTAAAAGGAGTATATCTTACCCTTGATGAGTTTGAAGCTGTAAGACTAGCGGATCTAGATGGATTGAAACAAGTTGACGCGGCAAAAAGACTTAAGATATCGCGACCAACATTTTCAAGAATTGTATCTTCGGCAAGAAACAAGATAGCCGATGGTCTGGTCAATATCAAAGCTATAAGGATTGAAGGGGGCTGCTGCAAAGTTATAAGGAGAAAAATAAAATGAAAGACCTAAAGAAATTCTGGTGGCTCGTAGGCATATTCATAGTGATGTATTTTCTGCCACTGGGGAGTCCTAAGATAACGAATGCCATCTTTGAAGCATTCAAGCTTTTACAGTGGTATGTCATTAATCATACTCTGGCATGTGTTGTCCCGGCCATGTTTATCGCGGGTGCAATATCGACATTCTTGTCTCAGGCTTCCGTGATGAAGTATCTAGGCCCGGATGCTAACCGTCCAATGGCTTATACGGTAGCATCTGTTTCAGGAGTTGTTCTCGCGGTCTGCTCTTGCAGTGTACTTCCGATGTTTGCTGGTATATATACTATGGGAGCCGGACTTGGGCCTGCGAGTGCTTTCCTGTATTCAGGGCCCGCAATCAATGTCATGGCTGTATTTCTTTCGGCGCGCGTTCTAGGCTTTGATATCGGGCTTGCCCGTGCGGTTGGTGCCATAGGCTTTGCCTTTGTCATAGGGCTTTCCATGGCATTCCTATTCAGGAAGTCGGAGCATATCCGTAACAAAGCGGCTATGGCTATGCCGCCTGTGCCGCAACCTACCAGGTCACTCTGGAAGACAGGGCTCTACTTCCTTTGCATGATACTTTTCCTTGTCTTTAGTGATTGGTATAACACGAATGAAGTAACGCTTACCTTAAAGAATGATGCAGTGATGAAGGCAAGTGTTCAGTACTCTACACAAGACTTTATCGAGGTTAAGCCGTACGCGCCGGATGGAAAAATGGCCGTTGACGCTTTACGCATTAATCGCTCAGATATCGCTACCATGAAGTCCGAAGATAATTTTGTCATGAGGGTCAATGCCATAAAATGGTATCTGGCAGGGCTTATGCTATTAGCTATCCTTATTATGCTCAAGAAATGGTTTACCCGTTCAGAAATTAAGGAATGGATGACCGCGACGTGGGATTTCGGGATGATGATCGTTCCACTTTTATTTGGAGGTGTCTTCGTCACGGGATTTATCGGGGGGATTCTCCCGGCGAAGGCCGTAGCGGCTTTTGTAGGAGGCAATGGATTCTTGTCGAACCTTGTCGCATCTATCATCGGCTCGCTATGGTACTTTGCGACACTGACCGAAATACCGATTACGCAGATGTTAATGCGTTTAGGAATGGGAAAAGGGCCAGCGCTTGCACTGCTTCTTGCAGGCCCGGCGTTATCGCTACCGAGCATTTTAGTCATTAATAAGATAACAGGATGGCGCAAGACGCTTGTATTTTGCGCGCTCGTAGTGGCATTTTCGACTATGGCGGGGTATGTTTTTGGAATGATGGCGCATTAAATATAGGGCTTGAAGCATGGAGAAGAAAAAACTTATTAGTCTCAATGAAAAGGATCTTTGTAGAGTAGAACAGATCGTGATCGATCATGATGAGGATGGGGCATTGGATTTTGTTAGAGACGTGATTAAGAGGCAAATTGATAAGGATAGCGCCTCAAAGATGAAACGGGAAGGAGAATAGGATAGAATATGAAAAGGGAATCGGAAGAAATCAAAAAAATTGTCAGGGATGGCTACGCAAAAGCATTGTCACAAAGCACCTCTTGTTGTTCTACGAGCTCTTGTTGCTCTGGGACAGACCAGGCGAAAACAGTCAGTAAAAAAGTCGGCTATAGCGATTCCGAAATGAGTACCGTTCCTGAGGGAGCCAATTTGGGATTCGGGTGCGGTAACCCGGTTGCTCTTGCCTCTTTAAAAGAGGGAGACGTCGTGCTTGATTTGGGAAGTGGGGCGGGATTTGACGCGTTCCTGGCAGCGCAGCGAGTCGGGAAAACCGGTCGAGTCATCGGCGTTGACATGACGCCGGAGATGGTTGCGAAAGCTCAGGCGAATGTTAAAAAAGGTAACTATGCTAATGTGGAATTCAGGCTTGGTGAAATCGAAAAGTTACCGGTTGACGATAACTCAGTCGATGTGATTATATCAAACTGCGTTATTAACCTCTCACCAGATAAAGAGCAGGTATTCAAGGAAGCCTTTAGAGTACTAAAATCAGGCGGCAGGTTGATGGTTTCAGACCTCGTGCTCGCTAAAGACCTTCCGAAAGAGATGAGAGATTCGGTTGAAGCGTATGTAGGCTGCCTTGCTGGAGCGGTTAAGAAGGATGAGTATCTGGATCTTATAGTAACGGCTGGGTTTCAGGGTGTCAAAGTGATCAGCGAATCGGGCTATCCGGTGGATGCGATGTTTAATAACCTTGAAGGCGCTCAAGAAGCGGTGTTAAGCATAAAAGTTTCAGCAGTGAAAAAATAAATGGAGGCGAAAATGAAAATCGAGATCTTAGGGGTCGGCTGTCCTAAATGCAAACAGCTTACGGCGAATGCCGAATCGGCAATTAAAGAATTAAATATCCAGGCTGAGATCAGCAAGGTGACGGATATTGTAAAAATAACAGAATACAATGTTATGATGACCCCAGCTCTGGTAGTAGACGGTGTGGTTGTGTCGTCCGGAAAATTATTGAACAAGGACGAGATAAAGAAAATCATTTCAAAATAAGCGGAGGCAACGTTGAAAAAACTGTTTCTCGTAATTTTGGCGGCTGTTGCGGTAATTAGCACGAGTTTCTCTGTTTTTGCAATGGGGGGCGTTCCGAAACAGAGTACGTCCGCTCATGCAGATGTTGCTACAATATCAAAAGGTAGCCAGGTTATTGCGTATTATTTTCACGGAACAATGCGCTGCCCCACGTGCCATAAGCTGGAGCAGTATTCAAAAGAAGCGATAGAGTCTAATTTTAAAGATGCTCTTGATTCGGGAAAATTGAAGTTCAGGGAAGTGAACATAGATGATAAAGGCAATGAGCACTATGGGAGCGATTATCAGCTATATACCAAATCGCTTATATTGTCATTAGTTAAAGACGGCAAGGAAGCGAAATGGGTAAATCTAGATAAGATTTGGGAATACGTTGGCAATAAGCAGAGATTTATTGATTATGTAAAGAACGCGGTCTCTGATTTATTAAAGGAAGCTAAATGACAGAGATATTCATAGGCTTTGCGTCAGCATTGTGGCTTGGGATTTTGACATCCATCAGCCCGTGTCCTTTGGCCAGCAACGTAGCCGCCGTTTCTTTTTTGTCTAAAAGAATAGCTCATCCGGCGCTTGTGTTTATTTCAGGGTTGGCGTATACGCTAGGGCGTATGGCTTCGTATGCGGTTTTAGGGTGGATCATTATCCACTCTCTTTTAAGCGTCCCTCAGGTTGCCCAATTCTTGCAGAAATACATGGGCAAAGCCTTGGGGCCGCTCTTAATTATTACCGGGCTAATTTTATTAGAGATAATTACTATTCGCCTGCCCGGGCTATCGCTTTCACAAAAGCATCATAACAAACTTGCCGAATCCGGAGCGCCCGGCGCTTTTTTGCTTGGTTTTATTTTTGCGCTGGCGTTTTGTCCTATCTCTGCTGCGCTATACTTCGGAAGCCTTATTCCTTTAGCTATTAACACTAAAGGCGGTATAGTTTTGCCATTTATTTACGGAATCGGCACCGGGCTACCGGTTCTTGCATTCGCTGTTGCCATCGCTTTAGGCGTGACATCCTTAAGCCATTGGTTCCATAGGATCACGAAACTTGAGCACTTCACGCGTAAAATAACCGGGTGGATTTTTATCATCGTCGGGCTGTATTACGCGGGGATTTATATACTGCGGTTATTTTAGGAGGCAGGTGTGACTAAAGACTGTACCAGGCAATTATCATTTTTAGACAGGTTTTTAACGCTATGGATATTCTTGGCTATGGGCATCGGTGTTTTTTCAGGGTATTTCTATCCGCAGATAGTTGGGTTTTGGAACAAATTTCAGGTAGGAACTACCAATATCCCTATTGCAATCGGCTTGATCCTCATGATGTATCCGCCCTTAGCCAAGGTAAAATACGAGGAGATGGGAGACGTTTTTCGTAACACAAAAGTGCTTTTGCTTTCGCTTATCCAGAATTGGGTAATTGGCCCTATCCTCATGTTTATTCTCGCTGTTGTGTTTTTACGAGGGTATCCTGAATACATGGCAGGACTCATTATGATCGGACTTGCGCGTTGTATCGCCATGGTTATTGTGTGGAACGAGTTGGCAAAGGGTGATACTGAATACTGCGCAGGCTTAGTGGCGTTTAATTCCGTTTTTCAGGTGCTTTTTTATTCTGTGTATGCGTGGGTTTTTATTACGGTATTACCGACATGGCTTGGGCTTAAAGGATCGGTAGTGCAGATTACCATTGGACAGATCGCCTGGAGTGTTTTTATTTATCTGGGGATACCGTTCCTTGCCGGGATTATCAGTCGCTTCAGCTTGATTAAACTTAAAGGCAAAGTTTGGTACGAGAAGAAGTTTATTCCGCGCATCAGCCCGGTAACGCTTATCGCGCTTCTTTTTACCATCGTAGTTATGTTTTCCCTTAAAGGCGAATACATTGTTAAGATCCCGCTTGATGTGGTGCGCATAGCGATTCCGCTTGTTATCTATTTTATTGTCATGTTTCTGGTGTCTTTCTATATGGGTAGGCGGGCAGGAGCGGATTATTCAAAGACGACTACGCTTTCATTTACCGCGGCAAGCAACAATTTTGAATTGGCGATAGCGGTAGCGGTTGCTGTCTTTGGTATTAATTCTGGAGCGGCATTTGCCGCTGTAATTGGGCCTTTGGTAGAAGTCCCTGTTCTTATAAGTCTGGTGAACGTTTCATTGTATTTCAAGAAAAAGTTTTGGTATGAAAGTAATTAAAAATTATTTATTGATCGCATTAGGACTGTCGTTGCTTTATATTCTCTCTAGCGGAAATTCAGAGAAAGAGGCCAGGTCTTGTTGCCCTTTCTCAATAAAGCCTGTTAATAATATCAGCGGAGCGGTTAATGGATAAAAAGCGGGTTTTATTTATATGTGCGCATAATTCAGCCAGATCACAGATGGCAGAAGCTTTTCTAAAGCATATGGCAGGGGATAGGTTTGAGGTTGAAAGCGCAGGGCTTGAGCCAGGTATATTGAATCCTATAGTAGTTGAAGTGATGAAGGAGATCGGCATCGATATGTCCGGCAATAAGACCAAAAGCGTTTTTGACTTTTACAAGCAGGGCAAGCAATACGATTATGTTATTACCGTCTGTGATGAATCGCAATCAGGCGCATGTCCAGTATTCCCGGGTAAGGGCAAACGGCTTCATTGGGGATTTGCGGATCCTTCTGGTTTTAAAGGTAGCCCGGAAAAGCGCTTGGCGGAAACAAGGTTAGTAAGGGATAAAATACGCAAAAAGATCGAAGAGTGGCTTCAAAATTAAACCATTGTCCGGTAAATTGAACCAGACAACGCCCGACTCTTTAACGTCAAAAGAGTCGGGCGATTCTGATACAAAAATGACCGGACAAAACGGCCCCTCCTTCATGGTTCGGCGCAAAAGGAACTATATGCGGCATGTATATATAATTCAATGCTCGGATAATTCTCTCTATACTGGCGTAACTACCGATGTTTCTCGTTGAGTAAAAGCCCGCAATGAGAAATCAGGCGGTAGTTACACTCGAGTTCGCACTCCCGTCAGATTAGTCTACCAAGAACCGCAACCAGATCAATCCTCCGCACTGAAGCGCGAGGCCCAGATCAAGAAGTGGTCTCGCGCTAAGAAACTAGTCCGAATCAAAGGCGATATCGAAACCCTGTCCAGCCTCGCCAAATCTCGCGATTAATAACGCCAAAATTGGCCGAATCCTTCGGACAAAGCTCAGGATTCGGCCTTGAGCGAAGTCGAAGGGCCGAATCCCCCTTTTAGTTTATGCCATAATGGGCGAATATTCGCAGTAAATAGCTTGTAAACATGGCCATAAACTAAGAAATGCTTAGGACAGGTTTGGGATTGTAAAAGGGACAGCCCCGGAATATAATAAGGACAGTTCTGATATGGCGATGGAAACCGTACTCAATATACCTATTTTTTTAGCAGATAGAGTGGCACCAAATGGGCCGTCCCCAAGAAAATGTATACGGGTGCAGGTTTGAGTTAGAAGAGGATTAGGCCTATCCTTTGTTAAAAGGAGATATGATTACTTATAAGCGGAGGCAGTCTTAATGGGGTTAATATCGCTTCTCTTCAGCAACCCGGGCCTATTTATAATTCTCGTACCCCTGCTTCTATATTCGGTGATAATGCATGAGGTTGCTCATGGCTGGGTCGCGTATCTTTTCGGAGATGACACGGCGATGCGTTCCGACAGGCTTTCGCTTAATCCGATGTTTCACCTCGATCCGGTAGGGACGATAATGCTTTTTATTGTAGGTTTCGGATGGGCCAAGCCGGTCCCCATTGATTATTCACGATTGAAAAATTTTCGCCTTGGACTCATCTCTGTTTCGCTGGCAGGATGCCTGATAAATATACTTATGGCGACGGCCGCGCTATTTTTACTTCGACTCAGCGCCATCGGCTCAAATCCATTAGCTTCGCGCCTGCTTTCTTTGGTTGCGCAGATAAATATCATATTAGGAACCCTTAATCTTATACCTATTCCGCCCCTGGACGGTTCTAAAATACTGATGGGTTTTTTGCCCAGGAGCGCGCAGATAGCCTTTTAAATCCGGTCATAATGTTCATGCAGAAAATGATTCTGGGCATGATCGGATTCGTGCTTGGGGTGGGCAGATATGAATAAAAAACGATTTGTCGTTGCATGGCTAATAGGGGTATGCTTATTATTCTCAAACAACACTTTTGCTAAATATCTTGATAATGAAAATTTGTTTTTTTCATATAAAAGATTTTATGCGCAATTAGACATGTTAAATAGCGTATCCGAAAGTAGGGATGCCCGGAACGATATAAGAGATTTTGCGCGGAATCTCGCAGATGGTATATATGCTATCTCTGCAGGCGATCCGGTAAAAGCTAAAACGAAACTTTTAAAAGCGCTCGCAATCTGGCCGGAATATTTTGGTACAGACTTTCTGCTGGCCAGGGTGAATGAAGATACGGGCGATTATAATTTATCGGCAAGATTCTATAAAAGTTATTTGAACAAGCTCAAGGCTTATTCCGAAGGAAGGTATAGGATATCAGGGCCTCTTATGCGGGGAATAACCCCTTATCGCATTGAAAGCTATGATAATGCTTACGCATTGGTTCGGGATAGGCTGGAAGCCCGTGGTATAGACTTGGCTTTAGTTCATCCTTTTTACACCGTTCCGAGCTTTTTAAGATTTTTGATTATATTTGTTATGCTTGGAGCGGTATATGCGATCGTAGCCTATTGGGTTATTCCGCATATCAAGAGAAAACAGCATATAAATAATCCTCCGGAAGGTTCGTGGGTATGCAAAAAATGCGGGGCATACAACGGCAATATTTTAATAGAATGTGAAAAATGCGGCGAAAGAAGATATCGGTAGTGAACCCTCCCCCGCTGCCGGTATCGCGAATTAGGAATTAGCTTGTGTTTTTTAGAAAACAGACTATACTGGTATGTGGGTCTGGAGATATTCTCTAGAGGTATTATAGATAGTCGGGCCGCTATCTGAGATTACTCAGCTAGCGGCTTTTGTATTTATAAAGGGAGGATGAACTATGGAATGGCAAAAGGGGCCTACCCCAGAAGAAATAATTGATGTAGGCAAAAAGAAATTTTCCGAATTTAGCAAGTACTTAATTTGGGTGCCGATAGCTATATTTATCTTTATAGGCCTAAAGGGATTTATTTATTCGGTAGGGCCGGATGAAGTCGGGGTAATCCAGCGGTTCGGTAAATACATCAGGTTGAGTTCACCCGGACTGCACGCGAAGATTCCCTTCGGCATAGAGAAAGTCACGCCGATAAAGGTAGAAAAAATATTTAAAGAGGAATTTGGCACAGGAAGAGAGGACTCGCCCTCCAGGGTTACCGGGAGAGAAAATAGAGATGTGTCATTGATGCTTACAGGCGATTTGAATATACTCGATGTGCGCTGGATCGTGCAATATAAGGTAAGGGATCCCATAAAGTTCCTTTTCATTGTGCGGAATCCGCGAAATATAATACGGGATGTTTCAGAGGTAGTCATGCGGCGCCTTGTCGGAGATTATAGCGTTGATGAGGTTCTTACGATTAAAAGAGAAGAGGTGGATCACCTGGCCCAAATTGAAACGCAGAAGATATTGGATGAATATCAAACCGGGGTTCAGGTCGTTACGGTGAAATTACTGGATGTAAATCCTCCCGATAAGGTAAAGCCCGCTTTTAACGAAGTAAATGAGGCAAAGCAGGAGAAGGAGAAGATGATCAACCAGGCCTGGGAGGCGTACAATAAAGTCGTCCCGAAGGCTAAGGGCGAAGCGGAGCGCACCATCCGCGAGGCGGAAGGATATTCCCTCGACAAGATAAATAGGGCAAAAGGCGAAGCTGAGCGATTTTTAGCCACTTTAAACGAATATAAAAAAGCGCCGGAGATAACACAGAAGAGATTATATCTTGAGACATTAAACGAGGTTTTGCCCAAAGTAAAAGATAAATATATTATTGATCCGAGGCAGTCTTCTATATTGCCATTACTGGATATAGGAAAGAAGGGAGGCGAGGGACAATGAAACGTTCAGCGATAGGTATAATTTTAGGGCTTAGCACAACGATAATTATTTTTATCGCCCTCGCGCTTGCGAGCGGAGCGTTATTCATAGTGGATGAGACAAAGCAAGTAGTTATTACCCAGTTCGGTAAGCCTGTGGGTAATCCTATAACGTCAGCGGGCCTGCATTTCAAGATGCCGTTTATTCAGGATGCGCATTATTTTGAAAAAAGGCTTCTGGAATGGGACGGAGATCCTAATCAAATACCTACAAAAGACAAAAAGTACATCTGGGTAGATACTATGGCGCGTTGGAAGATAGTGGATGCCCTTAAGTTCTTGCAATCCGTAGGAAATGAATTAAGCGCCTCCAGCCGCCTGGATGACATTATTAATTCCGCTACGCGCGATGCCGTCACCGGCCATTTATTGATTGAAGCGGTGAGGAATTCAAACCGCATATTGGAAAATAAGGAATTGGGTGAGGACGCCATTGTCAGCGAAGAGGCACTGGAGCATATCGAGATCGGCAGACAGCAATTGACGCGTTCGATACTGGATAAAGCGAAAGTGCTCGCTCCTCAATATGGCATTGAGATTATGGATGTGCGCATTAAACGGGTCACTTATGTGGAAGAGGTGCGCGATAAAGTGTATGACAGGATGATCGCCGAAAGAAAACGCGCCGCTGAGAAATACCGTTCGGAAGGCCATGGGAAATCCGCCGAGATCGAGGGTCAGACAGGGAAAGAGTTGAAGCTGATCACATCGGAAGCGTACCGGCAGGCTCAGTCCATTACAGGGAAAGCCGATGCCGAAGCGATCAATATATACGCCCAGGCGTATTCACAAAATCCGGAGTTTTATTCTTTCCTTAAAACGATCGAGACCTATAAGAACACTATCGATGCCGGCTCTACTATCGTTTTGACCACCGATAGCGATTACTACAAATATCTGAAGCAGCTTAAATAAGGGGCTGGTATGTTAATTTTACGCTTGATCCTGACCGGGTTTCTGCTTGGGATAGGGATTTATCTAGGATTTGTTGTTATGAAATGGGTTACCGCGCTGCTGAAGCGGTGAGTGGTAGTAAGAGGCGTATTTTATTTAAGAAATTTGGAGAGAGATTATGTATGAGAAAATCCTTGAATGGGTTTTTTTAGGAAATCGAATATCGGATTATTTGATAACGGCTATTGTCTTATTGACGAGTTTTCTTGGCATCAACATCGTTATACGTTATTTTATAAAACGACTTAAAAAATATTCTGAAAAAACAGCCACAACGATAGATGACTTCTTAGCAAGCGTTCTTGAAAAACTCGCTGTCCCGTTCCTGTATCTTCTTGCCATTTATATCTCAATAAAGAGCCTTGCCTTTCATCCTTATTTTGAAAAAGGCTTGAATTATTTTTGCTTAGCCATCGTAATGGTTTTTACTGTGCGCTTTATCATCATGCTTGTAGGATATGGCTTTAAGGAATATTTGATCAAGAGCGGTTATGAGGTGGCTCTTGAGCGCAGTCTCAAGGGCATATTGATTGTGGTTAAGATATTGATTTGGGGTGGAGCGATCATTTTATTTCTGGATAATCTCGGTTTCAAAATCTCTGCGATAATCGCAGGTTTAGGTATAGGCGGTGTAGCTGTGGCGTTAGCGGCGCAGGCTATCTTAAAAGATCTCTTCAGCTATTTTTCCATAATCTTCGATCAGCCGTTTAAGATCGGAGACTTTGTCATAGTCGGGGATTTAATGGGGACCATAGAATATATCGGTATAAAGACTACGCGCATACGCAGCTTAGGCGGTGAGATGCTAATATTTTCCAATTCCGATCTTACCGATTCGCGATTGCGTAATTACAGGTTAATGGAAAAAAGGCGTGTTGTATTTAAGCTGGGAGTTGTTTATGGGACGCCCACAGAAAGATTAAAGGAAATACCGAAAATTATAGAGGATAGTATAAAAAGTGTTAAAGATACCATTTTTGACCGCACCCATTTCTTTTCGTACGGCGATTTTAGCCTTATATTCGAGATCGTATATTATGTCATCGGGCCGGATTACAATAAATATATGGATATACAGCAGGCTATCAATTTCGCCATAAAGGAAGAGTTTGAAAGAAGAGGGATCGAATTCGCGTTCCCCACCCAGACTCTTTACGTGAACAAGATTGATCCCAAATAAGGCACCATGGCCAACGATATTAAAAAAATAGCGTTCATAGGTAATT
>Ga0265297_10005796_pt1 | contig 18445 bp, 20 predicted proteins | sample Munlanlwell13791_FD_192502 | JGI IMG/M metagenome (GOLD analysis project Ga0265297, IMG submission 192502) | Leachate microbial communities from a municipal landfill in Southern Ontario, Canada - Leachate well 137-91 | ecosystem: Engineered > Solid waste > Landfill > Unclassified | place...
GAAAAAACCTAACGCGTTTGCCAATGAACGCGGTAAAGAAAAATTATCTTGTATAATAGACGAAATAAAAGCATAGCCGAAAAGCGCAACAATTAAGGAAACAAAAAAACCCAAAAATTCTGAAAGAACAAACCAAAATCCTACTCTCCATGCGTCAGACAAAAAGAACGCCAGAATTAAAATGATAACAAAGTCAACCCAGTTTCCTTTTAATGACAAATTCATATTAGTTTCTTATCCTTTTTTAGCCGTTGGCATTGTCTTGTAAATGATTCTTGTTTCGCAACCTCCTCGTGCGTTTCAACTTTTTTCGCTTTTTAAGCTCAGAAAGTTTCCACATAAACAGCCTTGCCCTACTTTTAACACAATATGCGTCTTTTACAAAATTTCGCGCTATCTCAAGCAGGCTTCTTTTTTCATCTTTCGCCAATTTAATATAGAGGGCTTTATGCTTCAAATCTCCCAACTCTTCTGCTAAGTCATAGCCATATTTTTGAAACTCGCGTGATATATATTTATCCTTTTCTTTATCGAATTTTGCTATAATGTCACCCAGCTTTGTAAAGCCCGGTATATTAGAATCAATAATCCTCTTGTTTTTTTTCGAACTTTTTTTATTCATTTCACCTTTCTTTTTACCACAAGCAGTAAGGGAAATAGCGCAAAAGAAAAAGTTATAAAAAATAGACTCGTCATATCGTATCCTAAAATACTAATAATCATAAAGATAAAAACGCAATCAATCCCCCCCCACCTTCTATATCGACTTTTTTTACCAACAAGTGTTTCATTTACTGCTGTAAAAATCAAAAATATTCATAGCTCTTTTTGTCACTGGTAATCTATAAGCGAAAGAGGTAAAACTGTCTCCCTATAAATCGGAGGCAACGAATAATTGTCGGCTGACCGGTTAGAAATCATTCTTTCCTAATGACATAATATAATTGATAATATTACCAATCGTACCATCCAGTAAATCGAGCTCCTGTGAAGTAAAATTGTGCAGGACGTATTTTTCACCCGGAATCTTTTGAGTTCTGCCATCTTGATTTTGAATTATTTCCCTATTTTCTGCCCCAACCCTTATTCTCCAGAAATCCTTTGTCCCCAAAGCCTTCTCTATCGATTCAACGCCGTAATGAAGCTTCGGTCCAACTCCCTTTTGAATTTTGTATTCTCCGAGCTTTATATCCAAATCATCATGAATAACATAAATATCAGTAGCCGATAGCTTGTAGAAGGTAGCAAGCTTGGCAACAGCCGCACCGGATGCGTTCATAAATGTTTGAGGTTTGGCAAGAACAAAGTTTCCCATCCAGCAAACATCCGAATTGAACCTTTTTTGATAATTAAAATATTTTTGAACCCCGCCTGTAATCTGTGTGTTGGAATCAGTGATCCTAGACGCCAGAGCATCAACAACCACAAATCCGACGTTGTGTCGCGTTCCTTCATACTTTTTTCCGGGATTACCAAGACCGATTATTAGTTTCATACTTTAATTGTAATTCGTTATATGTAATTAGTAATTAGGAACCTTTCTGCTTAACTGTAGAACGAATTAATCCATTTAAAAGCGGACGTAAACATCTATAACATTGGAGATAATCAGTTTTATCCTTTATTTCTATTTTTCCTCTCTCATCCATTATTTCAAACCAGTGGTTTGATTCAAGCAAAGAACCTCTCGAATTATAGTAAAACTTTGCTTTATCCAGATAATGAAACCTGCCATAACCTTCGGCAATATTTGCTCCAACCGAATCGGTTGACTCTATAAATTGAAAGCCATTAATCTTTTTATCTTCCCAGCTAAGTTTTTGATACATTCTCCAAGCAATCTTGCTCAACTCTCGCGCTTTAATATATGCGTCAAGCTTATCTAAAGACAAATAATTTTTCTTATTTTCCAAATTACTTATTACTATTTACCAATTACTTCATAAGTTTACCACGCCTTGTTTGACAAAGAAGAAGAAGAAGAAGAAGTAATCTTAAATTATGAGTGGGGAAAATGTAGGACCAGTAAGGGAAATTACTGGAGAGGATGTACTGGATAAGATGCGTGATCGTGATCGTAGAACTGAAAAAATGATTGAGGAACTAGCTATGCAGGGCTTGGGGAGAACTATCACAAAAACTGTATCCGTTCAGGTTGAAGCCGAAGACTACACCGATGAGCAAGTTATAACAAAAGCTTTCGCTGACAAAAAGAGTATTCCCTACACCCCAAAAACGCAACGTAAAGAAAGTGAATATTTAGGTATCATTTTGCCCTGTGATAAAGAAAATAATGAACACGTTATTATTCTTGCAAACGGACTTTCACTTCTTACCAAATCTCCAAGTGAACATTCAGAATACAGACAAAAAACAGCACCAAGCGATAAACCATTGGAAACTTCACACGAACTGCAGGAAATAATACACTACGTACGTAATCAGGGATTTTTCCCGGGTGGTTATTTTTCAGTTTCATTTCAAGCATCCTCCGATCAGCCAGAACAACAAGATTTAGTATTATCTAGGACTGAAACTGCTCTTAAGCTCGCAATAGAAATAAAAGCGGAAAGAGAAAGGGTACTTCATGAAACAGCTAACAGAATTGCCGATTTGTACGAAAAGCTATTTTACTCACCCCAACAACCACAAACACCCGAATCACCTCAGCAAGAGTAAAAAACTATACTCCTTCTTCCACAAACGGCACAAAATGGAAGGTGCCGAATTCTTCAGTAAAAAGCTTAGGAGTTTGGTTACTTGGTTGCTTAGTTTGCCCTGAGCGAAGCCGAAGGGTTTTTCCGTTTTTCAGTTTTTCAGTTCTTTTGTTCCTCAGTTTAGTAAATCGGGTCATCACTTTATCATTCCCCTTTCCGACTGGTGCAACCAAAATTCCACCTACTTTCAACTGTTCAAAAAGCTCATCAGGAACTTTTTCCACACCCGCGGTAACCATTACCGCATCATATGGAGCTTTCTCTTTCCAGCCCCACTCACCGCTTCCTTTTTTAACAAATACATTTTTGTAACCCATACGCGCAAGGGTGGAACTGGCACGCTCAGCCAATTCGGGAATAATTTCTATCGTGTAAACTTGATTGAAAAATTTTGAAAGTACCGCCGCCTGATATCCGCTTCCGGTTCCAATCTCCAACACTTTTTTCAATTTCTTCTTCCCTATTCCCTTTTCCTTGTTCCCTAACAGCAAATACGTCATCATGGCTACGGTATAAGGCTGACTCATTGTTTGCCCATATCCTATCGGCACGGGAGCGTCCTCATATGTGACTTTTTGTTTTTCCTTGGGAACAAACTTGTGTCTGGGAACCCGAAGAATGGCAGATAACACATCAGAAGAACTTAAACCATACTTTTCCTTAATTTCACGAACCATCTGCTCTCTTTTACTCTTCATAGCTACAAGGGCAGAAAAGATTACTAAAAACGAGCGGCTAGAGGTTTGAGATTAACCGCCAATTACAAAACAAACCTCTATTTTCTTATACCCAACTTCTGATCAAATACTACACTTTCTTATCCAGTTTTTTGATAAACTTTCTTGCGTATTCACCCACAACAGGAACTTCCCACTCATCTCCTTGCCAAGCCTTATAAATCAAGACTAACCACAAGATGAAACCTAATATTGACAATAGAGGAACAATAGGTAAGAGCACAATTGTAATACCAAATATCCATTGCAGAACAATCAACCCCCCCAAGACAACGATTGACTGCATCGCATGAAATCGGACGAAAGGATCTTTCTCAAGGACATAAAAGATCACTCCGGTAATCGGTCCCAGCACGTAAGAAAGAGCTGCTGCAGTGTTTCTGGGTAAACCAGTTTTTGTTTTTTCCGCCATACTTATATCACCTCTTCCTGAGCCGACAACTCTCCGAGCCCGAGGACTTAATCCCCTAAACATCAACCTGGCTTCAGATATAATTGAGATGCCGGCAATATGAATATGTTACTATTAACATCTTACCTGAAAATTAAAGTCAAAAAAAGAAGCACTAAACCTTAACCTTGAACTATTATTCCCTAGCCTTTAACATTAACTCATGCCAATTATAATTCATTTTATAATACTTATCACAAGCCTTTTTCTTTTAGCAAAATCTGCCGGTCTGGTTGTTAAAAATCTTATTAAGATTGCAAACATCTTAAAACTGAGCACATTTATCGTTTCGTTTGTAATTTTAGGTTTCGCTACATCAACGCCGGAAGTTTTTGTAGGGATAAATTCCGTTGCCGAAAACTCACCCCAACTTTCCCTGGGAAACGTAATGGGAGCGACAATAGTCCTTTTGACATTCATTACAGGAATTACTGCTTTAGTCACAGGCAAGGTCGTCATGGACACAACCTTTACAAGAAAGGACTTGGTTATTATGAATTTTGTAATCCTAATTCCGGTTTTTCTTCTGTACGATAGCAAAATAACAAAATTTGATTCCTTAATTATGTTATCAGCTTATGCTATTTATGTTATCCGAATGTATCAGGAAAGACACACTCTCGCCCACCCTATTGCCAATCATAACCATAAATCCCACATAACAAAACGCATTGTGTACCTTTTAATCGGCTTTGCAGGACTTGCTGCTACGTCTCACTATGCTGTTAATTCGGCAATTATAATCGCAGAAGCTCTCAGGATACCTGTGTTGCTAATGGGCATACTATTTTTTTCAATCGGAACAAACTTTCCCGAGCTCACTATCGCCTTCACCGCCATGAGAAATAAACAAAAAACAATTGTTTTAGGCAATGTAATGGGAAGTGCGACAACTAACACGTTAATTATCGCCGTAGTCTCATTCCTGCAGCCATTTGAAGTTTTGGACTTTAACACATTTTTAGTAAGCGTCTTTTTTCTGGTATCAACAGTCACTTCTTTTACTTTCTTCGTTAAAAGCAAAAATGAAATTTCCAGATTTGAAGGTTTATTTCTTCTTTCGATTTACTGTTTTTTTGTTATAAGCGAAATTGTCAGCAAATTAGCTTAACCTGAAGGATTAAGTCGTTTGCCTAAAACAAATTTAAGAAACTCGATCACAATAAACATAAATATTGCAGTCGAAAATATTACCAGCCAGTGTACAAAATATAAGCTTTCCAAACCTAAAAATTCTCTTGTGCCACGGAAGAGAAATGGACAAACTTGTAAAAAAATTCCACCCGCAACCGCAACATTAAGCCATTTGTTTTCCAGAATGTTTGTATTCCAGAAAGGCTCTTTGAGGGTTCTTACCGAAAAAACATAAACCAAAGAATTGACGCCGAGTGTTGCAAAAGCTACAGAACGGGCAAGATTTTCGTTTTGAGTAGTTTTTAAAAAGTATATGAAAAGACCCAAACCCAATAAGCCCCCAGCCAGGGATATTATCGCAATCAACTTCTTCATCCAACCGGAAATTAACGGCTCGCTGGAATCTCTCGGCGGAGAATCCATAATATTTTTGGCTTGCGGGTCAACTGTTAAAGCCAAATGAGGAAAACCATCCGAAACCAGATTAATCCAAAGAATTTGTACGGCAGTTACAGGAAGCGGCAAATTCAAAATTAGCGTTCCTATTACTGCTACTATTTCCTCAAAAGCATCGCTCATCAGATAAAGTACGATTTTCCTGATATTATCAAAAATACCCCTTCCTCCCTCAATCGCAGAAACAATTGTTGCAAATGAAGAATCCAGTAAAACCAAGTCGGCTGATTCTTTCGCCACATCCGTTGCATCCCCAACAACAATACCGATATCAGCATGTTTGAGAGCGGGGGCGTCATTCACTCCGTCTCCCATCATAGCAACAACTTCATTTTTTTCCTTTAACGCTTTGACGATTTTGAGTTTTTGTGAAGGCGTTGTTCTGGCAAATAACAATACACCGTCATTTTCAAATTTATTGCTCAAGGCACTTGTGGCTAATTTCTCTAGTTCGTTACCTAAAATTACATTTTTTTGACTAATTTCTATACCGAGATTTTTTAAAACTGAAATCGCAGTCTGGGCGTAATCGCCCGTTATTACAATCAGCTTAACTTTTGCATTCTCAATCTTTTGCAGCGCTTCCTTAACCCCCAACCTAACCGGATCAGAAAACGCGACCAATCCAACCCAGGTTAAATTTTTTTTCACAGCGGCAGGAATAATTTTTGTTGTTTGTGATTTTAATTCTTTTTTTGCCATACCTATTAATCTTTTGCCTTCACTCGTTAGCTTTTCTATCTGGTCTTGTACTTTCTTTTTCTCACTTTTGTTTAAATTACACCATTCGAGTAAATACTCAGGCGCACCATTGACAAATAGAGTGTTCGTGTTTAGTGATGTGTAATTCAAACTCGCAAAAAACCTGCTTTTAGAGGAAAAAGGGATAGAGTCAATTCTCTCATGCCCAGCAAGATATTCGTCGATTCTGCGCCCTTCCAAATCTTTATTTGACAACCTTTTATTTGCCCACTCCCAAAGAGAAGTCACCAAAGGGTCATCCAAATCATTTGCAATTAAAGATTGCTCCGCCACCGCAATTTCGTCTCCCAAAATGTCAGTAATGCGCATTTGACCTTCCGTTAACGTACCTGTTTTATCAATACAAATCGTAGTAACTCCACCCAAAGTTTCAGCAGATACCAAATTCCGGACTAGCCCCTTCATTTTTAAGATTTTTTGCATTCCGATAGCCAGAACCACAGTAAGACCCACCAGCAATCCCTCAGGTATTGAAGACACAGCCAATGCAACACCTGTTGTAAATATTTCGAAAAGCTCACGACCTGAAACCAATCCAATGATAAAAACAAAACCGGTAAGGATAAATACTAACAGCGTGAGCTGGCGGCTAAAAAAAACGAGTTGGCGTTTTAAAGGAGTGTCTTCAGCAGGCTCCTGAACCTGAAGAGCAATTTTTCCTATTTCAGTATCTTTACCGGTTTTTCTAACTTCCAAAAGCGCGCTTCCGGTAGTCACTACCGTACCCATAAAAACAATATCATGAATTTTTTTTCCTACAGGCACAGATTCTCCCGTAAGCACTGCTTCGGAAACAAAAAATCGGTTTGTTTCAACCAACTCCCCATCAGCCGGAACTTTATCACCGGCATTAACAATACAAATATCTCCGGATACAACTTCTTCTGCAGAAATATTTTTTCTCTCTCCATCTCTGATCACCCGCGCAATGGGATGTATAAGTTTTCTCAGAGCGAAAAGTGCTTTACTGGCACGTCTTTCCTGAAAAAATCCAAGTACAGTATTTGTAAAAACAGCGATAAAAATTATTACCGAGTCAGAATAATCTTTTAAGGCAAGTGTTACTATAGCCGCAATGATTAATATATAAACAAGCGGACTTTTAAACTGTTTGATAAATATCGTCAAATCTGAAGGCGGCGGTTTTTCAGGCAACACATTCGGCCCATATTTGATAAGTAATTCTTTGGATTCTTTCGTACTCAATCCTAATTTGCCAACGGACATAATTTAATCCTAACATATAAAAGTTATACAGAACTATCACAGCAGCTCGTCTTTCCTATTTTAAGTTGAATTCTCACACATCTATAATATCGATATAACGACACCAATTTTAGGAAAAGAAGTTTCATTTGATTGGGAAGGGGTTTATAAAATTGTAAGAGAAGGTGAAACTGTAGCAATCGACGACAGCTCTGCTCTTCACGCAGATATCGCAAAAAAACACCAACTTGGAGGCTCAAGAGATACAAGTTCCTCACCGTGCGTGAGCGATGCTGGAATACTTATTCCCGAAGAAGATAGTTTAATAATTACGGGATCATCAACAACATGTGCTATTCAGGGCAACCCACGCGTCGAGAGAGGAATAACAAGAAAAACAATTCAAGAAGTTACCGGAATGGAAGTCATAGATATATAAAGCAAGTGTATTACACTCTAAGATTTCTGAATTTTTAGAAGTTTTTTAACTTCCGAAAGTGTCGTTGCTTCCTCCGCACTCTTATCATCCCTAAACTTCACAAGTCTTGGAAAGCGTAAAGCGTAACCCGATGAGTGGCTCGGGCTTTCGGTAATTTCGTCTGCTGCTATCTCGACTACTAAAGATGGTTCAACCCATGAATCCGGAACCAGCAGCTTGTCGACAACATAATTTTTCGGTTTATCCTTAACCTCTAATTTTTTAAGTCTTACTGCCAGTTCTTTAAACTGTTTATCAGTCAAACCGGTGCCTACTTTGGTAACGGTTTTGATATCTTCTTTATCTCTAACACCTACCAAAAATTGCCCGAGTCCGAATAAAGTCCTTTTCCCTTTCCCCGCCGAATAACCCATCACCACACAATCGACTGTATCCGAAAGCTTTGCCTTTGCGCTTTCTTTTTCCTTCATCTTCACCCAGCGCCAGCCCGTTCTTCCTGCAACATATCTGCTATCTGCCCTTTTTACAATAATGCCTTCCAGACCTTCTTTTAATTCTTTTTGCATAATCTCCTCTATCCTTTTAGGGCTATCTGTAGCTTCATAGTTAACTACCTGAAGAAGATTTCCGCTGACTACTGATCGTGATAAAATTTTTCTCCTTTGTTTATACGGCAAACCAACAAGACTTTTGCCGTCTTTATAAATGACATCGAAAACATAAAATTTAATTGAAACTTTGGAGGCAATCTTTTCAATGTCGTGCTTTCTTCTGCGGGTCATAGTGGTTTGAAAATTCGCCAAAGTACGCCTTTGTTCGTCAACACCTATCCCTTCGGTGTCCAATATCAATTCTTTAGCTTTGACATGCTTTCCGATTTTATTAAGTTCGGGAAACATCCATGACGTTTCATTTAGATTTCTGGTAAAAGCTTTAACTGTAGTCCCATCAGAAAATTTTCCTTTATTGAAATGTATCTGAATTCGAAGTCCGTCAAATTTCGGTTCTACATAAACCTTCTTCATTTTTGCAATCATATCTTTGGGGCTCTTAAGTCTCTGTGCAAGCATCGGTAAAACGGGAACCCCTATTGTTGGCGCAATCCTCTTCACCGAGCCTTCAATACCATATGTCTTGACGTTTTTCGCCAAAAGCCCAACGTCAGGTAGCAAATTATAAGCGCTTTCTAACAATGACTTTTTTGATTTTCCTCCCGTTTCCATCCAGCTTAGTGCGTCCAAAATTGTCTTATCCGAAAAGCCCAGACGGAGCTTGCCCAAAGTAATTCTGATTAGATAACGTGATGACAAAGGATCAGCGTCCGATAAAAGTTCAGCCATTTTTTCCACCTTTCTTTCTTGACTTCCCGCTCCTTCATCTACGGCTATTTTATACAATTTGTTGTATACATCCTCCACGCTCAAATTATGGTTATTTTTTTTCATCTTCCTGTTTTGAGCAAGTACAAACCCCACTTCTCCCAAATCACCCTTTTCTTTATATAATCTTTGAACTAAAACAAGGTTTTCACCGTAAGCTTTGGCAAGCGTTCTTACCAGCATTTTCTCCGCCAAATTAAATACTATACCTTTATAAACGGGGGACAAATTTCCTAAGATAAGATAAGTAACTTTATCTATTTCTGACTTTTGGGTAGTATTAAAAAGATTTGCCAATACCTTAGTTATTTCGATTCTCGACGATATCTTTTCCAAACTATTAAGATATTGTGCAAGTTTTGCAAAATTCATAGTTATAAATCGGTCTATATATACATATTGAAAACCACATATTAAGTTACGGAAATTTAAAAGACTTTCGCTGCGTTTTCCGTTTAATAAAAAACGGATTTCTCGAATTATCTCACACGGGCTCTGCAAGATATGTTGAGAAAAAAAAGTATGCAAAAATTACTATTCCAATGAATATAAAGCCAAATAATACACTCAATATACCACCAGACTCCTCGTGGACAATCTTATTAAATCCGTCGCCAACTAACGTCAAACCAAATAAGCTTGGAAGAATCAATATCATATAGATAAACTGTGGATCGTTAGCGGACATATTATGTCAATAATATTATCTTTTTTAATAAAGTTACTTACTTGCAATTATATACCTGGATGCTTTAGTTTTTCCTTCCTTAGTTATTATACCTTTATCCATCAGATAGTTTATATCTCGAAGTATTGTATCCTCAGAAATCATAGGAAGAATATTTCTAAGTTCATACATACCAGCCGAATTGTTCTCAGACAAATATTCTATGAGTTTCATCTGACGTTCTGTTAAGGCTACCTGCTGACCTAACTTTCCTTTCAATTTCGTGTCTATTGACAGCTTACGAACTCTTTCTTTAATTTTTCCCAACTCAACAGATACTACCTTTGTAAAATACTCTATCCATACAGTCAAATCCCTCTCGGCAATATTTGAAGACTGTTTGTCTACTTGTGAAAACGCCTCGTAATAAGATGCTGGGTCTTCATCAAAATGTTCTTCGACCGAAAAAAAACGCTTCAAATCATAGCCCTCCCTCATCAGTATTAAATTTGAAAATGCACGCACCGCGCGGCCATTCCCTTCGACAAAAGGATGGACTGCGACCAAAATATAATGACTGATCCCGGCTCTTAATACAGGGTGGATCTCCCGGGCACCATCAGAGTTAAGCCACTCAAAAAAATCCCCTAAAAGATATGGAACTTCCACTGCGGGTGGTGGTTTTAAAATTACCCTTCCACTCCCTTCCTCCTTGATTACAACCTGAGTTTTTCTGAAAACTCCGACTTTTTCTGGAGGAATAATTTTGTCTACCGTTTCTTTATGAATTTCTTTGAAATCCTCCTCGTTATAACCTCCTCTTTTTACCGAAAGTTCATCCATAAGCTTCATTACATTTCTGTAATTAATAACTTCCTGTATATCCCTGTCATGAGCAATTACTTCCCTGCCTTCGAGTACTCTCTTGACCTGATCAAGACTGTCCAGTCCGGCGCCTTCGATATGTGTACCATGGTGGATAGTTCTGGCTAAAGCTTCCGTAGCAAACTGTTTTTCGTAATAAGGCACAAGAGGCGCATTTTCGATCACTTCGCGCGAAGCTTCGATAGAGCCGATGTTTTGTAGTATCTTATTGGTGATTGTAAACTTAGGTTGATACATGGATAACTACATTTTACGGATAATCTGCGGTATATACAACAAACAATTGATAATTTACTACTATTGTTCTATAATACTATAAGCATTTAACTCTCATAAACACGACTATGGATAGAAAACCATTAAAAAGCATAATAGGAAGTGCTGGATCTATATATGCAGAGGCAAGCCATGCCCACACACAGAGTCTGGCAACCGGCGATCCTGATGAAGGGTTGTTCAACAAGATTAAAGAGGCAGAAAAATCAATTGATCAAATGGCACCGGCAGCAGGAATAGAAAATGTGCTAGAAATAAAAAATCAAGCTATCTCGGGTGCTGCAAGAGCAAGAGGTAGAGCTCCAACTTCACAAGAATTGAGAGAATTAGGTTTCCATCCTAGCCGTGAAAACCCTTGGTCTGAACGTTAAGCTTCTATAAGTCACTGGAATTTTATCGGCTAAATCATCTGCGTTGTAATTGACACCCACTTCTTTATATAACTCATCGGCTGCGGCTTTTGCAATATATGAAGCACTTGTAGCTGCTAGAAAAGGATCATTTTTTGCCAAAAGTGCTACTGTCAGTCCAGCCAAAACATCCCCAGTCCCCCCTTTAGTCAAACCCGGATTCCCTCCCCTGACAACAACACACTCATCAGGTGAACAGACAACGGTTTCCGGACCTTTTAATACAATTGTACAATTATATTTTTTAGACATTGAGGATGTAGCTTGTAGCATGTAGTTAGTAGCTTGGGATTCATTTTGCTTACTACTAGCTACCGGTTGCTTGCTACCAAACAGAATTTTGAATTCTTTAATATTCGGAGTAAGAATTGCTCCCTCCGGAATCCATTCCGCATCCATCGTTTGTAAACTCCCCGCATCAATCACCCACTTTTTAGCGGGAAATTTGATCAACAAACTTTTAGTAATATCTTTTGTCTTTCTTCCTTCTTCATCATTTGTCATTTGGATTTTATCGTTTGGATTTTGCGATTCACTCGTAAACCGCATCAATCCCGGCCCGATCAAAACTGCATCGGATTTTTCAATATATGCTTCAACTTCTCTCCACGGCACCCAAATAAAAGAAAATAGCTCCGACCTAATTCGCTCAGCAACTCCACCCACACTCGGCTCGGGTGAAGCAAAAAAAACCATGTCAACTATACGTGATGCCATTTTTAAAGATAAAAGTGGCGCTCCATGGAATAATTTTGAACCGCCAATAATTGTCACCTGCCCATTATCTTCACCTGAAGAATTTGGGTGTGGTTTGTAAAGTCTTTCAAGCTCGGATGGATCAAACACGTTCATAAAATATAATATAAATGAATCACCTCAAATTCTTCGGATATCCGTCAATATTTATTTTTTAAAATCCTTAGTTATCCGTAAATCAGGATTCATAGGTAGATTAATATTATTATTTATATATTTCCATTGTATACTACAATCATGCCATCCAAAAAGAAAGATAAAAAACCAGCTAATACAAAAAAAATTAAAAAGAAAAGAGGAATAAAACACGTTTTGACCAAAGAAGCAAAACAGTTGAAGAAAGAATTTGCGGATAGACTATTAAAGCTTCTTACAAGCGGTTTCGGACTGGTTGCGGCTTTAGCCTGGAACGAGCTTATTAAGGAAGTTATAACAACTTATGTTGAACCGTTTTTCGGCAAGGATTCCGGGTTTATATCTTTGCTCATTTACGCTATAGCGGTAACTTTCCTCGCAGTATTTGTAACATACCAATTGAGTAAGATTGTTAAAGAAGAAAAATAATAAGTATTGGTCTATTCAAATTTATTTGCCGTATGATCAAGCCATGTTGAAGGTCCCAATCTTCCACTTCTAGACCCACCCTCTAAACTAACAGGATCTACTTCCCCAACTTCTGGCGGTGGTTCACCAGGTGGTAAATCGTCAAAAGTTGGCAGTTGAAGCTTGGTACTTCTTACTTGCCAAACTTCCGGACCATTATCACCTCTTTGCACAACCCTCCATCGTTTACCTTCATTTAACCCCCCAGGAGGTCTTCTCCCTACAAATCTATTCCCAACATTTCTATCTGGTGGCATATTGTTATTGTACTATATTATTTAAGCATAATTTGTCTCACACTTTCCACACTTTCAACAAAATGCGGGTCGGCGGTGGTTATTATTGCTTGCCCTCCGAAACCCCGGCGAAGGCTTACTTTTTGATTTCCAATAATACCCATAACTACTTCCCTGTGTTCGTGATCAAGTTCCGAAAATATATCATCCAAAAGTAAAACCGGTTTATCCCCCGATTCTTTTTCGATAAATGAAAGTTCCGCCAGTTTGAGCCACAATACTCCCATCCTCTGTTCACCACGGCTTCCATAAGGCGCAAGCTCTCTTTCTTTTATCCTCGCACCGCTTATTCTACCTGAAATGCTTATCTTAAAAATAAAATCATCTCTATGCGGACCGACCAATGTAGTCGCCGCGGCAACTTCCTCATTGGCATATTGTTCAAGACGCGCTTCGGATATCGCGCTCGGATCATATTCCAACCCAAAATTTGAAGCCGGAAATTGAATACCGCTTGAATTAGCAAATTCAATAAATTCACGCCTGCGCTTTGCGATGTAATCACCATTTTTAACAAGCAACTTATTCCAGAAAAGAAGCTGTGAACGCGAAACACCTTCCTCTCTTATCCTCCACAAAAGTCTGTTTCTTTGTCTTAAGCCCTTCTCGTATGAAAGAAGCGCCCTTCTATATTCCCTGTCGACCTGCGACAGAACAATGTCAAGAAATTTTCTTCTTTTAGAAGGTTCCTCCGTCACAAGATCCAAATCCCAAGGGCTAAAAAAAACAATCCTTAAACACCCCGCAAAATCAACAAGTCTTTTGGATACGCCGTTAACTAATAACTTCTTCCTTGCAACTCTTGATGTTTTTTCAGGATTTGCGCCAACGGTTATTTCACCCCTTGTAAGAACCACTTCCAAATTAGTTCCGGCGGTTCCATCTTCACTTTTATTGACAATGCTTCCCCTCACCCTCCCGACTTCTTGGTTATAATTAACCATTTCCTCCTCAATTCTTGCTTTGAAACTTTTCCCTGTAGACAGAACAAATATACTTTCCAATAGATTTGTTTTACCCGAAGCATTCGGACCAACTATAACATTAACTTTTGGAGAAAAGCTGAATGTTTTCTCTTTGAAATTCCTGAAATTTGTTAGGGTTATTTTTAGTATGTACATCTACTTGTAACAAATTAACTTGCATGCAACACTAATGTTTTAACGTTGGCAAACAGGACAAAAGTATGTGCCGCGCCCCGCTAAAAATATTTTAACTATCTTTGCTTTATGACAATGCTTGCACGGCTCGCCTTCATGTCCATAAACCAAGGTGTAATTTTGATATTTCCCTTCTTCCCCATCCGGGGTAACAAAGGCATTTTCACTTGCACCTTTATATTTGATTCCTTTCTTGAGTACTTTGATAACTGCTTTATAAAGCTTTAGTGTCTCAGTCTTATTAAGTTTATCAGCAGGTTTTTTAGGATTAATTCGAGCGAGCCAAAGTGCATCATTTGCATAAATATTACCAATTCCCGCAATTTTTTGCTGATCCATCAAAACGATTTTAATTGCGCGTTTCGTATGAGAAAGAATTTCTGAAAATTTCCCCGGAGTCAAAGGATTTTTAGGTGGATTATTTTCATCAACAACAGGTTCAAATCCGAGTTTTCTCAAAAAATCACTTTTAATTTTTAACTCTGAACTTATGAATATTTTAATCCAACCGAATTTACGTATGTCGTTGTAATAAAGTTTTCCGTTTTTGTCTAAGTAAAAAATTATGTGTGTATGTTTACCCTCAAGCCCACCAATTACTTTTTTTGATAAAACTGCGGGATTTCTTAAGTTGGGACCACGATATAAAAGCTGACCCGTCATTTTGACATGAATTGCAATTGCATAATTATTTGAAAGGTCAATTACAAGTGCTTTACCGAAACGCCGTACGGCAATTATCTTTACACCAGCTACATTTTTTACATCTCCTTCGAAATTTTTGCCATAACGGACGTCAACATCTTTGATCTTGTGACCGACAATGTATTTTTCTAACTGCAATCTTATTGTCTCAACTTCAGGTAATTCCGGCATATTCGTAGGTAGCTTGTAGATAGTAGCTGGTAGCCAGCATATAAGGAAGCACCTAATCCAAACTACATGCTACATTCCACTTGCTACAAATTTTCTTATCTTTCTAACAAACGTCCCTGTTGAATACTTCTTTGCATGCATAATTAATTTCCTTGGATCAAATCTTGTTTTCTCAAACCTCTTAATCGCCCCAATAACCGAATCGACGTTGGATTCTGTAAACAATATTCCTGTTTTAGAATCTATTACCGTTTCCAAAACACCTCCCGATTTATAAGCAATAACCGGAGTCCCCCCCGCATTAACTTCCAAATTAAGTATGCCGAAATCTTCCTGTAACGAGGGTGAAATATACGCTTTGGCATTTTTAATAAGATCCCATTTCTTCTCTTGACTTACCTCCCCTAAAAATTCTATTGTCGGCCCCGCGATCTTTTTAAGCTCATCTCCATACCCCGAAAACTCCCGTCCAAACACTTTTAAAGCCACATCTAGCCTTGTACAAGCGGAAACTGCCAAATCAAAACGTTTTGCCCTTGCCAATCTTCCCCCTGTTAAAAAATATTTTCTTTTGTTCATCGGAACCGTTTTTTTTATTTCCGGAATATCAACAGGCGGATGAATAACACTTGCTTTTCTTCTGTAAAACTTCTCAATTCTTGAGGCAATTTCATTGGAATTAGCGATGAAGAAATTAGGCTTTTGCGCGTCTACAAAATTAGACAGTCTTATAAAATGCATGGGAATTTGTCCCAATAAAAGTAAAAATTTTCTAAGTGAATTAGTCGTCCATTTATTGGCTGTCGCATAGCCGTAGAGATACCTGGGTGGAGTGTGACAGTAACAAACATGCAACGATTTGTCACTTTTCTTAAATGAATTGACTCCAGAGTAGGTGCCGGCAGCCGAAACGATAATAAGGTCATATTTTGTAAGATCAAACATCTTAAAAACAAAAGGGTCTATCAACCGGAAAAGGCTGATCATCTTTCCTCTAAAAGGAATCCGCTGGAGAAATGATGTTTTTATGTTCCAATTTTTAAATCTTTCTTTATGGGGACCCAAAAACTTCGGCAAGTAGACAAGAGTAAAAACATCCGCATCCGGCCAAATGTTATGCAGTTCCTCCAATACCTTCTCTGCCCCTCCATACTCCTTGATATAGTCGTGAACTAAAGCAACTTTCGGTTTAGTATTATGTATCATGAATTAAGTATCATTGAATTGTGATATACATTTAATCCACCCACTAACTAAAAAGGTTCCCTTGATTTTCGAAAACAATACTTCTCCCAACCTCTTTAACTCTTCCCCTTAATGTCCTGAAACCGAACTCGTCAAATAAATCCAGTACCTTTTGATTGTCTACTTGCCAACTTTTTGATCTATCTAAATCCATTTCCAAATCGATATCTGTAACAATCTGTGCCAGCTTGTATGACATTTCTCCCGATACCCTTCCATCAACGAGTTTTTGAAAAATCTGCTTCGAAACACCCATATCTCTCAGTGTTCTCAGTAAACTCTGTGACCTCAGTGTTTCATCTTTCCCATCCCATATCTTATCCACCCATCCATAAATCTCCTCGAAGCCTCCAAATTCATTAATTAGATTTATTGCTGTTTTCGGACCGATTCCGGGAACTCCTTTGTAATTATCGGACGGATCACCGACAAGCGCCTTGAAATCAACGACTCGCCCCGGTTTAACCCCAAGTTTTTCAATAACATCCTTGGATTTCATAAGCTTTGCATCCGACAAACCTTTAACCGGCAAATAAACCCTTACTTTTTTCTCGTCATCAACAAGCTGCAAAATATCCCTGTCCCCTGTTACTATAACAACCTCATCAACTAGTTTATTAGAGCTTGGAGCTTTGAGATTTGTTTGCTTTTGCCTTTTTTTACTCACCACTGACCCCTTTCTGACAGACATCTCCGATATAGCTCCAATCAAATCATCCGCTTCAAACCCCGCCATCTCATAAATAGGTATATTCATCGCACTCAAAACATTTTTCGCCTTTTCAAACTGGCTTGATAATTCTTTTTCTGTGGGAGGCCTTTGAGATTGATAATCGGCAAATTCTTTGTGTCTGAAGGTGGGTTCTTTCCTATCAAAACAAACCGCAATATGGGTTGGTTTAAGGTCCTGGATTATTCTTAAAAGCATGCTCACAAGCCCGTATACGGCATTTATCGGCTCACCTACTCTTGTAGTCAAAGGAGGAAGTGCATGATAAGCACGATGCAGTATGGCATTCCCGTCGATAAGAACTAGCTTACTCATGAGGTTATTTTAACCTAAATGAAGATATTTATCTAAACTTATCCTTAATTCCACCCAAACGTTTATCCCAATATTTATCAAGGTCGATTGAATAATAATTTGCCAAGATCATCAGATTATAAACCGCGTCCACAATTTCCTTTGCCAGATCATCTTTTGTTACATCTGAAGAATTAACTCTACTTCCTTCTAGCGCCCTTACCTTGTCTGCTACTTCACCACACTCAGCCAGTAAAAAAGTAAGAAGTATATATGGATTATAAGGTCTATTACCAAGCTTATTTAGAATCCATTTATTAAGATTCTCAGATTCTTTTTGGATTTCTTTAAAGGGATTTTTCATTTAACAAAACTAGATGCAATTTTAACATAAACAAATAAGAAATAGTTGACTTTGTGTATTTTTCGGGATTTAATTAAGCTTATGGCGAAAGACAACATTGAGGTAGAGATCAAGACAAAAGTCTCAAAAGAAAAGTTCGATCAGATCAAGAAAAAGGTTGAAAAAACCTGTAAGTTTATAAAATCCGCTCATCACATCGATGACTACTACATCCCCTACCACAGAAACTTCCTCAAACTCAAATACCCGTATGAGTGGTTATCCGTAAGAGCACGGAATGAGAAAACTATATTGAATTACAAATGCTGGTATCCTAGGGGGGTCAAAATTTCAAAATACTGCGATGAATATGAAACGGAAATTACCGACAAAAAACAGCTCGAAAAAATCTTTAAGGTACTGAACGTAAAAAAATTCATTTCTGTCGATAAAAAACGGCTCACTTACACTTATAAGAATAAGTTTGAAATAGCTTTGGATAAGGTAAAAGGCCTTGGTTATTTTTTGGAAGTTGAAGCACTAAAACATAATAAAAACTTATATAAAACCCACTCGGAACTTATGGACTTTGCAAAAGACCTGGGAGTTAAAAAGTTTATCCA
>Ga0265297_10005797_pt1 | contig 18443 bp, 15 predicted proteins | sample Munlanlwell13791_FD_192502 | JGI IMG/M metagenome (GOLD analysis project Ga0265297, IMG submission 192502) | Leachate microbial communities from a municipal landfill in Southern Ontario, Canada - Leachate well 137-91 | ecosystem: Engineered > Solid waste > Landfill > Unclassified | place...
AATGCGCTCATCGATAGGCGGATGATCAAAAAAGAAAAATTTAATTATGGGATGGGGATTTTTGTCCGCAAGATTCTGCTCGCCAAGTTTTTCCATCGTGGAGATAAAAGCATCTTTTAAACCGGTGGCCCTGATTGCCATCATATCCGCATTTCTCTCAAGCCTGCGGCTGATATAGGCTTCAAGAGGCTGCATGATTATCCCGAAGATAACAAAATAGAGCAAGATAACCGGGAGGCTGGCGATATCCGATAATGAAGAAAAGCCAAATAAAACTAAAACAAGATTACTCGTCCTGAAGATCAAATAAAAAACCAGTATCGTCGCCAGAGAATTCACCAGGATAAGCTTTAAAAGATGTTTTAGCCTATAATGAGCAAATTCGTGCGCCAGGATCACCTCTATCTCATCGTAGCTGTATTTATCTTTCAAGGTGTCGGCTAATATTACCCTCTTTGTCGCGCCCCAGCCTACGAACGCAGCATTAGCCTTGAGCGTTTTCTTACTAAAGTCTATTTCAAAAACATCGAGGATCTTAAGCTGCATTTTCTCTGCCAAATTTATGATGCGTCCGCGTAAAAACTCATCAGAAAGTTTCTTATATTTAAAAAATAGGGGGATGATGATAACGGGGACCAGCCTTGCCAGGATCAGGCTAAAGAAAACCCAGAATAGCGAAATAATCAACCACCAGGCAGATGGGCTACGCTCTATTATATAATAAAATACGCCCAGGAGGATAAGCCCGATTATATAGGATATCACTGCGGACTTGGCCTGGTCGATCAACCAATCGCCTATCTTCTGGTTAGATAAGGCAAACCTGCGTTCTAATATGTAGGAGTGATAAAAATTTAAAGGCAGGCTGAGTATATAATAAGCGAACAAGAGCACAAAAAAGTAGAGCGGTATAATAATAAAATTATTAGTGGTAAATTTTAAGATTATTACAGAGAGGGCCTTTGATAAGCCGGAGCCTGAAAATATCAAAAGAAGGGCCAAAAGATAAACGGTATCTAATATAGTGAGGCTATATTTCAGGACAGAATATCTCTTAGCCTTATTTAATAAGTGGCTATCTTCGGGCACGGCTCTTTTTTTATTTGGAAGCTTTTTCTTTAAGAGGAGTGATATTGACGAACGTCCTTAATTTTCCGTGGCTGGTCTTCTTCTTGGAAAAACAGACCTTTCCCTGACAAAGGGCGTATAATGTACCCAGGCCTTTTACATTTACACCTGCCTTATAAACATCCACCCCTCTTATCAGAATCTGGCCTGTCTTAACGATTTCCCCATGAGAAACTTTGACTGCTTTATCTTTCTTTGGCGTTGAAAATCCACCTGTCATTTTATTACCTCCTTGTTAAATAAATTCTATCAAATAAAATTTAATAGACGTCTACCATTACCAGGCCGCGGTCAACTGCGCCTGTAGGTGAAATGATTAAAACATTGATTACTTTTGTACCGGCATCCGCGTAGGAAGTATTAAGAGCCGGCGACAAAGACAATTGCTCTGAAGGTACGGTTATTTTCCCGAGCTCCCCTGACCAAAGATACTGCAATTCTACCTGCATGCAGCCATTTTCCAGCTCATAGCTGCCGGATAGAATTTTAACCTCCTGGTCTTTTTTCGGGGCATATAAAGAAACGCTCAGATTAGACTTGGCCGCATCGATATTCATACTATCTTCTTTCAGCGATGCCCCCAGGAAAGCCTGCAAATTATAATCTATGGGGCTGGCTGCATCAATTTCTTTTAGCCTGGTTTTGGCCAGGGCTACTGTATCGGAAAAACCTTCTTTTGCCCTTTCCAGCAGTTGATTATAATATTCCTTTGCTTTTACGAAATCATTTTCCCAATGGGCCAACAGGCCTAATTGATAAAGAGCCGAGGCTCCTTGCGGGCTCAATGTTTCTTTCTGCGCCAACTTTTCAAAATAACCTTTACCGGTCTTTATATCTTTTAAAACATAAACGTATATAATGCCGACTTTGTATTCTGCCTCATCAACGTGAGCGCCTTCTGGAGCAATCTTTATCAGGCCCAGATAGATATCTCTTGCTCTTCTATACTCTTTTGCTTTTTCTAAATTATAGGCGCGTAGATACATAAGGGCCTCGTTGAAAACCCCATCCGGGCCTAATTCTTCTATTTTTTGGAATATCTGTTCGGCGTAGGACATATCGCTTGGGCCATTATCCTTATAACTAAAAGCCTTGGCAATATCTATTAAAATAGGTATCACTTTTTCTTTATTATCGGGCTTGGTAATCCTGGCGATATAAGCGTCATAAAGGACTTCTGATAAATCTAAATTAGCCTGCTTATAAAATTCTAAAGCCGCCTTACTTAGCTCTTCTTCGGTGATATTAGAAGCCAGCATCTTATCCACAAAAATTTTATATAATTCTTTTGATTTGCCTTTTTCGCCATAGGATGCGAGCTTATCCGCGGTTAATTTTATAGGCTGGATATCAGAAGTATCGTTGGCGTACTCTGCAACATAGTTCATTAAATTTAAAAGCGCCTCTTCCTCAAAGGCATCCTGTTGATCGCGATGGAACTGCCAAAGAAGGAGCTGGCCATAAATATGCAAAGGATCATTTTTTGCGGTCAGGCTGATGGTTTTCTCTAAATTTGCGGCTACCTGATCCCTATAGTTATTACCCTGGCTAAAATATTCATCCCAATTTTGTTTCTCTTCCAGATATTTGAGCTGCTGATAACGGCTAAGGGCAATGTAATAATTTATAAACGGCTCCAGCGCCTTATTCTTAGCCAATAAAGACGTGAGGAATTCTGAAAACTCCGAGTATTTATTCTCTTTAAAATAAATATCCTTTAGTTCCGAAAACGGGGCGTAAAGATCACTGTTGTTTTTCGCTTCGATGACCTGCTTGGTAAGGCCGGCTAATTTATTGCCTTCCTGAGCAAAACAAGAAATCCAAAATCCAAATATCAAAATGCAGAATACAAGAGCAAAATTAAGGATTTTTTGATTTTTGGTTTTTTTCATTTGGATTTTCCTTTCTTCTTACCTTTATCATCTAAAACAGGATTCTTCCAAAACTCCCTGATCACATAATAGGCCTTACGCGGTATACGCTTATCTAAGCCGAACTCCTGCTCCGGAGAAAGTGCTACAATACCAAACCACTCCTCGTTCATATTCTTATTCCCTGCTGCCTGAATATCGAAATAATAACTCCCGTTTGACCAATTGGACTCTTTATCCTGCACACTCCAGGTCTCCGGGGAAGATTGATTATACTTCCACCATTCATCCCCCCATTCAAACATAATCCCGCCGATACAGTTGCCTATGCCGTTCTCACTATTGGCTAAATTACCGTAAATCTGGCGCCACTGCGACTCTAAGAAAAAAGCCTGCATATTCTGATCCTCTTTCTTTCGATAGGCATCATAGGCGTCTGCGCCAAATTCCGATAAAAGCAAAGGCTTATCGAAAGTAACCTTCAGAGACTTAAATAAATTACCGAAGGTCTTGCCTCTGTAAATAATACAAGCTACCAAATCCACATCAGGGCAGGAATCTTTGGCGTATTCCAGGCCGATTAATTCGCCGTTACCCAACGCTACCGGATGATCCGGATCGATTTTGTGTATTTCTTGCGTAATCTCTCCCACATAGGAATAATATGTCCTGGCCTTCATTACTTTTTGCTTCTGCGGGTCAGGCTCTTTGTCTATTTCGTCCGTTGACCAGGGATTCACCTGGCCGAGGCAGGAAAAATTATTCTCATTCCCCAAAATCCACAAAAGTACTCCCGGCTCGTCTTTATATGTGGCCACCATATCCAGTACTTCTTTCTTAATCCTGTCTTCAAAGACCTGGTCTCCATATAAAGGGCAAGGGTACTCCCAGAATCCCAGCCAATGCCCAAGTATAGTCCTTATCCCATATTGTTCGTAGAGATCGCGGATGACCCTCTTTACTGCCTCAGAATCCTCTCCGGGCTGGTATACCCTGATGGTATTTACCCCCATCTCTTTCATGAGTTTCCCATCTACCAGCCAAGGCTTATTAGGGTCTGACCACCAGTCATATTCGTGGTTTTTGCCTATAGGGATAGGATTATAGCAGACGCCTTTAACAATATAAGGCTTGCGCTCTACCATTAACTTAAAATGGCCGTTCTTGAGTTTCTGAATATAAACCTTGGGCTTGGGAACAGAAGCCATGCCCAGAAGAAAAACCAAACAAACCAAAGGCACAAAGACACAAAGACACCAGTGTTGCCTCTTTCTGGTGTCCTTGTGACTTTGTGCTCTTGTGTCCTTATGACTCTTTATTTTATTCGAACTTAATTTCATCCAGATAGAAAGTAGCGCCTTCAGGATTTACATCAATATTAGTCGCCCAGCAGAAACCACCGAGGATATAGGACATATCTTTGCCCTTTAAATCGATAGTATACTGCGTCCATTCCTTATTGAGCACTACCGGACCGATGACGGAGCTATCCGAGTCAGCAAATTCTCCCATAATCCCGCCAACTTTAAACTCTTCGATGCGTTCTCCGCCTTTATCGCCGCGCGCCCAAAAAGTGAGCTTGCTGGCCTTTGAAAGGTCAAAGCCGCCATCTATAGTTCCCCAGTTATTTGCCGGGTTCTGCCAAAAGATACCTGCCCAACGCGCGCCCTGAGCGCCCTTGCCGTTATAGATTATTTTAATGCAAGTATCGCCTAGATAGGGATCTTCTTTCCAGCCGCCGTCATATTTTATGTCGCCAAAATCCCCCATCCATCCTGAAGGGATGTAATGGTTATTACGGGAAGAACGATCGGCGTAAACATAGAAAGGCATCGCTTCCTGTTTTTTGGATTCAGGTTTCAGGGTAGGATCCGCCTCAAACTTTACATCATCCACATAGAAGGTCATCCCTTCCGGTGCTAAATCCGCAGTAGAAACCCAGCCAAAACCACCGCTGATATAAGAAAGATCTTTGCCAACGAGGTTGACTGTGTACTGCTTCCAGGTATCGGTAAGCTCAATCGGTCCTGTTTCTACAAGAGCAGTATCAGAATAGGTGCCTTTTATACCTCCAACTATAACCTTCTGCAGGGTTTCGCCGCCCTTTGCCCCGCGGGCCCAGAAAGTGAGCTTAGTCATACCAGTTAAATCAAAACCGCCTTTTTTACTTCCCCAGTTATTCGGCGGGTTCTGCCAATAACACCCTGCCCAACCTTGGTTCTGGGATTTTTTAGCAGAGTAAATAAATTGCATACAAGTTGTGCCGCTATGAGGATTATCCGTGCTCTGGTCATTTAATTTGATATCGCCATAATCCCCCATCCATCCTGAAGGAATATAGTGATTATCACGGGCACCTTTATCCGTGTAGACCACGAATTCTTTTGCCTCACCGCTTGCCGCCTCTTTAACTGGAGCGCTTGCCTGTTCTTGGGCAAAAGCCGGCACTAAAAAACAAACTGCAAACAAACCTGCAACTAACAACTTTTTCATTCCTACACCTCCTTATTATTTATCTAAAGTTAAAACTAAAAAAGGTAAAAGGTAAAAGTTTTTGAATTTTGTTTTTTACCGCCTCCTTTCTACCCCCTCCATAAAAAATACAAAAAACTAATGCCACATCTTTTTATATGTATCGTATGACTTACGTAACTGCCTCAAGAATGGGCTTGAGTTTCCATCGCCTTGCCCGGCTAATCCCAGCCATTCTTCATGCATAAAGCCATCCGGAAAAGGCCCGGCCCATAAGCCTTTAGTGTCGTGTACTTTTGGTTCGTATGCCTTCCACCATTCATCCAGCCATTCAAAAACAACGCCACCCAAAGAATTACCCGCTTCTGACTGGAAAGCCATATTTGCTTCAATATCTTCCCATGAGCCACGGTGATATTCTGCCTGAGGGATTTCTGCCTCTTCTGGAGTTTTACCCTCGGCATAAGCAGGGCAGCCAAATTCCGTGATGAATACCGGCTTATCTGCCGACTCTTTTACCTGGCGCCATAAGAAACCAAAACCATAATCCCCGCGGTATGCATTAGTGCCAAAAATATCTATATCGGGGGCATTCTTGGCGAATTTATCCAGATATAAAATATCGCCGCTACAAATGGCAACAGGATGCTCGGGATCCAAAGTTTTAATTATGCTGGCTACTTCATTAGCAAATTTAAAGAATGTATCGGGATCTTTATCCGCGTTACAGGCATAACCATAAACATTCTCATTACCCAATAACCAAAACAGGACATAAGGCTCATCTTTATGCTCCAGGACCATCTTAGTCACTGACTCGATCATTTTTTTCTTCTGCTCCGGGTTACTATAATCAGTGCCCGGATTCCATGGCGCGCCCGAGCCTAAAGCATACTTGCCCAGAAAATCACCCACAATAACCCTGATCCCATAAGTCTTATAAAGATCGCGCAAGAGTTCTTTATTTACCTTGAAAGGCTGATGATATAGCCTGATAGTATTAATGCCCATCTCCTGCATTAACTTAAAATCTCCCACGGCCGGCTCATCTGCATCCTGGATATTATTTTTATTCTTGTCTACAAAAGCATCATAAGGCCCATCGATTTTACCGTTCTTATTAAAATCTTCTTCCATCCAGTTGCCCTGAGTCCCTTCGTCAGGCGACTGCCCTACTTTTGTCGGCGCATAGGTGATGCCGTAAATTTTATAAGGCTTACTATCTACGTTTAACTGCCAATCGCCTGTCTCGTACTGGATAAGATGCACTTTTCCTTTACCGAGGCGGCGTTTGATACTGAGGAGTTCTTTAGAGGGTTTGGGCTTAAACTTATCCATGAATTTTACTTTTACGAGCCTGCCCGGGTTAGCGATTACGCTATCATTGGAGATATTATTGTCAAAACCATTTATAATTTTTATGTCCGCTCCTTCTAAACGATAACCTAACTGGGGATTACGCCGCAAAATAAAATTTATTTTAGCAATGGCTGCCTGGCCCACATACCAGGGCGTATGCCAATACGTCCAGCCGTAGCTATCCGGAAAATGTACCAGGATAGCATAGTAACACTTAAGCGCATGCTCGATTAATCCGGATCTCTCCAGGATCAGCCCGGTATAAAATAATTTTACTCCCTGGGGCTCAGTGGAAGTCGCCCATTTCAAAAAAGCTGCTTCTAAGTCCGGGGTATGCACAAAATCCCACTGTGAACCCTCCAGGCGTTTTTGGTCGCGGGCTTTTTTATATTCGGGATCCCACTTCACAGAGATGGTATTTGGATATATGCCTTCACCCACTGCTGTTATTAACCCCTCCTGGTCCTTAATAATATAGCGGTAATCCTTGGTGCCGATATTCTTGAATTCTCCGTATTTTTCGTAATCGACAACCGCTTCTTTACCCGGATCATAAAGGACGATCTTTGTAGGCAGCTGGCTGACTTTTATCTTGGGTTTTTCTACTTCTATAACATCCGGGCAAGGCAAAGCAGGAAGCTTTTCTTTAGGGCTTAATTTGATGATGCTTTCTATTGCCGCCTTGGCTACTTTCCAATACCATCCGCGCGGATCCCATGCCTGAGCATAACAATAATTATAAAGGACTACCTTGAAAGCCTCGATGGCTTCTTTATTTTTACCCTGATCGCGGTAGCACTCGCCTTGAATAAAATAAGCAGTGCCGACATCATTCAAATATTGCGTTGATTCAATGCGCTCTTTGCCTTTAGGGAAGGCTTTTAAAGAAGCCTGTTGTTGATCCGCTTGTTCTTTATATAAATCGATTAACTGCTGGGTATATTCTAAAGTCGCCTTATAGTGCTCTTCGTCCTTGGGCCCATGCGCTGCCCAGGCCTTGACTATTAATTCGCCGGAAGAAGGCTTCTCTTGAGCAAATGCCGGAATCCAAAGCCCAAAAATCAAAATGCAGGATAATATTCCAAAAAGCAAAATTTTTAAATTTTTAAATTTAGCCATCATCCTACCACAGCTCCCTGTGTTACTCCCTTAATAATATATTTCTGCATGAACAGATAGAGCAATATTATAGGTAAGGCGGTAATAGTCAATCCTGCCATAAGCAGAGGGTAATTAGTCACGAATTCTCCCTGGAACGACTGTAAAGCTACCTGTAGCGGCATGAATTTCCGGGAATCAAAAATAATCAGGGCGAGGATATATTCATTCCAGACGGTAAGCGCATTCAGGACTACGACTACGGCCAATACCGGCTTAGCCAAAGGAAGCGCTACATGCCACCAGATCCCTAATTTTGTACATCCGTCGATCCTGGCCGCGTCCTCTAATTCTTTGGGCATCTTATCAAAGAATGTCTTTAAAAGAAAAATGCTCGTGGAGAGCCCGACATTTATCATACAAAGAATATAACCAATGGGGGTATTCCTTAAATGCAGCTGGTTCAACAAGACATAGAGCGCCACGAAACTGCCCGGTATAGGTATCATCATCGCTGCCATAAAAACAATGAACATAAAATTCTTCCCCGGGAAACGCAGGCGCGAAAAAGCATAAGCAGCCATAGAAGAAATAATCACTATGCCGAAAACTACCGCAGTAGTATAAAAAATGCTATTTAAAAAATACCTGCCGAAATCACCTTCTTTTACCGCCTGATAATAATTTATAAAATTAAATTCTCCGGGGATAAGCGAAAGGTTGGAAAAAATGGTCTGTTGAGTTTTAAAACTGGAAGAGACCATCCATGCAAGCGGATAAAGACAGGTAACAGCTACGGAGAGAAGAAAAAGATGTATGAGCAGATTTAAAGTGATCTTCTTTGTTTTATAGTAGAAGCTGGCTTTCATTTATTAAACTCTTGCTTTCTTGGAAAAACGGTATTGAATAAAAGAAATTATCACTAAGACTACGCCAAAGGTAATGCCTTGCGCGCAGGCATAACCAAAACGTGAAGAGCCGCGCATCGCCGCCAGAATCCTCAACACAGGGACAGACGTATGCCCGGCAAGCTCTCCTCCCACGAGGCTGATGATCAGAACAAAAGCCTGCATTGTTCCCAGGACAGTCAGGATGGCCACCAGCACGATCACCGGGATCATCAAAGGAATAGTAACATTTTTAAACTGCGCTATCGCATTTGCACCGTCAACCCGCGCAGCTTCGTAGAGTTCGCGGGGAATAGTCTGTAAGCCTGCCAGGAATATCAGAAATCCCCAGCCAAATCCTTTCCAGCTATGCACTATAGCCACGGTAGTAAGCGCGGTCTTTGGATCGCTCAGCCAATTATGCGCTAATTGCGGCAGCCCTATTTGTATCAGGGTGCGGTTGATAATATTAGCGCCGTCAATATCATTGATAATAAAACGCCAGACCATACCTACTACTATTTCCGAAAGGACCGGCGGGATAAAAAATACCACGCGGTAAAAATTCTTCATGCGTATTTCGCGGTCGCAGGCTAAGGCCAGGAGAAAAGCCAGGGCATTCTGGAGAGTGAGGGCGATAAGAGTGATCCAGCCCGCGTTTAACATCGACTGCCACCAATTAGTGTCCTGTAAAATAATCTCCTTGAAATTGCCTAAGCCCACAAACATCTTTGTAGGCATGATCCCATCCCAATCAGTCAAACCGATCAGGAATACATTGATAAAAGGTAATATATAAAAAATAGTAAATATAACTACGGCAGGAAGAACAAACACATAATTTTCTATAACAGACTTATTCAGTCTCATCTTCTCTTGGCTAATTCCCGTTCTTTAACCTTCTGGACGTCGGCAGCAACCTGTTCAGGGCTCTTCTCTCCGATGATAATTGACTGCAGCCCTTTATCCCAGGCTTCGATTACAGCAGAAAATTCCGAGACACCCCAGACATTCGGATGCGTCGCATAATCCATGCTCCTGGCAAAACTCGCCAGGATCTCGGGGATCTTACTTAAACTATTCTTATTTGCCGGCAGATTATTTGTGGTTTCCGCTAAATACGCCTGCTGGTCGCGGTCAGTCAGCCATTTTAGGAACTTTACCGCTTCTTCTTTATTTTTAGCGCGCCCATTTACCATAAAAGATGAACCTGCCCCGCCCCAGATAGCCATCGGGAATTTATCCGAAGCTTCAGGCGGGAGCATAGCAGCATAATTAAGGTTAGGATTCATTCCTTTGTAGACATTAACGCACCATGAACCATTGAAAGCAAATACTGCTTTTTCATTCGCAAAAAGCTGCTCAGCAGTCTTGTTGATCATTGTGACTATCCCGTTAGCCAAAACGCCTGAATCGCGCATCTGCACAAATAACCCCAATACTTTAACCCAATCGGGATCAGTATAAGGAACATCCCCTTTAATGGTAGCCAGGACTTTATCTTTGCCCATAATATTGAAGGCATAATTGTTCGCTAAACAATCAATCATCCAAACCTCGCCCCATCCGGAAACCATACCCTGCATATTAGCTTCCTTGATTTTCTTACCTATACTTAGAAATTCTTCAAAGGTAGCTGGCGGCCTCTGAGGATTAAGCCCCAATTGCTTGAGTAGGTTTTTATTATATAGCATCTGAATGGTCATAATGTCTATCGGAACCCCATAAATACCGGGTTTAGCTTGGTAGGTATTGCCTTGCGGAAATTCATTAACTGCTAAAGCTTTTTCAAAAAAGCTATTCTTCCAGGAAGCATTGTCTTCCTGCATATAAGGCGTTAAATCCAGGATATGGCCTGCCCTGACAAAAGAAGCAAAATCCCTCTTTTCGCCGAGTATGCCGAAGATATCAGGTAAATTACTGCCTTGCGCTGCTGCCCGGACCTTTTGCGAGTAAGCATCCGAAGGCGCGTAGAGCTCAAAATCTATCTTTACGCCGGTCTTAGCTTCATATCTTTTTGCTAATTCCTGAAACGCCGGCTCACGGTCAGTCATCCAGTGCCAAACAACTATAGTGGTTTTTGCGGTTTTATTTGCATCTTTAGGCGCGCAGCCAAAAGAGAAAGACGCTGCTAGCAAAACAAAAACTAATAGAGCTACTTTCCGCATATCTGCCCCTTTCTTTAACAAGAATAAGCTTTTTTCTTTCGTAACTAAACTAAAGGTGAAGTCTAGCATAACTTAAGGAGATGGTCAAGCTTTTTTGCGCTTTATAAATTGCACAATTGATAAATTTATAATTTGATTTTTTGTAAAAATATGCTATACTTTAATTGACAATTAGGAACACTTATTGAAAAAGGCAAACCAGCGGTAACGCTGGGACGCAAAGCCAAGGCCCCGTAAAAAAGACGGGGAGCCGGTTGCCAATGAGGGCGTAACATAAAAAACCCTAAGCTTTGCCTTAGGGTTTTAGTTTTAGAGGCCTTGGCTAGCATATGCGCCAAGGCTTTTTTATTGAGAAAAGAGGTAAACATATATGGAACAAAGAGTTGTAACATTTCTTAACCGTAATGAGATTGACCTCTTAGATAAATTAGGCAAGGATGCCCTATTTTCTACCGGTATGAAGCTCTCACGGGCAAAACTTCTTGCCTGGTTAGTAGATTTCCTGGAAAAGCTAAAGCTTAACGGCAACGGCATTAAGTCTGAAAGAGACCTGGAGCAGAAAATAAAATATGCTTTTACACACCAAATACAAAAAGGAGGTTAAGATGAAAAGGACAATAATCGGCCTACTTGTTACCTTAGGGGTATTGACCTTTCTCCCTCTTGCTTTTGCCGGCAACACAAGCTACAGTATTAACGTATCTTGCACTATTCCGGCTATCCCCGGAATAAACGTGCCTTTAGAGGCAGCGGCTGATGACGCTAATGCTGGAAAAGAACAGGCCCAAGAAGAAACTACTGAAAAAGAAAGTTTTATCTTGGTTGCTACCCAAGAAGGGGCAGACGGCGTAACTAAAACCATCTACAGCCGTTAATGACTAAGGCTATTGGGCTTTTTTTACTGGAAAATTGTAGTTATATGAAACGCCTTCAAAGAGCACAATCGTCTTCTTTAACGGCACTGTCGGCAGATATTCAATGGGCAGGGAATTCAAAGATAAGGTTAACGTATGTTCTCCTACGTCCACATTCGGAAAACGGTATTGGCCGTTACCGTCAGTCACTGTTTTTAAACCATTCTCCAACGTAAACACAACACCCTTGATCCCTTTATCCCCGTCGCTTAAATTAAATACGCCATTATTATTTATATCCAAGAAGACTATCCCCCAGATCTCTGAACGGGAATTTACTCCAAAGTCTATACGCACATTTTTATGGTTAGCTACAGCCGCGCCCTGCGTTACCGGGACCGTCAAAACAAAACCCGCCGGTAAAGTTTGAGTATCCAGATTCACATAAGCTTTACGCGCCCTTATTTTTTCAAACTTATAATAACCGTCTTTATCGGTAGAGACATTGCGTTTGCCTAACCAGAGCCTGATCCCCTCTAAGCCTTCTTCGCCAGATGTTTTCAGTCCATCGGTATTTATATCCCTAAAGACATACCCATCTATAGTGCCGATAGGTTCCCAACGTATGCCCGTATCCCAGTTGTATCTTAATCCGGCATTAAAATCTGCTTCTATACGCTTATTCACATTTGGGTTCTCCGCCCATACATTACGCACGCGCGTGCTACAATAAAGCTCTGTGTCCGGAGTAGGATGGAAAGATGCCGAAGCATAGCCCTCGATATAGTCTTCACCGGAGAGAAAACTTAAGGCAGAAGTAGTATCGCTTTCATCATGCCATAAAAAGCGGCCTGTAACGAAAAACGGTAATTTCGTAATATTGCTGCTCCAGTCTACGCCTGTTTCCATGACCTGCGGGTTGCTCCTCTCCCCGCTGTAAGAAGCACGCAGCCAGCTAAATTCCTCGTTAAGAAAATAATAAAAATCCTTGAGGATATTCAGCCGAAAACCAGCATTAGCCTTTTCGTTAGTAAAATCCAGGTTCGGAGAATTAAAATGCCTGTCATCCTGATGACGGAAAGCCAAAGAAGTATTTATCCTCCTGAACCATTCCAATGTATGATAAAACCCTAAACCGCCGTTATAAGAACGAAACGGCGCAACCCTTCCCAACTCATTTTGAAAACTATAATCCGCCCTTACAGAAGTCAATTTACCCGGCCGCCAGTTAATATCAAAATTAAAATCGGTGTTCCAGGTATCCGGGGATTTAGGATTAGGGAAAAGCCGATCACGGAACATATCCAGCTGTGTGCGGATATTTATATTTTCGCGGGGCGCATATGAAGCATCGAATAAATTACCTAATTCTCCCGCGCGCCAGCCAGTACCGGTCATAGTCATAAATTGCTTTTCTATATTTCTTACTTCATTACTTAATCTCAGATTGGGAAGCTCATAGGTAGTCCTGAACAGCTGCGACAGGTTCTCTGAATCGTAAGCAACTTCATAACGCGCATCCATTCCTTTAAAAAGTTTCCACTTTCCATATAAATCGTAACTATAATCATTTAAATTTGCGTCTCTATCCCTGCCCCAACCGCGAAAACTGGAAAATCCATAGGCCTGATTTTTGGTAGGGAAATAATTCAGGAATCCGCCGGCAAGAAAAGAGTTTTTGTTTTTCGCTAAGCCCGGCGAAAGCGCGCCATATTTTCCGCCGCCTTCCCTGCCCCAGAATACAGAATAATCAATAGTCTTATGGAATGCCGGAGAAGAAAATAGCGCTCCACGCAAGGTAGGCGCAGTAAAAGCCATGTTACTTTCAGTAGGCGCAAAATCTGATAGGCGCAGGCTAAAATCCTCAAAAGGCCCTAATCTGCCTTTGGTAATCCCTAAGGTCAGGTAATTCAAATTTGTATTCGCTTTTAAAGTACGCACTGACATATTAGAATCAATATCTCCATAAGGCGTCGGGCCATTAAGGGTCAAATAATGATCGTAAGAATACGTGCTGCGTTTTAAAGCAGAAATGCCCTTTCCGGTATAAAAAGAATTCCATTCCATGGAATAACGTAGTTTAAAAGTGCCTGAACTCTCCTCTTCCCGGCGCAGGATCTCCTCATATGTCGGGCCTACAGGCTTAAGAGGCACAGTCAGAAATTCCAATGTCCTGCGGCCATTGTCATCCCATACATGCACGTAAGTATACCCGAATTTATCCGCCGTAGCCAGAAGCTCATCGGCATTGCGTTTCTGCACATTTAATACCTCAGGCTGCGTTACTAAAAATTTCTGGATATTTTTTCCGGAAATCAAAACTGATTTCCCCTGCTCTATTTCTAATGTTTTTTCTAAATTTTTATCGGCGGCTTCTAAGATAATCTGTGGAGGCGCAGCTATTTCTCTTTCCGGGGCAGATGCGATTTGAGTAATTGCCTCTGGCTGCCTGGCTGGCGCTACCGGTGTAACAGGTAAAATTTCAGGCGCGGGCTTTTTAGCAATAACTGGTTCTGGCGCTACTATTATTGGCGCAGGAGCCGCAACTCTTACAGGAGCTGCTTCCGGGGCAGGCGGAACAATTTCATAGCCGGATAAAATTTCTTCGAATCCCTGTATGGTTTTTTCCATAAGCGTATCCCGGGATTCTTTGGAAAAATTTACCTCTAATCTCAGCTGTTTCTCTACCTTAAGCTTGGCTTCTGGAATTTTCTTTTCAGGCTCGGGCTTGGTTTCAGGTTCAGGAACAACCTTGATCTCCCGAGGAATCTCTACCTTCTGTGGCTTAGCTTCTGGCAGCCTAGTTATTATTGGCCTTATCTCTCTTGGCTTTGCTTCTATTTGCTTGACTTCCTGCACAGGCGCTTCTACCACAATCTCCGGCTCTTGCAAAGGCAGCTCTTCTTTTTTCCCTAATTCCGCTTCAATAAGCGTAACATATTTTTGTGCCGGCTTATAATAAGGATTGGCAATCAGGGCTTTTTTAAATTCCCTTAAGGCATATTCCAGGTATCCCTGTTTGTAAAGCTTTACCCCTGTTTCACAAAGATATTCCGGTATCAACACATAGCCATAAAGAGGCCCTTGTGAGGAAGCAAAAAAAGCAAAAGCCAGGAATAAAATAAGTATTTTTTTAAAGTATCTCATCTTGCGACATTAAAATTGGCCAAAGTTCCATCGGCACCCACCTCAAATTCCACTTCCTTGACTAAAAAGGTGCCTTGATTGGGGATCCATCTATATTCTGTCTTGCTTAAATCTAAAGTAATAATCAAATTATATATGCCGCTCTCAAGGGTCTCCCGGTAGATCCCTTTTAACTTTACTTTATCCCCGGGCAGGGTATAGACATCATTAAATGTGCCCCTGGCTGCCACGCGGGACTTTTTATCCATAACAGCGAAAACTCCGGAACTAATAATATCTACGTTACCGGTATTTTTAAAATCCGCATTCACTAAAAGCGGAGCAACAGGCCCTGCTTTTTTTAACTCGATATTTTCCAGAACAGCTTTTCTTTCTGTGGTACCCCTGACTTCAATATAAAAAAGCGTGGCAAACCTTACGGATAAGTTCACCCCTACTGCGTCAGGAAAATTTGCGCTGGCCCCAGCAAGCATATTCTCAAAGAATAAGACCGCATAATAACCGCCATTAGTTTCTTTGGGTACTTTTACCGTATAATTTATCTCTTCCCTGCCAAAAGGGCCGATATTAAATTCTGCCGGAGAAAAACTTACCCAATTGGCGCAGGAATGTGCAGCAGTATTAGGCGGAATAAATTCCTTGGAGCCATCGCTATTAGAATAATACCAGTCTCCTAAATAGGCGCGCATAGAAAGCACTGCGCCAGTAGGATTTTCTATAGAAATCTTACCGCTCTCCGTAAACCCGGGCCGGATATACAGCCTGATCTTGGAGCGGTCAATGCGCGGCATGTCTATGGCCAAAGAAGAGCCCATAAACATCCCGGAAAAAATCGATAAAAACAATAAAAATAATATCCCTTTTAATCGTCTCATAGATTACCAGCTACTGCCTTTACTTCACTGCCATTGTCAAAGTGATTGTCCCGGTATAGGTATCCGGCGGCTGGGTGAGAGGAATAGGCGCGAACCCTCCAAAAGGAGAAGTCCCGCCAATGCCATAGGGCGGCAGACTATAATAAACCTGAAGGATTCTAGCAGAACCAATATTGCTTTCGCTGGAATAAATCAACAGGTTTTGCCCCACCGCAGAATTAGGGCTACCCAAGCGTGCGCCTGAAGGCATAGACCCCTGCTTGGCGCTACCGCCTTCCCATACCCATAGATCATCGCTGCTGTACACCGGCGTAAAAGCAAAACTATTTTTCGGTATGGATACTCCGCTGGGTGAGGCCAAACCCGAACTGCTACTCTTTATCTCGTATGGCTTGCCAAAAGGATCCGTAAAGATAACTACACAAAAAGCAGCCGGACTGTAAAAGAATCCGGCATTCTTGCCATTCATGATATAGGTAAGGGTATCAAAATTCATCCATTTTTCCTCGGCGGAATTCGTCCAGGGATTATTATCCGGGTTTCCGTCGGTAAATTTCAGAATGGTGATACTCATGTTCGGGGATGCCTCGGGTATCTGCGCCGTAACCGAAATCACTTCCTCGGTAGCAGCCCAGGCGCCAGCAGTTATTGTTAGAGACGCCGACAATACCAAAAGCCACAAGCTTATTTTTTTCATCATCCCTTCACCTCAATTGTCCCACGTTTATGATTTGTCTATCCTGGTCTACCTCTAAAGTTGTCTCTAATACTTTCAGGGGACCCCTACCCATGCCTAACTCTTCTAGAGACTTTCCTAAATCTAAAGTAATGATCAAATCATATTTTCCTGCCACCAGGTTAGCTTTAAAATTGGATACAAGCTTTGCCTTGTCTTGCGGCAGGGTATAACGTTGGGGGAATTCGCCACGGGCAAAAACAACTCCCTCGCTATTAACGATATTAAAATTTCCGGCTACGATGATATCGGCGTTGCCGGTATTGGTAAAATCTGCTTCAACTTTATATGTATCGCCCTGCTGGTTAAAAGTTAAATTCTCTACCTGCGCTAGCCGCTCAACTGTGCCTTCTACTTCCACCGTTATAAGGCTTCCTACTCTTACTGCTACCGGGACTACTGCCATAGCCTCGGCATCTTTGGGTGTTTCGCCTAACAACGATTCAAAAAATAATACTGCGTAGTAGCCGCCTTTTGCCTCCGGAGGAACACGCACGGTATATTGAAGGTATTCTTTCCCGGAAGGAGCGATAGTAAACTCTGCGGGCACAAAACTAATCCACTTGGCGCAAGACGCTGCCTTTGTACCTGCAGGAAAAAAATCCTTAGCACCCAAGGCATCGGTGTAAACCCAATCCTGCGCATAGACACGGATCTTTTTGGTGCCATCAGAAGGGTTTTTAATCTCTATACGGCCGATAGCAGTTTGGCCTGCCGGGACTTTCACCCGAATCTTTGCCTGATCCAGATGTATAGTCTTAGAGGCATAAGCTAAAGATATTGGCATAAACCCCATTAATAATAACGCGCAAATAAATAACCAGCTTTTTTTCATCATTTTTCCCATCTTGGATAGAGTTAGAGGGCCCTTATTTTATATTTTAACAAAACAAGAGCCCACATCCTCTATTTTTAGCTCTTTTTTAAAGAGCAGTAATATCAAGGGTAACGGTAACACCAGTATAGTTACCATTTGCCTGATTTGCCGGAATAGGCTCATAACCGCTATAAGGAGTACTGCCATCAATCTCGTATGGCGGAAAAGAATAGTGCACCTGAATAATACGGGCTGAACCCGGATTCTCGCTGGTGTAGACTACCTTATTGCTTGTTAAAGCCATTCCTTTTGTGCCTAAAGTGCCTGGATTAGCACCTTGTTTAAAAGTAGTTCCGTCAGGATATTTCCATTCATCATCTGCGGAATATACAGGTATACAGGCAAACGATCCAACCGGCAAAGTATTGCTGCCGCTGGCAAATGTACCTGCACCGCTACTTTTAACCTGGTACTGCTTTCCCAGGCCATCAGCATAAACAAAAACCGCGTAGGTATCAATCGGAGACCATTGCGGATTATGCCCTGTCCTCTGAGTCACTGTAAACTTATCAAAAGTCAAGGAAGTAAGAGTCTCATCCCAATTAATAAGTTTATAGTCACCCTTAGGAAGTTTGTGTATGGTCACGGTCATATCCGGCGTCCCTGCCTGAATACTGGCAGTAACCGGGATAGGGCCACTGGTAGTAGCAGAATAACCAGTAACAACCGGAAGCACTAGCAAACTGCACAATAACATGAAACAGAACAAGTTCTTCATCTTTTTCACCCCCTCTCTATTAAAATATTTCCTCTTTGATCTATACAAAGAGGGATCTCTTTTACTAAAGGTAAACCCCTGCCTAAATTCAGGGTAATCACTAAAAGGTACTTACCCGTAGGCAACAATTTTATTTTCGTTGCGGCAGTAACCTCGGCATTATCCTGCGGCAGAGTAAAGATCTCATCGAATTTTCCCCGGCATAAAACCTGGCCTTCTCTGTCAATAAGATGAAAAAGGATCTTCGGTGCGA
>Ga0265297_10005798_pt1 | contig 18443 bp, 18 predicted proteins | sample Munlanlwell13791_FD_192502 | JGI IMG/M metagenome (GOLD analysis project Ga0265297, IMG submission 192502) | Leachate microbial communities from a municipal landfill in Southern Ontario, Canada - Leachate well 137-91 | ecosystem: Engineered > Solid waste > Landfill > Unclassified | place...
TACGGTTTAACTCTTACGCATGAGAAAAAACATATTATCAGATCTGCAATGGAGGGGGTAATATATAATATTTTTTCGGTTTATAAAGTTATGATCAAACTTAACAAAAATGTTAAAAGGATAAAAGCAAGCGGAGGTTATTCTAACTCGGATATCTGGCTACAGATTCAGGCCGATGTCTTTAATAAGAATATAGAAACCCTGAATATAAATGATACAGCTGTTCTGGGAGCTTCATATATAGCCATGCTTGCGACAGGATTTATTAGTTCCTTTAAAAAGGGACTTTCTGTTATGAAACCATATAAAATAATAAAACCAATTAAAGAAAATGTTGAGATATATGAAAAGGCTTATAAAAAATTTGGTGAATTAAATTCTTTACTTAATTGATTTGACTTTAGGGGGTAATGCATGAATGCGACACAATGGATGACACTAAAAAAATGCGCTGCAATGGAGAGCCTGGATCATATCCCGGTCGGCTTAATAGTTGACAGTCCCTGGATACCAGGATATATCGGAATCACTACGATGGATTATTTTACGCTGCCCGAGAAATGGTTTAAAGCCAATCTGCAGATAAAAAAGGACTTCCCTGAAATGATATTCATTCCGGATTTTTGGGTTGAATATGGTATGGCGGCAGAACCTTCAGGGTTTGGCTGCAGGATTAACTTTTTCGAGAAAAGCACTCCTACGGTCAATCATATCTTTTCATCTGCAGATGATCTGGTGAATATTGGTAAGATCAAAACACCCAATCCGAAAACCGACGGACTGATGCCTTTTATCTTGAACCTCTATAAGTATATTGAGCCTAAAGTGAAAGAGATTGGAGAATCAATCAAAATAGTCGCCGCAAGAGGTCCCCTTACCATAGCGTCCCATCTCATGGGACTCACGGAATTTTTAATCGGCTTAAAAATTGATCCTGGCAATACTCATAAGCTGCTTGAAATCACCGCTAAGGTGGCAAAAGACTGGCTTGAGGCCCAAGCAGACGCCTTGAGTGAAATTGACGGAATAATCGTTTTGGACGATGTAGTGGGATTTCTTTCAAAAGAAGATTATCTTGAGTTTGCACATCCTTATTTCAAGGATATATTCAAATCCTTCTCCACTAGCTTGAAAATATATCATAATGATACGGATAATACCGCATACTATGAATTTCTCGAGGATATGGGAATTAACATATTTAATTTTACAGGCAAGCAGGACATTTCGAAAGTAAGGGAAATGGTCGGAAATAAAATTTGCCTGATGGGCAATGTACCTCCGCTTGAGGTATTGACTCAGGGTTCACCGGAAACTGTCATAACAAAAACGCAGGAATGTTTGAATATGTACAATAGCAAAGCGGGGATCCTACTGTCAGCCGGAGGCGGTGCTTCACCGGGAACTCCAGGCGATAATATCCGCGCTATGATCGAAGGCGTAAAAAATATATCAGTTGGATAATACCCTGGTAATAAAGTTGATTATTGACTAACGCCGTACCGGACATTAACCACAGGACTTAACTATTGAATCTGGGAAGATTTGTAGACCAGAATATCTCCCTTTGCCGTGTATATCTCCAGCCCATCTGTGGTAAGCCGATAATTAGAAGCCCATATTATACTATCGGTATAGCGAAGGGCCTGGAATTCAAGTTCCTGTGGAAGCTCACCGTTCCTTTCCGTTTTCATTCCCCACCGTATATCATCGCCACTTGCTTCATAAGGAAGTTCGTAGTCAAAACAACCGGCGCGGCCGGAAGCTTCACTTTTACTATTAAAGGTAAGCATGATTGACAGGCCTTCAGTAACCTGATCACCATTTATGTAGATAAGCTGCCAGCTCGTGCCAACAAGGTCGGCTGGATTCATTGGATACTCCGGTTTTCTTTTAAATATCAGCAATTTCTGTTTATCAGCGCTGTATATTTCCAACTGATCACCGGTAACACAATAGGATGCTGTATTTGCAAGGGAACGAGTATAGATATTCTCCTGTTCCATTATGCCTTCAGGTGATATACAGCCCTCTTCATTCTGACCTATCCCGGCTATGGTAAAAATATCCGGGTTCTCTGTCAGGTAATCACCGCTATAGATATATTTAAATTATAACATAGAAAAGTGGTATGCTGGCTCCCCGGGCTGGATTTTCCTCCAGGGAAGACTCTGTTAATATACAGAATTAATACTTTCTACTTCTGGAACCAGGAAGGATTCGCTTCGCTTGAATCATTATCCGTGAGTCTTACCTGGTTTTTACCATCGAAATCCATGACATAGATTTCCCAGTTTCCATCACGGTCCGATTCAAAGGCAATCTTGGACCCATCCGGGGACCAGCAGGGATTCACGTCGCTTGAATCATTATCCGTAAGTCTTACCTGGTTTTTACCATCGGAATCCATGATATATATTTCCCAGTTTCCATCACGGTCCGATTCAAAGGCAATCTTGGATTTATTAGAAGACCAATATGGATTCAAATCGCTTGAATCATTATCCGTAAATCTTACCTGGTTTTTACCATCGGAATCCATGACATAGATTTCCCAGTTTCCGTCACGGTCCGAGCTGTATGTAATCATAGAACCGTCCGGACACCAGGAAGGGAATCCATCCATTGAATTTTTGCCTGTAGTGAGTACTACCTGGTTTTTACCATCGGAATCCATGATATATATTTCCCAGTTTCCGTCACGGTCCGATTCAAAGGCAATCTTGGACCCATCCGGGGACCAGAAGGGATATGCATCCTCCGAATCATTATCCGTGAGTCTTACCTGGTTTTTACCATCGGAATCCATGACATAGATTTCCCAGTTTCCGTCACGGTCCGATTCAAAGGCAATCTTGGACCCATCCGGGGACCAGCAGGGATTCACGTCGCTTGAATCATTATCCGTAAGTCTTACCTGGTTTTTACCATCGGAATCCATGACATAGATTTCCCAGTTTCCATCACGACCCGAGCTGTATACAATTTTGGATTCATTAAGAATACCACTGGTTTTCTCCTCTACATTTTCCTCTTCTACAGTTTCCTCTTCTAAATCTTCTTTCTCTGCTTCATCCAGAGGTGCTGTCTCTTCTTCTGTTTCTCCAACCGCCTCAGCTTTATCCGGTGTAAGCTGACAGACTGTGGTAAAACACACAATAAACATAAACATGGCTAACAGTACAGATACCATGACGAAAACTCTTGATTTTTTCTGTGGCTTAATCAATCGAATCACCCTCTCTTTCAGCTTGAATTTATTTTCATTAAGTGCTGTCGTAATCACCGGAACAGGATTCCAGTAATTCTGCCTGGAGAAACGGGCAGCTTCCACAAGTGATTGACTATACTTCAAACGATCATCTTCGCCCAGGTTACTTACAACCATTTGATCACAGCATAGTTCAACATCATCCTGGAACAGCTTATATGCCATCCATACCAGTGGATTAAACCAGTGTAAGGCTTTTGCTACTAGCCAGATATAATTGATTAATATATCATGCCGCTTGATATGGTATATTTCATGAAGTAAAATACCTCTCATGCTGCTTATATCCACACTTTTGATAAATAAAGTTGGCAGAAGAATGCAGGGCTTGAAATGCCCGAAAACAGCAGGCGCAGGTAAGCAGTTGCATTCAAGCACTTTTATATCCTTCTTGATACCGGTATTTTGTTTGTGCTGAAGGATAATCTGAAGGATCTTATCATCGGCAATTGGCTTGCATATGTAAAGTTTGCGCCTAAACAATGCTGCCCTCCTTATGGTAATCAGCAATATAAATAATACGCCCAAAGCCCAGATACATATGACTGCACCCCATATGGGGATACTCTTAAAGAATTCATCTATTTGGCTAAATAATGATATTTGAGCTCCTATTCTAGGGATTGCCGACTTCTCTGTTTGAGATCTTGATATATCCACAGCAGTGCCAGACGTTTGAGCTGGGAAACTTTCCGGTAGTTCCGGTGCCACTCCTGGTTGAATTTCATCTCCTACCTGCTCAATGACAGCTTGTTCTGGAATCAGGTCGGATATATGCACCGGACTGGTAAAAGTGATAGGAAGACACAAGCGTACCAATATCATAATCCACAGCAGCAGCATAACTGTCGGATTCATTTTCCTGGACATGCCCATTCTTATAACAAGCACAATGCCAATCATAACAGATGCCATGACTGTCATTTCAAGAAGAATTTTAAGTACGGTCATCATTTTACTTTTCCTCCTTGCTTCTTATTTTTTGAATCAGCTTTTCCAGTTCATCAAGATCAGTGTCCGTTATGTTTTCATTTTTCACAATCCCGGCTACCATGTGCGACAGATTGCCGTAATATTTATTTAAAATGCTGGTGGTCTTATCTGCCGCATATTCTTCCCTGGAAATAACAGGATAATAATGATATATTCTCTTATTAACTTTTTTGGTGCCAACAAGCCTTTTTTCTATCAACCGTTTAAGATAGGTACCTACCGTTTGTCGTGACCAGTTTAACTTATTCTTAATTTCTTTTAAAATAGCCGAACTGCTGGTTACTCCATCTCGCCAAAGAATTTCCATAATAATGCTGTCCGCACCTGTTAGATTCGGGTATTTGCTCATACTTTACTCCCTTGTTTATTAAAAAGAGTTAACGACGTATCTTTGACGTCCTGATTAAGACTACAACGTTACGTCGGTATTGTCAAGTGTTTCTTTCTGGATCTCATTTTGTTGTATGGCATTTAAAATAATAACTGTACTCTTCTTGATAACAGAGGTTTCCTCAATTAAAAACTTCCGCATTAATAAATTTCCTACAATACTAAACTGTTATGTTTATAGATTTCTCTTCTTACAGGAATATACCATATTAGGCAATATTATTAGAATAGTTGGATGAAAATAGTGAAGAGCCTGAAGAACCGATCACTATATTGTTAGAGCGGGTTGCCCCTGTTTTTGGTGAAGTGCCTCACTATTGGGGCATGCTGGCTCCCCTGCGATGTGAATTTTCGAACCAATTTTTAAAGGAACTGAAAAAATCAGGGACTTTTCTATCAGATTACTTGAAATAAATTTATTTTCTAAATAAATCAAAATATTCCATGAGAACATATAATCTCTTATTAGATTTTTGATATTTAAAGGTAGTAATCATTTTAGATTCTTCCAATTTCTTCAATAAACTATCAGCTGTATTAAATGCAACATTTAATTCTTCTGAAATCATTCTTATGTCAACTACGGGATGGGCAAATAAGTATAAAAGGAGTCGCTGTCCCAGCAGTGTCCTCCTTCCAAGTGTTCTAATAATATCTTCATATCTCATTCTTAATTTAATTATTTCTTCAAATATACTCTTACTTCTTGATGCAATTTCAATAATTCCATTTAGAAAAAAAATTAACCACTTATCTATATTATTAGTTTGTCTTACTATGTCTAAATTATGATAATAATCTCCTTTGTTTCTCTCAAAGTAATCTGATATATATAATATTGGTTTATCGATAATTTTATAATCTATAAATTGTAAAGTTATTAATAACCTGCCAATTCTTCCATTACCGTCAGAAAAAGGATGGATCGTCTCAAATTGATAATGTGTTAAAGCAACTTTTATAACCCTGGGTAAATATAAATTTTTATTATGCCAAAACATCTCCAAATCTGAAAGCAACTTTGGTAATTCCTCTTTTGGAGGAGGAACAAAATGTGCATTTATTACATCCCTCCCACCAATCCAGTTTTGGCTTGTTCTTACTTCTCCTGGTTGTTTTTTACTGCCCCTAACTCCCTTAAGAATTATTTTATGTGTTTCTTTCAATAATCTCATGCTAAGTGGTAACTTTCCCAGCCTTTTAATAGCATAATCAGTTGCATCTATATAATTATGAACTTCATTCCAGTCATCTCTTTTTTCCGGAAGAACATCTCTTTCCAGTAAAACTGCTTCATCAATTTCAGTTATTGTCCCCTCTATTCTTGTAGATATCGTTGCTTCTTTAATAACATGCATTCTTATAAAAGTATTGATATCCGGAATTAACAAAGAACATTCATTTAGATTGCCCAGTAATCTACTTGCTTCTTCTAAAAGTAAATTAATTTTTTTATCTTTCCAAATGAAAGGCTTGTTGATTTTATTGGGTATAAAGCTTTTATATTCGTATTCTTTTTTGTAATTAAAAGTTCTATATTCACCAGCTATAAAATTGTTTTTTTCCATGGAAGTCGAGATAAGAATTATATTTATTTCAAGTTTAGCCCTAAAGTTGAAATAAATCAATTACAAATTTCAATTTATTCAAATATTTTGAAATCCCCGGAGCCATAATTTAATTAATCCAAAAACTTTGAAAACTACAGGTTAAGAGTTGAAGCACTATGTTGTTAGAGCGGGTTGCCCCTGTTTTTGGAGAAGAGCCTGTGAACAAGTACTAAACTTGGCTCCCCCAAGATGTGAAATTTCGAACCAATTTTTAAATCAAATTATTAAAATGAGGGATATATTCAATTAATAAGAATATTTATTAATTATCTAAGTAAGAATCTATCTACAATTATCCCAAATACAAATAATAACAACCCAATTATAAAATTTATAATTATTGCATCCCTATTTCTAGTGAAGAAGTTTGATGCCTTTGATATTTCTGAAAGATTTATTGTTGAGTAATACTTATTACCAATTATATTTGATGCAATTAACCAAATTAAAAAAATAAAACCAACACTATACAATACTATGCTTATCAAATACATTAGATTATCTTTTTTTAAGAACAAACCTGCTATTAATGTCGAAGTAGGAAATAATACTACTGGAATAAAATAAAATTTTTCAATGAATGATAAAAATTTTCTTTGCCTTTTTTTTAATAAATCGAAAATCTGGCTTATAACACCTCTTGAAAATGTGTCATTTTCATTAGAATATATATATGAACCATTTTTGCTAAAATCAATACTTATATAGGGTCTATAAGATTTTATCTCCAAATTATTAATAATCTTATTATTTTCGACTAGTTCTGTTAAATTATCATACACATATCCATTACTACTAATTATTACTTCATCATTAATCTTATTTTCATTAAAAATTTCTAAAATTTGCTTTATGTCATTTAAATAAATATAAGGGCATTTTATTTCAATTCTTATGCTTTCTCTTAATCTCTTCATCTTTTTAAAGTTAAGTTATAATTAATATATAATTATATCAATAATATTTAAACATAGTATATTTTTAAAAGAATAATTTCAGTCTCTTCATCTTTAAATTCTAAACAATCTTTAATATCATCAGAAGGTAAGTCCCTATCATTTACCTTTACATTTTATAGATCCCCTAACAAATGAAATTTCGAACCTTTTTTTTAGTGAAATTCTTAAATTAACGAAATTTAATATTAATTAAATCAACTAAATCTATATAATAATTTATGAAATTTGATAGAATTAATTCATGCAATATAAACCTTATTATAAAAATAATAATTTTACTCTTTATCATTCAGATAGCATAGAGTTTTTGAATTCCTTTCCCAAAAACTCTATTGATATGATTTTTGCAGATCCTCCATATAATCTTTCAAATGATGGTTTTTCTGTTCATGCTGGAAAAAGAGTAAATGTTAATAAAGGTCATTGGGATAAAAGTAAAGGTTTTAAAGATGATTATAACTTTCATTTAAAATGGATTAAAGCTTGTAAGGGAGTCCTTAAACCACATGGAACAATTTGGATAAGTGGCACATACCATTCAATATACCAATGTGGCCATGCACTCCAAGCTCTTGATTACCATATTTTAAATGAAATTATTTGGTTTAAACCCAATGCCTCCCCAAATATTAGTTGTCGTTATTTTTCTGCAAGCCATGAGAGTATTATTTGGGCTCGCAAAGATAAGAACTCAAAGCATACCTTCAACTATGAAGATATGAAGTATAGAGAATGGCCTGATGATTTCTTTAAAAAAGAGAATAGGCAAATGAGAAGTGTTTGGCATGTTCCTGAAAGTGAAAGTGTCTGGGTTGTAACTACACCAAAACCTAATGAAAAAACTTTCGGCAAACACCCAACACAAAAACCATTAGAACTTTTAAAAAGGATAATTCTTGCAAGTACAAATATAGATGATCTTATACTGGATCCATTTACTGGCAGCTCCACTACTGGGATTGCAGCATATTTGTTAGATAGAAGATTTATCGGTATAGATCTTGAGAAAAAATATCTTGATTTATCAATCCAAAGATTTCAAGAATTAAAAAATAATTTAGTCCAAATATTAAAGGAGAAAAAATTAATAGATGGCCAACAGTCGCTCTTGGGAAAAAATATTTAAGGATTATAAAATTTTAGACCACGATTTTAGTAAAACACCATTTCCTCTTTCTGCAGCACAAATAAAAAGGTCTTGCCAAAAATTTAAAGAGGTTAATGAAAAAGAGGTCCGTGTCTTATGTAAACAAGACAGTAGGGAAGGCAGACCAGCCATATTCCAAAAGCATAACCTCTTTCTACTCCCTGTAAAAAATGGCTATTATAATATTATTAAAGGTGAAGGATATGTAGATATTCCTGAGATAAAAGAGGAGATTACACTTTATTCCTCAAAACTTGATTTTCAACTAGATACGGCAATAATTGGTGATTCTGAAATGCAACACCTTGATTATGCTTACGCATCTAGTTTAATTCGTTCCTTTATGAATGATCCATCACTTGTTCTTACAATAAGAGGTAGGAAATATACACCTTATTTTAAATTCCTAGTTTGTAAACAACTTATAAAAGTTTCTAGTGTGCAAACTGAAGTTGACGCTGGATATGAAGGCAAAGATCAAGTTGTGTTAATTGAAGCAAAAAGTTTTAGATCAAAAAATGTAATAATTCGCCAACTTTATTATCCTTTTAGGCAATGGCAAGATCATACAAGAAAAAAAGTTATTACTTTATTTTTTAATAAAGACCCTGATGAAGATGTATATTCTATTTGGCAGTTTGAATTTGAAGATCCAAAAAATTATAACAGCATCAAATTAGTTAGGTCAGAAAAATTTAGAATTATATAAAATTATTTAAATATAAATAGTTATCTTTTCCTAAAAGGACTCTCCCCTTCTCTAAGCTTTGAAAAGTCGAACCAAATAATAAAAGATTTAATGAAATTTAAAGAATTTGATAATTAAATTTTGGCTAAATTAAAAATAAGATTAAATCATTTAATTATTTTTTTCATGTAAATTCTTTTTACAAATATTATAAAGTTCTAAAAAAGATTCCTTATTTTTTAGAACACTTTCTTCAACCAAATTAATCATTAATTTGTCATTTATTTCTTCTTTAAAATATACAACGAAATTTGATAATTGTTCAAAAAATATTTTATTATTTAACTTCTTGTATTTATAATTTAAATACACCCTTTCAAAATAATTATAAATTCTTAAAAAATGAAAAGTAAATTTTGCCATATCTTCAGTTATAAAAGCTTTAGCTTTTATTTTTATGTCACTAGATTCATATTTTTTCTTTAATTTCATAATAACAATAATTGATTCATTAATTTCATGCTCTCTTTCCTTTCCAAGATCATCAGTTATTTTAAATTTTGAATATTCTTCTGAAAATTTATTATTTCTAAAAATTAGAACTACATAAATTAGTGTAACCACCATTAATAAAAAAGAAATTAAAAAAGTAAGAATGCTAGAAAATATTATTGCATTATTATTCCCGCCTATAACTATAATAAATTTATCTATTAGATCTTTTAAAAACATTTATTTAAAAAATATTTTATATCGTAAATCTAGATTCTTCATATTTTGCCTGCAAAACTGAAATAAAGTTTTTACCTGAGATTATATTTTTTATATCTTTTTCAGTAATTAACATAATAAAACGACCAATTTTATAAAAAGATTTAATTAATATTAAAGTAGCATTTGTATTTTTATTTTTTCCTGTTATTCCTTCTTTTGAAAATATAAATCCTGCTTTTATATCATGGAAAATTAATTTTGATACAAAGTATGCAATTTCTTGAGTTCCAATTGGATCAGACCAATTTTTACATTCTGCTATAAGATAATTTCCAAAGTTATCCCTGAAGTCGTTAGCATTTGATTTATTTCGTATTAGTAAATCAAAATGATAGTCTTTTGTTTCAAATCGTTTTTCGATTTCAAATCCAGGTATACATGAAAGTAAGTAAGAACAAAAATCTTCAAAAATTTTACCCTTATTTTTGTCATCTCTAGGAATTAACTTTATTTTTTTCAACCAATATTTAGAAAACTGAGTATTTAATACGCAAATATCAATTTCATTTTTTGAAGGAAATTTTACAGGTATTATATTTTCAAAATTATTTAAAATCCATTCAGGAAATATACCCAATTCATTATTTGAGTTATATATTTCAAAAGCTTTTTTTTCTAACATTTTAAAATATTCATCTTTTATATTATATATCCAGACTGCTCTGTAATAAGAGCCGGTTGAATTAGGATTAATATTTCCAGCAGTCGCAATAGAGTCTTCAATTATAGTTAATAAAATATATATCTGGGCAAGCCATGGTTGTTTAAAATGATAATATGAATAATCACACAACCAAACTAATGGCATACCTTTATGTATGTAATTATTATTTTCAATTTGTGAAATTGTTAATTCGTTGTATAATGATTCAAAAATTATTTTGGCTTCATGTATTCTTCCTCTTTTTTCAAACCATTTACCAATCTTTTCCCAAAGCTTTTGATACTGTGCATCTTTATCGTTTATATAGGCATTTCTTGGAATTTCACTTTTAAGGAAATCTATCACACTTGCAATGCAATCTCTCTTTTCAATTTTTTCACCTAATAAATCATCGGCATTTATAATTTCAAATATTTCGTTTGCAGTTTTAATAATTTTTCTACTCATTTTAATAAAAATACTATAATAAAATCACTAATATTTTCTAAATTATTTTTACAAATAAAATTTATATTTAAACTCCATTTTTTTCTTTTCTAATAACTTGTAATAATTTTTCCAAATCTTTTATCCCATTATCTAATTCATCATCTATATCTACCGTTTCTTCCTTAGGATGCCCTATTTGATGTCTTAGTTTTGAAACTTTTGGGTTTGTTTTTTTCTCATCCTCGAATTCTATTTTTACTTTTCCTTTTGATTCTTGTTTTATAATCCATTCATTCAATATATTATATTCGGTTGGCTTTTTACATCCATTATCATCTTTTTCTATATTATCTTCGATAGAACCACCATCTTTAACAAAATTATAAACTTCATACATAAGAGTTTCATGTAATTCTAAAAAATAAGTTCTACTTGGTATTCCAAAAATTAAATAATTAATTTCAGAGTAAGACTTGTAACCTAATAAGCCATTTTTCTCCATTAAACTTACTGCTGTAGCATCCTTTTTATTTGAATCACGAAATACTTTATAAATACTCTGAGACCTCCCAAGCTCTATAAAATATGGGTCATGTGTAGTTAGCAACACCATAGTATCTTCTCTTTCTGAAAGCTTTAACAATGATTCGTATAAGCCATTTTTTAATCTTGGATGCAGATACAACTCTGGCTCTTCAAAAAATATTATTACTTCTTTTTCGTTACGAATTTTTTTTCTTTCATAATAAATTATAAGAGCAGCAACAATCAACCTTTGTGTTCCCATACCAACTTTTCCTATATCCACCTCGTCAATATCTGTTTCATATAAATCTCTAACAATACCTGTTGTTTTTTTTATAATGATATCTTCTTCAATTTTTTCTTTTTCTATTTTTACATCAAATTTATGTTTGCATAACCCAAATCTTCCTAATTCCTTATTTATAGCATTAATGAATTCTTCCTTCTCTGGTGAAATTTTAAACTCTTCTATTAATTTATTTAACATATCTTTATTAAACATTGGTTTTATAATAGTCTCTATAAGTTTATAAAATTCTGCAGTTTTTGCTGTTACTTTCAATTCTTCTTCTTGTGGTTGAATACTTTCAGCAGGAATAAATATCTTTTTATAAGAATTAAATTTTTCGTTTTTATAAATTGCTTTAATTAAATTTGATTTACCACAATTATTTTCTCCTGCAAAAATTGTGTACTTTGCTAAATCCAGAGGTATTTCTTCTTTTATACTGCTATTTTCATCTTTTTGTATTATTATTTCCATTTTTTAGATCCCCTTTCATTTTCCCATTTTTATATCTGCTTTAGTATTATAAAATCCCTAATTATTACAATTTAAACCTAGATTTTATTAGAATTGATTAATTACTAATTTATCATTGTATTATATTAACATACCTTTAAGTAATATAATATTTACTTAATCTATTTTCCCAAAAACCTTATAACTTGTTTCTATATAAAGAGATTCTACTAACAAACAATTCTCCTCCTATTAAACTCATAATAATCCACTATTCCATTTTCTTTACTCATAAAACTATTGTTATAAACCATATGATCTTTATCTAGACCATATTTTTTAAAGCATTCATCTAATCCCATATCCTCATATACAATTTCAGGACGCTTTAGATTTCTTGATGTAAAGTAAGCCTTTTTTCCCATAAGCCTTTTATCAATAATATTTTTATTCATATACTTAACAATATATGCACCGATATTATCGATTGGTTTTCCTTTATTTCCAGTAAGTAAATCCTTAATCCATACAAAACCATTACCCCATAATTTTTCTAAATCAGAATGTTCAATATAACCAAAATCTGAAAGCATATGATAATGAATTGCTCCCCTTTTCTGAAACTCTACAACTGCAAGATACTTAAAATCTCCATAGCTGTATTTAACCTTTTTAATAAATTTTTTAAACTGGCTATTTGCATAATCCATATTTGTAATATTATCTTTAAACGTTGCAGTAAAGAATCTTGAATGCTCATCAAAATTTGCTATTGCAAGCCTTCTTACACTATTTTTAGTTCTAGTTACTACTTTTTTCCTATTTTCTTTTTTTGTCTCTTCATCTGCAGGTTTTCTTATTGTAGATTTAAACTTATGATATCCTGCCCATACCGGTTCTTCATATTTATAAACTTCATAAATATCGCCCAGTTTAAACACCTTTATCTGATAGCACTTCGGACCAGAAAGATGAGGAGTTTTCGCCTTATGTATACCTACAATCAAGTTAAAAGAGGAAGCTCTATTTCTATCAAACAAATAATGCCCGCTCACTTAATTAACCCCCTACTATTACAGAGGAGCCCCCTAAACAAGGGAACCCCCACCACAAGGTAGCCCCCTTGTTTAGGAGACCCCTCGTATAAATATGGTAGAATAAAAAATTGCTGTATTTTTTATCCATTTAAAGAATTCTTTCTTATACTTTTCCATAACTCTTTGACTTCTTTTTAGATATCCTTCCGGACTTTAAGTCTTTTAGATACATCTCATAGATAATTTCAGTAAATTTATTTACTGCTATTTGTATTTCTTCTTTAATAATCATCATTGTGTCATTAATTATAATTAATAATCATCAATATTATGTATATTAAATTTCAAATAATTATATGTCAAGTATATATTGAAATTATGTTTATAATGTTTTATAATCTTGCTAAATTAATAAGGAGGTCATTATGAACGAGAAAGATATTTTAATTAGTACCAAAATAAGAAATTATAGAATTTTAAAGAATAAAACACAGGAAGAACTTGGCAAATGCTTAACACTACCCAAGCAAGCAATTTCAAGAATTGAGAAAGCACAGAGAAAAGTTTCATATCCTGAACTATCCAAGATTGCAGAATTTTTAGAAGAACCTATTGAAGTATTTATTGAAGAAGATATTAAAAACAGACTTGTCAAAGCAGGTAAAAATTCTATAGCACTAATTCCAAAATTTATTTATGACACTTTAATTGATTTTAGAAAATTCATAGATAATTATTCAAAAGAAGAAGCAAAAGTCTTTACTGATGAAATATGCAAACAATTTAATAATACCTATGAAGATATATTTTTAAATACCTATGAAAGTGAACAATTAGAACATGAAAGAAATGAAGAAAAGGAATTTAAAAATGAGAAACGCCGCCGCGATAATATATATTAGAGTATCAACCACAGAGCAGGCAGATTTTGGTTATAGTCTTAGAGCCCAAGAACAATTATGCCGTGATTATGCTATAAGAAATAACTATGATATCCTAAAGATATTTACTGAAAAAGGAGAAAGCGCTAAGACTACAAACAGAACCGAGCTTAAAAGCTTGCTATCATACATCAGAACCAACAAAAATAAGATTGACGCATTAATCATCTATAAAATGGATAGGTTATCCCGGGACATTTACGATAGCTTAACAATTAGATTAATGTTAAAAAAATTAAATATAGATTTAAAATCAGTTACAGAACCTTTTGACGACTCACCTTTTGGAACATTTACAGCTACACTTTTTTCTTCTATTGCACAGCTGGATAATGATATAAGGTCAGAAAGAACGATTATGGGAATGAAACAGGCAGTTAAAGAAGGAAGATGGATTTGGCAAGCCCCTTTTGGTTATACTTTTAAATTCAGTAATAATAAATCTTATCTTATACCCTCCAAAAACTCATATATAGTTAAGAAGATATTTAAGAACTTTATAAATGGAAAAAAACAATATGAAATATGCCAAGAACTTTTAAATTCCGGTATAAAATTTTACAAACAAAAAATTAATAACATTTTAAAAAATCCTATTTATATAGGTAAGATAAAATCAAAGTTTTTTGATGAACCTGTAAATGGCATACATGAACACCTTATTGATGAAACTACTTTTTATAAAGCCCAAAAGATTTTAACCATAAAAGGTATTGTAACCTATAATTTAAAATATCAAAATGAATTTCCCCTAAAGAGATTCTTAAAATGTCCGTATTGCAATAAGAACCTAACCGGAAGTTATTCAAAAGGAAGAAATAAAAAATACCCTTATTACCATTGTATAACTAAAGGTTGCTCATTTAAGCCAGTAAAAAAAGAACACGCAGAAGATTTGTTTATTAATTATTTAAGATCTTTCGAACTTAAAGATAAAATAATTAATAAAATATTTGATAACATGAAATCTCATATTGATAAAAAGCAGGAAGATAGTAAAAAAATAATTACAAACCTTAAAAAAGAGATAACACTGCTTGAAAATAAAAAAGAAAAAATTGAAGACCTAGTCATTGACGGTGTTTTTTCAAAAGATACTTATCTAAAAAAAATTAATGACGTCCAGACTGAAATACTTACAAAAAAAATTCAATTAAGCGACTATGAAACCGGGATATTAAACGTTGATGAATTAATTGACTACGGAAGAGAATTTTTGCTTAACCTTTCAAGCTTATGGTTAAAGCTAGATAACACCCAAAAAAGAAAGTTTCAGGAATTACTTTTTCCGGAAGGGTTATACCTTGAAAATAGTGAATTTCGAACCGCCCAAATTTCCCCTATTTTAGCCATAATTCAGGCTCAAAATGATGTTAAGTCAAACTTGGCTCCCCGAGTAGGACTCGAACCTACAACCCTTCGGTTAACAGCCGAATGCTCTACCATTGAGCTATCGGGGATTAGGAATGACAACGTTATGCTATTATAGTATATAAGAAGTTTATTTCAATAGAAATCTGGCTAGTGCTCGAGAAAATCTCTTAAAACTCCGCTTCTGTTCGGATGTCTTAATTTTCCAAGAGTTTTCGACTCTATCTGTCTGATCCTCTCCCTTGTGACCCCGAATTCTCTGCCGACTTCTTCAAGGGTCCTTGGATGACCATCCTGCAGACCGAATCTTAACTGGATCACTTTTCTTTCCCTGTCATTTAATGTATTCAAGACTTCCTGAAGCTGTTCCTGAAGCATAGTAAAAGAAGCTGCATCGGAAGGCGCTTCCACTTCGGAATCCTCTATGAAATCTCCAAGATGGCTGTCCTCTTCCTCCCCTATAGGAGTTTCGAGAGATACCGGTTCCTGAGATATTTTCATTATTTCCCTTACTTTCTCAGGGGAAAACTTCATTTTTCTTGCAATCTCTTCCGGAGAGGGTTCCCTGCCCAATTTTTGCAAAAGCTGCCTCTGTATCCTTATTAATTTATTTATTGTTTCTACCATATGCACCGGGATCCTTATGGTCCTTGCCTGATCGGCAATGGCTCTTGTTATAGCCTGCCTGATCCACCAGGTGGCATATGTAGAGAATTTATAACCTTTTTTATAATCGAATTTTTCAACCGCCCTTATAAGACCTAAGTTCCCTTCCTGTATCAGGTCCAAAAACAACATTCCTCTTCCCACATATTTTTTAGCAATGCTTACGACAAGCCTTAAATTAGCCTCAACCAGCATTCTCTTGGCTTCCGGATCACCAAGCTCAATCTTTTTGGCAAGTTGAACCTCTTCGAAGGCAGTTAAAAGTCTTACTTTACCGATTTCTTTAAGGTACATCCTGACCGGGTCATTTGTAGGAGATTTTATAGTCAAATCCAATTTTCGGCTGAAAATTGCCTCTTCGTTTTTCTTACGCGGACTTCCGCTGTCAATATCCTCATCTTCCTCATTTACGATCTCTATACCCAGATTCTGGATTACATCGTAGATATTTTCAATCTGGTCTTTGGACAGCTCTATATCCGAAAGGGTTTCGGCAATCTCTTCGGTAGTCAAAATGCCATCGGTCTTACCCTTATTTATCAACATTTTCACTTCTTCCAGCTTAAACTCTGATCCTCTTTTCATATAAACACTCCTCAAAACTTAAGTTATTTTCAAATTCATTTTTTCTTTTTCCAGCTCTATTAATCTCTGATACAACTCGTCATACTTACTTGCAGTATCGTCTTTTTTCCTGACGCCGGCATTCTTATTTTTTTCATACTCCATCATTTTTGTTCTGATGCCCTCAATTTCTTCCGAAATACGGACCTGCTTTAAATTATTGATTATTTCACTGGATACAAAGTCCATGTTCTGACTTGTATAATGCAGTTCACTAAATAAAATATGATTATATAGTTTTCTCACATCCTCGTTTTCTACCGTTCCAGACGTAATTTTTATTGGAAAGTTTATCTTTTTATTATCTTCTTTTGCCCTTGCAACCTCGTTTCTTATTATAAGATAAAGCTGCCTCGTATCCTCGAATCTAAAATAATCCGGTCCCAAATCCAGGAATTCATCAATCTTGTTTCCCGGTCCATTTATTATCAGCTTTAATGCTTCGACTTCTATTCTTTTTAAAGGAACAATATTTTCGTCTCCTTGTTCTTTCTTGCCGGTATTCTCATCTCTGCCCTTATGCATGATTTTATTCCTGCTGTCATATTGCCTTTTTAACATTTCTTCCATAAGCAGACTTTCTTTAAGATTCAATTTTTGAGCTATTCTCTTTATGCACTCCTCCTGAATAATGCTTGAAGAGAGAGTGGATATGAATCTTATAAGATGATCGCTGGCCTTAAGTTTGCCTGCCAGGTCGCCTATATCATACCTTTTAATGATTGCATCAATCGTAAAATCGATAATGGTTGGCGAATCCTCGATTCTTTTTATAAAATCTTCTTTGCCTCTTTTAAATATATAATCGGCAGGGTCATAACCTTCTTCCAGTATTGACACCCTGATATTCAGATTATTCTCATAATACAGATCCAGTTTTTCATTATACTCTCTTAACCTCTCTATTCCTTTGAGAGAAGCATTCATACCGGCTGTATCGCTATCGAAAACCAGAACGATATTTTTTGTAAACCTTCCCAGCACTTTTATCTGGTCCGGGGTAAGTGCGGTACCCAGGCTGGCAACAGCGTTTTTTATTCCGGATTGATGTAGCGCCATTACATCAGTGTATCCTTCCACTATAAGAACCTCATCCTTTTCTACGATCTTATTTTTAGCCTGAAATATTCTGTATATATTTTTACCCTTGGAATAAAGCCTTGTTTCAGGAGTATTTATATACTTGGCTTTCTCTCTGCTGGTTTTACTGCCCTGCTGGATGATCCTCCCGCCGAAACCTATCGTTTTTCCCACTATATCCTGAATCGGGAACATGATTCTTCCTCTGAAGCGGTCATATATTTTACCTGCGCCCTTTTTACTTTCGATTGCAAGCCCGCATTTTACCAATTCCTCCTGTTTGTATCCTCTTTTTCTGGCAAAATCCGAGAAGTCATTCCAGCTGTCCGGGCTGTACCCTACTTCGAATTCATTTAAAGTTTCCTCTGTAAAACCTCTGTTCTTTAAATAATTCAGCGAAGGCAGGCCTTTTTTGCTTTTAAAAAGTATGAAATTGAAATATTTTTTGGCCTGTTCGTTTAATTCTATCAGCCTGTCTTTTGATTTCGATGATTCTTTCGAAAAACCGCTATAATTATACTTTAAAGTATAA
>Ga0265297_10005799_pt1 | contig 18443 bp, 24 predicted proteins | sample Munlanlwell13791_FD_192502 | JGI IMG/M metagenome (GOLD analysis project Ga0265297, IMG submission 192502) | Leachate microbial communities from a municipal landfill in Southern Ontario, Canada - Leachate well 137-91 | ecosystem: Engineered > Solid waste > Landfill > Unclassified | place...
CTGCCTTTAACTCCACTCATTTGGACCGTGATCATTTCCATCAATATTGCGTTGGCGACTTTTAACCTTTTGCCTATCCACCCACTTGATGGCAGCAAAATTCTGGCTGGACTCCTGCCAGTTCAGCTGGCTCGGGAGTACAACGAGGTCATGCAACAGTACGGATTCATCATTCTACTGGCGCTCATCTTTTTACCGGTAAATGGCGGCTCTCCGGTTGATTATCTGGTAAGACCCGTCATGAATGGCCTTCTCACCGGTATTTTTGCCCTGACAACAACCATCCAAGCTCTGATCGGTTTTTAGAGCCAATGCTTCGACAACTGAACTTGTCTGGTACAGAAACTACGGCTTATTTTGAAGTCTCGAGCGTCTTTGCTTCAACGTTCTCAAATGTTTGATTACGGAAGAATTCATAGCGATCTTGTAAGAAATTCACACGGAAATGCAGGACATCAATTTGGCGCTTTTGATTGGCCATCAATAGAAACATAGCGACAATCAGTGACACCAGAATCACTAGAACAATGGCGTGGAGTTCTTTCATGCTCTCAATCTGTGTTCTCAGCTTGAGGTAACGATTTTCTTGACTCACTTTGACTGATTTTGTTGCTTTTGAAGTCGCAGTTTTCTTTGTTTTAGCGGTATTTTTTGTGGGCATGCCTCTCCTCTAATAGATGTAACTTTACGTTAGCAGATAATGGGAATCAAAGTCTATTACAAAAAAAGGATTATCTCTTTTTTCGAGCATCCGAGTTGAACAACCCGCTATCTCAATAAAAAAGATAATCCTTATGTGGAGCCCCCGCTGGGATTTGAACCCAGGACCTCATTCTTACCAAGAATGCGCTCTACCACTGAGCTACAAGGGCAATCAAAGTCAGGAAATGGGAAATTGCCTGGCAACGGATGGATTGTATCAAATTTCTAGAGCGGTTGCTTGGATATTTTTTAAGGGCTAAAAAAGGAATTACCCGTCGGCATGTCGAGATCACTGTCTCCTGGGGATTCCAGGTGGGTGAACGGCAAACAACCCTCGGGCTGTTTACACGGCTCCTCCCTTACAGCTGATATTGAGTCAGTTTTTCGTCTCGACAGGCATAGACGGGTAACAGATTCATCTTAGCATATTTTGCGGGTCGTCAAAGGCGCTCACCTCCTCTGGATACCAGAGGTGACTACTTGAAAGTTTCCTACAGATCTCTTACAATTTTTTTACAGAAAATCCTCATCAGGGACACGCTGAAAGATAATGCAGCTCATTGCGCTTGCCATAGACATGGCAAGATGTCAGCGCAGTGGTCCCTTCAGATGATTTCTGAAAAAAATTTGGGCTACAACTGCTGATCTTTCATCCACTTGCGTAGCTCTGGTCCAATCTTGCTTTCCATACCGAGTTCGATCACGGTTTTGAGGTATTCCAGCACATTACCGCAGTCGTAGTAACGACCATCCTTGATAGGAACGGCATGCACTTGTTTCCCCTGCTCGCGCAGAATGTTGATGGCATCAATATAAACGAGTTCTTTGCCCTCGACGCGGCGGCGATTGGCTTCTTCAATGGCATCGAAAATATCAGGATTGTAAACCTGACCCGAAACAATCGCTAAATCGGAAGGTGAGTTGTCTTTGCCTGGTTTTTCAATGAGATCCTCGACGCGAATCGCGCCATCCTCTAAAAGATCACCACTGGCAAAACCATAGCGATCGTAATCTTCATCACGTCGGGCGGTAACACCACCCAAAACAACGGTGCCGTACTTTTCATACGCGGCAATCAGCTGCTTGGCACGAGACGGGGCCGCTTTAATAAAGTCATCACCCCAGAAAACGAGAAAAGGTTCGTTGCCAATAATTTCCCGAGCATTCCAGATAGGCGTGGCGTTGCCCTTTGGACCTTTCTGACGTAAATAGTAGAAATTGGCGAGATTGCTGATGCGCTCCACTTCTTCCAGGTGAGCCATCTTGCCATTGTTCCTAAGCTCAGTTTCCAACTCAAAATTATGGTCGAAATGATCTTCGATACTGCGCTTGTGGTATCCGGTTACGATGATAATTTCGGTAATGCCTGCTTCAACCAATTCCTCAACCACAATCTGGATCACCGGTTTGTCGACGATCGGCAGCATCTCTTTAGGCATGGCTTTAGTTTGGGGAAGAAAACGAGTTCCAAATCCCGCAGCGGGGATAACGGCTTTTCGCACTTTTTGTAGCATTCGCCTCCTTTATTTTCTCTGTTTGCGACTGTTTTTTGTCAACCAGACACTTTCAATCTGCCGACTCGGCAAATAGGCCTGAGAACTCTAATATAGCATGCTAAAATAGAGCCCTCATGAACTGGAAAAACATTCTGAGCGAGATTCGATCGTACCCAGCCGGTGTACTTGAGGAGCTGCATAAGGTTGATTGGCCAACCCGCCAAGAAACCACGCGACTCAGTCTGGTTGCTGGTACGGTTATTTTGGTGGCAATGATCTATGTTGCCGGCCTCGATCTCGTCTTCAGTCGCTTTATCCAATTCGTGATTACTCGATAAAAATTGAAAAAAAGGAAAAACATGGCTGACCAAACTCAAGATCAAAATCTGCAAGCCCCAGAGGTACAGGAAGTCGTAACTTCTAACTCGAACCACATTATCGTTTCTGACATTTCTGAAGAAGAAAAAATGAAGAAAGGTGCCAAGTGGTACGTTCTTCACACCTACGCCGGTCACGAAAATAAAGTTGCTGAAACCTTACAACAGCGCATCGACACCATGAGTCTCGAAGGTGAAATCTTTGAGTTTCTCATCCCTACTCAGGAAAAGATCCGCGTTCGCCGTGGTCAACGCGAAACCATTAAAGAGAAGATTTTCCCTGGTTACATGCTTATCCGCATGAAAGTCACTGACGCTTCTTGGTTAGCCGTCCGCACCACCCAAGGTGTCACCGGTTTTGTCGGTGTTGGTAACAAACCCACCCCACTCCCAAAGCACGAAGTCGAAGCCATTCAGAAGTTCATGAGTCAGGGTGCTCCCAGTTACAAAGCTGATTTCACCGTTGGCGAAGCCGTCAAGATTGTGGATGGTCCTTTCAACGAATTCATCGGTTCCGTCGAATCGATCGATGTGGAAAAAGGCCAAGTTACCGTTTTGGTCTCCATCTTTGGTCGTGAGACTCCGGTTGAGCTCGACTTCTTGCAAGTCAGTAAGCTGTAAAAATAAAAATCGCTTTTTTCCTATCACGTATTATTATGGTGACAGAAAGATGAAGTTTTATACTTTAATAGAAAGGGAGACCTATGAGTAATATGGTATCTGGAGAGCAATATAATCCTGAAATGAGAGAACAAGCTGAATTGGCTAGAAGAAGGGATCAACAAAAAAACATGACCCTGGAACTCGGCGGTCTGCTTCATGATGAATGGCGAAGCTCCAGATTACAAGACAATGGCAGCTACGAACCCAGAATGAAGTTGCTCGTTCAAAGAGGTGAGAAACAAAAATGGATTAATGAATCTGATCTTCAACCAAATGATCAGGAAATATTGACAGAGCCTGTCAAAGATGAAGATCGAAAGCATATCCTATTCGCCATGCAAGTCTACCTTAAACATCAACAGTAACTCAACTTGTGTTATAATCTCCCTTACCTCAAACTTGAGGAAGCGGTAACGCGCCGTACGCCACAGTCAGCTTTCCAGCCCTGTTCGTACTCCTCCACTCTGTGGACGTGTTCAACTTCCCCCTTTTTGAAACAAAGAAAAAAAACAATTACGTCGGCTGTTTGCAGCTACGCGTAATAAAGGAGAAACGTGGCTAAGAAAATCATTAACACGCTCAAGCTGAACCTTAAAGCTGGCGCCGCTAACCCTGCCCCTCCCGTGGGTCCTATCCTCGGTCAGGCTGGCGTGAACATCATGGACTTCTGTTCCAAATACAACGAAATGACCAAGGACAAGCGAGGTGAAACCGTGCCTGCTCTCGTCACCGTGTATGAGGATCGTTCTTTCTCCATCGAACTCAAACTACCTCCTGTTTCGGCCATGATCATGAAAATGATCAACCTCAAACAGGGTTCTGGTGAACCAAACTCCAAAAAAGTTGGCACCCTCACTATGGCTCAAATTGAAGAAATTGCCACCGCCAAACTGCCTGACTTGAACACCGTTAAGGTCGAATCAGCCAAGCAGATGGTCATTGGTACCGCCCGCAGTATGGGTGTAGAGGTAAAGGAATAAATATGGGATCCATGAAAGATTTAGTTAACCTTGATTTAAACGAACTCTCTGATGTCGTTGCTGAAAACCCCGTGGTCGAAGCTCTCGAAACAGAGGAAGTCGTTGTCGCCGCTCCATCCAGAGCCCAAGAAAAAGTTCGTAGTAAGAAATACGTGGCTGCTCGCAGTCGCGTTGATCGTACCCGTGCTTATCCTTTAGACGAAGCCCTCAGTTTGCTCAAGCAAGCTTCCTACTCTCGTTTTGACGGCACCATCACCGCCCACATCAATTTAATTCGTGAAATTCCTCCGAGTGAAGTTACCTTCCCTCATTCGGTTGGTAAAGAAACTCGCGTCGCGATAGTCAGTGATGAAGTTTTGGAAAAGATTGCTCAAGAAATCATCGAGTTTGACGTTTTGTTGGCTACTCCGGCCATGATGCCTAAGCTCGCGAAGTATGCCCGCTTTTTAGGTCCTCGAGGCTTAATGCCCAACCCTAAAAACGGCACCGTGACCAACGATCCTGAAGCCAAGATGGCTTCTCTCCAAGCTGGTTCTGTGATTGTGAAAGCTGAAAAGAAAGCTCTGCTCATGCACGCTCGCGTTGGGAAGATCAGTCAATCTGAAACTGACCTCGCTGAGAACATTCAAGCTCTCTTGAAAGCCGTAAACCTTCAGAACGTGGCCAAACTTACTTTGGCCGCAACGATGAGTCCCGGTATTAAAGTTCAACTTTAATAAGAATAGTGATATTTAGCAGAAAGCCGCTCGCAAGGGCGGCTTTTTGTTGCCCTCGTAGCCAGTCAGATTACTTTCTTGCTACACTACTTCTATATGAAACCAGAAATCATCAAGGCTATTTTTACCAACCTCTTGTTTGTCATCGGCGTGGTCTTGCTTATTTTTGGTTTCATTCGCGGTTCACTCACGGTGGTTCGTCTGTTTACCTTTGATAAGTATCCTCTGGCCTCCTACGAAGAAATGCGTTGTGACAATCAATTTGGCAACGTCATGTATCAGCCAGATGGCAAAGAAGTGGTAATCGATAAAGAACAACAGGCGCAGCAAAAGGCTCAATGTGAAGAAAATCTCGATTATTCCCGCAAAGTCACCCAAGTGGAACACATTGTCACCGCCATCAGCACTCTCGTATCTGGTGCCGTCTTGGTTTACAGCTTTAGACGCTTTATTTTTGGGAAATAAATCATCGAGATTTGCGTGAATATGCGTCAACCCACCTCTCGCGAAAATGGCCTAGAAACAAGAGAACTGCTGCAGAATCTTTTTACTTCCACGGAAGATCTTCTCGCACACACTATTGTGGCTGAAGATGCACACCAGGCACTCACTGGCGAAATTGACAAAAAAAATCAAAAATACTCTGCTCTTCGCCGACAACTCGAAACAATCATTGGAAGAAAGGTTGCTCCAATCGATAGTGACTTTCCCGGAGATCCACTCGAGGCACTGGAACAGTGGCAACGCACGGCACAACGGATGGAAGAAGACTATCAATCTGCTCAAGATTCCCTGCAACCGGAGACTCGAAAGCAGTATGAAGCCGTTTTAAAGCAGATCGATTCCTTGGCCTCTCAAGAGCTGAGTTCGGCCGAGGCGAAAACCTACGCTCTTTTGTTTGGCGTCTGTACCCTTCTCTGGTTGGCCGGTGGCACCTTCCAAACCATCACCAGCCAACAGTACGATGCGCAAGGAGTTTCGCAACTTTACAATTTTTTTCAAGAAACACTGGGAAATCAAACGGCTGAATTTATGTTGGGACAGCTTGGTGTTGTGGGTGAACCTATTTCCATTGCACTCATCGTAAATCGGATTCGCCATAACGAAAAATCTCGCGAAGAAATCCTTAAGTCTATTCGGTTTTTTAGTATTCTCCTTTTACTCCACGAACTTGTTTCTTTTGGAAGTTTAGTCGTTAAAAATACAGATCAAACTTTCTATCCCGACGTCAAAGATGTTGTCATTCTGAGCATTCCAGTACTGACTGCCTACATTTATCAGAAAATTGCCGAACAGCATTAAAGTGAATTGCTAAATTCGCTTTGATAATGTGCTATAATTGCGCTCTGATCCAAAGACAGCACCCACATTGTGCCGAGGAGAAATCAATTTTCGCAGTTTCATCTGCGTTGTTTTCCCCTTTTCACTTTCACCTGTCTTTCGATAAAAAGTTAAATAAAAACACAAAACGTTGTGGTTGAATAACCAGAACGACGAACTGTTTGACGAAGAATCTCAAGGCTTGAGCCTTCGTGACGAGTCAAACAAAGAGGAGTTAAGTATGCCAAGTAACAAGAATGTGCAAGTCGTTGCAGACTTGACGCAAAAAGCCGGCAAAGCCAGTTCTATCGTCTTTGCGAAGTACACTGGTCTCAGTGTGGCTCAATTTACTACTTTGCGTCAAAAAATCATTGCCGCTGGCGGTGAAATTGTCGTCGCTCGAAATCGTCTGGTGAATGTTGCCTTAGGCAAACCCCAAGGTCTCATCGACGTTCTCGAAGATCAACTCTTCACCCTCTTCTCTTATGAAGATGCGGTCAGTGCTGTCAAAGCTCTTTACGAATTCATGAAGGACAATGAACTTGTCCAAGTAAAAGGTGGCTACTTAGAAGAAAAAGTCCTCACCGCGGCTGAAGTGGATCGCTTATCCAAGATCCCAGGCCGTCTCGAACTCTTGGGTACTCTCGTTCGGAACTTGCAAGGTCCAGCTTATGGCCTGCGCACTGTTTTGAATGCTGGTCCACAAAAACTCGTCTTTGCTTTACAAGCAGTGGCGAAACAAAAAGAAAACAACGCGTAATTCAAAAGAATCGCGACAAACCCACTGAAGCTTTGCCAAGTGGAAAAAGGAGAAAAATATGGCTGAAGTATCTGCCAAAGTCCAAGAAATTGTGGACAAAATCAAAGAACTCTCTCTCATGGAGGTTTCTGAACTCGTATCTTCCATCGAAGATACCTTCGGCGTTTCTGCCGCACCTATGATGATGGCTGGCGCCATGCCTGCTGCTGGTGGTGCTGCTGCTGCCGAAGAGAAGACCGAATTTGACGTCGTTCTCACCGGTGCTGGTGCTAACAAGATTGCCGTTATCAAGGCCGTCCGTACCATCAAGCCTGACCTCGGTCTGGCCGAAGCCAAGAAGTTTGTTGAGTCCGCTCCTCAAACCGTCATGGAAGCCGCTAAGAAGGAAGACGCTGAAAAAGCCAAGGCTACTCTCGAAGAAGCCGGCGCTTCAGTTGAACTCAAGTAAGAGTCTGATTTTATCTCTTCACTCAGCACGCTGGCTCTAAAGCCAAAGGCATTCGAGAAGAGATGAAAATCAGCCTGCCCAAAACAGGTTGAACAAGAAACCGCATTCACGCAAGTGGGTGCGGTTTTTTTGTAATTACATCGTCTGGCATGCTGATAGTCCTTTCCTCCATATTGACCCACTGGCGTCTTTTCTGATAGTCTGAGATCATGATTGATACGTTTAATCAAATGCCCCAAAAGAGAGCATCCTAAGGAGATCCATGAGCGAAGACTCAACCAGCAAACTCGACATCAACAACCTACCAGACTTGCTAACCGTTAAGGAAGTTGCTGAACTCCTGCGCGTCTCCCCTCTCACCGTCAAACGTTGGGGCAAACGAGGCAAACTCCCCGCCATTCGCATTAATTCTCGAGGTGATCGCCGCTACCGTAAGGAAGCCGTTTTGTGGTTGCTTGGTATCGACCCTTCTCAGGAAACCGCAGAGTAGAATTCGTTTTTAATTCTCACTTCAACTGTTATTGCAATGGGATGGATTTCCACACCATTTGAATGAATGTAACCAATTTTAGTTGACGACGCCAGCGCCACGGCTCTTGCCACAAGCGAAAAAGCCATTCTAATTGCAGTTTTTCGATGTAAACAGGAGGTTTGGTAATCTTCGTGGCCGGACTCAACGTGTTCATCGCTCCACCACAAACCATCGCGATCTTTACACCCATACTTTGCAACTCTTCTCGATTTTCGATCACCCACATCTCTTGCCAAGGAGCACCAAAGGCTACGAAAACAACTTCTGGCCTGACGAGTTCAATGAGTGAAAAAATAGCTTTCTTTTCGGCTAAAGTAGGAATGGCTACCTTGTCATACCCTTCTGTTGCCCAGCACCACTCTCTTCGAGGATCAAACTCTCTGGCTAAAGCCTCGGCAATGCCCTTTCGTGCACCTAACAGTAAAGTCGAGATTTTGCGTTGTTGGGCTTCGTGGAGCCACCACTCCACAATCTGGCGACCAGAAAATCTCTGAATTTCCTGATCGTGTCGAAGTTTTTTTGCTGCCCAAACAAGACCAACACCATCCGCAAGCAAGACATCGGCGCTCAGCAACACAGTCTGGAAAGCCGCATTTTGCTGAGCTTGAACTACTTGCTCAGGATTGGGCGTAAAAATGGCCGTTGTTTTTGTTCCCAGACGCCACTTTTCCCAATCTTGACGAAACTCTACTGCCGAACCGGCGTAGAGAGTTTGGATAATTCGTGAGAGTGCCGATGGTTTCGGGACTGATCGATCGCTCATATTTGAACCAATTCTTTCATTCCTAATATTTCTGTACTGCGAGGGACAATAATCACCGGCGTTTTGGCTGCTTTCGTCATGGTTGGAGCCAACAGAGGATCGTCATTATCTATGAGAAGCAAAACCCCTTCAGAAGCGACCGTGGTTCGGAATTCATTTGGAATTTCAGTCAAAAATTCGTTCCACGCTTGGGCAAAAAAGAACGATTGTGAGTCTCGCTCCTGCTCGACCGGTGAAGACCAGCTTTTTTCAAACTGCACGTGACCAAAAGCGAGTAAACCAAACACGAGGCTATCATCTTCCCACCAGCCAACGGCATAACCATGCGGTTGCGAGACTGGCAACCCCGCCCCAACCGCCGTCGCGAGTAAAGGATGTATGGTGTTGACCTCGCGAGCACCCGCTCGATAGAGAACATTCTGCCAAAGTTCCTGCATAAAAGGCGTAACATTGCCCGGTTGACTGAGGTAAACTTTTGGTCGCAACAAAAAAGATTTTCCTAAGACCATTTGCATCACGGCCCGCAAGAATACTTCGGTGGCCTCCTGATCAAAAATCTCGTACGCCGAAGCAGGATAGATCACTTTGGCATGTTTAAGACCAGCGTGCTCCACTGGACGGGCATCATGGCCAAAAGCGACAATTTTGTAACTGGGAAGTTCGACCAAAACCCGTGTTGGTAAAACATAGATTTTTTCATTTGGTGCGCTAATAGACGTTTGTCGATTCGTCACTGCCAGAACAATTTCATTCCGCCAGAGAGATCGAGCCAAGATGGCCATGATCGTATTGTATCTATAAGTAGGAGGAATATCTTTGCCTGTTTTCCTGCCTGGAAGGATATTCCTAGGAATATCCTTCCAGAGAAAACTGAAGGCAAAGATATTCCTCCTGGGTGGTCGTAGGGAAGTAAAAAAGGTATAATCAACGGGTCATGACCAATACTCGCAGCCGAATTCTCTGGACCCTCTCTGCCGTTATCTTCATAGTTGTCGGCACCTACATCGTTGTCCGTTTTGCTCAGGGCTATCGTCCTTCTCGTGAGAATTTGGTGGCTGGCAATGGTTTACTGGTTGTCAACTCTGACCCCAAGGGCGCCCGAGTTCTTGTGAATGATCGTTTTTTGGCCGCTACCGACGATACGCTCTATCTCGATCCTGGTGAATACGCGGTTGAGATTCAAAAAGATGGTTATTTCCCCTGGAAAAAAACAGTAACCGTCGACAAAGAAGTCGTCACCCAAGCTAATGCCTTGCTCTTTCCAACCGCACCAGGACTCACACCTCTTTCCTTTTCGGGCGCCGAATCTCCCGCCCCTTCCCCAGATGGTCAAAAACTGGTGTACTCTACCGCTTCTTCATCGGCAAAAACAAAAAATGGTTATTACATTTCGGAACTCGTTGATAATCAACTCGCCTTTCAACGTGGACCACGTCAAATCACCAGAAGCTCTTCCCAATTTCCTGAAAACGCAACGGAGCTTGTTTGGGCACCTGATAGCACCCAGATTCTGTTGGTTTCGCAGCAAAAAGCTGTTCTCCTTGATCCCAATAAGCTGAATGTTGTTGAAGAATTACCTGACATCACCTACCAACTCCCCACCATCTTTAGTCAGTGGGAACAGGAAATGTACCAACGCGATCGTGAGCGTCTCGTTAAGTTTCCGGTAGAAATGCAACGCATGGCCACCCAAAGTGCCGTCAATGTCTACTTCTCACCTGATGAAAAACGCGTAATGTATACGGCCACGGCCGAATTTTCTCTGGCTGAAAATCTTCTTCCAGCTAAACCAGGCTCAAATACGCAACCCCAAACCCGATCGACAAAAATAGGTTCCATCTATGTGTATGATCGCGATGAAGATCGTCAGTTCATTATTGGTCAAGACGAACAGTATTTGGCTTGGCTCAAACAAAATGCAAAAGCTTCTCCTACTCCCGCACCGAAAAAGAAAACGGTTGCCACAGAAGATACTCCAACTCTCCCCTTAAATCCCCAGAAACACCTCCTGGCAACGGACCTCTTCCGTCCCCAAGCCCTCACTCTCGAGGCCTCACCTTCTGCCTTTACCACGCTGCAAAGTGAAGAACTTACAGAAACGCTTTCGAACTTCCGTAATTATCACTCGCCGATGTATACCCATCAGTACCAGTGGTTCCCCAACTCTTGGCATTTGGTTCGCCACACCAGTGATGGCGTGTACTTGCAAGAATATGACGGCACAAACATCGTCCGAATCTATTCGGGGCCCTTCGACAACACTTTTGTCTACCCTTGGCCGAACGGCTCTCGCCTGATTATCCGCACCAACTTCAACCAGGGAAGCAATGTTCCGGTGAATCTGTATACGGTAGATCTCAAACAGTAAGAGAAGTTACCTCATTTATTGGACATCGGCCGTCGCTTTGTTGCGCGTTATTCTCCCAAAAGGCGATACAATAGGGACGTTTCGTTAACATACGAGAATCAGTCTCTTGCCTCCATAGTTCAACGGATAGAACAAGTGCCTCCTAAGCGCTAGATCTAGGTTCAATTCCCAGTGGGGGCACAAAAAGAGCCGGATTTAATCCGGCTCATATTTGTTTTTAATAAAGTAAACTTTATGAAATTTTGACAGTTACTTCATAGTTGCTGACTTGGAATGTCACTTGTTCAACACCATTTTGCTGTGCTAAGACCATGTACTCATCTGCTTTTCTGGCAATGGTTTGAAGGGGCGACTCAGTGGCCAACGACACGAAGCGGATTTTTTCACCACTCAAAATTTGTTCTAATTTTTTGTCATCTCCTGCTAGTTCTGGGTGTGTCATAAAATTCTCCTTTTTCTATTTGTGGGGAAAGTATATCACTTAGATTTTTACCACTACAAAAACTTACGCTCTCTTCAGCAATCGGTCGTAGACCTTCGCCCGAGCAACAGCCGTGGCTGGTACCGTCAGGAATAAACCAATGAGCAAGGCTAAAAAGCCCAAAAGGTTAATAATTCCGGTCACGAAACCGAAGCCAACGAGATCCCACTTCACACCGTCAGTCATCTTGGCACTGGTTGACATGGATTCACGAATGCCCATCTTCTTATCGACGACCAAGTAAAGCATGTACTGATACTTCAGTGACCAGTAAATTCCAGGGATGATGAGCAGCAAAAAGCCGGCAAGTGTGATGAGACCGTAGACGAGACTCGCCACAAAGTACCAACCGATTTCTCGCCAGTTGCAAATGAGACTCCTCCAAGATGAGTTTTGATCACGCGCTTCTTCAATCGAAATCTTCAGAATACCGCGACTGACCACAATACTGAGAACCGCTCCAGCAATAGAGAGCAACGCCCCAACAACAGATTCATCAGGCATGCCCGAAGCAACAATCGAAGGTAATTCGGAAATAATAATTGCCCCCACAAACATCAAGGAGAAATAACCGAGACGTTGTTTCGCTCGATCCCAGCCGCTATGAATGGTTTCGCTAATTAAAAACGGAGTTTGTGCTGCCGCCATGTTTTCCCTCTCTTTGTATCTCTGAAGAATGACTAACCCATTCCTCGCTTTCGATATTTTATTGCGAGATTACCAGTAATCTCTACCTCTATTGTAGATCGCCTGGTTACCGAGTCAATAAAAGGAAGTATAATGAAGCCGCCGCCCTTACCGACAAAACCAGCCAGTTTTGTCGGTCGGTCTGAAAATTCACCACGGGATGTAGCGCAGGTGGTAGCGCGCAGCGTTCGGGACGCTGAGGTCGCTGGTTCGAGTCCAGTCATCCCGACATCTACAAAAAAAGAGCCGATGGCTCTTTTTTTGTAGACATTGGGTATGTAGGAGTGAGCCAATGTTCTGCCGGGGCCGAGCATTCTTGATATCTGAGACATGCGAGGCAACCCTAATGCCTGATTGTGCGTGGAAACGAACAATCAGGCTAGTCCAGTCCCCTGTGTAACGCACCTGGCTCGTACCCGAGCGCAGCGAGCGGTAGCGTCCAGTCAGTTCCCTTCTCTCCATGAATGCGAGATAACCATCGGGCATGCGAAGCGAGTGGAAACGAGCGAAGTTGTAGTCCAGTCATCCCCTTTTCTTAGAGAAATAACTGGTAAAGTCCTCTACTCTTGAGTATCAAAAGATACAAGATCAGTAATGCTTTCAACTTTATTTCTAAATTTTTCAGCATCTTCAGAAGAAAGACCTTTTGCTTGAATGATTTCCTCGACTACCGACAGAACCATTTGTCTACCGCCGAGAGAACCTTCGAGCTGTGACATTTGTAATTCGGTAAAAGCTTGTGGATATTTTAATTTGACTGTTCCATACTCCGATTGAACGTGAATTATTCCACGAATCAATCCCTCGTACACAGCAGAATTCCTGCCGGCTGTCAAAATATCTGCCACTTCAGGCGCATTCATGACCTCTTCATAAAATTCGTCTTTATACTCTTCGTAAATTTGTCTCCTAGCTTCTGATGACGGTTTTTCTGACATATTTCACTTTCTTAATTGGTTTTTGTATAACTATCTCTCTATCGCAGAAGAAATGTTCCATTTCCCAAAATAAAGCGAAACAGTTCTATTCTTAAAAAATTGCTCAAGCGATTCCTTCGAATCAAAAAAAACATCTTTTGATTCCAGTATTCGTCCTACTGTTTGAGTGGGATCTGGACCTTGGAACGACACGACATGAGCCGTAGGATTACCTTTGTCATCAAGACTGAACCTCAGTTTCCAATTTACTCCGAACCAACCATCATCCAAAAAAGCCAAAGCAGTAAACTGATACATTTCTTCGGCACCTGGAATAAAACTCCAAAGTTTTTTCCACAAGTCACGATTAGGAGCTATCTCTCGTGATTGATCATCTTCTCTTCTCGATCCCCAGTGCATATTTCGAGCCTTTCTCTTTAACTATCGGCAGCCTCTATTTCCCAGGATTATCTCAGAAAAACATCGATATAACAACTTTTCTGAAACTGAAACCTCTCGCCCCCCTTCCCCCACACTCTTTTTCCCTCTACAGTAATAGTCGTGCCTGCCTTTAAACTGAGTCGCCGCCAGCTCGCTGTTGTTGCCATGTTGATCAACGTGGTGGTTTGGGGAGCAGCCCTGCCGATTTCAAAAATAGCCCTTCAAGAAACAACCACCTTTCATTTCTTACTCTTCCGCTTTGGTTTGGCGGCCATTTTGTCTTTGCCGATCTTGCTATTTTATCTCTGGCGCTTACGGCCATCATGGCAAAAATTAGGAACTATTATTTTGTTGGAGTTATTGGGAACTTCCCTCGCACTGGGGGCTTTGTATCTGGGACTTGATCGTACTTCCGCCTTAGAGGCGAGTTTTTTAACTACTACTCTGCCCATTTTTATTACCTTTGGAGGAATTCTGTTTTTGCATGAGCGGCAAAATAGCCACGAATGGCTTGGTCTTTTACTCGCCTTTGGCGGAACATTGTTCTTGGTTTTCGAACCATTATTGAGTGGAAAAACAACGCTCAGCGAAATCTCTTTTTGGGGAAATGTCTTGGTCTTGTTGAGTAATGTCATTAGCACTGCGTACTACTTGTTGGCCAAAAAATACTACCAAAAGGTTCCGAAATTTTTCGTTACTTCTGTGAGTTTTTGGGTAGGGACCATTACGTTTTTTGTAATGAGTTGGTGGGCCAATGGGTTTGGATTCTGGTCAACTTTGTTTGATTTGCAGGCTGATCTTGCCTTACCGGTGATTTTCTGGCCCTCACTCTACATGGCTATTTTTGGTTCCATCATCGGTTTGACGGTCTACATCATTGGTCAAGATTTGATTGAGGCTTCCGAGGCCAGTCTCTTTAACTATCTGCATCCATTCATTTATGTACCTTTATCGATGCTGTTTTTTGGAGATCGTTTTTCGTTGCCGATGATTTTGGCCATTGGGCTGATCGGCTTTGGCGTGTATTGGGGAGAAAGACGTTTGAAACCTCGTTCCCGTCTGGCTAAGTCGGCGACAAAATCCAAAAAAAAGGCTACTCGCCTGCCTGACAAGTAGCCCCTTTTTATTTTTATTTCGTGTTTAGGCGCGCTCTTCATCACTATAGATGAGTAAGTCGACGGCACTGGAGAATTCAAAAATTTCGGATTCGGCAAAAAGCAGACCAATTTCTTTGGCGGCTGATTCTGGACTGTCCGAAGCATGAATCAAGTTGTTGGACTGGGACATGGCGAAGTCACCACGAATGGAACCACCCTCAGCGGCTCGGCCCTTGGTTACACCCACCAGTTTGCGAATAGTGTCGATGGAATCGAGACCTTCCCAAACCATGGCGATCACAGGAGTCTGCATCATGAAACCCTTTAACTTGGGGAAAAAAGGCTTGTCTTTGTGGTGGGCATACCAGGCATCAAGCTGATCGTCGGTCAACTGCGTCATTTTAAGACTGACCAATTTGAGACCTTTGCGCTCAAAGCGATTGATGATCTCACCAATCAAACCTCGTTGAATGCCATCTGGCTTTACTAACACTGCTGATCTTTGCATGTGTCCCTTTCTCTTTTCAGTTTCTTTTTATTTTCTCTACTCTTTGTGTTGTTTCATTATTTGGACAATCGTTGACCTTACAATTCGATTTCACTTTCTTGGTAAGGACCGATCAGAGCCAAGCGGAGTTGGTCTTCTTTGATTATGGTTTTCGCAAGTTCATTTACTTGATCTAACGTAACTTTTTCAAGTTTTTGAATAACTTCTGTCTCAGTTTCAATCTTGCCCTCAATGAGCTGTTTAAGACCATACCAGTAGGCTAAACTCTGGGAATCTTCCAACTCTAAAAGCAAGCCACCAACCATATTTTGTTTGGCGCTTTGGAGTTCTTTTTCGGTCACTGGCCTGGTAGAAGTGACATCTAACAGTTCTTGCTTGACTGCCGTGATGGCTTCTTGGATGCGGTGAGGATCAACTCCAGCGGCAATATCGAAACTTCCGCGGTCGTGATAAAAATCGGTATTACTGCGGATGTAGTAACAGAGCCCTCGTTTATCACGAATTTCGGTAAAAAGACGAGAACTCATGGTCCGACCGAGCAAGGTTGAAAGTAAATTCAAAGCGTAGCGACGGTCATCTTTCCTCGAGAAAGAAGGTAGCCCGAGTACAAAATGTGCTTGTTCTGTAACTTTGGTGACGACTCTCTTTTTGTTGGATCCGTACTGCCCTTCTTGTAAAAGATCGTCATGATTTTTTGAATTGCGATCGGAGCCACCTTTGGAAAGGTATTGTTCGACTTTGGCAACCAATTGTTCATCACCGACGAACTCTTCATCACCGGCTACAACAAAAACCACGTTACCAAAACCATACCAATCATGAATGTAGGAAGCAAAATCATCATGGGTAAGTGCCGAAACGACCTCTTTTCGACCTAAAACGGGGCCAGCAAGATTGGTTCCCTCATAGAGGAGTTCGTCGTACACCTCGCCAATACGGCGCATGGGCATGTCTTCATACATGTTAATTTCTTCTCGAATGACCTGCGATTCTCGAGCAATATCTTCTGGTCGCAGTTTAGGGGTACAAAGCATGTCACTGACCACATTTAAGGCGATGTCCAGATAGCGAGACGCCAATTTTACGTAATACCCGGTATACTCTTTAGAAGTGAAGGCATTGAATTCACCACCGACATCATCGATAACGGCCGAAAGTTCTTGGGAATTGGTAAAATTTGCTGTTCCTTTAAAAACCATGTGTTCCAAGAAATGGGAGATACCCGCCCACTGCTCCGGTTCGTACCGACGACCGGCATTGACCAAGGCCAAAACTGTCGCACTCTTTACACCGGGCATGGGAATTCGTAAAAGACGAGCACCATTGGATAAATCAGACAAAATAGCTTGCATACGATCTGGATTGTATCCTGGTTTCGACCGGGAAACAATGGAAGATCTCTCCTTCCAGATGTATATTATTATCAGGTATTTAAACTCTTTATATGTTGCTTAATATATCTAAATATCATAATAAGTATATTAATCATCGTTATATTACTTTATGCATTCTTTATATAACAGTAATTACGTTGCCTTGGAATTTGTTCAAAGTTTGGCGACCAGAGAGTGCCTACATTAATGGACATTTCATTGACTACTTGGCTCCAAAACTGTACTTTTCTCAGCTGTTAATCTGGATGTTGTGGGGTTGGACACTGGTTTCCACCAGAGGTCGAGCGTTTCTGATAGCTCATTTCCCGCTAAAACGGAATCGTCTTTTACCGATCTTGCTTGTTGGCCTTATTTTGGGGTGGCAAATACTCTATTTGCAGGATTTTTCTTACACTGTTTGGCTCTTTAATCTGTTAAGTGGCCCCATTCTCTTTGGTTTATGGATCGTTACTTTTTCAAATCTCTTTTTGGGCAAGGATTTTCATAAAAAAATACTGATGGCCATAATCGTAGCCACAACCTTGCAAGCTTTAGTGGGTCTCACCCAGTTTGCCACTCAGATGAACCAAACCCCGTACTGGCTCTTTGGTGAAACAACTTTTGCTCCGTACAAAGGACTGGCTCTTAGCAATCTCAGCTCCATTCAACTCATTCTTCCCTATGGAACAACCCCTCACCCGAATATTCTAGCTAGTTGGATACTTATTGGGATGTTGTCAATCATTATTCATTGGTATATAGGCAAATATCACCGCCTTTTGATCGTTGTTTTTTTCTTTTTTCTGAGCTTGGCTCTCTGGTTAACAGAATCCTGGACAGCTTGGACGAGCTTGCCGGTCCTTATCTGGATGGTATGGCTAATACAACGGAGGATCGCGTTTCAATTTGGGTTTTCTTCACTCAAAAAGGTGGTGATAACCACCATTCTTCTCATTCAAGCCTGTTGGCTCACCCTTCCCCTTTGGTTATCAGTACTCTCAGAAATTTTACCTCTGGAGAGCACATCGATTCTTCGGCGGATACATCTCGAGGAAGTGACACTTCAAGCCTTGAGGTGGCGCCCTTTCGGAATGAGACTATCAGAGTACTTTCAAACCATTTTCCAGGCGGAAACAAGCTATATAGGTAGTCACTTTCTCCAACCCGTTCATAATGCAGGACTCTACGTAGTTATTTCGATGGGTTTTTGGACAATAATATTGCTCTCACTATTTGCTATATATGTTCAAAAATATTACTCTCTATTTTTCCTTCTCTTGATTGCTTTGCTTCCAATTTTTAATCTGGATCATTACTTATTGAGCCTTATGAGTGGTCAATATGTGCTTGTTTTATTTTTTATTAATTTGTACATTCTTACAAATAAGAAATAACATAATATTTTTTTGTTTAGGCTCTAAAATATCAGCATTATTTGTGGTGTGTCCTTTTTGTTTTGCGGTAATTTGCAGAGAAAAACGACCCTCTTTAATGGCTTTGTCATAAAGTTTGCAGTTACCCTATCTCCAAACTCACTTTTCAATAAAAAACTACTCAAGGTTTTGCAAACGAACTGCCTCTGTTTTGGGAAGCCATTGAAGAACAATTCGGCCGATTTGATCTGTTCTCCTGAGGAAAACTCCAAAAGTATCAAGGGTGTGTATGGTTTCTGTATGGGGATGATCATAAGAATTATCTTCCCCAACCGAGATCAGACCCACTTCGGGACGCAGCTCCTCTATTAACTCGGCACAAACTCCGCTTTTTGCCCCATGGTGCGCAACTTTTAGAATTTGAGGCTGATTTAGCAATCC
>Ga0265297_10005801_pt1 | contig 18440 bp, 15 predicted proteins | sample Munlanlwell13791_FD_192502 | JGI IMG/M metagenome (GOLD analysis project Ga0265297, IMG submission 192502) | Leachate microbial communities from a municipal landfill in Southern Ontario, Canada - Leachate well 137-91 | ecosystem: Engineered > Solid waste > Landfill > Unclassified | place...
ATCGCTCCAGACATACCGGTTCCCGGAGATCGCAAGGTCGCGCTTCCATGATGAGTCCCGGATCACCAGTTCCTTTCTTCCGCCCGAAACATTATACCGGTAGATCGCCCGGGAATAATATCCGGAATCCCTTCCGGCCCCATACTCGACCCATGCCACATCTCCCTCATCGCATGCGATTGCATTGTACTTTTCAGAATCGCTCTTTGCTACAAGGTAGGCATCGAACGAATCCTCACCGGAACACGGAACTGTACATAAAAAGAGGGACAGAAGGATCAGAGAAACAACTATTCCCGCTTTCATGCTCTCCTCATTTTTTCCTGAGGTTATTGACAATCACGCCAAGTACGATAATTCCGGCCGAAGATGCCACGACCAGTATCCCGGGATCTGCCGGAAATCCTGTTTCGCGTGCAGGAGTACCAGTGATGACGGTCTTTGTTTCAGGATCGACACTATAGGTATTCGCGATAAGTGTTCCTGAAGGAGAAATACCGGGATCGTAAAGACCGTCATAGAGAACCATTATCCTGACCGCCTCCGTGGAACCGGTCCGTACCTTCACAATGTATTCACCGGGAGGAAGGTCTGAAGTGTTGATTACGGCATGCCATGAACCATATCCGGTTGTCCCGTCTGCAACGGGAATGGCGGGAACCGTGGACGCTGGTTGGTTCATACGATCGATATCCGGAGGATAAATCCCGGTATCGAGGAACGTTCCGGCATTCAGGTTCGTTGTCCCCGAGATCTCCACGGGCGTTCCGGAAATCGCATCGGGAATATCATTCATCTGTATCACGGGTTCTTCAAGAAGGATCATGAATTTCTGGTAGGGATTCTGCTTTTCATAGACCTTCAGTTTTGTTTCCAGTTCATCAGCCGGAATGTATGCGGATGGCTCCTTTTCATCAGGAACGACCTTAACGGCGGTTCCGCCATCCACTACATAGATGAAATACTGGCCGGATCTCCATTCGGTCGTATTCGGGAGATCATATTCAGCCTTCCCCGATCCGTCCGCTGAAATCATCTGGTACCGGGTAAACCGGTTTACCGGAAAACCATTGGTGATCCAGATGCCGATACGGTTACCGGGTGATGTTGCAACGGTTATCGTCAGGGGGGCCCCCTTCGCGAGAATATCGCACCGGGTGTTGAGGTCCGGCGTTGTCCTGACCGCTGACGTCCCGCCGGGTGAGGTGTATACCGGTGATGTAAACTCCCCACACGTGGTCCTCTGCGTTGCCGTTGGTGTTGGTGTTGGCACAGCTGTCCCATCCCCGGGGATCAGCCGGACCTGCACGGAAACACGGTCATTGCTTCCCTCTTTTCCGATCCGGAAGGTATATTCCGCTGGCGCGTAGCCTTCTGTAAGGATCGGGACTTTCCAGACCTGGCCGGCAGCTCCCTTTTCAACCGGGATTATTCCCCCCGCGCCGGAATATTCACCATACGAAACCTTCCCGGTGTCTGCTGCCCCGCGTGAGAATTCATAGTGCAGGTTCGTCCCCACAGGGAGGGTCGTAGATCCGGAGATCTCAATGATTGATCCCGTCATCAGGTTCCCGGGTACGGGATCGATGACAACCGGGGATATTGCAGATACCGGGCTGATACAGAGCAACACTACTCCTAAAAGGAGCAGGAGGGGAGCTCGTGCCTTAGTAGGTATTTTCATTGTTTCACACGTCCTTTTTCATCCTGTTACGAGTGAGCGTAGGAAGCGTGCATATAAGTGATCTCTGTGAGAGATCTCACCGGATAAAACGGAGAGCATGGACAGGTTGAGTGTTCTCACAGAACTTATATAAAATACCGGCCCGTTCATCTTTTCAGGTAGCGTTCATGGAATTCTCCCAAAGGATCACCTCAGGATACGTGCCGGTTTTTTTCCTGGTGGCAGCCTGCCTGGTCCTCCTCGTTGTTCCTGCATCAGCATATGCACATCCTTATTCAGTCCTGTCCTGGTCAGATAGTCCCCCGACCGTTGAAGCAAAACTCCCGGTCCCGGTGGACGTATGGCAGGTCCCGCCGGCAGCGATGCTCCTGGTAGTTACTGCGGTATTCCTGCCGGTCTGCCTAGTACCTGTGGAGATCCTTATATCGTGTGCAGGGTTTGTGGTCCTGAATTTCCGGAGAATCCGGAAAACTGAAGTGTTTGAAAACGATTGCCGGATGCGGATTTATCACCATATCGTAGCGAACCCGGGGTCCGGGTTCGCCGGGATAATGCAGAGTCTTCCGGTAAATCGCGGGACATTGCACTATCACCTGGGAGTCCTCTGCCGCGAGAGACTTGTCGTTGCCTTTTCAATAAACAACAGTGTCTGTTATTTCCAGAATGCAGGGAAATTTTCCGATACGGAAATGGATGCAATTGCCCGGTTGCGGAACCGTAAGAACCTCTCGATTTGCACATTCCTGTCATCGTTACCCGATGCATCGCGGCAGGATATTGCTGAGATGCTGAATACTACCGGTTCCACGGTATCGTGGCATATGCACCGGCTCTGTGAAGCCCGGCTCATCACATCAGTAAGGATGGGGAGAAATGTCCGCTACAGGTTGACTCCTGTTGCAGCGAAGGTTATCGATCAACTGCGGTGAGGTGGGGGCGGGAAATACTGGAACCATTCTGCCGATACGATAAACGACAACACACCCGTGGAGCGCTGCGGCGGGGCGTACCTGCCGGGTACCAGGCTCTCCCGTTTGCATCTTTAATGTACCCGTATTTTTCCGGGATACACGTGATTCAGGTAAACGGAAAGTCCCGCAGGACACAGGTTTCCACCCCTCCGCGGTTCAATCGTATAACCGCAGGGTTATGCCAATTCCGCTTCAGTTTTTGCCCGGATTGTTCCGTTTAATGGGAGAATTTTCTTTCGACCACATTATATATATACATAATTTTCAAAACATTAGATAATCACAATGCTCGCGGACATCTGCATACCTTTAACGCTGAAGATCATGGGCCGTGGCCTGCCGCTGTATGAAGCGGAGCAGATCGCGTCCGTGATTGTCATCTGGGTTGTGCTGCTCTGTACCCTGATGGGAGTAACGATCCGCCTTCCCGGTCCGGAAGGTGAACCGGGCGTTCGGCCCGGTTCCTGCGGGTCTGTTACCGGTGGCAACGCTGATGTCTCCGGCTGTGGGATCTTCCCGGTAGTGCCCGGGACCGCAGTGGGCTTCTCGCCCGTTCTTCTGCAATGATAATCACCGGCCGGCCAACGGCCATGGCGCATACTTCCCGGACCTGACGGTCTTTTCTGCCAGCTCTGGGAGACGCCGCCGCACCTGCCTTTTGTGCCGGCTCCGACACGAATCTCCTGAGCGGAGCGGATGCCTCCCGTATCGTTGACGAAAAAAAACCAATAACCTGAATCCTATGATTGAAAAAATGAATGAAACCAGTACCGCAGGATCCGCGAGGGTCCCGTGGCGGGGAATTGGAAACGGTTTCGGAATTCCCAAAAAAAGAGACGTGAGTCGAACAGCGCAGAACTCACCTGAGTTCTTCTCGACCTCCGGGTTCTGTGGAACCGGTCGGAGACGCGAGGACGTTGCCGGACCTTCCCGCGAGGTATCGAAAAGCGACCCTGTATCGTCCGGTGCGGCATGTGCCTTACGAGACGATGACGAACTCCGGTGGGCGCAGAAGCACATGCCGGACAATGCAGCAGACCACCGGCCCAAAGGTTCGGTCTTCCGTAAAACGGAACTTCATAACGCATCGCGGGGATCTCCCGCGGAAGAGACTGCCAAAACCCGGAAACGGATCCGCAGGGATCTCGACAATCCCGGATCAGGCGTGACACTCCGCCCGTTCGAGACTGCTTTACGGGATCTCGTCTGCTCGATCATCGGGCAGCAGGATCTGGCAGAAGAGAAACTCTTCCTCCACATCGCCGATCTCCAGCAGCAGATTTACGATCTCAAGCAAACGATCGACACGCTCGAACAGAGGCTGCCGGCACAAGCCCCTCCCCCATCCGCCACCGAAAAACCGGAGGGATATGTTTGAAAAAGGTCCGCTTCAGCATGCCAACGCGATGGAGAAATTTCTTAACCATCTTCACGGACTGGCAGGACCGGCTTCCGGTCCGGCTGATCTACAAGATCGAACGGTATAACAAACGACTCGCGATGTTCGAGGCACAGGAGTGGTAGATATCAAAAAGCAACGATCACGAATCCTTACCGAGATCCCGCTCCACCTGCTCCCGCAGGCCATTGCCTGGCAGGTCCAGGACTGGGGCGATGCCGTGCACCGCATCAGCGTGCGCCGGACCCACTGGCACCTCTTCAACGTGACGGTGCGGACAAAGCCGGTGCCCCGCGAGCTCGCAACCCGGGTAACGGTGGCGGTTGCGTTTCCCAATTTCAGGGACACGACAAGGAAGCCCGCTGCGGCCGGCCGGCGTCGGGGGTGCCCGGTATGAATCCCGGACCGGAGCCACAAGAAACGACCCGGGTAACGGTGGCGGTCTCATTTCCCAATGTTCGTGATACGACCAGGAAGCCCGCCGCGGCCGGCCGACACCGGGGGTATCCGGTATGACCCCCGGACCGGAGCCACGGGAAGCGATCCGGCAGGCGATAACGAATGCAGCGGCGCGGGGGAAGGTGATGGACCGGGACCTCATAAATGTGGCCCGGATCCCGTTCATTCTCTTCTGTGCCGGCCTCACGGTCTTTGTCCTGGTCAAAAGGACGCGGGTGCATATCACAAGCCCGGAGGATTGCGCTGCCGAATACTGGCGGGACATCCTCCGGCTCCGGAGGGTGCCGCTAAACGGTGTTGTCGCCCGTGAACTCTGGCTCCTCAATCCGTGGGGAACCTGGCAGTACTTCCGGATCCTTGATGACCGGGTCATCGAGATCCGGGCGGACGGGACGCCGATGGTCACGGAGTGTGCGGCTTTTACAAAGGTTCCGGCTCCTGCTACGGTGCCGGATTCCACACCTGCGCCTGTACCGGATTCTGTACCGGCTCCGATACCGGATCCATCATCGGAACCCTCACCGACACCTGTACCGGATCCCGAACCGGATTCCGGAACGGATTCTGTACCGGCATCTGAACCCGCCCAAGTACCGGCACCTGAGCCGGATCCCGCACCGGCCAGGGCGAGTCTGCCGGGACTATCCCCGGTGGAATCTTCCCCCTCTTCCGATGAGGGAGAATAACCACCTCTTTTTCAGGGTATCAGTACTCTCACCCCCCCGAATCGGTAAAAATGGTCCATCCGGGCCCGTACAGGGCCCCGTTTCATACTTTCCGGTTATCAGCGACCGGCCTGTTAGGGGAGTTTTTGCGGGGAGTCTTACGGAAAATCCCGCTATTGGCCCCGATTGCTCATCCGGGGATTTTGCAAAGGAAAAAACCGGCCTGTTTAGAGCTTGTTTAAATCGAGGATAGGGTGGGGAGATGAGGTTTGGGCTGTGGAAGGGGGTGATCCGGGGCCCGGCGGTTGCCTGAGTGGTTCTGGCGGGGTTTGGCGTTTTACGTCGGAGAACTGAGCGGATCGGACACTTTTATCGGATCTTCCCCCTCTTCTGACAAGGGAGGATAACCGCCTCTTTTTTAGAGTATCAGTCATCTCACCCCCCCGGATCGGTAAGAATGACCCATCCGGGCACGTAGAGGGCCCCGTTTCACTCTTTCAGGATCTCCGCGACCGGCCTGTTTCGGGGGTTTTTGAGAGGAGTTTCATGGGAAATCGCGCAATTTGCCCGGTTTGCTTATCCGGGAGTTTTACGAGGAGAAAAACCGGCCTGTTTAGAGCTTGTTTAAATCGAGGATCGGGTGGGGGGATGAGGTTTGGGTTGTGGAGGGTGGTGATCCGGGGCCCGGCGGTCGCTATGGGGGGTCTGGCGGGGTTGGGGGTTTTACGTCGAAGAACCCTTCGGATTCTTCTCATATTCGTGGTTCGAAGATTTTCTGCGGAAAATCTTCTCTTCCTCAAGGTTCTGACGAACCTTTCGGATTCTGATGAACCACTCGTACGTCGGAGAACCGGGCCGATCTGACCATTTTATCGGATCTTCCCTGCATTTTTGAACCATGCCCAAGAGAGAATGGATGGCGGACGGACCCGGTTGGTTCGTTGCGCTGCGATTGCCTGATAATAATAACAAAAAGATCAGGGAAATACCCGGTAAATCTCTTCACGGCTTTTTACACGGTAGAATATGATCGTATTGTCCACATTGATCCTGCACCCGATCCGATAGTGTCCCACGCGAATACGATAATAGTCTTCAAATCCTTTCATCCGGCTTATGTCAAACCCGGAAAAAATATTTTCTGCGGCAGGTATCTGCTCAAATACCAGCCGCTCAATGCGGGACCGGTGACGTGCCGGGATCAGAGAAAGATCTTTTAAGAAAATTTTCTTGTAGCCACAGGCAGGCATGTTAATCCTTTATCAAAGATTTGTAGAATTTCCTGGCTTCATGAACCGAGAGAACCGGATCATCCTCTGCCTCCTCCATGAATTTTCCAAGCCCGTGATCTTCGATAATGGATTCCATCCGGTTGAAGGTTGCGAGGTCAACTATCACCGCCTGTTTCTGGTTCCTGGCATCCGTGATGTATTTCCGGGGTATTGCTGTCATGCCTGTATCACTTCAGTGTTTATGCCGGGGAGTATAAATGAGCTTGCGCCGGGGATGGGCATATGCTCCATGACGGGATACCGCCCCACTCAATCCGGGCCACCGGTGGGATCCGATTGACCTATTTCCAGTCCCGACCGTGTCAGTTTCGAAGACATTCGTCTTCTCTTGTCTCCTGCTTTCAGCATTCGACATTTGCGAAAAAGCGTGTCAGTTTTTAGTTTCTTCACGGTGTAAACCTGCCTGTTTTTACGTCGTGGAGATCAGGTTTTCCGGACCGTGTTAATAGGGGTCAATTGGGGCGGGCGATCTGAAGGTAAAACGCGTTTCAGGTTGTAGGGCCGGAGGGTAACTCTAACGGAGGTCTGACGCTCAAGAGGGGCTGCCTTCGACAGCCCCAGCCGCGTGGGCTTGCCCCGTAGTAAAAATTGAAATTTTCTTACAAAAAAAGATCAATAGATTGAGAAAATAAAAAAAAATCTTCAAACAGAATTCACATTTTTTCATATTCCAACGGATCTTTCACATTCATTTGACATTGATACCATTTCCGATATCTTTCATAATATCTTCGAGATTTAGATTATTTATCCGGTAGAATCGTTTTCTTCCATCCGAAGGATCCTGGCGTTTGGAAATATAACCGGATTTTTCAAGTTTCGATAATTTTTGGGATGTGTATCGATAATCAGAGGATAACAAATCAAATGCATTTTGAAAGGTAAACTCATCGTAGTGATATTTTGAAAATAATGTTGAGAGGTCTATCAAGAGATAGTTCGGAATAAAAGTTGCCATGGTTCTACAGCAAGATTACTTCAAAAGATACTTATAGTTATGATTAGTCTAATTAATAGTTAGACTAATTAGTGGAAGTATTTTCAATGCCACCAAATGTCAAGATCATCGAAACTGCACATGGAAATTTAGAAACGCCGGTCTTTTTCCCGGTTTTTCATTTTAATAAACGAGGGACCGGATCATGTCCAAAATATTGGAATGACATTCCTGAAATGAAAACCATGCTGGTAAATGCCCATCATATTAGCAAGGCAGACAATTTCAAACGAATTAGTACAAATGGGCTTCATAAACATTTTCAATTCAATGGAATCTTTTTCGCGGATAGTGGCGGGCTCCAAAGCCGGTTGAACAATGCGATTATCAACCCTCTGGAGATTTTGAAAATTCAGGAAAAAATTGGTGCTGACATTGCAGCCACTCTTGATTCTCCCGTTTTTATTAAGGATAATATTTCCGAGAGTACGCACGCAGAATATATTCAGAAAACCGTAAGAAACGCGATCATCGCGTCAGAGAACCGGGAACGGGAAGATATGCTCCTATACGCTGTCATTCATGGGAATGATATCAAGGTCATGACGAATATGATCGATTATCTCAAACGAAAGGGAAATTTCGATGGATTTGCAATTGGTGGATTAATCTTCAAAAGGTCGAATCATCGTCAACTTATTGATCTCATGATTGCTATCAGAAAACGAGCGGGGGAGAAACCATTGCATGTTTTTGGATTGGGAGGTCCCGCAATGATTCCCTTACTGACATATCTTGGGGTGGATTCATTTGATTCTTCTTCATTTCTCTCTGCCGGATCGAATAGAGTATATTTCGCTCCTGAATACAGAACCCGCGCATTTCAGGAATTGCCTCAAACAAAAATGCTCCCTTGTGTTTGTCCGGTTTGTAGTAAAAATTCCTTTGATGAAGTTCGATCCCAACGAAAGCTGATCGGGATGCATAACCTTTGGATGATCTCATACGAGATTCGAAAATTAAAGATGCATATTCTTGAAGGTGATCTTGAATCATATCTCGATTATCGATTCATGAATAATCCCCAGATAAAAATTGCATACAGGTATGCGAAAGCAAAAGTTGGAGGGTTTGTATGAGACTGACCATGCGCCCGGTCACGTTGAGTCGTGTTGTTGAGACGGCATATTTTGCAGAACGAGAGAATCAATTCACTAGCCAGGAACTTGCAGAATTTCTAAAATCATCACCTTCTCGCGGGAAGGAGATTGCCGAAGAGACAGTCAATATCGGATTACTGGAAAAAACAGAAGAACATTATCGCTCAACTGAAAACTGCTCTCCATTTTTAGAAAACGTTCGTCAGAACAATTGGATGGGAATTCACGGTTTCATGATGGATTATCCATTTTACCATACGTTTATCACAACACTACAGTCCATCGAGCCAGCAACATCCGAAGAAATTCTTGCAGCATTGTCACAGTCAACAATTCCCTTCAATGAGGCTTCGCGTCAAGTCCTCTGCGATTGGGGGGAGCGTCTTTGTTCGATACAGCGCAATATCTTCACCAACCAATACTTCACGGTTACAAATAATCCCACCTCGTTAATCCCCGTCTTTCTTGAAACCTATCAGTCTCTCAATATCAAATATGGTGATTTCCAAAAACGATACGTGGAGATCCCTAAAATCCGTGAATATGTATGCCAGAATTTGCGGATATCCCGAGAGACATTCGATACGCGATTCATTCAGCTGTGTATGAAAAATATTGGCAAGATCGAGCTTGCAGGTGCTCCGGTCACAACCCACGCCAAACGATCAGCTAAAAAAGTTAAGAATGTGCATTTTCTCGAACTGCCTGACACAATAACGATGAAATTATCATCAGATCAGTATCTCAACGGCCTGAAAGTTGGACCTAAATTGTATTATTCTGTCGCTTATCATGGTGGTGACCTTCTTGACTGAATTTACTCTTACGCTGAAAAAAAAAGACTATTCAAAGTATGGCCTTGCTGGAAATCCTTTTCCCTTTTCTGGAGTTCCCGATGAACATCCGAACGTCTATATCGGACAGGATGATGTGCTTGAGAAGATTAACGCGGTGTTATCTTCAACGGTTCTCTCAGCACAATCGAATCATATCATTGTGACCGGTTCGTATGGGAATGGAAAAAGTCATACACTGAAATTCATTAAATCCCATATTCGGGAGCAGTTTTCTGAAAAATCTGAAACCCCCATCTGTGTGGGGTACGTCTCCCAACCAGGGGATATTTTTCTCGAAATCTATACAAAATTCATGTATGATCTCGGATACACGTTTGTCAAACATCTCTCCCAAGAATATCTCGGTCTTATCGCATACCAATTATCGAAAGAGGGTTTGATCGAAGAAAAGATCCGAAAAGGTCAAGGGTGGAAACAGATTGAGAAGGGAGATGTGCTGATCTCTGATATTGTTCCGAAAGCCATTCAACGATTGAATGATGGAATAAAATTTGCCGATTACACCCGAGCATTCATCGCGTTATCCTATGAAGAAAATTCAATTTATTCTTGGGAATGGCTCTGTGGAGAAGGAGTGGAATATTCAAAACGGCAGGAGCTTTGTCTTGGGAAAAATGTCAATGATGTCAATTCGATTCGAGCATTAGGAGCTCTGAAATTTATTCTTAAGGAACTCAACTTCGCATCACTCGTTCTCCTTATTGACGAATTTGAGTATATTGAGACTCTCCCTTTGCTGAAGAAACAGAAATTACTCAATTCTCTTCGACACATCATCGATCTCAATGGTGAGGGATTATCTCTCATCATTGCTTGTGCGCCGGAAGTTTGGCAAAATATTGTTGCCGAGTATCATGCGTTCTCAGAACGAGTTGGAAAAGAAGCAAATCTCAAACCTCTCGATCAAGAGAAAATCCGGATGCTCCTGACATCCTACCTCAATAACAAACGAACAAAACGAAGTGATTCTCTCTCTCCGTTCACGGATGATTCGATTGAGCGAATTTTCCTGCACTCACAAGGGAATACAAGGAGGGTAATTTCTCTGTGTAGTCAGGCCCTTGATGTTTCATTGGATTTCAATAAGAATATCATTGATGACGCGGTGATTGATTCCATTCTTGCCGGGTGACTGAATTTTCCGCAAAATTAACTATTTAGATTTAAAATAATTATGAAGAATCTATATTATTAGAATTTTGAAGCGAATCAAGTGCAATCTGTCTAATATTTTGATCATCTGCTAATTCACTAATCCTTTTTAAAACAGGTTTCGAATTATTAGAGTATCCAGATACAATTGCTTTCATTGCCTCTTTAGCATTGGCACGGTCACATCGGAGTGCAATTTTCTCGAGTAACGTTAGAGCATCCTGTGTTCCCATTGAAGATAATGTGGAGATAGCCGCCCGCCATACTTTTTTATTAATAGATTTTATACAAGGGATTAACTCATTGGGTGGGATGGGTATAATCTGTTTTTTAATTGCAGAAAGAGCTTCGATTTGAACAGACCACGCGTCATCATTGAGTGCCAATATCAAGAGATTGTTGTTGGTTGGAACTTTACCACTTTTTATCCTCCTAACTGCGGAAACTCGTGTGCATACATTTTGTGATTCTAGATCTCGGATTAGTTCATTCAAATCTCTTTTTTGAATGGGAGTTCTATGAAATACAGGGATGGAGACTGTTTTTTCATTTTCTTTGACTTCCAGACTATCAGCGACATGGGCAGTTTCATTCTCTATGAATCTGAATACCGTCCTATTCCCAACACTGATTGTATGATAATTTACTCCAGTACTGACTTCCCGATCTTCTTGAAGGACAATTTCATTATCTTGTTCTGTCAGTGATGGCAGCTCTACAGATAATTTGGTATCTTCAATTTCTGGAGATATATTTTCAGAAACATTGAAGACCATTCGGAAAAGGTTAAAGTTTATTTCTGAAAATCCTTTATAATCGCCCTCTAATCCTTCACTTGAACAAAATGAAATAATATCATAAAGAAAAACAACGAGAGACTGAAGCTCTGGAATGGTCCCAGGTCCTTGCATTAGATACTGCACAAACATGAGACGTTCCTTTTCAAGGTGGCGTCTTCTAAATCTTTTTGAAAGAAGGTCTGGTTCTTCTTCAATTTTCTTTTTAATTGATGTGTAAATATCATCATTGTCGATGACGGGAAGGATTCCATAGACCGATGGAATAAATCGTTTTTTTTCTTTCGAGTAATAATCATTCACTTTTTGCGTAGGGATTTCCCAAAAGGAAGATATTTTCTCGCAATATTGTTTATCCAATTCAGAAGTTGTTGAGATGAGTAGGGTGGGGTTGAACTCTTTCAAAAACGAGCGCCATCCCAGCAGACTAAACCCAAGTATCGGATCAAAAATTCGGGCATTGATGGGAATTGGAACGTATGAATATCGTGCATTTATTCTATGTCCCTCTCTGTCATCACGTCCGGTTCTTCGTGGAATGTAGCCTCCTTCAAATGGGGCTGAATCGCTCATCAGAGGAAGTAAGACGCTTCTGACATCATTATTATCAATGCCAAATTTATCAGCGAGCTCTTCAATTGTCCATGAACCCCGAACCAGTTCGTCGGTGATTAGAATCGCGAGAGGTTGATCCAAAATGCGATAACTTCCAGGGTTATAATGCTCATATTGAATTACCAAGCGTCCGTTTGAAACGACCTGCCTATTATGGATCAGTTCGCGAATCTGCCTATTATTGGGACTCTGTAACACTTGGGTTCACCAATTTCATTGTTTCGGGTGCATCGATAATCTCGTTCAGAATTCGGCTTTGTCGAAGGGTATCTCGTGAACCAACAAGGATCAACTGCCTTTTTGAACTTGTCAGGATTGTATAAAGCACCTCAGGACAAGTAAGGGGATATCGAAGAATACGTTCGTTTCCTGAACAGACAAAGGAGACAATTGAAATATCGTAGGATTTCCGTCCAGCCTGATAGGGCAGAAGTACCGGAATGTCAGAGAGGTTTGAATTGTATAACAAGGATTTGATTTTTGAAACCTGACTTATGAATGGAGTAATAATTACACAACCAGCACGATTTTTCGGGTCCATTGCGTTTAATAAATTGATAATTGCTCGAGCCTCTGCCTCATTTGAATACATTAACTCCTCAAGGGTTTCTGAAAACCGGATTGGAAGATTGATTACCACTTCAAAATTCTCTCCAGATTCCGTTATTGCTCCGAGAGGATTTCGCGCAGACACGAGGAACGGAACGTCACAAATTGTAATTTTGCTGCCCTCTGTTAGTTTATTGGATTTTTGCTTTCCAAGTTGATCTAACAGAGGATCCATTGATGAAATGGAGACCTCATTTTGGGGTTCAATAACTATCCTGTATCTCGTACCATCTGAGGGTTTAATCTCCATGGTGGCAAGATATTTCACGAAATCTTCTCCTGATTCCGCTCCTTCAACATTGACAAAGGTAACTGATCCTTCAGATTTTTTCACAGAAATTCCGTTGGAGGTATGCTCAAGCGCAAATTTGATTTGAACGGGGAGATTCACAAAGGGATCATTAAAGACCCTGTAATCATTTGAGAAAAAATATGAATCATATTGGACTAATTCACTGAAAGGACCAACTCCTAGGCCACTATTTCGTGCATCTCTGCTTCTGATTGGCAAATTGGCCCGGTATGCATCTCCTATCAGTAGAGTGTGATATGCCAGACTCCGTAGATGGTATATATGCGGTTCATAATATTCTTCCGCAGAAGTCACAATGATATAATCAAATGGAACTTTTCGCTGTGATATATGCATTTTTTCAAAGAAGCCTGAAGACCGTAAGAACCCTTTTGTTGTGACGATGATAGGAGATAACCCAATTTTTTCTGCGATATCAGCGGGAGAATTACCTTCAGAGATTAAATTGGCACTGGCTCCCTTCTCAAAATTACTCTTTCTATCGATCACAAGAATTTCATGCTTCTTTGGATAACTATCAACAAAATTCTTAATTTCTATCGGGTCTTGAAATACCACTAAAATCTGACAGGGCCTGGGGAGATGTTGGATAATATCTTTACATTGTTCAACAACTGAAGACTGGTTGGTTGTCTGAAGTGCAACAATATACCGCTCTTCAAGAGCATTTGCTACATTTTTAGCCTGATATGGAATCAGGTCTCGGCGCTCTAAAATTTTACCTTTAGAATATTTTGGGAGCTGACGATGAATACCACGCTGAATATTATCAATTACTTTCAAAAGATAGCGCATCGAACGGTTTTCAGAATAGTCTTTCGTGAGTGAATAGATTTTTTCTGTATTTAAGAAAGCCTCGGGAACCGTTCCGGTGATTCTGATTAACAGTGAATCGCTTCCACTCCATAGGAAAATCCCCATGTACCGAAGTCCATCAGAAGTACTTATCAGGATTTGATCACCGGGTATACAGTCAAGACAGGGGATACTTTCTGAAGAGCGAAACAAAATGCCCTCCTCATTTGTTGTCTCAAAGTGCAGTCCCTCTACTTTCTGACCACAGGCCCGTAGTGTTTCCGGGGGTAATTCCCTTAAAAACAGTGACATCTGGCGCAATATGTCATTTTCGGACATAATGGCTCGGCGAAGTTTGTTGAAATGATCAATATTAGCTACTTCAAAGTAATGATTCCGCACCGGACAGGTATTCACTAGGAAACATTCTGAGGAAATATTTCCTTTTTCGTCCATCTCATAACATTCCCAATGACGTTCTGTCTGGCAATAATATTGGCAAGCCGGCCAGAATCTTTGGAGTGCATGATCGGACATGGTTGCATAGCGACAATTCAGGCAATCCCTATGAAATGTATCCGGGAGGAGCATTCCTCTCCGTTGAAGGAGTACCTGATGGCGTGCGTAGAGTATCTGGTCAATCTCTTCATTGGTTATTGTTAAATGATGAATTTTTGATGGTTCTTTTCCATCCCCGATATTAGTTCTGGTGCTATAGACAAGAAATCCATCTTTTATCCCAGACTCTAACAGGGTCGTCATGAGATAGATTTTGAGTTGCCAGACATGATCCGATGAAACTTGGGTAGCAGTTTTAAGTTCAAATGGATGACCCTCAATAACGAAGTCAACAGTACCTGAAAATCCCGATATCTGATTAACCATGCACTCCGTATGGAGATCTTTTCCGGTAAAATAGGGGGCCAATTCTTCATCACCGAATGCACTGGTAAGACGATTGATAACATCTTTCTCCACATCAAAGAGTGGCGTGTCAGCCAGTACATGGAGTGCAGCATCCATCCGATAATCCCCATCTAGTTGTTCTTTGAGGAGATTGCGGATCCAATCCTTTTTTTCACTAAAACTACTGGCAGAAATTTTTTGAATGTCCCCATTTCTGACAACAGATTCAATAATTGTGTGGACGAGGTTGCCGCGTGTGATATCTTTATTCGGCCATTTTAGGATATTTCCTCCAACATTTTTCACATAATCAAGATAATATTTCCTAGGGCAGGACAGCATTCCAATAATTTCACGGGGTCCAATAGATGTGGATGGTGTCGCAATCAGGATTCGCTCAATGTTAATCCATATTACCCCACTCTTAAAGACGAGATATCCTTCAAAGAAAACCTCATCCCCCGACTGGAAAAGCCGTCGGATCTGACGGTTTTCCTCATCGTCTCCCTGGACTATTTTCAGAAGTGTTTCAGATGTTTCCGGATAGGGGATCCATGACTGTGGAGCCTCCCATATTGTCAGTTTTGCATTCGGTCCATTTGGGGTTTCAAGATCAAAAAGATATTTTCCTCCACCTGTCAGGGTTGAGTGATATACATTTGTTTTAAGTCGGGCAGTGCTCTGAATCCATTGTTCGGAATAACCTACGGGATCCTCAAGTATCTTTTTAAAATCAATATATTTTCGCAACAATCAGACCCCCTCCAGTAGAGCAAGAATGAGACGACGGTTTAGCAGGAGTGATCCATTGAGTCGTGACCCATAGGGTTCATCAAAATCTATACACTCAGGGCAAGCATCAACACACGAGGGAATCATCTCATCAACACGTGCATACACCTCATTAAGATCCCCTTTCTTTACCGTCCTGAATCGTTCAAACGCTGCAATAGCTCGTGGATCATAGAAAAAATTCGCTGAACCATATATGAGCAAATCGATTAACTGGGGTGTGCGTCCGAGATGTTTTTGAATTTCTTTGTAACCATGGATCAATTCTGAATAGAGAGCTGCGTTCTCTTTTGACTGAATTAATCTCCGGATTTCCAATCGAATAAAAATTACAAGATCATCTATCCTTCTTGGTCTCAATTCGAAATCGCCAATTTTTTCCTGTTTTTTCAGAGAGGACCTAATTATTTCCTCAGCAGCTCCTGAAGGTTCCCGGAATACCGACCATAAATAATCAGGATCAGACTCAAGGAAAAGATCAAAAATTACTAAATCTGCAATTTGTACATCACACAGGAGGGACCGTTTCAGTTCATTGTTCAAATTGACCGATAATTTGTCAGAGACTGAATGAAGACGTTCAAAAAATTCCTTCGCTATACCAGATCCGCCCTGGAAGCGGTCATAGGCATATACCGTGAGATAGCCATCTTCTATATTTCCATCCTGCCAAAAGATTAGACCTTCCCCGATTACACTGAAAAACTGCTGACTCCAAATCTTAAGAGAACGCTGAAGTGTCTCACATATAACGGTGTTAATATAATCTCCAAACTTATCGGAATCAAAGATCTCTTCGAAAATATTGCCGATTTTTTCACCATTCTCATGCAACCAAAGTTCTATCTCATTGCGTTTCCGTGTATCGAATTCTGCAAGACGCAATCGAATCTCTTTTTCTTCTGGGATCAATTCCCTGAGTATCCTCTGTTGATATTCAGGATCTCCTTTAAAAAATTTTAAAATATTATCATCGGGGTGTTCCCATCTGATCCAATAATCAAGAGCATAACAAAACTTCTGAATCCAGTCAAGATCATAGGTGCTTTCAATACCCCGTTGATGAAAATGAACAGACTCTTTGAGTTTCAGGCTAAAAAAATTCCAGCGAAGATCTGAGGTTAAAATTGGATTCTTTTTGAGAACCTCTGGTAAACTAGCTAGAAGTGACGTAAGATTAATTTTAAACCGAACGGCTTGAGAGATGTGCTCAGTGCCAATGAGGGCAAAATTTTGATCTGTATCATGGACAAATCGGATTATCCTGGTAAGATTCCGTTCAGCTCCAAAGAGCTGGAGGACATTGCCATAATAACAGCGGACAATTCTGAAATCCGGATAATATCCAATAGATTCTATCAGATTTGTCAAAGGAAACAGATTATCGATTTTAGGTTCGTTCAAAGTAAGGGAAATATTCTCCCAAAGGGCCATAGACGGGGGATCACGAGCAACAATGATCGATCCGGCTCCTCCATGGTCAAGATAACGGTTCTCCTCATCCCAAGTATAGTTGCTGTAGGGAGGTACTTCCTCGACATTGACGGCATCAGGGAAATAGATCGTTGTTTCATTTACAGGAATTTCGAACGGTGAAAAGGTCTCTTTGGTAATAAACTCATTAAGTCGTTGTTTTTTAGAGAATACAAAACTCGGTTCGATATTGCTATATCCCTGCTTCCATACACTCGGCACCCAGAATGTTCTGAAATGCTTAAAATTCCATCGTTTTTTATATCCCCCTGGTAGAAAATTGCCGAGGATAAACTCTGTCGTATCAGTTCCTTCACTTTGATTATGTCCGGTGCTGCGGTTTCGGATCTCAATTTTCCCCCCCACCATCATCGGGATAAATGTTGCTGGGACAAGATAGGGTCTCTCAACATATGGATCAAAATTGAAGAGATCTGGAGGATGGAGATATGGGTGAGGAAATCTAAATTTTTCCCAGTGATCGAGCGCTGCCTGTGCACGGAGAAGGCGTTTTTCATGCGTCATGGGAAACCTCAATCTCGATTCGTGCAACCGCTTGGGAAAGATACCGGATTATTTCATCGACGGTCTTCCCGTCCCGTATAAACCGGGTATTTCCGATAAATGATGAATCGGAGCGGTTTGGTTCGAGTTTTTCTGAACATGAATCAAGATATCTGACAACTATGTCCAGATGTTCGCGGATCTCTTTCTCTGAAAGACCAAATGACTCATTTGCCGCCTGAATAAATTGGTTCATTCGTTCGGTAATAAATTTCTTCGTTTCTTGGGTATTGAGATATTTGTAACAAGCATCGACGTCTTGAACAGTGCCATATGTACTGATAAAATCATAGAGAAATGATGTAAAATGCATCGCCATTATATGCCGATTTTCCGGGTCAATCGGGATAATCAGTTTATCCTCACTAGGATTTGTGAGGAGAGTATGATGGTGGAAGTAGAACGAATCAAGTGGACGCGATCCAAGTACCACTACGGCAACCGGCATATCTGAAGGTGAACGACCCCCACGACCAATTCTTTGAACAAACCCTGGGATGTTCATCGGGGACATATATTGGAATGTACCGATCACAGCCGGGTGATCAAATCCCACCTCTAATGCAGATGTTGTAATCATCATATCCCATAAATCGTCCTGGACCGGTCCTCCGGAACAATCCAATGAGGTCTTGGATTTATGGAGATGAATGGACATTGGATCAAGATCCCGATCATTCATTGTCCACCAGCATTCTCCATCTTCATACACCTGGCACTTATTTATGTAGGGATTTGGAGGAAGTGACTTACAGGCCACATGTGGGCAGACAGAATTTTCATGTGTTCCTATTTTTTGATCCGGAATTCGGAATCTGTAAAGAGTTCTGGTTCTTTCAGCATTGCAAAGATTATCTCCAAGACGTTTTATTATATCATAGGACTTACGCGGTTGGATCCAGTTCAAGCGAGAGATAATCGTCATAACTCCCTGTAAAAAAGATTAGAAAGTTGGTGAGGCGATAAAGCGAGAAGAAGCCGCACGATGAATCGAGCGTTT
>Ga0265297_10005802_pt1 | contig 18438 bp, 17 predicted proteins | sample Munlanlwell13791_FD_192502 | JGI IMG/M metagenome (GOLD analysis project Ga0265297, IMG submission 192502) | Leachate microbial communities from a municipal landfill in Southern Ontario, Canada - Leachate well 137-91 | ecosystem: Engineered > Solid waste > Landfill > Unclassified | place...
GGGCACTTTTTACCAGACGCATAGGTGTCAATCACGCACAAACGAAGTGCAAAACCCACCTGATTTGCCGCTAAACCAACTCCCGGGGCATTGTACATTGTTTCAAACATATTCCTAATTAGAATTTTTATTTCTGGCGTTACTTTTTTTATTTCGGCACTATGCTCTGCAAGCACCGCTTCGCCATATTTTTTTATTTGCAATATTGACATATAAACTCCATTTTTTTGTTGTTAACCTGTATTTTATTATAGAACATCTATCGGGTCTATATCAACGGCAATTTTAACACCTGAAAACTTAAACCCTTTTAAAAATAATTCTTTTAAAACTTCAAATAGCTGTGCTTTATTGCCTTTAAGCATTATCTGCCATCTATATTGACCGTATAGTTTTGGCCTTGCCGCAACACTTGGGCCTATTGCTTCAACTTTATACTTTTCAAGCCCAATTTCACATAGAGTTTTATGCACCATTGCACATGCGCAAGACACTTTGCTTTCATCTAACCCTTTGAAATTTAGGTTTACTAAATTACAAAACGGCGGATAATTTAACTGTTTCCTGAAAGCAATTTCAGTTTCATAAAACTTTTTATAATCGTGTTCTTTGGCGCACCTAAGGGCGTAGTGTTCGGGGTGCATAGTTTGCACTATTACCTGCCCGCCAAGCAAACCTCTTCCTGTGCGGCCTGCAACCTGAGTTATCAACTGAAATGTTCGCTCGGCAGAGCGAAAATCAGGCAAACAAAGTGCCGTATCCGCGCTTACAACCCCAACGAGAGTTACCCTTGGAAAATCAAAACCTTTTGCCACTAACTGTGTGCCAAGCAATATATCGTAATTTTCGTCTTTAAAATCTTTATAGGCAAATGAAAATGTGTCTTTTTTTGATGTGGTGTCTTTATCTAACCGAAATATTTTGGCAAACGGGAACAATTTTTGAACTTCTTCTTGCGCTTTTTGTGTGCCAACACCAAAAACTGATATTTCATTACCGGAACAATGAGGGCATTTGTTTGGGCACTCTTGGGTGTAACCGCAATAATTACACTGCAACCTTTCTGGCCCTTTGAAATACACAAGAGAAATAGCGCAATTTGGGCATTGAAGTGTTTGCCCACAAGTGTGGCACATTATTACCGGCGAATGCCCTCGACGGTTTAAAAACACTATTGCCTGTTCACGACGAGCAAGAGTTTGTGTCAAAGCCTTATGAAGCACAGGCGTTATTACTCTATTTTTTATTGGATTTTGCCTTAAATCAAGAAGCTCTACCGGAGGCAGCGGCTTATTGTCAATTCTTTGCGGCAGTTCTAATAGCTTGAACTGGCCGTTTAATGCCCTATGATAACTCTCTATTGATGGAGTAGCCGAGCCAAATATTATAACGCATCTGTTTAAGGCCGATCGTTCAAGTGCTATTTCTTTTGCGTTGTATGCAGGTTTGTTGTCTTGTTTATATGTGCTTTCATGTTCTTCATCTACAATTATTAAGCCCAAATTTGAAAAAGGAGCAAAAACTGCTGAACGAGCACCAAGCAATACTTTAATTTTACCTTCTCTTATACCGGCCCAAAGGCGAAACTTTTCACCTTGCGTAATTTTACTATGCCAAAGGCCAAGCGAATCTGAAAACCTTGATAAGAATATATCGGCAAATTGAGCAGTTAAAGAAATTTCAGGAACAAGCAAAATAGCACTTTTACCCAACTTTATTGCTTCTTCTATTGCGGTAAGGTAAACTTCTGTTTTGCCAGAGCCGGTTACCCCATGTAATAAAAATACTTCACTCTTTTGCGCTTTTAGTGCATTTGTTATTTGCTCAAATGCTTTTAACTGATTGGTTGTAAGTTGTGGCTTGTTACAAATTTTATTTATTATTTTTTGTTTTTCTACCGGGTTTCGCTTAGGGGCCTTTATTGATGAAGAAGCAACCGCATTTAAAGCTTCGCCTATTGAACAAAAATACATTCCCGATATTCTTTTTGAAAGCGCAAGCAACTCAGCAGACAAAGCAAAATTTGCATTTAAAACATTTGTAATAGGTTTTAGCTTGTCTATGTTGCTTTGCGCGGCAAAACCAACTATGAAGCCGACAAGTTTTTTATTGCCAAATTGCACTTCTACTTTTGCACCAATAGATGCTTGAGTTAAAAACTCTTCTGGTATGGTGTAGTGAAATGTTTTGTTTAGAGGAATACTGAGGGCAACTTCTGCTATTTTTTGCATTTTATTTTTGCAATTGGGCGCTTATCGCACGAATGTCATCCCAAACCTCTTTTTTAAGGTTAGGGTTTCTTAGTAAGGCGGCAGGGTGAAAAGTAGGCATTAGCTTAATTCCTTTGTAATCATAAAACTTACCGCGAACTTTTGATATACCCAACTCGGTTTGAACAAATGGCTTTAGCGCAGAGTTGCCAAGTGTACAGATAACTTTTGGAGCAATAATTTCAATTTGCTTTTCCAAATAAGGAAGACACATCTTAGATTCTTCTTCTGTTGGAGGCCTATCGTTGCCGTGTTTTTCCGGGTCAGTTGGGTCTATCATTGGATGACACTTTACAATGTTTGCAATATAAACGGCTTGCCGGCTAAGGCCTATTGATTCAATTATTTTATTTAACAGTTTACCTGCTCTGCCAATAAACGGCTCTCCTTGGTGATCTTCATCAAAACCGGGGCCCTCACCAATAAACATAAGCTTTGCATCGGGGTCGCCAACTCCAAAAACAAAGTTTAACCTTGATTTTCCTAATGGGCATTTAATACAGGAAGAGATTTCGTTTTTATATGCCTCCAGCAACTGCCCTTTTTTGCTTGGAGCTTTTTTTGATTTATCTATTATAAATTCCCCATGGCCTGTGGCAAGCTCGTCTTCAAAGTATGTTTTAGTAAGAGATAGCAGTTTTTGCGCAGTGTAACGCTTCATAAATAATCCTTTTGGCAAGCTTTTCTTTTTTCATTTTGGCAAACTTTAATTTTTTGCCATCTTTAAAAATCAGTGTCGCGCGAACATCCTTAGAACAAACAGCATCTATGCCATTGGCAACAATAAAATCAAGGTTTTTATTTTTAAGTTTTTTTTGCGCGTTAAACTCTAAATTTTCCGACTCAAGCGCAAAACCAACAACAACTCTCAGACCTTTGTGCCTGCCAACATATTGCAAAATATCGGGAGTTTTTTTAAGTTTTAATGTTGTGTATTGAGAGCTTTTTTTTAATTTGATTTTTGAAAACTTTACGGGTGCAAAATCTGCAACAGCCGCCGCAGAAATAAATATTTGGCAAAATTTTACAGATTCCTTAACACTCTCAAACATCTGCCTGGCACTGATTACTTTTATTATTTTCGCATTTTTTGGAAAGTTGGCGCTAACTTGGGCGCATATAACTGTTACCTTTGAGCCAGCCGCAAGCGCGGCGCTTGCAAGTGCCGCGCCCATTTTACCAGATGATGAGTTGGAAATATAACGCACTGGGTCAATAAACTCTCTGGTTGAACCAGCGGTAATTAAAACGGAGGGATTTAACTTTAACATATTGGCTTACTTTAAAAGCTCAACTGCTCTTTTTAAAATTACTTCTATATCGGCTAGGCGACCAATGCCAAGCACACCACAGGCAAGCTCGCCATCTTGTGGCTGTACAATGTTATAACCAAACTCTTTAAGCCGGCTACAGTTTGCAACCGTTGCCTGATGGTTCCACATATCTGTGTTCATCGCCGGGCAAACAAGTATCGGTTTTTTAAACGCCAAGGCAGTGCAAGAAAGAAGATCTTGCGCGCTGCCGCAAGCAAGTTTTGCTATTGTATCGGCCGTTGCAGGGGCAACAATAAAAATATCTGCCCAGTTGGCAAGTACAATGTGGTCTAACTCCCACTCGCTTCCTTCAAACATAGAGCAATAAACTTTATTTTTTGAAAGTGTTTGTAATGTTAGAGGTGTTACAAACTTTTGCGCGCTTTGCGTAAGCACACACTTTACAGCAAAACTCTCTTTAACAAAACTGCGCACAAGTTCCGGCACTTTATAAGCAGCTATGCCACCAGATATACCTATTAAAACATTTTTACCGTTTTGAGGTTTCACTTATTTTTACCTTGATATTCGCCAAGTTTTTCGGCAGCTTTTTCATCAAGTGTTTTAACAACTACTTTTACTTTCTCAAATTCTTTTTGGATTTCTTCCATTGTAACCTTATCATGTGTAACATGGTCAATGGCTTGTTTTATCAACTCAGCCGGTGGTGTTTTTTTGCCCTCATCTTTACTGCTAAGCACCTTGTACCATAAGCTGGCCATTTTCACCAAATCGTACTTACTCTTAGTTGTATCTAAGAGTTTCTCCAAAGAATCATCCATTTTTTCAACCACTTTTACCCTCCCTTAAGAACATTTTTTACTTTTACAATTTTAAGGCGCTCCGAGCCAATAATATAGAGCAGTTCAGAAAGCGCGGTTTTTAATTTGTCATTTACAACAAGGTAATCATACTGAGCATAATGACTGATTTCATTTTTTGCGTTTGCCAATCGAGCAGATATTGTTTCTTTAGAATCTTTATTTCTTTTGATTAGACGATTTTTTAGTTCTTCAATGCTTGGCGGCATAATAAATATAAGCACAGCGCCAGGAAATGCCTTTTTAATGTTTATGCCACCTTGCACATCTATATCTAATAAAATATCTCTACCTGAGTTCATAGCATTTTCAATTTCACTTTTTAATGTGCCGTAATAATTATCATGAACCAAAGCCCACTCGGCAAACTTATTTTTTGTTATGTTGCTCTTAAAATCGTCAACACTTAGAAAATTGTAGTCAATGCAATTTTTCTCACCATCACGCATTGGCCGCGTTGTACAAGAAACAGAAAACATCAGATTTTTATCTGCTCTTAACAGTTTATGCACAAGCGTGGTTTTACCGGTCCCTGAGGGTGCAGACAAAACAATTATTAGACCTTTTTTATTCATAGTTCAGCGTACCACCGCGACAAGAAGAGCTATAACCGAAACCGCCAAAGCACAAGGCGCAACCCACTTTGATTCATACCATTTATTGTTGCTTTCAGAATTATTTTCATCGTTCCGCTCACCATTTAAATTAACTTTCGCAATTGAAGCATCTTCCCTTACTAAAGCAAGATCACTGCGCACTAGTTTTAGTTCTGATTGAAGATCTGCGATGCTTGTTGGCTCATAGTTTTGATTTTCGTTTTGCAAACTGACTTTGCGTTTTGATAGCTCATCTACCTGGTTACTTAATAAAACATATCGTGACTGAACAAGTTCAAGCTTATAATTTAGCGTAGAAATAGCGTTATTTATTTGTTCATCTTTTGCTTCAAGTGCGTCTGGCGCGCTTGAAGAAACACTTGCCGAGTAAACTTCGCTTGATTTAACATCGTTTTGCGCTGCAAAACCAAAAGAGCTAAAAACAACGCAAAAACAAATTACCTGTATAATAAACCTATTTATCATAATAACCTTTGCATAATTCCTTTAGATCATCAGGCACTGGTGCGATGAACTCAACTCTTTTGTTGCTTGCGGGGTGAATAAATGACACCTTGTAAGCATGCAACAACTGCCTTTTTACCGTACCCATGATACTTTCCGTTGGACCGCCATAAAAAACATCACCCATTATGGGATGACCTATATAGGCAAGGTGGCTTCTTATCTGATGCGTTCTTCCGGTTAATGGACTTACTTCAAGCAAGCAATAACCTTTATACCTTTTTAAAACCTTAAATTCAGTGATCGACTCTTTTTTGGAAAGCGGCCCGACAATTATTTTTTTTCGGTCAATTGGCGAACGCCCCAAAGGAGCATTGATGTAACCCTCGGTTTCAGTTGGGTTGCCAAATGCTACAGCCAGATATTGCTTTTTTACAAGGCGCTTTTGAAACTGGTTTGAGAGAATATTTTTCGCGCGCTCATTTTTTGCAATTATAACCAGGCCCGATGTATCTTTGTCTATACGGTGAGCAAGAAACACCGGAAACGCGCCTTTGGCATAACCAAGAACAGCATTAACAAGTGTACCGTTTTCATGCCCACAAGCAGGGTGAACAACAACACCCGCGGCTTTATTTACAATAATTACTTCGTTGTCTTCGTAAATAATATCAAGCGGCAAATTTTCGGCTAATAGAGCGCTTTCTTTTTGCTCAAGCTCATACTCAAGAACATCGCCAACTTTAAGTGCTTTACTTACCTGCGGAACAACTCCGTTAAGCAAGACATTACCATTTTTTATTAGCTCTTTAAAATAACTGCGAGAGTATCCCTCTACCAGATGAGCAAGATAGCTGTCAATTCTTGTATGAGCCATTATGGCTTCAATTTGAATTTTTTGCATTTTTTAACAACCAAATATAAATACCAAGACCTATCAAAACAAACGAAATTACCTGTGCCGGCGAAAGGCCTAAAAGAAATGCACCTCGCTCATCACCCCTGAAAAACTCAATAACAAACCTGCCTGTTCCGTAAATAACAATATACAAAGCAAGAACCTTTCCGGCAGTTCTTACCCCTTTGGAGTAAAGGTGCAAAAAAACAAATAAAAACATCAATAATGCAGCTTCAAATAACTGCGTGGGTAAAAGTGGAATGCCAATAGGTGCCAGAGAGTTTTTATCGCTAAATGTTACACACAACGGGCCATTAGCGCTACTGCCATAACAACAGCCGGCAAAAAAACAACCAATACGCCCAAAAAAGTGAGCAAGCACCAGGCTTGGAGCTAAAATATCGGCAAGGGCCCAAACATTGCCCATTTTATTTTTTGATATAAAAACAAGCCATGCCGCAGCACCACCAATAAGGCCGCCAAAAAAAACCAGGCCACCTTCCCAAACTTTAAAAATATCAACCGGGTTTGAGGCAAAATAAGAAATGTTTAATAAAACATACAAAAGCCTTGCACCAATAAAACCAAATAATACTGTATAGAAAACAAGGTCTATGGCTTTTTGCTCATTAACACCAATTAACTTTGCGCGATTAGTAAAGTAAATCGTTCCCGCGACAAGGCCCAATGCAACCAACAGGCCGTATGTATGTATTGTTATGCCAAATAAATTAAAAAGAATAGGGTGCATTTTATGCTTTTACCGCCGGTTTTTTAATAAACAGATAATAATATGTTAACAAAATAGACCCGATGCAAATACAAGCATCAGCAATGTTAAATGAATACCAGTGATATGTTGCAAGGTGAAAATCTGCAAAGTCGGTAACGAAACCAAAGTAAGCTCTATCAAAGTAATTTGAAACTCCGCCGGCAAGCACAAGTGCGAATGAAACACTAAAAAGCTTCTTTTCGTTTCTTGCTTCAAATATAAACCAAAAAGCTACAATAGTAAGCACTATAGCCGACACCACGGAAAGAAGCTGATTAAACCCTTGGAACATACCAAAAGCAATGCCTGTATTTTTCACATTAACAAAATTTAAAAATGGCAGTACATCTATTTGCCCACCTAATGCAATAAGCTTGCGCACAAAATGCTTTGTAAGCTGATCAAGCAAAATAATTGGAGCAAATATGAGCATTACTCTAAGCATTATTTCTTTCCTTGAGTGCTTTTTGACAACGCAGGCAAAGACCATCTTCATTTATATCAGATATATGACGCCAGCATCTTACGCACTTTCCCAATGCAGATTTGCTAACATTTACATTTTGTTTGCTGCCCGAAATAATACACACATCAAACGAACCAAAAACAGCGCTAACAAGTTCAGGATTTAATTTCTCTGGCGTTGGGTGCGTTATTACTACGCTTGTCTGTAAATTTGAACCTATAACCTTTTCTTTTCTTAAATTTTCAATGGCAACACTAGCCATTTCTTTTAATTTGAACAACTCATTAAAAACCCATAAAATATCTGCCGGGAGTTCTTTATAATCGGATTTTTTCGGGAAAGTATCTGCAAGAAAAACCGACTCAGGCAACGATTCGTCAATTTTTCTAAGTTCCTGCCACGCCTCTTCCGCCGTAAAAGAAAGTATCGGCGCGCAAAGACGAATAAGAACGCTAAGAATTTGGTACATTGCGCTCTGTGCGCTTTGACGATTGTGCCAATTTGTATTATCACAGTACAGAGTATCTTTTAAGGCATCCAAATAAAACCCGCTTAACTCAACTGAACAAAACCTATTTATAGCACTGGAAACTTTATGAAACTCAAAGTTTTCATAGGCCACATTAACCTCTGCGCATAAATTACCAAGCAATCCTATGGCATATTGATCAAGCGCTGTAAGTTCTTCATAAGCAAGTGCATTTTCCACTTTATAATCGCAAAGGTTGCCAAGTATAAACCTAAAAGTGTTTCTTATTTTTCTATACGAGTCAGAAATGCCATTTAGAATTTCCTGCGAAACTCTTATATCTTCCCTGTAATCGCTGGTGGCAACCCATAAACGCAAAATATCCGCCCCAGATTTTGAAATTACCTCTTGCGGAAGAATTACATTGCCTTGCGACTTAGACATCTTTTTGCCTTCACCGTCAACAACAAAACCATGAGTGAGAACTGTTTTATATGGAGCACTGCCGGTTAACGCGACAGCAGGCATTAATGATGTTTGAAACCAGCCGCGATGCTGATCACTACCCTCTAAATACATATCAGCTGGGGAGTGTAAATCTTTATAATCACCGCTTGCCAAAACCGCCTCAAAAGATACTCCCGAATCAAACCAAACATCTAAAATATCTTTTTCTTTAGTTAAATCTTCACTGCCGCATTTATCACACTTTATGTTTAAAAGTTCGCTAAGTTCTTTTGAAGTTTTATCAAACCAGATATCGGAACCATTATCTCTGAAAAGTTTTGAAATTTTTTCAACTGTTTTTTTATTTAAAACAACATTGCTACAAGTATTACAATAAAAAACAGGTATTGGCACACCCCAAAAACGCTGACGGCTCAAACACCAGTCGGGCCTGGTTTGCAACATTCCAGCAATTCTATTTTCGCCATAGCGTGGAACCCAGTTTACATTTTTCACTTCTGAAAGCATTTTTTGGCGTAAATTATTTATATCTACACCCATAAACCACTGTAGTGTGGCTCTAAAAATTACAGCCTTTTTACAACGCCAGCAATGAGGGTAAGAGTGCTCAAATTTATAATCTAAAAGAATTTTATTTTCTGATTTAAGTTTCTCAACTATTAACGGGTTTGCGGCAAAAACTTTGTGCCCAGCAAAATCTGAAACTTCATCAGTAAATGCACCCCTGTGATCAACTGGTGAAAGAATTGGCAATTTATATTTAAGCCCTGCCATATAATCTTCCTGCCCATGGCCAGGGGCGATATGCACAACACCACTGCCGTCATCAAGTGTTACAAAATTAGCAAGAATACCAACTGACTCTCTATTAACAAGCGGATTTTTGCAAATTATTCCTTCTAATTTTTTGCCACTTATTTCGCAAAGTATTTTATAAGTTGAATTTATTTTTTTTGCAACATCGGCAATCAGTTGTTTTGCCACAATAAGGTTTTCACTTTCACCAGATGTATAAGTAAAAGAAGCCAGAACATAATCTGCATCCGGGTGAAAAGCAAGTGCCACATTTGCCGGCAAAGTCCATGGAGTAGTTGTCCATATAAGCACCGATGCGGGCAATGCTATTACCACATCAACAGGAGCTTTTACAACTTCAAATTTCACAAATATTGAATGTGATATATGCTGGGCGTACTCAACTTCGGCATCCGCAAGTGCAGTTTCGCAAGTTGGGCACCAGTAAACGGGTTTTTTCTGACGGAATATGTAACCTTCTTGGGCAAGGCGGCCAAAAACATCTATTATAACCGACTCATATTCGTGCTTTAATGTTAGATATGGATCTTTCCAGTCAGCAAGCACACCAAGGCGCTTAAACTCACTTTTTTGAATTTCTACAAATTTCAAGGCAAAGGCAGCCGCTTCTTTTCTGAACTTATAAAGGTCAACTTTGTGCTTGTCTGTACCCATTTCTTTTAAGCATTGTTGCTCTATGGGCAAACCATGGCAGTCCCAGCCGGGTGTGTATGGGGCATCAAAACCACAAGCACTTTTGTACTTAACAACAAAATCTTTGAGTATTTTATTTAACGCGGTACCTAAATGAATGTGACCGTTGGCATAAGGTGGGCCGTCATGCAAAACATACTTTTTCTTGCCTGAATTTTTTTGCCTTATTTTTTCATAAACACCTAACTTTTCCCAAATAGCAAGAAACTCGTTTTCACGCGTAGAAAGGCTTGCTTTCATAGGAAAATCGGTTTTAGGAAGGTTTACAGTGTTTGAATATACACTTTTTTCAGCCATACTATCCTTTTACAAAACTTAGCCAAATATCACACACAAATAAATAAAAGAAGATTGCACATTAATTGTTACCGCGGACTCTAAAAGGTATGCTTCTCAGGGGATTGTGTCAAGCACACAGTCAAGGTCTTCATCTGAACGGCCACATATTTCAATGGTTTTTTCTCTACCGCGCTCACCCTTTCTCAGCAAAACCATTGCAGTTTTTACTTCAAAGAATTCGGCAAGGAACTCACGTAGTTCTTCGTTTGCTTTACCCTCTACAGCTGGAGCTGATATTTTAACTCTAAGTATTGAACCAATTCTGCCTACAACTTCATTTCTCTTGGAGTTCGGAATTACTCTTACTTTTATTATCATCCCTTTCTCCTATGTCGCGTCTCGCCAGTGGGCGGACTTAGTATTCACTTCGTTCATACTTGCTTCAGCTGGTTGACTGACGAGCGCTTTACAAGAGAACATTTACCTGCTCAATTCTTGCGCGCGTTTGCAAGCACACATTACACTATCTTTAAAAACTTTTCCGAAAATATTTTTTTGTAAATGTTTAATTGCGGCCTCAGTAGTACCATTTGGGGATGTTACAGCCAACCTTAAATCTGCCACATTTGACTTACTTGTTAAAAGCATTTTACCAGCACCAAAAAAAGTTTGCGCTGAAAGTTCGCGGGCAAGCGGCAAGGAAAGACCAAGCTTTTGCGCAACCTCTTCTAATAACTCGCAAAGATAAAACACATATGCCGGGCCAGAGCCAGAAACAGCAGTAATTGCATTCATTAATTTTTCAGGAACTATAAAAACTTTACCAACTGCGCCAAACAGCTTATTTGCAAGCAATAGATGATTCTTTGTTGCATAACGACCGGCACTAATTGCAATAGCACCTTCACCAACGAGTGCCGGAGTATTTGGCATAGAACGAATTACCGGAACTTTAGAGCCAATATTTTTTTCTATAAAAGATGCGCTTATGCCTGCTGCAACAGATATAACAAGCTTCGATTTATCAATTGATTTCCCTAAATTTTTTACTAGTTCTAAAATATTACCGGGCTTAACAGCTATAAAAATTATGTCAGCCCACTTAGTGGCCTCTTGATTTGTTTTAAATGTGCGTGCTTTAAGATTTTTTGCGGCTTTAGTGGCTTTTGCAAAAACAGTGTCGGCAAAAGCAATTTGTAAGGGATTTACAAGAGCGCTTGAAACAAGCCCTGACGCTATGGCAAAACCCATATTACCTGCGCCTAAAAAAACAATTTTTTTATTTAATTTGTTTGCCATTTATCTCACCAAAAAGACCGCTTCCAACCCTAATTAGTGTAGCTCCTTCTTCTATTGCTACCTCAAAATCAGCCGACATTCCCATTGAAAGAACATTAAAATCAGCCAGTTTATAAGTTGTCTTTATATTTTCAAAAACTTCTTTTGCTTCTCTGAAATATTTTCTTGAATTTTCAACTTCATCAAAGTAAGGAGCCATTGCCATTAGCCCGCGTAACTTTATATTTTTACAAGAAAGAATGTACTCAACTAACTCGTTTAACTCTTCCGGTTTTACACCAAACTTACTTTCTTCGCCAGAAACCTTTAGTTCTACAAGACACTCTTGAATTTTACCCGCTTCAAGAGCCGCTCTATCAATAGATTGTGCAATGCGGATACTATCTATGGACTGAATCAAATCAAACAATTCAACAGCTTTTTTTGCTTTGTTTGTTTGCAAATGACCTATAAAATGCTTTTTTACCAAACCATATCTGACCGAAATTTCCGGTATCTTTGTTTGGGCTTCCTGAATTTTATTCTCGGCAATATCAGAAACACCAAAAGAAATGACCTGAAATATTTGTTCTAATGATACCTTTTTTGTTACAGCAACAAGCGTTATCTCTTTGGGGTCTTTGCCGCTTATATTGCACGCTTGCAAAATGCGATCATTAATTGCTTCAACCCGAATTTTGCAATAGGATTCGGAATTCGTCAAAAGATACGGGACATTTTTTTCCGCAAAACCCTTGCCAATGGAATCACCATTATCTGCGGTTTTTGCGTCAAAACTGTCTCCGTCTCTTTCGCCTCTGTTCTCAAACCTATTGCAAAGTTCGGGTTTAAAGTTATCTATTAGCATTTTGAGTTTTGCTATGAATTGTACCATATTTCTTGAAGAAAAAGAAGTGCGTGCGGATAAGCGGAAGATTCTGGTAAGTTTAGGCACTCTTAAGGATTAATATAACATTATATGTCCTTGTGTTCATAAAAAAAGCTTAAGAACACCCAATTTTGGATATTCTCAAGCTAAAATTAACTCAGGACTATATTTACAACAAAATGTAGTGCCTCCATATTTCTACGATACTTTTTTGATTGCAAGAGCAACTACACTTACAAACGACTCAAGCAATTGGTCTTGCTCTGGTGTTAGAAACCGCGCTTTATCAGCCGTTCTAATACCTACAACACCAATTGTGTTTTCTTGTATTTTAATCGGTAAATAATACCATGATGTTGATGAGAGAGTATTTGTGCTTCTGCCAGCACTTTGACCGTTGTTATATACCCAAACAGCGACTGCATTTTCCGTTTCGCTTAAGAAAATATCATCTTTATCTCTTGCTTTAAGCTTGAGTTTACCTGCATCGTCCGGCAAAAAAATAACAACGCTACTTTCAAACGCATCGGAAATGCTTTTAACAGCTCGCTCAAATATGTTGTCTAACCCTTCTGCCGTCATTATTGACCTTGCAAACAAATAAAGGGAATACATAAACCTTTCTCTATGACGAGAACCTTCTGCTTCTTGACGAACTGATTTTGTAAAATAACTTGTTACCACAGATACCAGAATAAACACAAAAAAACTTGGTAAAAATCTTAGATCTGACATCTGAAATGTAAGATATGGCGGCACAAAGAAAAAATCGAATGCAGCTATTGATAAAATTGAAGCAAATAGCCCTACGCGAATACCCCCAAGTATGCCGCTTGCTATTGAAGGTAAAAGCAGTAGCATAGCTATGTTTACAGCTTCAAGGGTTGGGCGCAACAACATACCTACACAAACCGTTAATGCAATCGCGATAAAACTTGCCATGTACGATTTATAATCTGTTTTTCTTAACTCATGCTTTTTGTGTTCAATTTTGTCGTGTATACTATCGCGCGCAATCAATACACTTATTGATTCATTGCCATAAATTAACCTGCTTAAAACATTACCTTTAAATATTCTGTTAAAAAGTGTCCTTTTTGACGGGCCCGCGACAATTAGGGTTACATTCTTTTCTTTTGCAAAGTTTATTATTTCATCTGATACATTATTACCGCTTAATATTACAACATTAGCTCCCAGACCTTCGGCAAGACGAATATTTTTATCAAGTTGAATTCTATCTTTTTCATCAATTTTCAACTGCTGGCGCGATTCAACATAAACAACAAACCATTGAGCGTCAAGGTCCTGCGCCATTCTATGAGTGAAACGAATCAACCTTTCAGATGAGATACTCGTACTAATACCTACAAGAAGCCTGGCACCAACAGGCCATGGGCCTGAAACAGCATTTTTTTTCATATATGTGCGTACATCTTCGTCAACATGCTTAGCGGTGTAATGAAGCGACAACTCACGAAGCGCGAGCAAGTTCCCCTTTTTAAAAAATTGTCTCATAGCCTGTTCGGCTTTTTTGGGAACATATACTTTGCCTTCATTAAACCGCTCAATTAGTTTCTCTGGTGTTAGGTCAACAAGTTCAATCTCTTGCGCGAGTTCCAGTATCCTGTCTGGAACAGTTTCAGCAACTTTGATACCAGAAATCTGATTGACAATGTCAATAAGGCTTTCAATATGTTGAACATTGAGCGTAGAATATACATCTATACCAACATTTAATAATTCTTCCACATCCTGATACCTTTTTGAGTGTCTTGAGGTGGGAGCATTGGTATGCGCCAGTTCATCAACAAGAACAAGCGCGGGATGGCGGTTAAGTATTGCGTCTATATCTAACTCATTAAGAGTGATACCCGAATACTCTATTTTTTTTCTCTGTATTATCTCAAGACCTATGAGCAGGGTTTCAGTATCTTTTCTGCCGTGTGTTTCGGCAATACCGATAACTACGTCAACTCCATTTTTTTTACTTGCTGCCGCTTCTTGCAACATACGATATGTTTTGCCTACACCTGCACAATATCCAAGAAAAATTTTCAGAACGCCTTTTTTTGAGGTGTTGCTAAAATCAATATCGTCTTGTTTAATTTGTTTTAAAATTTCATCGGGATTTGATCTTTTGTTTTCCATAATTTTTTATTTACCTCATTTTAAATCTTTTGCAAAATCATCAATAGCAAGATTTAATTTAAAAACATTTACACCCGGACGACCCCATATTCCGACAAAATCAGTGTCCGTATTATTATCTATCATTTTTTTAAGATCTTTCACAGCAATCCCTCTTATTTTTGAAATACGATTTACCTGAAGCAGCGCACTTTGAAGTGAAATGTGTGGGTCAAGCCCGCTTGCCGATGAAAGCACCATATCCGATGGAATTTTAGTATCAGAACTTAATCCATTTTCCTGCCTCACCTTTGCAATTTTCTCCGCTGTGCTGTCCATCAACTTTTTGCTTGAAGGCCCTAAATTTGTACCACCAGAATTTACAGCATCATAGTTATTTGCCGATGGTCTACTGTGGAAATACTCTGGATTGGAAAAGTTTTGACCAATTAGTTTTGAACCAATAACTTTATCTCCATTTCGCATAATGCTTCCATTAGCTTGATAAGGCAATATTACTTGAGCGATAACCGTAACTACAAGAGGATAAATAAGCCCCAGCAATACAGTAAAAATTATATAAATTCTAATTGATAACAATATTTTTTTCATAATTTGCAATCCCCTATAAAAGTTTTAAAAATATAATTAGCATATCAATAAGCTTTATACCTATGAAAGGCAAAATTAACCCACCAAGTCCGTAAACAAGAAAATTTCTCACAAGTAATGACTGAGCAGTAGATTGTTTATACCTCACACCCTTAAGAGAAAGCGGTATAAGCATAGGGATAATGAGTGCATTAAAAATTACCGCTGAAAGAACTGCACTTTGAGGATTTGTTAAATGCATAATGTTTAATATGCCCAATATAGGATATGTTGCCGCAAAGATTGCCGGAATAATCGCGAAATATTTCGCTACATCATTAGTAACACTAAAAGTGGTTATGGATCCTCTAGTAATAAGTATTTGCTTGCCAATTTCCACAATATCCAATAGTTTTGTGGGTGAAGAGTCAAGGTCAATCATGTTTGCGGCTTCCCGTGCGGCCTGCGTGCCTGCATTCATAGCGACTGCAACATCTGCCTGGGCAAGAGCTGGGGCATCGTTGGTGCCGTCACCTATCATTGCCACCATGTTTCCCCTGGATTGTAGTTCGCGAATGCTTTGAAGTTTACTTTCAGGTTTTGCGGATGCTATAAAATCACTTACTCCAGCTTCTGCCGCAATTACCACGGCAGTCAAGGGATTGTCACCTGTAATCATTATTGATTCTATCCCCATAGAGCTTAACTGCCCGAGCCTTTCTTTTATACCTTGTTTGAGAATATCTTTTAAGCGGACGACTCCTAGAACCTTTTTCCCATCACATACCACAAGTGGCGTGCCGCCATCGCCTGACACATTGTTTGCCAACCGCTCAGCATCATCTGGAATAATGCCACCGTTGGACTTCACATATTTATCAATTGCTTCAAAAGTACCCTTGCGTATTTTTTGAGAGTCAGTATCAATGCCACTCATACGAGTTTGCGCGCTGAACTCTATAAATATTGAGCCCTCTGGTGCCCTTATGTCGCGGCCACGAATATTTAACTTATCTTTTGCGAGAACAACAATACTCCTGCCTTCTGGCGTATCATCCGCAAGAGAAGAAAGCATTGCAACTTTTGCAAGTTCTTCCTCGCTTACTCCTGAAACAGGTAGAAACTCTGTAGCCATTCTATTGCCAAGTGTTATTGTTCCAGTTTTATCAAGAAGAACAACATTAACATCACCCGCGGCTTCTACTGCCCTGCCGCTTAGAGCAATAACATTGTTGCTTAAAAGCCTATCCATGCCAGCAATACCTATTGCCGGTAATAATCCACCTATTGTAGTTGGCATTAAGCACACAAGCAACGAAATAAGGATAGGTACTGAAATTGGCACATTCATATATCCGGCAAAGTATTTAAGCGTAATACAAACAACCAAAAAGAGCACAGTCATTGCGATAAGTAATATTTCAAGAGCTTTTTCATTGGGTGTTTTTTGTCGTTTCGCACTTTCAATCATCCCTATCATCTGATCAAGAAATGTTTCACCCGGATTTGCCGTAATTCTTATTTTAATATTTCCTGACAATACTCTGGTACCGCCTGTTACTCCACTTTTGTCTCCACCTGATTCCCTTACAACAGGGGCAGATTCACCAGTTATTGCCGACTCATCAATAAGCGAAACACCTTCAATTATTTCACCATCAATTGGAACTATTTCGTTATCAATTACTACAACAATATCGCCCTTACATAGTGAAATTGATGGAATGTTTTCTATTGCACCGTTAGGCAAAAGTTTATTTGCAGAAGTTTCACTTCGGGATTTTTTTAAAGCTTCGGCTTGTGCTTTTCCCTTACCTTCCGCAAGCGCTTCCGCAAAGTTTGCAAAAAGCACAGTAAACCATAGCCACAAACTTATCTGAATATCAAAACCAAAACTTTTCCCAGCCACCATTTTCTCAAACGCAATATATGTTACTACGACCGACCCCAATTCAACTATCAACATAACTGGATTGCGAACAAGGGTTATAGGATTTAGTTTATAAAACGATCCTTTTATCGCATCAATAATAATTTCAGCATGCCAAACGCTTTTCTTATGTTTATTGTCCATTAAAATGTCCTCCCTGCCTGAAACATCAAGTGTTCAAGCAACGGGCCAAGAGCCAGCGGCGGAAAGAACGATAGCGCGCCGACAATTATTACAACACCAACAAGCATAACAACAAAAATAGGACTTGTGGTTGGAAATTTAACACTTTTAGGCACCATCTTTTTTCCCACCAACATTCCAGCTATAGCAAGAGAAGGAACTATAACGAAATATCGCCCGACAAGCATAGCGAATGCTCCGGCAAGATTATAAAATAAGGTATTCCCGTTTAGACCGCCAAATGCTGAACCATTATTACCTGCCATTGATACAAATGCGTACATAATTTCTGAAAACCCGTGTGGACCAGAATTGTTAATGCTTGAAAGCCCAAAACTATTTGATACACCAATCGCTGTGAATATAAGTTGTATTATTGTAGAAGCCAATAGAACAATAACAGCCAACATCATTTCTGCCGGCTCAAGTTTTTTTCCGAATATTTCAGGGGTTCTTCCTATCATAAGACCCACAAGAAACATGGTTATAATGGCATAAATTATCATGCTGACAAGACCCGTACCAACACCGCCAAAAATCACCTCGCCAATTGCCATATTGAAAATTAGTACAAGCCCGCTAAGAGGCATAAGACTATCATGCATACAGTTAACTGCTCCGCAAGATGTTACAGTTGTTGCATGCGCAAAAACAGCTGAAGCAAGCTGACCAAAACGAACTTCCTTCCCTTCCATACTCAAACCGCCTGATATTCCAAGTTTCGCAAGCAATGGGTTTCCATGGAATTCAGACCATATGACTACAATCAAGCCAATCAGATAAAGTATCATCATTGAAATAAAAATTACCCAACCTTGCTTTCTTGAACCTATCATTTTTCCAAACATAAAAGGCGAGGCGGCAGCAATTATTAATAATGCTAAAATTTGTAAGTAGTCAGTCATTGGTGTTGGGTTCTCATATGGATGAGCGGAGTTTGCGTTAAAAAACCCACCACCGTTTGTACCTACCATTTTAACAGCCACCTGCGATGCAACCGGCCCTTGAGCAATAATCTGTTCAGTTCCTTGGAGTGTAGTTGCTTTTGTATAGTGATTAAAATTTTGTATCACTCCCTGACCGACAAGAATTAAGGCAAACACGAAAGACA
>Ga0265297_10005804_pt1 | contig 18432 bp, 12 predicted proteins | sample Munlanlwell13791_FD_192502 | JGI IMG/M metagenome (GOLD analysis project Ga0265297, IMG submission 192502) | Leachate microbial communities from a municipal landfill in Southern Ontario, Canada - Leachate well 137-91 | ecosystem: Engineered > Solid waste > Landfill > Unclassified | place...
GTTTTACTTTCGTTATTAGTTTTACTTTCGTTATTAGTTTCGTTATTAATAATATCACTTTTTTGCTCACCTTTATTTTCATCATTTTCGTTATTGATTTCATTATTATCACTACTATTTTCACTATTGTTATCGCTTCCGCTTCCATTTTCGTTTCCATTTTCGTTTCCATTTCCGTTTCCACTTTCGTCACTATCACCAGAATATTCAATATCTTTTGATTCAGAATTTAAGCAATTATTAAGGTCATTATTAATGTCATTATTAAGGTCATTATTAATAGTTTGAATTTGTTGTATGGCCAATACTGGTCTGATCGATGAAATTGGAAAATCTCCAATTATTTGCGTTGGTTGTGGGATTGATGATATTGGCGGTTCGTCAATAATATGCGTTGGTTGCAAAAACAATTGTTGATTTTTTCCATAATTTGTTTCGAATGATTTACTTATAATTTCTTCTTGCTCAAGTTGTAAATAATTATTAGTAGATATTTTTTTTATTTCATTATTGAATAATTGATCGATAGTTATTTTATTCTGTTCGGCGTAATTATATCCAACATCTTTTGGTCTGAGTAATCCATTTAATCTAAATAAATCGTTCCCAGTTAGAACGACAGACATTTTTTATTGATTAATTTAATTGAAAACGATCATACCATATTAAATAATAATAAATAATATTTAATTAAAAAAACCTTAATTTTAAATTCAATTTTTTATAATTAAAAAAATCAACTAATTTATTCATTAATTCTTATTTTTCTATTTTCTATTTTATACTTTGCATTTTATATTTTTCATTTTCTATTTTATAATTTAAATTTTTTCATTTTTTTATAATTTAAATTGAATGTTAATACGAAAATGAACAAAAAAAATAAATAATCATTCAACTTAATAATCAAAAAAATTAATTTTATTTATTCATTTTATTTATTCATTTTATTTATTAATTTTATTTATTCATTTTATTTATTCATTTTATTTATTCATTTTATTTATTAATTTAATTGGTCACTATTCATAAATAATATCAATTTGCGAACCAGTTCCGGAAACCATTGGTTGACCAAATATTACATTTGCGGAATTACCTTTCATATCATCAATGTTTCCCAATAAACACGCGTCGGCTAATTGTTCTAATGTTTCTTCAAATGACGCTTTTTGTAATGGCGAGCATTCTAATCTATTAATTCCATGCCTACTTATTGCCACTAAGTAACCTTCTTGTGTCATAACATCCACCAAAATACTTAATGGATGATAATTTAAATCCATTGTTTCTTTAAATGTTTTGGATAATTCCAAATATAATATTTTTCTTGCTGCTTCAATTCCGAGAACATTATACGTTTCATAAACATCATTTGATATTGTTCTACATTGATCAACACCATCCAAAGCTAAAACTTCGCTCAAATTAGTGCCACTTGTGTAAACTACCCATTCAGATTTTAATTCTTTCTTTCCTGTTTCCGGATGATATTCGGCAAATTTTTCTCCTGAATTATCAATTTGCGCTGTTTCTATTCCGGCGATACCTTTAATTTTAATTTTGAGTAATTTATTTTTTTGTTCAAATATATTTTCCAATTCTGTTTTATATTTCGATAATATTTTTTGCATATTTATCCTAACATGCATTACTAATTGTTCAGAATTATCATCATTCATAATACAATATAATAATCCATTTTGGAATTCTTCGATTTTATATTTGAGAAATTCCATTCTCATTTGTTTATAAATCATTTTTTGTTTATTTAATGTTAACCTAATAACGAATTTGGATAATTTATTTATATTACCTTCGATAAGACTATTTTTATAGTATTCATGGACAAATTTTTTATCTTGTTCAATTGTTGAATTTTTAGGATTCGGGTCAAAATAAATTTCAACTGTAGAAACAAAATCCCTTACTATCGCCCGTTCGACTATATTAGCTATAATTTTAGCTTTATATTTATTATAATGGTCTGCATTATCAATAAATATATCCATTGCAGGAGATTTAATTCCATCAGAACCAGTTACATTAAATAACTCTTCCAATCTTGGTAAACCCGAAATGACAGCACTTTTTGCCTGAACACCCGCCAAATGAAACGTATTTAATGTTGCTTGTGTTGTCGGTTCTCCTATTGATTGAGCTGAAAAAGTACCAACATTTTCACCTGGGTTAATTATTGCCCTACTAGCAAAGTAAATTATATTATTAATAATATAATCAAATTGTTCTTTCTTTATTCCTTTTGTGATTAATCTTTTTGGTGCTAAATTTGATTTAATATAAATTTTTATTGCAAATATTGCGTGTTCGAATCTATCAGTTTTACCAACAATAATTTTAATAAATCTATCTTCATCAAATTTACCTTTAATAATTTCTTCGAGCGTTAAACCATTTATTAAATCACCATCAATATCAATAAATTCATCTGTTATTTTTTCGTTAATATTTCTAAACAATTTTGGAAGTAAATGACACAAATAATTTACTCGTTGTAAAACATATATTGCATCCAATGATTCTATACCTTCGATTAAATTTTGCGCATTTAAAATTAATCTGTTAATATTGAACGGACAAGGGAATTTATTATAAAAAACTGATACATCTCGAAACATATAATATCTTAAAAATGATCGATAATAAAATATTTTCTTATAATCATCATCCAAATATTTTATATCTTCACTTTTATCTTCTTTTTCTTTTTGCTTTTGCTTTCCTTTTTCTATTTGTTTTTCCTTTTGTTTTTGTTTTTCCTTTTGTTTTTGTTTTTGGTTTGTTGTTGTGAATGATTTATCCATTAAAAATAAATCCTCAATTGTTTTATTATCCATGTCAATTAATTCCATAGAAATTCTGGAAGTATAAGTACAGTCAAACGAATTTTCCCCATATAATAATTGAATTACGCGGCCCATCGAATCTTTAATTATCAAATTATGTTGAACTATTAAATCTTCTAATGTTTTTGCTAATTTGCGCGTAATATAACCTGATGTTGCTGTTTTGATTGCGGTATCAATTGTTCCTTCTCTTCCGGCTTGAGCATGGAAGAAATGTTCGCTTGGTGTTAAACCATAAATGAATGGATTTTCAATAAATCCTCTTGATTCTGGAGAATTGCAATATTTTTCGTATCTTGGTAAAGATCTTTCGTTGTATGATTTCGGGCTTCTCTTTCTATCTATTTCTTGTTGACCTAATGAACCTATTAATTGGACAACATTTGTTTCAATTCCTTTTGCTTTTGATTCTGTCATTGTGAATAAATTATTTGTATCGTTATTAATATATTTTTTGAGTATAGCAGATAAAGTTCCTTCTCGTAATTGCGCGAATAATATTTTTGCTTGGAATTCAAATTCATCTTCTACAGAACGACCTACTCCAGGAATTAATTTTCCAGTTTCCATATCATTTTCAATTTTTTTATATTGTTGTTTTGTTTTGGATATTTCTAAATATACTTTTTGTTGGATTTCCGGATCCAGAATCATACAATCAGCTAATCCAATCGTATGACCTTCTATCATTAACCAAGATATAATTGATCTTTGGATATTTCCGGCCAATTCGCAAGCTTTATAAGGAGAAATATCTTGCCAAGTGATATAAATGACATTTTCGTCACTTCCTCCAGCTTTAATAATACTCTTTGCAATTTGACCACTTAACATATTTCCATTTTTAATTACGATATCTGGAATTTTATTTTTTGGCCTTTTATCGGCAATATTTCTTATTTTTCCTGATAATTCTATTAATTCAGTTTTAATTGAGTCATCAATTTTTAGATTTAATGTTTTCTTATATTTTTTAATAATTGTTGTTTCATCATTGTTTAAATCTCTATTTTCGAGCAAAGTATTAATAGCACCAATGGCAAATTCTTTATAATTTGAAATTGTAATATAATCATATTTATTTGAAACTTTGCTTTCGATTGAATCAATAGTATTAATTATATCTTTTGTTACATTGTTTAATTCTTGTTTTGTTGTTAAATAATTAATCATTGGAAGAAATGACGAATATACATCGTGGCCTTCGAATGTATCAATAAGTTTATTATCCTTATAAATAATATCGTTAATTCTTTGGTTTGTAATACTTTTATTTTTCATAATTATCTTATAAAAATCTTCTCTTGTAATTTTTGTATTTGATCTTGTCATTTTAAAACTTCCTGATACAGCATCCAAAATAATACCGATTGATAATGTGCTCGTAGATCCCTTAATCATTTGTTTTGGTAAATGTGCAATTTCTCTTATTTCTGTAATTGCTATTTCACCTTGCGGATCATATAAATTCATTTCATCTCCATCAAAATCAGCATTATAAGGATTACAAGAAGAAGGATTTAACCTGAATGATTTACCTGGAAGTATAATCGCCCTATGTCCCATCATACTCATTTTATGTAATGAAGGTTGCCTGTTAAACAAAACAAAATCTCCATTTTGCAAATGACGATGAATAACATCTCCAGGTTTCAAAACGATTTTTTTTGTATCCATATATTTTAAAATATGTTCCGCTCCGCCAGAAAAACTAATTCTTGTTGCTCCAGGATATTTTTCTTGTCCATTATAAATTAATCTGTACATTTCTTCTTTATTTCCTTTTGTTACAATATCCGGACGCGTTAATTTCATTGCTACTTCAAAAGGGATACCAACTTCATCCGGTTCGATTGTTGGATCTGGTGTAATAACTGTTCTCGAACTATAATCGACCCTTTTCCCCAATTGGTTCCCTCTAACTAATCCTTCTTTCCCTGATAATCTTTCTCTGTATGATTTCATTTGTTTATTTCCCATCGAATACATTACGTTAGCACTATCTCCCCCAGATTTTCCATTATTATTAATGATCATCATAATATAAATATTCATTAATCGTATATTTTCTGCCAATGATGATTTTTGCCCTTGTTCTTTAACTCTTTTGATTTCGTTATTTCTTTTAATAATATGCGCGTATGCCATAACTAATTCATCTTCTTTCCTTTTTGAATCTGTTTTAATTATTGGACGTAAACAAGGTGGAGGAACTGGGAGAACAGTAAAATAAAACCATTCAGGCCGCGCAAATTCTGGTGATAAACCTAAAGCACGCAAAGTATCATTATCTATTTTCTTGAATATAGAAATTACACACTCTGGGGATAGATCTTCAGAAATACCATCTTTATTTTTATATTTAATTTGATTGTTTTTTTCTGGATTTAAGTATATTGGTTGTTCGGCACCACATCCGTTTTTTGATGAACATATTTTATTTTTTTTAATTAATGAAATAATTAATGGCATTCTTTGCCTTGGTGGTAATGATAAAATATTATCTGGATAATCGATAATTATTTTTGAACATTTGAAACATATGCAAAATAATAATTTCATTATAGAAATATTATTTTTCATTCTACTTCCATGTATAAATAACGGATTTGGTACCGGTACCTCTAAATTTATATATCCGAAATGGCCTGGACATTTTTTATAATCTTGAAAACAAGTCGCACATATTTCCCCTCTTTCTAATACTCCCATTCTTGGATCATTTAAACCTCCAGGAACTGGTTTACCACCTTCATAAGTTAAAGGGTTTGTAATTTCGCAAGCTGACATTTTAATAATTTCATCTGGACTTAAAATCGAAAATTGAATATGATCGATTGGATAAATATTATCCATTTTTGTTTACTATTGATAAATTACTTTTGATAATTATTAATATTCTTAAATAGCGTTTTTTTTGAATCACTTTTTAATTAAATTTTGAATCACTTTTTAATTAACTTTTTGAATCACTTTTTAATTAACTTTTTGATTAACTTTTGTTAAGCGATTGAAATGAACATTCGCTACAACAATATATATTACAATATTTATTTTTTTAAATAGAAATATTTTATTTACTATTTTAATTAATAATATATTTTGTTGCTGATGATCATATTTTTAAAATAATATGTTTATTATTTTTGTTTATTATTATTGTTTATTATTATTGGTTTATTGTCATAATAATATTTATGTAATGTATTTAATTCACAATTGTCGCCCCCTTTTCCTTCCCCCCATAAATAAACAAAAAATAAATATATTACTTTTGTTTATTATTTTTGTTTATTATTTTGGTTTATTGTCATAATAATATTTATGCCATGTATTTAATTCACAATTGTCGCCCCCTTTTCCTTCCCCCCATAAATAAACAAAAAATGAATATATTACTTTTGGTTTATTATTTTTGTTTATTATTTTTGTTTATTATTTTTGTTTATTATTATAATAATAATTGGTTGTAACGCAAAAAAATAAAATAATATTATAATTATGAAATATTATAATTGAAATAGTTTATTTTTTAATTATAATATATATTGTTGATTTTTTATATTTTTAATATTAAACAATAAACAATGAATACAAAAATAATTATTACTTTGATTGTCGTTGCGATAGTCATTTATATTGTGTATAAATTCAAAAGTGGGTCAATCGGGGAAAATTTTAGGAATCTATTTGTTATAACGCAAACAAACAAATTGACAGATTATGCGAAGTCCGGAGTATTAGTTTCATTTATCGAAGAGGATTCAAATCTTGCTTTAGAATATAATTATAGAACAGGATTTTTAAAACTAAAAAAAATAAATCCAAATAATCCATATCAATATTGGATTTATTATCCAGATGGTATAATTCAACAACCAACAACAAAATTATGCCTTGATTATTTCGGATTGGATTTTCCTCCATCTATTACAATTTGTTCAAAGAAAGCTGGCCATAAATTTATATTCCAAGAAAATGGAAATATAATGAATAAAGCAAAACAGGGACTATATTTATCATCAATTTCAACGGCTGCTAAGGGTACTAGAGTCCCTATTATTGGTTATAGTAGTTCAAAATGGAAAGTTGTGAAAATGTGCGAAAGTAATTATTATAATGCATTATCTTCGGCATTCTTAATTACTGAGTAAACACTATTTTAATAAAAACATAAATAAAATATAAACAGAAATAATATTTAATTTTATGTTATTGAATAATATATTTATTTTGTTTACAAATATTTAACAAAATAATTATTAGAATTATTGATGTTATATTTTTTTGTGTAATCGGTAAGTTAATTAAAATAAAATATTATATTTTTTATATACATAATCAATTTAATTTGTTGGTGAATTACATAAAAAAATACTCCCACACATTTTACATTGTTTTTAATTACAATGGCACAACTATTAAAATATACAGGTGAATTAATAAAATCAACGATGTATTCGAGTTATTCAAAAATAACAAATAATATATTTTTGGGAAATGTATTATCGGCAGTCGATAGTAATTTTATAATTTCTAATGGCATAAAGGTTATTTTATCATTATCAACATCAAATATAAATATTCATCCAAATATTTTAAGTTACCATCATTATTATATTCAAGATGATCCAAAGCAAGACATAATAACAATATTTAATGAATGTACGGCAATTATAGAAAATGCTATTAAAAAAGGATATAAAATATTAGTTCACTGTGAACAAGGAGTAAGCAGATCAGCATCTGTTGTTATTGCTTATTTAATGAGGTATATGAATATGAATTTGGTGAAAGCATATAATTTTGTTAAACAAAGGAGAATAATTATTCAGCCAAATTCCGGATTTATTATGCAATTAAAATTATATGAGGTTTTAGGATGTAAAAAGGTAAATGACTAAAAATTAACAATAATATTTTATTAAGAAAATTTAATTGTGTGAAAATTATTATAACTAAAAATTATAGTTTTTTTATACCATTATACCATTAGGCCATTATATTATGTTGGTGTTATTTTGTATAATAAATATGATAAATATAATAAATATAATTAATGTTATTTGACATTCATTAAAGGTTACCATAATGTTAATTTATTACATTATAATTTTTTATTGTCTGTTGTGTTAAACCTAAGTTAAAATAAAAAATTATTGTTATTTTTTATTTATAACAAATTTATGTTTAATTATCATCTTTGTTCTTTATTATATTTTGATTTATGTTTCAATACAGCTACTATCGTATATCATTGAATAATATTTTTTCGCAAGATCATTATTTTTCTCTATTTGTTCGTAGTAGCGTCCCAAACAATACATTGCATCGGAAAATCCTCTTTCAATTGCCATTAAAAGATATTTTTTCATCAAGTCATATTTTTTTTTATTATAGTAAAAAAAACCCAAATTGTACATTGCGGTAGTGTTCTCTTTATTAACTGCCATAATATAATATTTTTCGGCAAGATTGTCATCGCTTTTTCCATTAAAATATTGATACCAAACACCTAAATTATTTGTCGCGTTGGTGTCTCCATTATCGCTTGCCAAAAAATAATATTTTATTGCGAGATCATAATTTTTGCGAATATACTGATAATATACTCCCATGTAATATAAATCATCTGAATCAGTTGGGTCATAAGGTATACCATTAACAAATAAATTATAAATTTTTTTAGAAAATTTATTAATGGGGGATTCAAAATATTCAACCTTAAATAAATCCTTCAGTTCTTTGATTTCATTTTCATTAAGATCATTAAGATTATAACAATTATCGTACTTATTATTAACATTCAAATTAGTATTCATTGTATTGCAATTTCAACAAATTTTACACAATTTTATTATTTCAATCCTATAAAAACTAAATTTAATTTGTAAACTGATTATTAATTTTAAAACACAAACAAAAAAAATTCATTTTTAAATTTATGTATTCGTTAGTTTATTATTATTAATTATATTAATTTCATTTATTATTTTTTAATTATTACTTATTTTTATTTACTTATTATATTATTTATTTTTACTCAATTAATTTAATTTTGCTCAATTAATTTAATTTTGCTCAATTAATTTAATTTTGCTCAATTAATTTAATTTTGCTCAGTTAATTTTGCTCAATTAGTTTAATTTATTTATTATCATGTTTATCGTAATATTTTGCGATTATACTACCCATAAATTCTATAGTTATCATAGTTGCAGGAATTGCGAAAAGCATAATTCCTACAATTATCACAATTATGGTAATTGTAGGAAATGCATTAATCACAATTTCCATAATTCCTATAATTATCATAATTATTCCAATCATGTAATAATATGAACGGGTAGCTATTTTATTTAATAAATTGCTCAAGAAAAATGAGGCATCAGCATTTCCATTACTAATTGCGTTAAGATAATATTGTTTAGCCATATTATAATTTTTTTCTATCTTTTCATAATAATATCCTAAATAAATCATCGCGTCAGTGTTTCCCTTTTCGATTGCTCGAAGATAGTATTTTTTTGAAAGATTATAATTATGTTCGGTTTTTTCACAATATTTACCCAATTTATACAATGCATAAGCATCCCCTTTGTCGGCGGCCATCATATAATATTTTTTCGCAAGATCATTTTCATTTTCCAAATATTCATAATTCTCACCCAAAATACACATTGCCATAGTATTTCCTTTATCAATTGCTTTAAGATAATATTTTTTCGCTTTATTATAATTTTTTTCGATATGTTGACAGAAAAATCCTAAATTATTAATCGCGTATGTATTCCCTCCATTACTTGCCCTAATATAATAACTTTTGGCCAATAAATGATTTTCATTAATAAAATGATAATATACGCCAATGTAATATAAATCATCCGAATCATTTGGTTCGTAAAGCACATTATTAGTAAATAAATTATAATTTTTCCTGGAATATTTATTAATAAAAGATCCAAAACATTTTAACTTAAATATATTTTTCAGTTCCTTAATTTCATCGCAATTGCAGCACGTACATTCATTATATTTTTCGGTTGAGCATTCACCCATTTTTTATAATTATTGTTAATAATAATAACAAATATAAATTAACTATAATCCCAAAGTAAAATTTATATCCTAATTGTAATTTATAAACACCAGCAAAAAAGAAATCATTTTTTTTTAATATGTTGATGATAATTATAATCACTAGGAAAATATTTAAAAAAATATTATTAGTTGTATTATAATAAGTAAAATTATAATAAGTAAAATTATAATAAGTAAAATTATAATAAGTAAAATTATAATAAGTAAAATTATAATAACATTTTTATTCGAATTATTGAATAAATTAATTTATAGTGTTACTATCATAAATTATAAAATGGATGAATTGAAAGAATTTTTAATTCTAATTTTTTGTTTAATCTTTATTACATCTCTATTTGTTGTATTGATATATGCCTGTTTCAGTATATTATTTAGTAAATCTGAATATAATTTAAGCGACGGAGACAATCAAAAATATACAGATAATTTAAAAGATGATGATAATAAGACAGATTAAAAAATAAAAATACAAATGTAAATGTAAATGTAAATGTAAATGTAAATGTAAATGTAAATGTAAATGTAAATGTAAATGTAAATGTAAATGTAAATGTAAATGTAAATGTAATGTAAATGTAAATGTAAATGTAAATGTAAATGTAAATGCAAACGTAAATGTAAATGTAAATACATAGGCATAAATATCATCTTTTTTTTTGTTTTAATTTGTTATCCATTTTATTTATAATTTGTTTATTTATAATTTGTTTGTTTCTATTTTGTTTATTTATATTTTGCTTATTTCCATTTTGTTTATTTCTGTTTTATTTATATTTTGTTTATTTATATTTTATTTATTACTTTGTTTATTTATATTTTGTTTATTTATTATTTTGTTTATTTCTATTTAAATTTTTTTTGATTTGTGATTTTATAATGTCTTTATTTGTGACCTTATTCATATTATAATCATTGTTTACCATTTTTTGACATTAGTTATTATTAGTATTATTAGTATTATTTTTATTATTGTTTAAAATGGTATTAGAACAATTGACAAATAAAATAATTAGTTCAATATTGAAATTATTAAATAAAACCGTAACTTTAGATGAAGATATTAAAACTACGATCAAAGAAATATGCAATGCATTATTAGATGCTGATGTAAGTAATGAATTAGTTCTAAATATTTGCGCAAAATTGAAGAATGATTTAATTGGAAAATTATTTATAAACAAACAAAAAGAAATAAATAAAATTATTTATGATTGTTTGCATTACTTTTTTGATCCAAAAAAAATAAATCCAATAATAAAACAAGATTCAATTATTATGTTTATTGGTTTGCAAGGTTCAGGAAAAACAACTTGCGTAACAAAATTGGGATATTATCTAAAACAAAGAAAAATTAATTCTACTGTCGTGTGTGCTGATACATTTAGGGCTGGAGCATTGGACCAACTTAAACAAAATGCATGCGCTTGCGGTTTAAATTTTTATGGAAATAAAGAAGAAAAAAATCCAATAATATTGGCGAATGATGCAATATTAAAATTGACCAACGAAAGTAGAAACGTTATAATAGTCGACACAAGCGGAAGAAATAAACAATGTGAAGAATTATTTACGGAAATGCAAGAAATATACTTAAAAATTAAACCAGATATTATTTATTTTGTAATTGATGCAACAATTGGACAAATTGCTATAAATCAAGCTGTTGCTTTTAATAATGCATTATTTGGGAAAATTGGTGGGATAATTGTGACAAAATTAGATTCTGGAGCTAAGGGCGGAGGAGCGATAACAGCAATATCGAACATAGGATGTCCGATATCATTTATTTCTTATGGTGAACATTTCGAACAATTTTCAGAATATGATTCTTCCGATTTTGTTAATTCTTTGCTTGGAATAGGAAATTTATATAAAGCGTATAAAACAATGGAACAAACGACGCCAATGAGTGACGAAATAAAGATTTTAACAAATGACACAATGGAAGGAAAATTCACATTCAGACATTTCAAGATTCTCCTTGATCAATTTGAAAAAATGGGTTCATTCAGTTCAATAATCAATTTACTTCCTGGAAATTCATTAATTAAAAATAATAATAGAATTTTTGAAACATCTGATTTAAAAAAATATCTTATTATAATTGATTCGATGACAGAAGAGGAAATAGATAATCCTAATCTTTTGTTAATATCTAATAATAGAAGTTCGAGAATTAAAAGAATAATCAAGGGTTCAGGAACAGATAAAAAAATATTTGATTTGTTTATATTAAATATGGATAAATTTAAAAAACTAGTTTCAACTGGAATATTAAAAGAAATGATGAGAATGGCAATGAGTGAAAGATACGAGAAAGGTGATAATGGTGATAATGGTTGTGGAGGTAATGACTCAAAAATTAAAAAATTGATGAGCATTATGCAAAGTCCGCAATTAATGAAAGGTATTATATCAAATATAAAAAGAACTGGAAAACGATAAAAAAATGATTTTATATTTTTAATGTATTATAATTGAATTTTATGCAAATCAATATTTGGCAATAAATTATTTTTTTTGTTGACGATTATTATGGGATATATTAGGTATAGTCGTCGAAATATTTACAAATTAAAAAAAAAATACACAAAAATTTTACGTTTGATCGAGATAAAAAAAATATATATGAAAAAATATGAAAAAGTTTATGAAGAGTATGATGAAATTTTACAAAATATTAACAAATCAATAATGAATATTTTGGAATTAATTTCTTCCGTACATAAAGTGTATATTCATAATCAACAATTGAGAACTTATGCTGAAAAAATAAATAATCAACGAATAAGAATGACAGAAATAAAAAAGATCGGTTGGGTGAGTATTAAAATAAATAAACAAATGTCAGAAATTAAATGGTTATTGGACGACCGTAACAACCAATTGAATAATATAAAACATGAGATGCGTTATTTTAAGATTGAAATAGAGAAAAGTAAAACTGATTTACATAATTTATTAATTAAGAAAAATGATTATATTACTCAAATAAAAATTAATCAATCAACTTATTAAATATTTCTAAAATATTTTTAAATGTCATAATATTTAAAAGATTAATTATTTTTTTTGTTTTGTTTATTCATTTTACTTTATCTTTATTAATTTTACTTTATTCATTTACTTTATTTGTTTTACTTTATTCGTTTTACTTTTTATTAATTTTGTTTATTCGTTTTACTTTTTATTAATTTTGTTTATTTGTTTTACTTTATTAATTTTGTTTATTAATTTTGTTTATTAATTTTGTTTATTAATTTTGTTTATTAATTTTGTTTATTAATTTTGTTTATTAATTTTGTTTATTAATTTTGTTTATTAATTTTGTTTATCGTAATAAACAAAAAAAAATGACTTTTAAAATTTAGAAAACTATATTAAATATTATTCCGGATTAATTTATTATTTTACGAGTTTATTAATATTTGTAAAAGTTTATATCATTTTTGCGAGTATTCTAGTGAAAAACAATATTACAATGGAAAATATTACTGAAAATGAGAATGGAGAATTGAAAGATATTCTTAAAAATAAATGTTGCAATTTTATCATTAAAGATCCTTCAAAAAAAATTTATAATTTGTTTGTAGGTAATTTAACATTCGAGACAAACGATAGTAATGAATTGGTTTATTTGGGAATTTATTATCAATTTATTAAAAGAAATTATGATCAAATGAAGAGGTGTTTTTTGATGGCAATCGAAAAAGGAAATATTGACGCATCGACATCACTGTGGAATTATTACATGTCATTATTAGTAGATATTCCCCATCTACAAAAAATTGTAGAAACTGCTCAAAATCAGAATAACCAAACAAATCAGAATAACCAAACAAATCAGGGTGACCAAACAAATCAGAATGACAAGAAGGATACAAATGATCAGAAAGATCAGAAAGAAGACGATAGTGAAATTGATGAAAAGGATAAAATAGACAAAGAAATTCAGAAAAATCAGGAAGAAATTATCGGGTCAACAAAAATGATAAGTGAAGATGATTTGAGCAATTATATTATGACAATTCTTAGGAGTGAACCTAATATATTATTCAAAAATTGCAACTTATTGAAAAATGAACGTTTAAGTTATAGATTATTAAATTTGTTTTGCGATATTATCGACCATAAAAATTTAAGTGTTGGTAATTTTGAATTCTGCACAACAGAAATTATAAATTATATTCATGACAATAAAAGTTTTAAATATAGGATAATAAATACAAAATTTAGGAAATTTATGGAATATATTGGAGAATTATTATATGGTGATCATCCGGGAGAATATAAAAAATGTTTGGAGGAAATGTTAAATACAAAAATATCTGTATCTCAAGTGTTTAGGGAATATATTAAAATGATCAGGACAAAAGAAGAAGATATTAATATTGATGATAGTGATAGTGATGACGAAAAGAAAGATGATGAAAAGAAAGATGACGAAAAGAAAGATGATGAAAAGAAAGATGATGAAAAGAAAGATGACGAAAAAGGAAAAGAAAAGGAAGACGAAGAAAAAGGAAAAGAAAAGGAAGACGAAGATATTGTGATGAGCGAAAAAAAAGATAAAGAAACTGAAAATAAAAAATAAAATAAGAAATAAAATAAAAAATAAAATAAAAAATAAAAATGGGGTGGTATGAAAATATAATACAGTATGGTACAATTTTTTGAAAATAAACATTTTAAAAAGGTGACATAATTTTTAAGAACAAACTATCATTAATTATTTTTTTTTGTTTAAAAAATGACTTTAAATATTCAAGTACGCATAAATTATAAATATTATAAAATTGGAATATTAATACATTTGTTTAATAATATCAATTGTATTAATTGTTTCAATAGACCAGCAAATAATATGGAAAATAATACTCACGAAAATTTATGCGAAAATGTTAAATTAATGTGGTGTAAATATGGTTCTGTTGTTATTGGAACGACAAACAATTTTTACAATGTAGCAGATAAACAAATTTCTGGAGGCAGTAATAAAATTATGGCTTTTGATCTTGATGATACAATTATTAAAACTAAAAGTGGTAAATTTCCAATTAGTGCTGATGATTGGTTATTTTGTTTTGACAAAAAAAAAATCGAACAATATAAATTTATTGTAATATTTACCAATCAATTAAACATAAAAAAACAACCGAAAAGGTATGATGCATTTAAGTCAAAAATTATAAATATTATTTCATTATTGAATTGCGAGGTACAAATATTTATTTCTACTGAGGATGATAAATTTAGGAAGCCAAGCGACATACTATTTTTATTGTTTAAACAAAAAATGAAAATGGCAATAAATATTAATATTCGTATAAATTTTGATATTACATATGTTGGAGATGCATACACTGAAAATAATTATTCTGATTTAGAGTTTGCAATAAATTCTAAAATAAAATTTATGTGTCCATTACATTTTGCTGACGAAAAAAGTGGGTTGACTAATTGTTTAGGCAATCATATTAATAATCCTCCAAATTTTGGTATACAATTAATATCCGAAGGAATAAATTATGATAAAAATATCATGAAGATTTTTAAGAGAATCGAAATTTTTTCAGATATTGAAAATAAAAGTATGGTAATTTTGAAAGGTCGCCCTTCTTCCGGTAAGTCTTATGTTGCTAATTATTTTAAATTATTCGGTTATTATGTTATTGGTATTGATACAAATGATGAATTAATTAATTGTAACAAACTTGAAGACCAGACTGATAACAAAATTAAAAATGAAATTATTAATAATAAATATGGTATCGTGATTGATGGTTGTAACGTCGATAATTTATTTGTAAATTCACTTATTGAAATTGGACAGAGTAATAATTATAAATGTTCGATTATTGAAATTTTAAATGATACTTGTATGTGTAGATGGTATTCAATATTTAACGAAAAGATAATACCAGGTGGAAAAAAAAGATACAGCAAAGAAATATTTAGCATTTATGCAAAAAAACAAGTAAATAACAAGACTAAATTAAACGACAATAATTGTCATTACATCCAATTTTATAATTATCCGAATTTAATATATTTAAAACGATCTAATAATTATGAAAAATTTATAAAATATAATATGTAGTAACGCACAATATTTTTTTATTCAATATTTGTTATTGTATATCGTCTATTATTTTATTATTTGTTGTTCATTAAAAATGATTTGCCATAATAATAAAAAATATAAAATAATAATTATAAATAATAAAAATAATAATAAAAAATAATAAATAAAAATAATAATTAAAAATAATAAAAAGTAAAAAATAAAAAATAAAAAAAATGAATAAAAAAAATAGGACTAATATAAATTTAATATTATTCTAAATAATCTTTATGATTAACATATTGATACATTTTGCGTTATATTTTGCGTTATATTTTGCGTTATATTAAGTTTAAATAACAAAGTTTAAATAATAAGGTAAAATATTATAAATAATAATTCTGTGATTATCACACAAATGGAGTCTCAAGACAAAGCTATTTCGTTTTTAGTCAAAATGATGGATGCTTTAACTGTGAATTCATTGGGTAAAAAATTTAATGAAATTAATAGTGAAATTAATAGTGAAATTAATCAACCATCTGACACAACTAATCAACATATTAATAATATTGGCAATAATGCAATTGATAATACAACCGATAATAATTATAATACAGCACAAAAGGAAACATCGAGCGAAATATTAAGCAAAATGCAAGATAAGTCAACCCCAGAGCCACATGAATATTGTCACACTACTAATAAAATTAATCAAAAAACAACAGATCCATTTATTTCTGGTGTCAATTTATCAAAATTAATAAATTTTATAATGAGGTTTATATTTGAAATAAAAACAAATGTTACGCGAGAACCTAACGCAGAAATAAACGAAAAATTAAAAAAGTTGGACGAAATTGAAAATGTAGTTACACATATGATTCCATTTTTAGAATCATACTCTGATGTTAAAATGGAAAATACATCAAAAAAACGCGGAAGAAGTCATGAACTAAGTAAAGACAAAGAAATAGAGAAAAAAATTAAGATGGACGAAATTGAAGATGTAAATGATACAATTGAATTAAATTAAAGTATGTATAAATTCATAATTCATAATACGATTCGCGATACAATTTATTATAATTTATGGCATTATTAATACAATTATATTTGATGTTTGAATAATATTAATAATCATAACTAAATAAATTTATTAACATGTGTTATTTTTTTATTAAAATGTGTCGATTTTTTTTATTAACATATATTATTTTTCTTATTAGCATTAAAGTACTTTTTTATTGATATTAAAAAAATGATTTTAAAATTTGTGTGTATATATTTAAAATTTGTTTTAGTTACATTTTTATATGCACAATATCATAATTATACATGTGAAAATGGGATATGAATATAAATGGGAACATAAATGTAAGTGGTGTATTTACCATTCCGTAGAAACTTATCCTGGTCATCATTTTTAATATTGCTTGGTTTTGTTTAGTATTTGGTTTGTATTGTTTTATTAATTATTATAATATGGATATTTTGGTTAATAAGGTTAAAGATATAGCCGGAAAGTCAGAGTGTAAAAAATACATGCATGGAGCAATATTATTTAATTCCAAAAATAAAATTATTTCAGTTGGATGTAATCAATATGGAGGAACAAGAATATTGGGGAATAATGTTCCCACATTACATGCTGAAATTCATTGTTTGAAGCATATTTTTATTAAAAACAAGTGGAGCTTCAAAAATATACAAAAAAGCAAATTTAAAAGAAGAGTAAAGAGAAAAATTAATATTATCGTCGTAAGAGTTACAATGTCCGGAGAATTAGCAAGTTCTATGCCTTGTCATATGTGTTTGAAAATGATGCAAAATATTGGAATTAATAAAGTTTATTATTCAACAGATTCCGGAAAAATTATTTCGCAAAAAATAAATACATTTTGTGGGCATCACATAACTAAAGCTTTTAAACAATACAATCCAGTAAAACGGAAGTACAATTGATTTTATCATTTTTTTATTTTTGTTTAATATTTAATATTGTTTACAGTTATAAAAAATAGTTTTTAAAAAAATAATTATAAAAAAATAGTTTTTAAAAAATAAATATAAAAATATTTTTTGAAAATGGTTTTTAAAAAAAATAATTTCTAAAAAATAGTTTTAAAAAAAAAATAATTTCTAAAAAATAGTTTTTAAAAAAATAAATATAAAAAGTTATTACAAAAAAATTATTATAAAAAAATGATTATAAAAAATGAATGCTTATTTAAAATAAATTATGTGTTTGCCTTTATTTTGTTTATCCATAATTGTATTTTTTACAATGGAAGAAAATCAAAAGGATGAACAGAATAAAAACGGACCTAATAGTACAAATTGTAGTATTAGTACTAAAATAATTAAAAATAATGATACACTTACGCAGAAACTTAA
>Ga0265297_10005805_pt1 | contig 18431 bp, 39 predicted proteins | sample Munlanlwell13791_FD_192502 | JGI IMG/M metagenome (GOLD analysis project Ga0265297, IMG submission 192502) | Leachate microbial communities from a municipal landfill in Southern Ontario, Canada - Leachate well 137-91 | ecosystem: Engineered > Solid waste > Landfill > Unclassified | place...
TAAACACGCCTATGGCAATCAGAATGGTGGCTTTTACTTGGCTATCCATACAACACCTCCTATACTTGGCAAGCACAATGGCTACGGGGCCGCGCTTGCTGTAAAAAAGGGGGCTTACGCCCCCAACCTGGCCATAACCCCGTCGATGATACTTTGACGGGTATGCTGATAGCGTTGCGCCTTGGCCCGCTGCTGCTGGCGCTGGCGTTCAAGCAACACGTTAAGCCGCAACTCGGCGGCCACGACGTTCGGGCGCAAGGTCTCGGCGTAGTCCCACGCTTCGCGCTTTTGCCAGAAGGTGACGTGCTGCCACTCTTCTTCCAGCTCGTAGCGGGCGCGCTCGATGCGGTCTTCCAACGTAGCTTTTTGACACAGTGCATTGTTCGACATTGCAAACCTCCTATGATTTAGTGGATTTCTGTGCAGAATTCTAAAAAAGGGAGCCTCGCGGCCCCCTAATCCCACCACCACGCCACGGTCAGCGCAGCCTTGCCCTCCGGGTACGTCTCCGGGACGAAGGCGTCATCCACGATCCAGAAGCGATACGTCGTATGGGCCACGATGCGGCGGTATGTCTCGTAGTCGTCGTATCGCACCCACCACTGGTCGATCTTGTGGCTGGCGGCTTCCACGATACCGTAGCCGCCGCCGTCATCGTCGGTTGCCAGGACATCGATGTGCTCCATAACCGAGAGCATCACACCTTCGATGTCGGCGCTGTCCACGATGTGGTGCAGGTAGCCTACCTGTCGTTCGTGGGCGATCTCCTGCCAGCAGCCTAGATCAGTAAGCAGTTCTTCCCACACCAACTCCACCTGAGCGCGCACCAATGTCTTCATTGCAAGCCTCCTTAGTTATTAGTGAATACTGTTGTAAAAAAGGGGGCGGCGGCCCACCCCTACAGCGTCAACTTCTGAGTATTACCGGAGAACGGGAACCAGCTACCTGGTAGGTTGTGCTTAGCGACCACGTCGGCATCGCCTACTACAAACTTGTCGCCGCCCACCACTTCAACACGGTCTGTGTGTTGCGGCCCTAGCCACATCCACACCGTAGACATATAGTTATACTCGATGTCTACGGGAGTGACACCGAGCAGTTCCGCCACAACTTTGGCGTCGGCGATCACGGCAGCCTGGTAGCGCTCTTCGTACTTGTTCATCGTAGACCTCCTGGGGAGAATTAGGTAGCACCACTAGATGCTACTTTACATAACAATATGCGATTTTCTGCATATATCCTGTAAAAAAGGGGGGAATGTACAGTTTTCCCCCCAATTTATTGCGCCTGCGCAGTTTTCAGACCAGATTTACCCGCACCCTAACATCGCGGGATACCACTGACGCCACAAGCTGTACGGCAATGGCGCTCTTGGCCTTCCAGTTGCCGGACAGCCAGCCCGCCACGTGTCGTGAGGTGGTGGTGAGATCGAGTGTGCTACCCCGGACGGTGCGATTCAGGGCGGCGATAATCTCGGTTACCTGAGCTGCTGTACTCCCTGTTACTACTAAAGACACTGTTGACAGGGTGGCCGGTTTGATTACAGGTGCGTGGCCGATCTCGCCACCTGTTTTCCACTCGTGCATTTCTGCACAGAATTTGTCACGGAGAGCGGCGGGCTGATCCGCAACCAGCACCAGTGTATCGTTTACGTACAGACCAAACTGTTTCGTAGCCATTGTATAGCCTCCTATAGCTAGAGTGATGGGAAATACTCAAACCCCTGTGGCCTGAGTGTGTTAGTAAAAAAGGGGGGAGACGGTGCCCCCCCCGATACGCTACTGGGCCACTACCCAGTTAACGAACGAGCTGAACTCGTTCGTTGTCCAGCCCCTGGGTAACGTGTACTCAGTGCCGGCTTTATTGAGCTGGCCAGCTACAAACTGGCGGGCAACACCCGCTGTACAGTAGGACGGTGCTTGTGTGCCGTCCTGCGTAAAGGCCAGGAAGCCCTTGGTGCAGAAGCGCACGTAGAACTTGTCTATGGCCTTCCCCACCTTTACCTGGGCGTCCCGCACGTCGAGCAGCGTCTTGACGAGCGGGTCATCCGTTCCGCCCGCGAACACCGGGGACACCACGCTGACAACCAACACAACCGCCACCAACATTGCAACCATCAATTTCGTAGCCATTTCGTTCCTCCAAAGGACAGCCTGCCCTTGCGGGTTCAGGACTTACGTCATTCAAAAAAAAGGGGGGGATACACAGGTATCCCCCATAACGCTGCGCCCGTCTACGGGGCTTCTAGCGGCCTCAGACGGGCAACTACAACAACCACGCGGGTAGGGCACACTTGACCGTAGCGCCACTCACGGGCCGTGGCAGCCACGTGTCACCCGTAGGTACGTAGTACACAGCTCCTTCTACGGCTTCCCGTAAGTGATCGTCCGCTGACGTAGTGGCTGTGCCGTCCGTAATGTCCACGTACACCGTGTTCTTGGCCATTTGGGCCACCTTATATTGGTCTCCGTTAGCTTTTGCGTACATCGTATACCTCCTTTGGTATAGTGAATTCTGTGCAGAAAAAAGGGGGCTGTTACGCCCCCTCGTGGTGCCCGTTACCCACATTAGCTGACGGTAGAGCATACACACGCTCTACCGTTACCGTGCCATTCATAGGGCCAATGATGTGCTGGTTCTGTAGCTGGAAGGCGAACGGGATCAGCGTCCGAAACACACTATCGAGTGTATTCGGTTGCCCCTGTGGGTTATGAGTAGGGATAGCTACTACGTTGCTATAGCCATACCCAGTGTCATACGAGAAGCCCACGGGCCGCTCGTCACGCAGGCACCGATATGCCCGCACCGCTGTCGATACTACCTTTACGCGCACCAGTGTCTTAGCCATTGCGCACCTCCTTAGTGCATAGAATAGGTTAATTGTAAACACACACGGGCTGGCGCTTGCCTGCCGCCTTTATAAGCATACTTACTCTCACTGCTGTTCTGCTAGGCTAGAGCTGCGCATTGCAGTAGTGTTGGCACTGTTACGGCTTCTGCCTGCCGTAAGCCCGTGTGTCAAAAAAGAGGGCCGAAGCCCCCTAGTTGATGTAGTCACGCTCGTATTGAGCGTAGTATGCGTCCTGGCGTGCCTGGTATGCACGGTAGTTGGCGTCGTCGCGTACTACCTTGGGACAGCAACCCTTGGGCTTACCAGCGTCCATCCAGTCGCAGTAGGCCAAGTGGTACTGGGCCTCCAATTGCTTTGGATCACCGCGCCATTCGTCTGTGGGTACCAAGCCCCACATCATTGCACCACTCTCGTCTGTGACGATCCCACAAGTCAACACTGTGTACATAGCCATCTTATTACCCCCTATAGTGTGAACGATTGAATATATCAAGACCCCTGTGGCCCTGATGTTGTAGTAAAAAAAGGGGGTGGATTGCTCCACCCCAAACAACTAGAACGCACGTGCCCCAGTCTCGTGGGGTAGCCGGATGTGCTGTGACATCGCGGCCACGGAGTCACGTACAATGTCAATTCTGTACGTGACTCGTAGGATTGCGGGTTCCCACAAGGGCGTGCAGGTGAACCACATCTCCACGCCATTCTGGAACGCCTCGAAGCAATCCATATGCAAGTGCATAATGGCGTCGAGACTGTAGTCCATTACCGTGACATCCGGCGCACCGTTGTCAGTGTACATTGTTACTTCCATCTTCGCTTCCATCGTAACCCCCTATAGTATGGGCCATTGAATGAATAAACACGCACCTTGGCCCTTGGTGCTTTAGTAAAAAAGAAAACCCCACTATACACGGACTATCCGTATACAATGGGGTTCAAGCCGAATGCTACTGCAAGCTGTGCCTTGGCGTGCTTGCGATCAGTTCCTGTTAGGTGCGCAATCAAGCTCTTCTGAGCTAGGTATTGCGCAGCTACTACAGCATCCCAACCACGCATAGTGCGTAGGTTGTGCTGTAGGGCCAATGTAACTTCGTCGGGCGCACTGGCATCGATCAAGAACAGCTCGACCTTACCACACGATAGGCGGTATGTCTTGCTGCGCTTGTAGCCGCCGACCCCTAGTGTGTCGAGCACGGCCACTACGATCTCGAAGAGTGTGGCCGACAGCCACAGCTCTAGGTCGATGTCACTGCCGCTGGTGCGGTATGGACTGGAAACATTACGCAGTGTAGCCATTGTAGCCACCTCCTTCTTAGATTTATGTCTAAAAAAGGGGGCCACAATGGCCTAGACTACATATACGAGGAGGGGGATATGTTCAAAAGGAGTTGTCGAGCAATCTTATTACTACGTACATAAACGTAAACACCAGTTTACATGTTCTCGATCTTCTCGATTAGCCGGTCTTGCCAACCGGGTGTAGTAACCTTCTTTTGATACGAGTGGTAGCCTAGCTTATTTGACTTGCACATGAATGCATCACGCTGATCAGCTAGTCCATCTAAGTAGTTCTGCTCGTATTCTTCGGCAGTAATTACCTGCCCAACAATATCGGAGTAGAACTGCCCGCCTTGACCATGCTTCCCGCTTACCCACCGATGGTAGAATTTCTTATATTCGTATTCACGCTCGCCGTATTCCAGCCGCGCCACATGCACCACTTGTCCCAATAACTCATCAATGACATCCATACTTTTCTCCTACGGTGACATACGTAAACATCACCTAGCATGCCAGTTCAGACATTACCACTCCTCTGACCCAAAGTATCCGCGTCCACAATGCGCGATCCACTGATCTACGGTTGCAAAAACAATCCAGCCGCCATAACAACGTTCTACCCAGCCTTCCTTTGGAACCTCGGACTCTTCTGGTGCGTCATCGATGAACAGCAGGCTAACCACGTTGGTTCCATACTTCCCCAGCTCTTCAAATTCCATGGCTTCTTCTTCGATTGGTCCGTATGTATCGCACAGGATAGCTGCCGCGTCCTTGGTAGAATTTGCTATAACCGCGTCGCATCCGTTATAATAGAACTTCAGCATATCGCTCCTTATAGCTACTAAAACGTACAGCGCGGCGTGACTTTGATCTCGCGGATGTCTACCGCCGGAATAATCGTTTCCCGGTAGTATTCGTCGATGATGACCGCGAAAGCCCCACGGTATTCGAGTTCTTTAGTATAGCTTCCACCGGGGCGGCCTTCGTGGTAGAATTCTTTCTTGGTGCCGTCCTTCATGTACACGATAATACTCTGCGCCATACTACTCCTTACCGCCGATACATGACGGTGTACGTCACCGCCGTTATATCTGCCGAGTCCACATCGACCGGCATTTCCGTTTGCGTGACTGCCACGATCTCTGCGTTGGGCTTATCTCGCAGAAATGCGTTGATATCGTTTTCCAGGCCATCAAAGCCCGTGCCATGGCTAAATGTTCCGGTGAAAATCTTGACTGCCAACATCTCGTTCTCCTTATATCTACTAGAACATACTATAGGGCCGCGACTTCAATCCAGTGGATACCACTGATGGCGGGCGGCATCAGCCCTGTTACGCCACTCATAAGATTCGTACTTCAGCAGATCGTGTAGCAGCCGCGTTTCCAGCTTCTTGGCCAGCCGATCCAGCCGCTGCCAGCGCAAGGCGTATACGTCGTCCTTGACCGCGATGCCGAACGATGTGCCACGTGCATCGCTTTCCCCTTCCCGTCGTGACACCACCGACATATACACCTTAAACAACGTTGTCGGACTCATACGGCCTCCATGGCAGCGTCGTAGCACTGCCGTAGCACAGCAGCAAATGTGGAACCCACATACTCCGGTAACAATGTACCATTGGTGTATTTCTTGTGCGACAGATGGCCCACAACCTGGTCATCGACGAACGTAATCAAGATACGATACCCAGCTTCCGCAATCGCCCGCAGCCTATCAATCTCGTTGGGTGGACGGGTGTGGACAAGCGTGATATAACCACAGTGCGGGCAGCTGGTAGCAATAGTATCTGGCGCTTTCTCGCCCACGCTAACAACGAATTCTCTTTCACAGTCAAAGCATACGGATTTGACATCTCTCATAGTATTACTCCTTTACTACAACACTGTATGGTAGGGGGGCCGCTATTCCCACGTTCTGACCATTTCTGCACAGAAATTAGGAGCCTTTCAATATCTCAAGCGCAGAAGCGGGCCATTTGATGGCAGCAAGGTTCTCGCCCCATTCTTCCGGCACTTCGTCTTCCGTAATAAAGCACGGAATGACATCGTCGCCATTGAGTTCGAGTTCTGGTGTAGCCCAGGTAGACGCCAGGTACGTGTAGCTATCTAGGTTTGGTTCGCCGTTAGAGAATATTTCTCCACCGGTATACTTCCAGTCGCTGTGTAATCCGGCGGATGCGTATTTGGGCTTACGCTCCTTGATAATCTGCGCTGCCTTATTCCAGTCGAAGACCATCAACGGGTTGCCGCGATTGGCTTCACCATTCGCAAATGCTAACATCGAGTCCATTCTTCTTCTCCTTTTCTGTGCAGAAACTCAACACACAAACTAGCCACCCCCGGCCTGAGTGTTGTAGTCCAATCATTGGCGCAAATCAATCTTCTCTACTGGGCGAAATCCCAGTTTCACCCAGTCCTGGTGTGACCGCATATTGTCGTCCCACCCAGAGACAGCACTTTCTGGATAGATTCTGAAACGCGCGGTCCTGTCAACAACATATCCGGTATAAGCCGACGTATAGAACACTCCATTTTTGACGTAGTATCCGGTGAACTTGTCTGGCACCGCCTGCGCCAGCACGCCCTTTACCCACGCCTCGACACCTTCGACTTCGGCAACGTTGCCACCAGGTTCACCCTGTACCCAAATACTCACGACATTTACATCACGTCGGCTAATCATGAACGACAGCTTCTTCTCGTGCGTGAATTCCACCAACGAACCATCTTTCTTTCGTACCACCACCGTAGACATAATCTCAAACCTCCTTGGTTTTAGTAATAATCGATGCCGCCTGGCAGACTATCGACATCTTCCAGATAACGCGGGTCCTCAGATGCCAACTCAAACTCGTTGGCGTCCACTTCTTCCCACGTGATATTACCTTCTTCCACATTCCATTCCAGGCAACATTCACACACCTCGGCGGGCGTACTGACGTATGTACTTCCATAAGGTACCGAGTCAAATACGACCCCGGTTCCACAACAGCACCTGCATCTTGGATTCGCATAGATTTTCTTCATAGTACCACCTCTTGCCTTGCAGTTTTTAGCCATCCCGCCGTATATTCCAGCATCTCCTGGACGATGGCTTACTGAGGCCCGCCGTTTTCCTGATACGGCGAAACTTCACGTACAGGACAGCTAAACACACACTATAGAGCTGGTTCTGATTTCTGTGCAGAATTTGACTGTGGTATGATACCATAAGCAGCCACGAGTCCACGCAGTAGCGCACACATACGCATATCGTAGCTTTGCGCGGCCCACCACAGCCTACTCCAAAAGATAGTATTGTCGGCCCCCGTGTCACACCACGCCAACAGCGCCTTTAGTTCCGAGACCGTCACGGGCCACCTACCTTTTCTGCACAGAATTTACACTGAATAACAGCTACCCTACCGGGCTGAGTGTCTTAGTTGGCACCCACTCCACCGTATAGCGTAAGATACCGGCATCCATGTCATCGACCCGACTGGCGATGTAGGCTGCCGCGCACTCGATGTCAGCTTCGTCGGGGTCATCCAGCACAAAGCGCACGTAGCCGTCAGTGGGTTTGGGCTGTCCCAGAAACACCGCCGAGACTGCTGCCGCAGCTTCGTCAAAGTGACAATTGGCCAGTACGGTAAACGCGTCGTGCAGCTTGGCTAAATCCTGACCACTAAGCATGGGAACCCCCCGGCGTGGGCTAGATAGTTAGCAACCGCCAGCTTAAATGCCACCTTTTCCATTTGGGCGACGATGCGCTCCATAGCAATGTCCACGCCGATTTCTTTGACGAACACGTCTTCCATTGAACAGTGGGCTTCGGCATAAAATCGCAGGCCGGACTTTTCCAGCCGCACTTCCACGACCGTCATACCACCGGTGGGCGACCAAGGCTCATCCGCCGGGGCCGTTACGTACTTCTGTACATACTTCCACGCCGCCGCGTGCGACATACCCTTGTCACGCAGTGCGCGATATGCTCGGTAGTGCGTCAGCCCATTGCGGTAGTGCTTTACCCTAACCTTCATTTCAAATACCTCCCAAGAGATTTTAGATCAGGCCGCCATAAAGACGGCCTATAAACTTACTCCATCACCGAGAAGAACGGGGCGTCTTCCACAAATCCCTTGTAGAACAGCTCGCGGGGTACTGGTAGACCATTGACATAACGAGCCATAACGGTGCCGATGAAACCGACCACGATGCCCCCAGAGATGAAGGCTGTAGCCTTTTGCCCGCATGGCAACGGTGCACCCGCTCGCGCAATCGATTTGGAGTAGAACTCGATAGACTCTGGATCGTTCGACATACACGTGGTAGTGCTGCATTGGTCGAAGCCCATGCGGGCATCAATCCACAACTTCCAGCCAGAGATGTTTTGGCGCTCCCAGATAAAACGGCGTGCTTCCATCGAATCCACGGTGACAATGACGACATCGGCGCTTTCGCGTTGGCTGGTATAGAACCTATTCTTCGTCGTGATCCCAATACCGGTCGCGGTAAGGAGTGAAGCTTGTAAAGCGTCCGTCTTCGTCTTGGTAAGATCGTTTAGCCCATAAGCGCTCGGACCGACGTTCTCGATGCTCACCACGTCCTTGTCGTAAGCTGTCAGATACCTGACTCCCATCCGTAGGAGCATCGACGTTGCCATCGAGCCAATGCTCCCAATACCAATCATCAGAATCTTCAAGTCCGAGATATGCGCTGGCACCAAAAGCGCCTGGCGTGAGAGAGTCATAGTAACCCCAACTTCCGTAGGCATAATTACTTTCTCCTGGTAGGGTGACGCCGTCCAGCTCTACCGGGCGGTCGATACAGGTGTAACCTGTACACGTGCGGGCAATCCAGCTGAAGCCATCCACGCACAAAAAGGTGAACTCCACTTGCGGGCCAACAAACTCAATCATTTGCACTTGCTGCACCTGGTCTTCTTGCGACCAAAACGTGCCCATGTTGGGGTGGGTATGTAGCTGGCAGTTGACTGTGTAGCCTTCCGTGTCAGCAGCTAACAGAGCATTGCAAATAGCTTCGGCAGGCGTGATTACTCGCCCGTGGTCGCCATCAGCGGTCTTCCACAAGGCTACGATAGTGTCATCCACCAGCGCGCCATAGGCTGAGATTTCGCCATCATTCGTCGCCTGAAACTTCGCCATCTGCGCTATGATCGCGCTCGTAATTTTCACGGGCCTGTTCTTCGCAGTAGTAACAGTACACGGATTCACCCACGATTTTCGCGCAACTGTCGCAGATGCGGATAGAGCAGTTTTCACAGCGCAGGATTTCATTTTCCGGTATATATTCCCCACAGTCTTCACACCTCACTCCACAGTAATTACAGGCGCGGTCACCACGATGATCTTCGCACATCAAGCATCCGCAGTTCTCGCACTCATAGACCTCATAAATGCTGCCACATTCATAGCACTCATCTTCTTCCACGATTGGACGGTAGGCATCATGGGGATTGTAGCTACATAACATCGCCATGCTTTGGGCGTAGGCCGACACAAAATCCAGTTGTTGGACATAGCCCAGGATAAGCCTGTAGTTGCGGCCCATACAAGCATTACCAGAGATATGCGGATGACTTTCGTCTCCAAAGATATTGATATCTATCTGCCGACAATGGTCCCACTGGTCGTACCGCGAGTCGATTTGCAATCTGCCCGGTTCGTACTCAAAGAGTTCGCCTTCCCACTCGATGCGTGACGGAATGTCGTTGATGGTTGCTCTGCCACGATAATCTAGTTCCAGGTTGATCCCAATTTCGGCCAACCTGGAACTAAACTCTTCGACCAGGTGGTGAGCGCAATACCAGACCATACCGTCCATGAAGGGCATGTCTGCATCTTCGCAGCAACGGACCACGCTGGTATCTTCTTCCATGGTCTACCCGTTGCTTTCGGCGCGGGCCACGATAATCAGGTCGCTGTCGCCTACCATGTCATCTGGGCCAAGCGGGCCACCAGCGGTGCGATAGATGGCGTCTTCGAGATAGGGTTCATCAAGTCGTTCGAGCACATCCATCAGGGTGACTTCGGTTTCCAACGCAATCTTCACTGCTTGTCCACCTGCTTTCAAGTACTTCATTTCCGCAATTCTCCTTTACTTAGATTTGAATGATGACTATTATTGCAGGGCAGTTTTTACTACACCAACCACGGGCGAGTGTACTGCCCCTAAAAACCAACTCACACGTTTCATTTCTGCACAGAATTTAATCAGATGTTTCTAGCACGTACATCTCGCGCAGGACAGCCATGCACTTGTTACACAGCGGGCCGTCAGGGATTTCGCCCAGTGGTAACACTTCCATCGTGTTGGCCGCATAGGTAGCCTGCTTCTGTTCCGGGCCACCGCCACACAGCACAATCCCCGAATTCACTGTAAACAACGAGTCGCCCCGCAGCATCCAGGCCGGTGTCTTGACATGCACCAGCACGCTGTCGTACTGCACACACTGCGCCCACCTAAAGTACTCAAGTATCTCTCTATCGGTCATATAACTCCTTACCGTGTGTAGTTATTGGTGTGTGGCATTCCAAAGCGCACCAACTGTAACTCGCGCACTTTGATGCCATAACCTAGCGTGGCCCACCTGATAGCTGTGTTGTAGTCCACCTCACATAGAATAGTATTACGTTTCATCCAGTCGGATGTGCTCTTATGGCCTGAGCAGTCTACTATCAGGAACTTCTCCACCGGACAATCGGGGAAGCAATCACTCTTCGGATCGACTACCTGATAGTAGACGATGTTACCCAGGCGGCTGCAATCTTCGACGGCCACAAAGCCATCCAGGTCAGCAGGTAGTATGGCTGGCACCGTATAAGCTGTTCTACCAGCCCTGCGCACAGCAATGGTAGATTCCATTCTACCCCTGCCGTATTGCGATGCAGTACCAGAAGCTATTACCACAAAGACCAGGATGCCTTGTATAACTCTCATGGAAATGGCCCGTTGAATTTGGTGAATCCGCACTGGAACAGCCAATCGCGGACACCGTTGATACTGCGGTCTTGCAGGTAAGGTACGTAGCTGCTGACCTCTTCGTACAGCCGCTCGCCGACCTGGGCCAGGAACTGTACGACAACCCAGCCATCGTCGTACATACAAATCCTGGCGTACCGATTTCCGTCGCCCTTGAACATCATGAGAGTGCCGTGTACATCGAAGCAATGGCGGGCCGAGTTGGCGTCTTCGCCATGTTTGTCTTCGGGGTGGGGTACCAGACGAATCCTAATACCACAGCTGTCGTCAATCACCTCACCAGCTCTTGATTTCGATAGCGTTCTATAGAATTCCTGTGGTGTTACCGGTTCGTTGACGGCCACCGCATCCCACTGCCGGTCGAACTCGTTGGTGAGTACACCAAGTTGCACCGGTTGTGTGGTTGTCTCGATGATTGTGGCCGGGTTGGCCAGGACGAAGAAGAATAAGAGCGCCAACAGTCCACCAAACAGCAACAGAATACCACCGCCGCCACGTTGTTGCGAGAGTTCCATAACTACCCCCTTACGGTATAGAATAGGGCCATGACTTGATCTGGTATATCCAGGTTGCCATTAGCCAGGGTTAACATGTCGTTACGCGGCCCATATTTCAACACGTACTCTTGCGCCAGCAGTTTTGTCGCTGCACAAAAACCAAACGCCCGTAACAGCACAAGAATAGACGCCAACACAAACTCGGTCTCAATGGACAAACTATCTACCTGGGCCACTATGTCTTTAGTTTCTTCGTTCTCATTCATAGTTCACCATCGTCTTTGGGAGTAATACTTCTGGTGTCCACGTAGCTTCCGGCTGGTTGTAGGCACGTGTGTAATTGGTAGCTCCCATACACCATTGAAAGGATAGCTGCCCCACTTCCCAGCCTGGACACACCAGCACCGGCAAGTGATGCGAGTTATGCAGTTCTAGTGCCCACCTGCTATGAAAGCCTGGTTCACCCATGCCAGCCGCCATAGCAATGTCCAGGCCCCAGCGTCTAAATGTACTACGAGTACGCATGGACGATGTGATGAAGGGTACAGTGCTACCGCAGTATTCTTCGGTGTGACCGATATACATCATGTTAGGCTGCAACCAAAACCAGTCCGTAGCTTCGATTAGTGTGTATTGTTCGATAGCTGGATTCTCTGGATTAACGAAGCCCACAGCATCTAGTGCCGAATGTAGCTTCCAGATATTGTGCCCTAGGCGCACATTGAACGATACTTCAGTGATTGCGCTAGGGGCCGGACTACAGTAAATCCACCCTAGCTTCATAGCAAACTTTATCCACTTTTTACCGAGTATCATTTCTACTCCTGGGCTTCTAGCCAGAACAGTTCAACTAAAACACCACCATCGCCAGTACTTACGTTAGCAATCGCATGTTGGGGTGCGTGGTACTTATTGCGCGCCATCTCGATAATTGTTTCGCGCAACGTACACGCGTCGGCTTTCTGCTCGTAGTTGTTGTCTGTAAACCACTGTAGCTTTGGGTAGATGTCCAGTATTTCGTTGATTGTAAACGCTTCGGTCTCATGTCTCATTGTTGGTGTTTTCATAGATACTCCGGGGCTTCCAGCATTTTGATAGCAGCGGCGTCGATATGCTCGCCACGTATCAACTCAAAGGCTGCTAACAACACCGCTGCCATAGTGTACTTCTGTACCCCCGGCAGCTTCGAGAGCGCATAACCCAACACGCCCCGATCCATAGTCTGCCCTTTACGGAACTCATAGGAGCCGCTACCAGGACTGTGTATTACCAGGGTAAAGTACTCGAATTCGTGATCGCCTACTCCGGATACACCACGCGGCACTTCCAGGATACTGAAATCATAGTGAGTGGCGTCACCCGGTTCTACGATATAACGTCGTCCGATCAGTTGCATAGCTTTGTTGTTTGACATAGATCACTCTCCTTGAAAGCTAGGGGCCAGGATATGATACCCGCCCATGTCATGATACGATATGGCAGCGTAGCCCTCTTCTATCTTCAGGGCATAGCCCCGTGGATCACCGTTGATAAAGAAGCCCGCCGGTAAGTAACCCAGTATTTCCAGCACTTCTTTGATATAGCGCTTTTCTAGCTGTTCTGCGAGTCTGGTTGTCAGCGTAGGATCATCGCATTCTCGTTCGGCCAAACGATGGGCCTTACGTTCCACGTGCCGTAAGCGCCCGTATATCTTTTCGCCTACTAAAACCAACCTATACTCAGGTAGACTGTTTGCCGTATCATTCTTGACTAATTGAGCCAGATCAAGAAAGTGCTGGCGCTGCCGCATGTTCTTATACATACTAGATACCCCATGCCACTCATTGCCCAGCAGTTTTCATTTCTGTGCAGAAATTGCCCAGGGTACGGAATTGCACCGTTTCTGCAATCTACCGCTTGGCCAATGTACATTTGGTCACGGACTTTGCGCCTATACGCTCCTGGGCTGGGTTGAGCCAACAACCCCTATTGCTTGGCAGTTTCTCTTTCCCAGTACCACACACCATTGTCTAGCACGGGGGACATGTCTACGTCAATTTCACTGTTACCAAATATGTCATGGAATAGATATGACTTCATTTGTTCGTCATCGAAGAATGGCTGATGAAAGATTGGTGTAATTTCATACCACCATACGCCAAGTTTATCGAGTTTTGGTTGTGGTTCGATACGCACCCGCAAAGGCCGCCAGCCACAGCCTGGGCATACAGGCCAATGTCGTTGGTCTGTTACCAATTGATACTCGCCACAGTCCTGGCATACAATGTCAATGAAGCACCACTCTGAGTCCGTAACTACGATAGGCATAGTATTTCTCCTTTATACTTGATTGTTTGCCTAGCAGTTTTCTGTTCAGCTTTACAAAAGGCCATAATCTACTATAATATAACTATGGAGGCCAACCATGTCAAGTGTAATTTGTGAACGTGTAGCAACTTATAATTTATCAGATGAAGAGCGGGCGGCCCTGAGTGCAGTTCTGCACAGAATTGACGACCGTAAGAAAGACCGTCGTAAGCCCGAAGTGAATGTGGAAGAAACAATTAGACATGCTTTGCTTATGGCGGCCATTTGCCGTGGTTCAGGTACTGCACATTTGGATCACATGTACACACATGTTGTACAACAACTAACCACCTACCGTAAGGAGTACAGATGTTAATAGCCGTACCAATACTCGATACAGAATCCAACGGTAGAACAGAACTTACCAAGCGTTCCCTAAGTGTGTTGTTGAGTAGTGCAGCCCGTAAGACCGACCGGGTGATTGTCTCCGATAACGGCTCCTGTCAAGCCACTCTGGACTACTACGAAATTCTGCGCAGAAAACATCGCAACTTTAGTGTGATCTACAATGGCCGCAACCTGGGTATTGCTCAGGCTACCAACGTAGCCTGGAAGCAAGCATTGCCCGATGAGATCGTAGTCAAGATGGACAACGATTGCATTATTAACACACCGGGCTGGGCCAACCTGGTAGACTATGTCTTTAGTCAACAGCCAGATATAGGCATCTTGGCTTTGAAGCGCCACGATCTAGCCGAATGCCCCGATTCTGACCACGAGTTCTACCGCAGCACGCTCTCCTATATTAAGCACCGGCCAGGCGATAAATGGATTGTAGTGGAAGATGTCAACCACGCTATGGGCACGTGTTATGCCTTCAACCCCATCATGCGCAAAGAGTTTGGCTACTTACTACAGCCCGGCTCGGTCTACGGTTTCGATGACTCCTTAGCGGCAGCCCGTGCCCACAAGCTAGGTTATAGAGTATGCTTTCTACCACAAATTGACATAGACCACATCGATATCGCAAACGCCAAAGCGGACGATCCCTACACCACCTGGAAACACCTACAGGCCGGAACGTACATGCAGAACTTCTACAATCTTAGACAAAGTATCGAAAAAGGCGAAATCAGCCCATATTACGACGGAGGACTAAAATGACCAAGAGAACTGTGAAGGCGGCTACCACCCCGCCAATGGATGTTGTAGTAGACGAACAATCACCAGAAGTAATAATCGAAGATAAGTACATGCACTTCGACAAGCAACCACTCAAGCTCGACTTGGGCTGTAGTGGACCAGAGTGGCAGCAGAAACCCCTGGACGAATGGATCAGACTCGATATTCAACCCGCTGACGGCATTGACATTGTAGCCGACTTCGGCGCAATTCCCCTGGAAGACAGAAGCGTTGACGAAATCTTCTTAGGCGATGTTATCGAACACGTGCCTGTATGGCGCTACGACGAAGTGCTGACTGAATGGAATCGCATTCTCAAACCCGGCGGTCGTATCGCGGGCCGTTGTCCCAACCTTGACCGGGCCATGCGTGATTATGCGGCTGGTAAGTTAAGCCTAAATGATGCCTACGGCTCCATTTATGGTGATCCACGCAACCGGTATCTACAACATTACAGCGGCTTTACTATGGAGACACTGACTGCGCTATTTGCAAAATACGGATTCGATGTTACCGATTACTCTGGTAGCCCTGGCCCAGAGAAAACCCCTTGGTGGTTGGTCTTCGAGGGTGCCAAGCAATGAAGCTAGACATCGGCTGCGGCCTTAACTTAAAAACCCCGGTCAAGGACTGGATACATTTAGACGGTGATGCTGGTCCAAACATCGACATCGTCACCGACTTCGGCAATATACCGCTCGACGACAATTCCGTAGATGAAATATGGGTTGGTGACGTAATCGAACACATCCCGGTGTGGCGGCAAACGGAAGTGTTATCCGAATGGCGCAGAATTCTCAAGCCCCACGGTATTCTCAATGGCACCACTCCCAACCTGGAATACAACATCCAGCAATATGTCAAAAAGGAAATCGACCTAAACTGGCTATTGCAGAATCTCTACGGCGACCGCGCTGGGCCGCCCCATCAGCACTACATTCTATTTACTATGCAGACACTCAATACGTTACTTACCGGCCACGGTTTCAACACAGTTGATTACAGTGGTTCACCGGGCAACAAGAGTAACCCCTGGTGGTTGGTCTTTAAGACAACGAAGGTAGGCTGAATGGGCGACACCTTAGCCTTCATTATAAACTACAACAGATTGACGCTACCCAGGGCGATGGCTGACTATTTGGCCGAGGTGCCCAACGTCAAGGTCATCATTGTAGACAACGACAGTACTTACCCACCCCTGCTGGAATACTACGAACATACTCCGCATACTGTCGAGCACATGGGGGCCAACTACGGCAACTGTGTAGTCTTTCATCCAGAGTCATATCTCAAGGACAAGTACAATCTCAAGAACGGCCAGCGTTTCATCATTAGTGATCCCGACTTAGACCTTAGTGGTATACCTACTAACTTCTTACAACTTCTCAATCACGGCCTAGATAAATACCAGTGGGCTTGCAAGGCCGGATTCAGCTTGAGAATTGACGATCTCTCAGAAGAAATGAAAAGTAAAGTCATCGGCTGGGAATCCGGTTACTGGACGCCCCTGGATGCACAGTTCTATGGTGCGCTGATCGATACCACCTTCTGTCTCTGCCGTGGCTTCGTCCACGACTTCAAAGCCATTCGCACCGCCCCGCCCTACATTTCCCGCCATGTGCCGTGGTACTATACTCCCGACAACATCCCGGAAGACGAGCGCTACTATTTGGAGACTGCTGGCAAGTGGTCTACCTTTGCCAATATGTGGAGAAACCAATGACAAAAGTTAGCCTTATCATTCCCAGTAGAAATCGCGTTGACGGCCTGCTCCGTAGCCTTGATAACATGCGCGCCACCACCCAAGGTATCCCTACCGAGCTGATTGTTGTACTCGACCATCCAGACCAAGAGAGCCAGAATGCTGTCAAATACATGCCAGATGTTAAAGTAGTACTGATGCCCGAAACTTATCGTAACGGCCATCCTCAAGAGAAGTGGCAAGCAGGCTACGATTCGTCGGAAGGTGAGTGGGTAGCGCAGATCACCGATGACATCGAGATGGCTGACGGCTGGTTGTCCGCCTGCTTGGCTACACCCAACAAAGGTTTCGTGAGTTTCTGTGATCCCAACTGGTGTGGCGTTTTAAGCACTATTCACATGTGTACCAGAGAGTACGTCAACACGGTAATGCGTGGCCGTTTTGGTTTGCCCTGGTACTACGTCGAGTGGGCTGACAACGAGTGGACCGCCAGAGCCAGAGCAGCTGACGCCCTGGTGTTCTGCAAAGAAGCCACTTTCATTCACCACCGCCACCACGATGCACAACGGGCACTGACAACGAGCTATCCCGAAAAGGACGCTGCTACTTTCCGCGCGCGTGAGGCAGCTGGTTTTCCCGAAGAATGGCCTAAAGTATAAAGGATAAAAGCTATGTTACCATTACTGAAACCTAGTTGTACTCAAGCTGAAATTGATGCTGTAACCAACGTGTTGAAGTCGGGTTGGTGGGGCACCGGTAAAGTTGTCGAGCAGTTCGAGCAAACGTTGGCCGCACGTTACGGTTATCGCTACTGTGTCGCTACGAACTCTGCTACGGCGGCATTACACTTATCCGCTAAACTATTGCACGTTGGCCCTGGTGATGAGGTTATCGTCCCGGCCCTGACCTTTGTCTCAACGGGCTTTGCCCCATTGTACGAAGGTGGCACGCCGGTACTAGCCGACATCGATCCAGAAACACTATGTATCGATTGGGGCCACGTTGAACGGCTGATTACCAAACGTACCAAAGCCATTATTCCGGTGGACTACGCCGGTTATCCAGCCACTCCACCCAAAGACTACGGTATTCCGATTATCCAGGATGCAGCCCATTCGTGCGGTGGTACCGGCTATGGTGACATCGTGACTTTGAGCTTCCACCCGGTCAAGAACCTGGCTACTGGCGACGGCGGTGCATTACTAACCAACAGTGAAGAATTCTATCACCGCGCCCGCGCTTTACGCTGGTGTGGTATTGATCGCTCTACCTACGAACGCAGCATTAGTACCTATGGTTGGGACTACAACATCTCTGAAGTGGGGTATAAGTATCACTGGAACGACATTCAAGCGGCGATAGGGTTGGAACAGCTAAAGCGCATCGACGAACTCAATCGTAGACGGCGGGAGATTGCCGACATCTATCGAGCCAAACTTAATTGCGTACAGCACCCGCCCGATCATCCTCAACACACCTGGCACCTATATCCGGTACGAGTGCCACACTACCAGCGCAACCTTTTCGTCAGGGCCATGCTCGATGCTGGTATTAGCGTAGGAGTGCACTATAAGCCATTGACACATTACCCAATGTTTAGTGGTGATGTACCAGTAACCGAATCAGAGTGGCGTAGGCTGGCATCGCTG
>Ga0265297_10005806_pt1 | contig 18430 bp, 19 predicted proteins | sample Munlanlwell13791_FD_192502 | JGI IMG/M metagenome (GOLD analysis project Ga0265297, IMG submission 192502) | Leachate microbial communities from a municipal landfill in Southern Ontario, Canada - Leachate well 137-91 | ecosystem: Engineered > Solid waste > Landfill > Unclassified | place...
AGTTCAGTAAGTCCGTCACACGTGCCGAGGCCCGAGCCGAGGTCCGGGCGGCGGCGCTACTGCAGCAGGCAAGCCAAGACCGTGTGGTAGACTTGCCCGACGAGGACAGCAATCAGCGCTGGGTGCAGGGCGACTGGCGGGCGATAGCGGAGTTCATGGCTCGCAGGTACCCGAAGCGCTGGAGCAAGGCAGAGCGGGTATCACAGGAGCACACCGGCCCGAACGGTGGCCCGGTGCAGGTGGAGACAAACACAAAGGACATGAGCGATGAGCAAGTCGCGGCCCTCGCCGCAAACATTGGAGCCGCGCTCAGTGGTGGAGGAGGGCCTGCGCCGTCTGATACCGAGGGCGAGGACTGACCCGCTGGCATTCGCGGTCGTGCACATGCGCGACGAGCGCAAGGCCCACCTAGACTTTGTTAAGCGCCCATACCTTGTGGACATCCTGCGCGACGACCGGCCGGAGCACGTGTGCATCGCCTGCGCTCAGAGCTGCAAGACCGTCACGTACCTGACCAAGGTCTTCCAGAAGCTGGTCTGGGGCTGTGGGCCTGGTGAGAAGGCCAGGACGGCTATCTACACGTTTCCAACCGATACGCATGTGCGGGAGTTCTCGGCTGCGCGTGCTAAGCCCATGATCGCCTCCTCACCACTTCTTGCGGGGGAGATCGGTGACGTTGAAAACGTCTCGCTGAAGCAATTCAACAGCGGAGGCACGCTCTACCTGCGTGGCACATTCACGCAGCAGGCGGCCCTATCGGTGCCAGCCGATATCCGCGTGCACGACGAGCTTGACAAGAGCCGCCCGGACACACTGCAGATGTACTCAGACCGGACCGGCGCAAGTGACTATCCGCACCTGTACATGTTCAGCACACCCACGCTCCCTGACTGGGGGATCGCAGCGCGTTGGCAGGATACCGACCAGCGAGAGTGGGTCTGGCGTTGTAATGAGTGTGGTCGCGAGCAGGTCTTCGCACCGATGGACAATGCAGGCACCTGGGTCGACCAATTGGACCTAGGCGCTTGCGAGGTGCGTTGCATCGCTTGCCAGGCTCCAATACCCCGCCAGGCTATCGACGCCGGTCAATGGGTGGCGATGAAGCCGGAGTGCCAACGGGCAGGCTACCATATCACTGGAATCATGCCTCCGGGTGACCGGCCAAAGCGGCTCAAAGCCACCCGCGACGAGGCGGAGTATCTGGACCTGTGGGTACAAGCGCACATCGGTGTGCCGTGGGTAAGTGGCGAGAACCAGATCACCCCTGATATGATACGCTTCGGAGACTGGCGGAACACGATTGTCTCAGAGACCGATACGTTCGCCGGTCTCGACCAGGGTAAGAAGCTGGACTTCGTCTGTGGTGACGGGGCCGGGCGCATATTGAGCGTGCAACGCTACGACGACTGGTCAGAGGTCGCCGCGGCTATGGACGCTATGCACATTCGGATGCTCGTAGCCGACGCGGCACCTGACGCGAGGCCCTTGCAGGACCTACATGCTCAGTTCCCGGGGCGTGTGGTCCTAGCTGACTACTCGCTCACCAAGCCCGGCGAGCATCCATTCAAGGCCAGCGAGAGCGAGCCTCGGGTGTCTATCCACCGGACGGCTGCGCTGGACTGGACGCGTAACCGGATCATCATGGGTGATGATGTGTTCCCGGCGTGCGGTCCAGAGCTTGAGGCGACCATCAAGTCGCAGATATGCGCTCCGAAGCGCACGTTGGAACCGGACGCACACGGCATCATGCGCGCGGTATGGCGTGAGACGACGGCAGATCACATGCGCCACGCGCACCTGTACTACGTTGTGGCGGCGCACGGGATCGGCGCCGGCGGGTACGAGCCGTTTTACGAGGACCTACACTGGTAGTTCGGAGAGGAGAGATGACATTCCGCGAGTGGCTCGCACGACGCCTGTGGCCCGGCGTCGCACAGGAGCAGAGGGCGAGCAGCACCGCGGGCATGGTCTATGCTGCTGCCAGTGGGTACGCGATTGACCAGCCGTCTGATACGCCGACCGAACTGGGGCACGCGAGTAGCCATCCGTACTTCTTCTCGTGTGCGGACACCATCGCGAAGGCGGCCATGGCCGTTCCGCTGCGTGTCTATGAGCTGGTACCAACGGAGGCCGCGACACGTAACCGCGACTACGTGACGTCCGCCAACCTGCAACGCGCTAAGGCCTTGCGTGGCATCATGCCACTGCGGCAGTATCGGGCTCTACTCAACCGTATGAACATGGGGCTGAAGGAGGTTTACGACGCTCACCCTCTGACGCAGCTCCTGTCGCACGTGAACGACAATGACACGTGGCCGGAGTTCATTCAGCGGAGCATGCTGCACCTCATTCCAACCGGTGACTACTACTGGGAGATGGTCGGCGGGAAGGGTGGCAAGCCCCCTAGTGAATTGTGGATACTGCGGCCCGACCGGGTGAAGATTCTCCCGGACGCGAAGCGGTATGTGGGCGGCTACGAGTTCGAGATGAACGGCGAGACGCTCAAGCTCGACGCCGACCAGGTACTACACGTGCGCATGCCGCACCCTGAGAACGACTTCTACGGGTTGAGCCGCGTCGACGCCCTGGCCCTGGTGCTTGAGACAGACCGGCAGCGGGCCATCTACAATGCCGGCTTCTTCCGCAACGGCGCGCAGATGAGCGGCATCTTCACACCGAAGGCCGGTGTCCAGCTTGGAGTCGACGAGTGGCGCAAGCACATGGACCTGTTCCGCGAGAAGTACATCGGCGCCGCCAATGCGGGCAAGGTCGGTATGTTCGGCGTCCCGGTAGAGTTCTCGCAGACTTCGGTCAACCCGCGTGACGCAGAGTTCTCGGGGATGAAAGAGGAGAACGAGCACGACATTTCTGGGGTGACGGGTGTCCCCAGGGCACTGACCGGTAGGACCAGCGACGTGAACCGCAGCAACATGGATGTGCTGCAGACGCTGTTTTGGTCGCAGACGATGGTACCACTGCTGATGCTGGTCTGCGCCAGGATCAATGTCGGGCTTGCCTCACGCTACGGCGATACCATCGTAGTAGAGCCGGACTTCTCTGGCATCGACGCGCTGTCGGAGGAGACCAGCGAGAAGTCGTCGCGCGAGATGGACGCCTACGACAAGGGCATCAAGACGCTGAACGAGGCAAGGCAGGCCCTTGGCGAGGACCCGATAGACGGCGGGGACGTGCTGAAGATCGCCTCCGGTGCTGTACTGGTGCCTGTAGCATCCATCGGCGAGGCACCTGAGGTTGAGCCCGATACGGAGCCACTACCCGAGCCTGAGACGCCGCAACGCTCCGCGCAGACTCACGTGTTTGGCGATGCCGAGCACCTGCGTATCTACGGCCTCTTCCAGGAGGCGGTGGACCCTTTTGTGCGGAACCTGAACAGGAGCCTGGTCGGCTACTGGCAGGGGCAGCAGGACGGGGTTTTGTCGGCGCTGAATGAGCAGAAGGCGTTCGTCCGCGAGGTGATACCAGAGCGCGTGCTCTTTGACATCGACGAGCAACAGCGTATCCTGTGGGAGGTCGTCTCTGACCATAGCGGTGCGGCACTTGAAAAGGCCGGAGCCAACGTCATTGCAGACCTCGGGATCAGCCTTACTTTCGACCCCGAGAACCCGCTGGTGCTCGCTCACCTGCGGGAGAAGGAACTGCTGATCAAGACCATTCCTGAGTCCATGCACGAGCGGCTCAGGACGCAGCTTGTAGAGGGCAACAGACGCGGAGAGTCGATAGCCGAGATCAAGCAGCGCATCGAGGTGCTCTACTCAGACGCCAAGGGCAACGTCTCCGCGCGCATTGCCCAGACAGAGATCGTAGGGGCCTACAACGTTGGCGGCATGGCCGGCATGGTACAGGCTGGGGTCTCGCACAAGACGTGGATTGCCACGCTGGATGACCGGGTGAGGGATAGTCACGCAGCACTTCACGGGCAGACGTTGCCGATAGACGAGCCATTTGCTAATGGGCTACTGTATCCGGGGGCGGCAGGCGGTGGTGCCGGCGAGGTGATCAACTGCCGGTGTACGATAACGGCGGCATTCGTAGCATCATAGAGAGGGGCAGGACTTGTGAGCAACGGAATGGGTCTGCTCTGCCTGACGTGCAGTGAGACAACAGAGCATAGCGAGCCGCCTGAGGCGTGGCCTGGGTGGCTGTTAGTGCATGCGGGCATATGGTCTCGTGCGTGCCACAGGAGCGCGTAGCGGAGCAACGCAAGTGCAATGCCGAGCGAGCCGCGATGACGCCAGAACAACTGCTTGAGCAGTTTCGCCACGCGAGGCCGATAGAGCGGGTGACGCTGTGGGCGACCGAGGACTACACGCGCCCTGCGTGGATAGTGATGTCCGCGGAGTTCGTGGAGGAGTGCTGCAGGCCGTGGAATGGGCAGTACCGGATACCCGTGGTGAGGCTGGAGCTACAGGGAGACAGGTACCTGATGCCGTGGTCTGGCAGGAGAAGCGATGCGCACGGCACTATGGCGCTCGTCAATGACGAGGCCAACAGGGCAGGAGTAGCCTGCGCGCCGGCGCCAATCAAGCTGATACCCGACGAGCTGACGCTCTGCAGGGATTGCCAGCACGCACGCTGCGAGGCGAGCTACGGCAATCGTATTGGGGAGCAGGGCACGTGCCCGGACTTCTCGGCGATTGATCGCGGCACGGACGTGCGGGATGCTTTTGCAGCAGAGGTAACAACTGGCGCGGACCAACTCTAATGCTGTGACTGCGCGAACCACATACGGCATGGTCAACCACCTGAGTATTGCCGGTGTGCGGTTCAGTTTGATAGAGCAGAGTTTCTGCGAGACTGGTGCAAAACGCCATCTGAGACTGCTGCCTTGCACGCCGTCAAACAGGCGGAGAGAGAACTTCGTCTTATTGCAGACGGCAACGGGGACCCCGACGACAATCACGTTGCTGCGGATCGTGTGCTCTGCAGGTTGCTTCGCAACCTCGTCGGAGCACGCGCAGAGAAGCTTCTGTCAGTCTACGAGAGCATCGAGAAGTGGTACGCCTAAGTTCCCATCCCAGCGCGCACCAGAAAGGAGCCGCGCGCCGACGTGGAGGTCAGCATATGGCCAGGCAGCAGACGCAGCCACAGCCACCGGCGCGCATGCGGTACGCGCGTCTCGACTATCAGGTGCGAGCAAGTGCCGACGCAGACAACGAGGCGGAGCGCCGTGTAACCGGCACTGCGTCTACCGCTACGCGAGACAGCTACCGGGAGCGCATTCACCCGGCGTCCCTAGAGCGGGCTATCCCGGAGTTCATGCGCAATCCGGCGATGCTCTGGCAGCATGATCCGAAGCAACCTATCGGCATGTGGGAGAACGTGCGTCGCGACGGCGAGGCGATTGTCGCAGACGGCTGGGTGATGCCCGAGGAGGACAAGGACGACCTCGCGGACTTTGCATGGAAGCGCATCAAGCGTGGAGTAGTCCGGGGTTTGTCGATCGGGTTCAATGCCGACTACTACAAGGACGGCGCCAAGGACAAAGACGGCGTCTTCTGGTGGGGCAAGCCGGACGGCACCGGGGATCTGGAACTGAAGGAGATCAGCATCGTCACGCTGCCGGCCAACCCGGACGCTGTAGACCTGACGGTATTGCGCTTTGACACCTCGCGACCCTGGGAGGCGATGACGCAGCAGTGTCGCGCCTGGGGCAACCTGTCGGCAGCCGACATTGAGCGGGCACTCATGCTCGCGCTTGGTGGTAGCTCCGACGAGGTCACGCTCTGGGTCCGCGAACTGTACGAGGACTATGCCATCGTCAGTGACTGGCGCGAAGAGAAGACCTATCGCGTGGAGTTCGCCGTCGTGGACGGCGACGTGGTAGTCGGTGAGCGCACGGAGGTCTCACAACTGTGGGTGCCCGTTGCCGTGCAGCAGGCAGCGTCGCCACAGCAGAGCCGCAAGACAATACCGAGCAACCTGCCGCTTGCCGACGAGGGCCTTGCCTGGGATGGTGACGCCGCCGAGACGCGCGTTCGAGAGTGGGCGGGCGGCGACTGGGCCAAGTACCGCAAGGCATTCCTCTGGTACGACGCCGAGGACGCCGAGAACTACGGCGCCTACAAGCTGCCCGTCGGTGACATTGTAGACGACGAACTGCACGCTGTCTGGCGTGGCGTGGCTGCCGCAGCCGCAGCGATGGCCGGTGCGCGTGGTGGCGTAGACATACCCGATGAGGACCGGACGGCGGTCATCGCTACACTCAAGGCCTATTACAAGGCCTTCGACAAGCCCTGGCCGGAGAACCTCTCGGCCGAGACGCAACAGTACAAGGACGTTCGATGGCAGGCAGACGAGCCGGCCATCTTCGAGGAGCAGACGCTGCTCCGTGACGTGCACACTATCCTGACGGTGAAGGGTCGTGTCGAGGCCGTCCTCTCACTCTCGCGCCATTGGGCAAAGTCCGGCCGGGACCTACCTGCCGCTGCGCTCGATGGTATCAGCAACACGTACAATGCGATAGGCGAGATGGTGGACGAACTGTGTAACCAGCGGCTCAACGCAGGGACGGCACAGACCGTGGAGGACCTACTCCGCGGCGCATTCGCAGAAGCCTACCTCGGGAAGGAGCAACGAGAACACTAGCGGCGGTTACCCCGCCGCAGGAGGTACCAACGATGGCTGAGACGACACTCAGAGCCGTGCTTGATGCCGTGGCCGAGGATGTCGGGCTTGACCCGACCAAGGCCGACAACGACCCGAACCTCGCGAATGCCGTGTCGATGCTGCAGGAGCGTGCTGTCAAGCGCCTGTTTGGCGATGGCGCCGATGTATCCAAGTGCCTGGATCAGGTGGTCTCCGGTGAGACTGCCGAGGTCGCTCCCGCAATGGGAGATATGGTCCGCGAACTGAAGGCCGACCTGGACAAGCAGCGCACTGCTACCCGCAACCGACCCGACGGCAATACAGACATTGACCCGGATGCAGATGAGCGCGTAGTGCGCGCGAACATGGATGACGCCCGCTCGGCGATGCCCGAGATTGTGCGGCACATGGACGCCGTGCACAAGGCCCGTGGCATCGACCCTCAGGGAAGCCCTGCCGCCAGGGGGACGCTGTGGGACGCCGTAGCTCGCGAGACGCTGGACACACTGGTCGTCAAACCCATTGACCCCGCTGACCCGACGCCACAGGCGGCTGCCATTCGCGCGCTACAGACAGCCAACGACGACGTGTACACCGCACAGGTCATGCTCGGATGGAATGGCAGGGACCCCGGAGCGCCGAACTGGAAGATGCTCAAGGCCTGGCGCCCGTTCTCTGAGATCGTGTCCTATGTCGAGACTCAGCGTGCGATGGACACCGGTACCAACGCTTCTGGTGGTTACTGGGCTCCGACGCAGATGAGCGCGGCACTCGTAGAGAAGGTCTACGAGGGCTCGGATGTTGCACGGCTCTTTCCCCGCGTGGACTTCCCGCAAGGCATGGCAACGTGGCGACTGCCCGTGGAGTCGACCGACGTAACCGTGTACCTGACCGGTGAGGCCACATCCGATGACAGCACGCCGAAGTTCACGGCATCGACTCCTGGGACCAGCTACGTGGACCTGTCGTGCAAGCAGCTCACGGCCCGCGTGATGGTCTCTTGGGAGATGATTGAGGATAGCGTCGTGCCGCTGATTCCTCACGTGCGGACCAAGGTCCTGCGCCAGCACTCGCGCGCCATTGACGACGCGATTATCAATGGCGACACGGCCGCAACCCACCACGATGGGGACATCACCAACGCCGCCGACCACCGCAAGGCTTGGATCGGGCTGGTAGAGCAGGCCCTGACCAATTCCACTGGCAACGAGGACTGCGGAACGTACTTCAACGGCGAGAGCCTGTCTGCGCCGCTCATCGACATGGCACAGTATGCCAACCCGAAGTCCACGGCGCTTCTCGTCAACGGGTGCCTGCGCACTAAGCTGTGCTTCCTGCGCGACACGCTCAACAACAACATGTTCCTGACCTTCCAGCAGATGGGGAGGCCCGGCGGAGCCGAGACCGGAACTGTCGACCAGTTCCTCGGCTACCCCGTCATCACCAGCGAGTTCGTCCGCAAGGTTGTGGGTGCCAGTGGTTACCACACCGGCTCCGATAGCACCTACACTATCGGCATCTGGGTCTACCTGCCGGCGTGGAAGCTGTCGACCAAGCGCAACATGACGATGGCGTTCGTCCGGTACGAGGACCAGGGGCAGAATGCAGTTGTCGGCCACTGGCGTGGTGGGTTCACTCACCTGTACTCGACCGACATCACCACGGCCATCGCATACGGGATCAGCGCCTCCTAACGGCGCAGGAAGGAGGACCTAACACCAGGAGGTGTTGAGAATGTTCGGCCTTGACGACCAGTTCACCGTCACCGTGCCAATCAGCGAGGACGGTGCCACGACGTACATGACGAGCGGCTACTTCAAGACCATCGCGCTTCCCATTGGCGCGCTGTACGAGGTGTCTGCATTCGCTGTCTCGGCTGCGACCGATTGCGCGGCGCAGGACACGAACTACATGACGGTGACGCTCACCGACGCGTCCGGCAACAGCATCGCAGCCGTTGCCAACGGCACCAGCACAACCGGTACCGACTTTGACGTGAACCCGGCGACCGGCGCAGACAGTACGTTGACTGCGGCCTACAAGCGCATCGACTGTTCGGCTGCCGCCAGCTATCTGAAGATCGTAACCACCGGCACCGGCGCGGGGCGCGTATGCCCCGGCCTGCAGGCACACGTGACGATCAAGCGTCTGCGCAACCCGAGCTAGTAAGGAACTGGCTCAACGACTCATGAGGGGCCGGAGCTTCTGCCCGGCCCCTCGTCGTTCATCCGGCGAGCATATGCAAGCCGCGTCCGCGGGGCATAGCCGCCAGTCGTGACAGAAGGGACCAAGCACATGAAGCGACGTGGGTTCACCCTGATTGAGCTGCTGGTCGTCATCGCGATCATCGCGATCCTGGCAGCCATCCTGTTCCCGGTGTTCGCGCGGGCACGGGAGAAGGCCCGGCAGGCGAGTTGTCTGAGCAACGTCAAGCAGTTGATGATAGCGGTCATCGCGTACGCGCAGGACTATGACGGCGGCTTCCCGTGCCGGACCTACGACACCACGTTCCGGTACCCGATGGAAAAGCTCTACCCGTACGTCAAGAACGCCAGCATTCACTTCTGCCCGACGCGACGCGGCTCCTGGGGCCCGCCAAAGGGCGCCATGTACAACGTCTGCTGGGACACGTGGGGCTCGGGCTACGAGGGCACCGACAGCACGTTCACGAAGCCGGCGGAGACGGTCTACCTGCAAGAGGCCTGGACCTGCGGTGCGAACACGCTGTCCCCGTGGATGCAATACTGGATGGCACGAGACTGCTACGGAGCCCGGCAGTGCACGCCGTATGCATCGGCGAGCACGGACCTCCCGCACAACGACGGGAGCAACATGGGCTATGCCGACGGCCACGCCAAGTGGGTCAACGGCACTCAGTTCGACTCGTGGGACAAGTGGATCTGGCTACACAACCCCAACAAGTGACAGAGAGGACTGATAGCCTTGCAGATAGCCTTCCTGATGTGCCTCGCGCTCCCCGCCCTGGCCGCCGCGAATGGACCGGCCTGGGTGGCAGAACTATCGGACACCACTCCCTCCAGGGCAGACGCCCTGGAGGTCACCATTCCGGTTGGCAGTCATGTAGCCGTGGGGGTGTACAACACCGATGCCGTCACACCACAACCACCGGCCGGAGTGGCCGCCACAGTCCGGGTCCTATGGCTTGAGCACCGCACTGTGTTCCGCGGCACTCCCAACGAGCGAGAGGCGGCCATCCCCTACTACCTGCCGCTGCCACGGGACTGTGCGCCTACCGGGTCCTGGGTCGTCGAGTTGCAACCGGAGACCGCCGGGCACTACGCGGTGCCGATAGCCTGCAACACCAACACGGTCACCGTGGACCTAACGGTCATCGATCTACCGCCAAGCGAGATCGGCTACGGGCTCTACACGGACTCTGCTCGCTATCCGGACCCACTGCGGGAGCCGGAGTATGACGCCGATATGGCAGCGCACGGGTGCAATACGCTCACACCATACGCGCGGGAGCTACCTGCTGAGTTCGGGGTGGACAACACGAGCTCCGCGGTGCTGCTGGCCTGGCACATCGACACTGCGATTGACGCCGGTCTCGTGGACCTGCGCTTCCCGCTGCTCTGCCTGTCCATCGGACCGGATCAACTTGGTCTCGCGCGTCAGTACGCACGGCACGAGTGGCCGGAGCTGGTGGGCTACAACAACGACGAGCCTGCCCCCAGCGCACGCCAAGCCGTGGAGGAGTGTAGCGCCCAATGGCATGCCGCCGGGTTCCGCACCGGGACGGCTATCACGCTGGAGAGTGCACTCGCCGCGGGTGGCAGCCTAGATATCTGGGTCTTGCTGATGGAGACCGTGTCTCGCGAGGCCATTGCGGTCTGCGTGGATCAGGGCAAGGAGCAATGGCTCTACAACTGCGTCCTACGCGGTAGCAACGCTGCGTTGGAGCGGTACTACGCAGGGGTATACACGTGGGCGGTCAAGCCGCGTGTATGCCTCTCGTGGGCCTACACGCACGACCCTGAGAGTCGCATTCAGCCCGGCGGCACCTGGAACCTGACGCGCTACTACGGCAAGGCCGTTGCCGAGCGCGACGGGATGCCGCTGCCGACCGTGGCCCTTGAGGGCATGCAAGAGGGGATCATCGACAGTCGGCTCCTGCAAGAGCTTGAGCGGCGCAACACGCCCGAGGGAAACGCCTACCTCGCCCGCTTGCGCGAGCAGGTGCCGCTGGACTTCTGGCCTGATGGTAAGGGCCGCGGCTACGACAGCGAGCGCGAAGGCTACTATGTCTGGGACATCCCGGACACGGCAGTGCCGCCGGTCGACCTGCCCGCAATGCGTCGTGATGTGCTGCGGTTGCTGAGAGGAGCCACCAACTGAATGCGCATCCCTAAGCGCATCAAGATCGGTGCCAAGGTCTTCCAGGTCAAGTGGGTCGAAGACCTGCGCGGAGCAGACGACGAGAAGCTCTTCGGTCGGTGCGACCGGTCTGCCGGAGTCATAGAACTGAGCAAGCAGGTGGGCCGACGGTACTGTGGTGGCCTACAGGGGCCACGCCGGCGCAACGGTTCCGCTACTGTCGGCGCACATGGACACGCACCCGAATGGCATCGGCTACGATGACAGAGTTGGGGTGGCTGCTATCCTGCACCTCGCAGAGACAACGCAGCAACCTATCGGCGTGTTGCTGAGCGTCGGGGAGGAGATCGGCGAGAGTAGCGCCAGTCTCCTCGGAGAGTACCAGCGCAAGTGGTTTTCCTGTGCCCTTGTACTCGACCGGTGGGGCACTACAGACCTCGTGACGCGAGTCGGGATCACGCGGACCTGCAGTGAGGACTTCGCGGCGATGATAGCCGAGGCTTTGCGTGGATGGGGATATGCTCCGTGTCTCGGCAGACAGAGCGACGTGGTGCCTCTACACGCCGCAATAGGCGACGCGGTGAACCTGTCGGTGGGGTTCTACTCAGAGCACACAGCGACCGAGTATGTTGACTGGGAGCACGTAGAGCAGTTGCCCGCTATCATCTCGGCGGCTCTGCTATCCATCACAATGCGGGAGGCGCAGCGGCATTGAATACGCGTTTCCGCCCGACGCCATATTGCGATATGCACGTGGGGCATGCGTGGGTGGCGTGGCATAACTACCGTATCGCAGCAGGCAGCGGCGGGCGTTTCGTGGTGGTCGTCGATGACATCATGTACTACCTGCCGGACCTCGCGCAGCAGTCGTGGCCTCTGACCACGGCCGTCGGGCGTTACGTGGAGGACCTCACGTGGCTGGGCATGCCGCCCGACGAGGTGGTGTACTCTACGCGCAATGCCGAGGCCCACGCCGAGGCAGCGCAGGTGCTGGGGATACAACGACCCGGCAAGCTCAGCCGAGAGTGGTGGGGCACCGTCGTCCCGCTGGTAACGCGCACCGGAGCGAGCGACCAGTACAATGCGTGGCTTGTGATGGTGCGGGTAGTCGATGACTACATAGCTGGTGTTGACGGCTTCTTCCGGGGCGCCGACATACTGCCTGAGATGTTCCTGTACGACGACACCTGCCGACGCCTCGGGTACCGCACCTGCGGGCAGGAGTACCTGCCAGTGATACGCCGCGAGGGAGCCGCCAAGAAGGAGTCTAAGTCCACGGGCGCGACCTCGGTACGGGCCTTGCGCGAGTCGGGATACACGCCGGAGCAGATCATATCCACCCTCCGCGAGTGTGCGCGACGCTCGGCCTTGGCGGGTCTCGCGCACGTGGTGGTTCCCGCCGGGGTGCTGGAGGCAGGCGAGGTCAAGGCCCTGCAGTATGAGTATTACTCGTCACCAACGGTCCTCCGCGAGAGCCATCCTGGGGAGCCGTTCTGCGAGGGTCTAATAGGGCACCATAGACGGATGAAACAGAGAGAGAGGCGCAGGCATGCGTAGACGACGCAGTGACACCACGACAATTGGCGAGATGGTCCGCGGGGATGCGCTGGTCAAGCGGTTGAGCGCAGGGCTCCAGGTGTATGGGTTTGCCTGTCCGACGCACGGGCTTAGGTTCTACGCGGTCGTCAGTCCTGGCACAGCGGTAGGCAGCGAGCACGTGCACCCGGTAGAGGGGGCAACGCTACCACGACCTGGAAGGCCGCTTGTCTGCGACGAGTGTGGGCAGGCCATGGGTTGGAGCGGACCGGTAGTGCAATCGAGCAGCATGCTGGTGCCCGCCGATGCGCTGGACGATCTGGAGACAATCCGCGACAACGAGCGCAGGCGTCGCAATGCAGCGGCGCAGAGAGGGGTCTGACAGTGGAGATTGGCATTCACGCCTACGACCCGGCAGACAGTGATGCAGTAGCCGACCTCGGGGCTACGTGGACCAAGTACGGCGGAGGCAATGTCGAGGGATTCACCGTCGAGGCGCTGGACGAGAAGATCGACGCGGCGATGGACGCCGGCCTTCAGGTCGTGCTCGACCTCCGCACCGCGCGAGACGGTCTCCACGAGGCAGTGGCAGAGTGGCGCGGGGACAATCCTGAGGACGCAGTACGGGCCTACATCGCCACCGTTGCAGAGGGCGCTGCCTACTACGTCGAGCAACTCGGGGACCGGGTGCACGACTGGGAGTTCTGGGGCGAGTTCGCTTGCCCGTATGTCTCGGGCCTTGGTGACGCCGGTTGGTCCGACGCATACCCGTACTGGCTCGTTGCTGTCTACGATGCGATCAAGGCCGTGGACCCGCAGGCCCGTGTTTGGAATGGTGGCTACGGGACCGATGTGGATACGGATTTCGTTGCAGCCATCGTGGACGCCGGTGCCGGCGACAAGCTGGACTGCCTGAACCTACACCACTACCTCATGAGCAAGATCTGGCCTGCCAAGCCGGACGGGCAGGCGGATACGAGTCTGACGCTGGAGCAGCAGATAGAGTGGACTGTCGGTCTCTACGACGGCATGTTCGCGCAGCTACGCGGGATCATGCAGGGGCGCGAGAAGCCGCTTGTCTCTACCGAGTGGGGCTGCCCCATCGTGCGCTTGACGCCGGGCGCTAGGCACTTCGCCGAGGTGGACGGTATCAACAGCCACGTGTTCCAGGGGCAGATACACGCACCGTTCGACGACCGTGGAGCAGACCTCTACCGGGCTTGGCTGGAGTGCTTCGAGCGCAACGGCATGCAGGTGCTCATCGTCCACGAGTTGCGCGATCAGGGCGCGGCCAAAGGGCCGGGCGGTCTGCACTGGGGTCGCTTCTGTGGGCTGCGGTTCAAAGACGATACGCCCAAGTCTTGCTGGGATGTAGTGCGCGAGTTTGCATGGCGCGGGAGGGGTGGCAACTAGTGGAGCTTGGCATCGCGAACTACACGCCAGACGACGCGGCAATAGCGCAGGTGATAGGGGCCAGGTGGGCGAGGATCACGGTGGGGTGCTTGCCGGACCTCGTTGCCAACGAGGCGGCAATCGAGAGTGCATACGCTAACGGCATGCACGCGATAGCGGTATCCGGCGCCACGGCAGACACGATATGCGTGCCCATGCCAAGCGCCTACTACGAGAACCTGTCGTTCGTGCTGGACTACTACTCCCGCGAGATCGGAGCCGTAGAAGTTCTCGGCTCAGTTGAGGGTGTCTATCTGGACGGCAAGCCCGCACACGAGTGGTACGGAGAGGTGTTGCGCGAGGCCTACAGCACCATAGTAGAGCGGCACCCGTTCGCAACGGTGCTCAATGGTGGCTTCGGGCGCAATGCAGACCCGTGGTTCCTGAACAACTGCCTGACGTGCGGGGATATGGACGCTGTGGCAATCAACCCGTTCGCGTATCCCGTTGACGACCTGGACGAGTACGCGGAACAGTTCGCCCTCAACCTGCAGCAGATCGGCGCCGCTGGCTACACGGTGTGGGCCACAGTCTTCGGCGTCCCCACGGTGCCGGAGCCGGTAGACCCGGAGTACGGCCGCAAGGTTCTGCCCGGCGACGTGCATGCGATAGGTGCCGACGAGGCACTTGACTGGTACAAGCGGCTTCTGACCGAGCTTGAGATAGCCGGTGTCGAGGCCTGCTGCTTGATGGCGCGGGACCTACCGCACTACAAGACGCCGGCGGCGTGGTGTGGGCTGCGTTACGCAGACGGTACGGACAAGCCCTGGACGCAGGAACTGCTCCTGTGGCTGCAGGAGAGACCGGCTGCGCAGGTGCTCATCGACCTGCCACCCGAGGAGGCGTCGGAATGGACATTGGCCTAGACGCATACCATCCCGAGCACGCAGATATGTTCGCGGACCTGGGAGTCAAGTGGACCAAGTTGCCGGTGTCCTTGCACGACCCCGCAGACGCACCGGACCCGCTCGTAGTCGACGCCGTAGAGCGCGGCATGAAGGTCGTCGTCGACCTCCGCACAAACCAGGGGCAGTACCGTCCTATCGTGGACGAGTACAGGCAGCGGGGGATCACCGACGCGTGGAGGTACATGGCGCGGGACCTCGCGCAGATGGCCGCCACCGCAGTCAAGCGGTACTCAGGCCTCGTAAAGCACTGGGAGTTCTGGGGCGAGTATGCATGCCCGTTCGTTTCGTCGGTGCCGGTGGACCGGCGCGGCGATGGTTACGGGTATCTGTTGCGCGAGGTAGCCGCAAGCATCCGCGCGACAGACGCGAGTGCCGAGGTCTGGACCGGGGGCCATGGGCCGAACTTCGACCTGCGGTACATCATGGACCTGTGCGAGACAGAGGCAGCCACAATCCCCGACGCTATCAACCTGCACCACTACAACTATCTGTACCCGTGGCCTCCGATGGACGGCACTGCCGCGCAACACGGCGGAGGGTACCTGCCGGACAGGTCGGTGAGTCTGGAGCGCAGGGTGCAGTGGATTGCAGGCCGCTATGACCAGTTCTTCGCTGAGGCCAGGGCGCGGCTTGCGCGCGTCGGGATACGGGCGCCGCGTCTGGTATCAACCGAGTGGGGAATGCCGGTAGTGATGGACGGAGCCGCCGAGGGTAGCGGGATGGAGAGTTTCGTCTTCGACGCGCGCATTGAGGGCGTAGAGGAGACGCCGGCGGCTACGATCATGCAGGCGTGCCTGGACTCATTCGCCCGCAATGGGCTGGAGGTAGTGCTCTATCACGCGCCTACCGATGGCCCACCGCGCGAGGACGGGCGGCTGCACTGGGGTGCTTTCTGCGGGCTTACATATGTCGACGGGCAGCACAAGGCAACCTATGACGTGCTCAAGCGCCAGATCGCGAAGGGACATCCACGGGCACGGAAGGGCGGTGGGCGGAGTGCGGATAGTCGGCACGCCTGACCTCACCGACAATGTGTGGCGTAGCGTCATAGCCACATTGCCACCGGGAGCCGTGAGCGTGGCTGTACTGGCCTTGCAGGTCAATCCAGGCGTATCCGTCGGGGGCGCTATCGAGGGCTATTCAACGCGCCTACAGCACGCGCAGAGGCTATTGCGAGAGTGGTACCCGCCCATCGAGTTCGAGGCATTACTTGGCATCCCAACGGTGCCGCGCAGGCCGGACCCACGGTACGGTCCGCAGTATTGCCTGCCAGGTGGCGGACATGCTGTCGCCGAGCGGGATGCGCTGGTGTGGTACAAGGCGTGCGTTGCCATGTTCCGCGAGGCTGGAGTTCGGCGCATTACGTTGATGGCACAGGACGGCGAGCACGACTGGTGCGGCGTCTTGCGCGCGGACGGGACAGCCAAGGACTTCCTGCCGGACTTAGTAGCCTACATGCAGGGGAGTGGTTAGCAGTGGCGCGACGCCCGAGAGACACACAGGCCAGGTGCCCCGCGTGCAATTGGCTGGTACGCGGCGACACAGAGCAGGCATGCCCCAACTGTGGAATGCACTATCCGAACCGCGGGGGGCGAGAATGGTATCGGCTCATGTACCAAGCTACAGGCGGCGGGACCGGGCGCGCGGCAGACATCAATGCGATAGACGGTGCGATGCCACGGGAGGGAATACGCCATGGCTGACCTGCTGAAGACTGAAGATGTCGCTAGCGCCATGGGGCTTGGCGACTACCAGCCGGACTACAACGAGCTAAACCGGCTCATCAATGTAGCTAAGGCAACCATCGAGGGCATCTGCAATCGCAGCCTTGATACTGCCCAGACCTACACCGAGTATCACACCGGAGGGAAGCCGTACGTCTACGTCAAACGCCCGCCTATCGTATCGATCACTAGCGTGACCGATGACGCGCAGTATGGTGCGCGGTCCATTGCTGCCACGAACTACATCGACGGGACCGATGACAATGGCGAGAACTACGCTATTGGTCGCGTCGAGCTGTGGTACAACGAGAGCCACTTCACGCCCGGCAAGTCGCAAGTCAAGGTGGTCTACGTCGGTGGCTGGACGACGAGCACGCTACCGGCTGACATCAAGCACGCGTGGATACGACTGGTGTCTCTGTGGTACGACAATCCCGAGCGTGGGTTCGTCCGCAAAAGCCCGGACGGCACTGAGTGGACGGAGGGGGACGTGCCTCCGGACATCATGCACACGCTGTTGAGGAGGCAGGTACCCGATGACGCCTAACGTGACCATGGCCGTCTACGAGAAGGCCTCCACGAACAGCGAGGTAGAGTCCTGGAATAGGGTTGGTACCATCCGCGCGAAGATCAGGACCTTGACCGCAGGGCAGTCGCTCAACGAGAGTGCCGCGCGACTGGACGACCGGCGCATCACGCACGATGTTATCTGCCGGTGGGATGACACGTTGATAGTAGCGGGCCGCATCGTCGTCCGGGAGCCCGGCCACCACCAGTACAGGATCATGCACGCAGTAGAGTACGGTGAGGCGCTACGCGACGCAAGGGCGCGTTACATGCGTGTCCTGCTGAGCGAGGAACGGTATACGGTGGTGCCGCAGTGAGCGATGGTTTGCGCGTGGAGATCATTGGCGGAGCTGAGGCCGAGAAGGCTTTCGTGGACCTCGTTGCGCGGTTCCCAAAGGCCGCTCAGCGCGGCGTGATGAAGGGCGCGCACATTGTAAGCGCCAGCTCTAAGGACGAGATGATCCGCGGCAAGGGCGTCGCCTACAGTAGTATCAAGACGCGCAAGACCAAGTACACGGCGTTGGGTGCTCCCGTCGCCGACCGGCTCACGAGCCGCACCGGGGCACTGCGGGCGAGTATCCGCGTCGTGGAGGACAAGGCGAGCCTATCGGCATTCGTGGGGCCTACAGTTGATTACGGCCGGATACACGAGTTCGGAGGCACGATTACAGCCTTGGCATTGGGTCGTCTTGCAGCAAAACGCAAAGACCGCATGGTGCATCTCGCGACAGGCGAGCGCGTGATGCGATACGTCAGAGTGAGGGCCCACCGCCGCGGTAGCTACACCATCAACATGCCGGCCCGCCCGTATCTGTGGCCTGCGTTTCTCAAGCACAAAGCTGATGTGCGGCAGGCGATAGTTGCTGAACTCACTGACGTGTTCGGGAGGACGTGATGACAGAGAATGAACTGACAGAGGCCCTGTCTGTCATCTTTCGAGCGAGCACAGAGGAGCCCCTCGCGTCGGCCGTAGTGCATAGCTACCAGCAGGAACGGTATGACACGTCGAAGGACGTGCTGGTGACCGGATGGATTGTAGAGGGCGAGGTGCTTGACCTTGCTATCGGCGGGCAGGGGCGCACGATCATTACCGTCAAGCCGCGGGCACTACTGTTCTCGTCCACGGTAGACACGATAGCCGGGCAGCGAGCGCCGGGCCTCATGGCAGAGGCAATCCGCAAGATCCTCGTAACGGCCGCCAACCGATCTATCACAGCGGGAGGCGATACGGCAGAGCGCAATAGCAACATCACCTGGGTGCACGGATATGACGAGATAGACGAGCGGCAGGTACAGGCG